>Ga0164306_10000521_pt1 | contig 15820 bp, 15 predicted proteins | sample Whisoiple_242_MG_FD_110213 | JGI IMG/M metagenome (GOLD analysis project Ga0164306, IMG submission 110213) | Soil microbial communities amended with fresh organic matter from upstate New York, USA - Whitman soil sample_242_MG | ecosystem: Environmental > Terrestrial > Soil > Unclassified >... | reverse complement strand
GTGTCCTTCGTGGTTAAAGGTTTTGCTTTTTCCGATCCGCGCTCATCCGCGTTAATCAGCGGTAAGTTTTTGCTTTTCCGATCACATGGGCGCTGAGCTTTCTCAGGATTTTTCGTGTAAGTCCGGTAAGCGGCAGCCGCTCTACGGCGGCCATTGGCACCCATCGGCCGGCCGTGATTGCGGTCTTGGTCGCAAAAACAAGGACGGAATAATCGGTGGTGGTAATTGAGTGTCGCAGCGTCAATAGCGGTGTCTCATTCCGTTTCTCTGGCCCAATTTCTGGCAGCTCCCACATTCCCGGCATGAGGGAGCCTTCCCTGTCACGCTGACGCAACAGAACGCTGCCATTCCTGCGCGCCAGGGCATATTGCAGCACAGCCTTGCGGCGTTGCGGACGTTCCATCCTTTCCCTTGGACCGCGCGAACTGCAAAGGCCTGCCACCGGGCAGGCATGGCACAGAGGCTGCGCTGGAAGACAAACCAGGGCGCCCAGTTCCATCATCGCCTGATTGAAGTCCCCCGGACGGCGCGTATCCAGCAATTTGCCCGCGGCTTGCCAATAGTCTTCTTCAGCCATCTGCTGCATCGGGGCTTGCCGCTGTGTGACGCGCTCAAGCACGCGCTTCACGTTGCCATCCACCACGGCCACGGGCTCGCCAAAAGCGATGCTGGCGACCGCTGCGGCGGTGTATCGGCCGATTCCCGGCAGTTCTCTCAACTCATCCGCGGTACCAGGAAAGGTGTCACGGGCGGTAATTTCCTTTGCCGCCTGATGCAGCGCCCGCGCCCTGCGGTAATATCCCAGGCCGCTCCATGCTGCCAGCACGGTGTCTTCCCGCGCGCGGGCCAGACGCTCGACAGATGGAAACTGTGCTACAAACTTCCTGTAGCGGTCTTCCACAACGGCTACCCGGGTTTGCTGCAGCATGATTTCCGATACCAGAATGCGGTAGGGGTCGGTTTCTCCGCGCCACGGAAGGGTACGCTGAGATTGTTGAAACCAGCGCAGCAACCGTCGGCGAAATATGGCTTCATTCTTCGGTTGGCTGGTTCCATGTTCAAGCGCGGCCATGCTGGAAAGAATTGTAGCGTACTTGCTGTCTTCCGGCGTCGCAGCGCTTATTCACACAGCAGAAAAAAGCCAGCCGCGAACGGCTGGCTTGGCCCTGGCGTTTAGTTTTGAGTCTAGTGGCCCTGCGAAGAAGCTTTCGCTGCCTTCTCCAGATCGGATTGCGCCTGATCGATTTTGTCCTGCATTACCTGGACGTTCTGTTTGTCGCCTTGCAGCGCATCCTGATACATCTGGCGACGGAAGTCGCTGGTCTCGTTCGCCAGCAGATCTTCGTTCTTCTTGGCCGACTGCTTCCACCCGTCCTGCTGTTGCTTATAAGAGCTGAGCTTCTGCTTCAGCTCGGCAACCTCTGGCGTGTCTTTGCTTGCAGGACTCTTGCTTGTGTCCGCGGCTTTGTCCGGGCCTTTTGACTTGTCCGCGCCGGAAGAAGCTGGCGCAGCCGTTGCGGGAGAAGCGGACGAACTTACCGCCGGTGCGCTTGGCGTTTGCGCGCTCGGCGTTGATGTTGCCACGTCCTCATTGGTAAGGACTTTGGCTTTGACTGCAAGGTTCTTTTCTTCCTGGCGGTGCTTCCTGGCCAACTCGCCCAACGTCGGCTGGTCTGACTGGGCCACGCACGCTCCGCCCGCGGCCAGCAGAAAAATCAACGTCGCATACACATACTTCTTCATTGCCACATACTCCTTAATACATGATTTCGTGAGTGGCCAGCAATTGCGGGGGATTGCCCTTGCCACTGTTATTCAACGCGCAAACGTCATAGTGGAAGTTGATGCTGCCGCCGAACTTATCATTATCCTGTTGGGCTTGATCGGTGGCGGTCACGTCCTGGCCGGCGAGAAGCGCGCCAAATAGGTTTGTGCTGTCGCCCGCGCCGCCGGTAAAGGACACCTTGCCGCGGACAAGAATAAGTCCATACCAGTTCAATCCGCCGTTGATCTCCAGATCGCCATCCACGACGAGGACGCCCCCTCCTGTTGCTGCCGAAGTCAGTTTGACGCTGCCGGGAATGTATTCCGTAACGCCGCCCGTATAATTCGTCGGTTCCGTGGGCGTGGGATTCACTTTGGGGTCCAGGCTGCTGGGAAAAGTCCCATATGTCTGATTGGTTTGCGTTCCGCAATTCTTATATGTGGGCGGAATGCCTAACGGGTCGGCCGTGCCGGTGCACGAACTGGAGTATGGGGGGCTCTGCGTGCCAGCTTGGTTCTTGTACTGGTTGATCAAGGTATCGATGTTCAACGAATCCGGCCATTTCTGGTTTTGCAGGGAAGCGAGCCCAGTGGGGTCCGTACCGTACATGGTTGTTGTCTGTCCCGCTCCACCAATCTGAGTTATCTTATTCTCCGTAAAGATGGCGTGGGCATTTTGTTTGCAACTTGGATTGACTGGTTGATTACAGGTGGTGACCGTATTATTGCCGCTGCCCGAGGTGGTGCAGGTGCAGGAGCAGAAATCATACGCGTTCAGGACAAAGCTGCCCTGCAACTGGACCGGGGCCTGCGTTGAGATAGGCGCCGGAGGAATCAATGGCGGCTTGAATGCCACTTCCATCTGCACCATGCGTCTGGAACCGGGGTTCTGGCCAAACTTGGGAGTAACCGCCAATGAGGTGACCTCCCAAACCGGCATCAGCACCTGTGTTGGTTGCCCCTGACATGTAGTGCCTGCGGGAATTACTATCTCTTTCGACCCGTTCCAGCAGACTTGCTGTACGTTGGTAGCTATGGTTCCGTCGATGGCGGTCGCGCTCACCAGCTGGCCCAGAGGTCCCATAAAATTCTGCTTGTTGGCGACCCTGACCCACTTGAACGCCAGAGCATCTGCACCGTTCGAGCCTGGCGCCGGCATGGTCGGGCTGGTAAACGATGCGTTCGTGGTCAAGAGCTGGCTTGGCTGGTTGTTCGATCCGCAGGGGCCGGTCCCTGTCAATAGCGCTAGTCCCGCATATTTTTCCCAGCAGAGCTGGTCGTCCATATACGGATTGGTCGCCAACGAGGCGTTGAGCACGCCCCCAGTGGTGGGATCGATGCCTTCGCCGTTGGTGGGATTGATGAGATAAAACATCCCGGCCTTTGAGGCCGATGACGGCATGACGCCGTCCAGGCCGAATGCTTTGGCGTTTATGTTGGCATCTGTGCCCATCAGAAGGCGGGCCTGTTCGGCTCCCGCGCGCGCCGCAAAGTATGCTTTTTGCGAATCGCGATAGTTGTTGTTCACGCTGTTTTCCGTGTCAGCCATGAACATGAGCCCCATGCCGATGGCGGCAAGCAGAAGCAGGGCGAGCAACGCCACCATCATGGCGATGCCGCGCTGGGATTTCAGTTGCTTTGTGGATTTCCCGTTCATGTTTGTCACCTCAGTTGTTTACCAGACGTGCCATTCCCGTCATGGACACCTGCACGTCTTTGTGCGCGTCAGAATCTTTTATCAGGCCCTGGGTCGTCACCGTAATCTGGACGCTCTTGATTGTGGCCAATGTCGTCGCGTCCGTAATCGTTGCCGTCAGATCAATTGGCGACCCGGTTTTGTCAAAGGCGGCAAAGATTGGCTGGTTTGCTATCGGAATAACGTTTTGCACTTGCGTGAAAGCAGTCCCTACCGCCTGGGCGGCAGGCGCTACGCCGTCCGCTTTGGGGATGGCACTGCGCCGCAGGCACGGGCAGGGATTGGCTCCGGGACCCGGCCAGCCGGCCCCGTCAAAGTAGGAATACACGATGCTCTGCACCCCGTTCCCGTCCACGTTGCCTTCCATGTGCAACTCTGTTGCGGAGATGGACCACACGCCGCCGGCAACCTGGCTGCTTGAGGTTGTGTACTGCCCGCCAAACATCGAAACGGAAGGGTAGCCGGCCTGATGAAGATCGCGAGTGAACTGGTCAATGAATTCGCGCTCCTGCTGCGTCAAATCCACTTTTTGGTCTTCCACCCGGTAACGGACCTGCGCCCGTTCAATCTGCGAGAACACGGCGCCCACAACGATGGAGAGCAACAACACCACCATCATTAATTCGATCAGCGTGAATCCGCGTTGTCCTGCCTGTTTGTTGTTCATGCTCATAAAATTCTCACAGTCCCACGATCGTGCGCAGCGTAACCGGCGCGATGTAAGCCATGGCGCGGCTTTTATTGTCGGTAAACGGATGGCCGGCCGCCACGATCACCAGCTTGCCTCCGCTGGGAAGCGTGGTGATGCGCCAGCGCACGTCATAAGCAACCGTTAGCCCATTGGTGCCGCAAACCGTGTAATTGATCTGGTAGCCCGCTACGGCGGGCTGGGTAAAGTCCACGTCGCCATTCGGGGCCAGCGTTGCTCCGGTCCCTCCCGCGCTGCCGACTGTGGTCAAAGGAAGTACGTTATTCAGGCAGTCAGTCACAGTCAGCGGCGGCGTGGCATTGGCCGGCACTGCGGCAATGACTTCCAATACAGCCTGCGCCGCGTTGGTTGCCGTGGTATCCATCCGGTTGGTGTTGTCCCGCGTCATTCCCAAAAGAATCATGACCATCCCGCCGAGAACTCCAACGGTCAGGACAAACATAGCCACCGTCAACTCGATCAAGGTGAATCCCTTGACGTTTTTGCGCACGAATTTCTTGTTCTGTTTCATAACTCCGCCTATTGCCAGGTAGTGTTACTTGGAGACTGGTTGTTGACTCGCCAGCTTTTTATTCTTCCTGAAGACGAGACGGTAACGGCTTCCCATCCTCCATTGCTCTGCATGAACCACTCAAATCCGCTCGTTCCCGGCGGAAGATTGCAGACCGCCGGATTCACGCCGGCAACGCAGGGCAAACCGCGCGCGTTGAAGGCTATGGTTCCGCCCACCTGCGGTGTCCCGGTGAGATATGTATCCAGTTGCGCGTGAAAAGCGGTGGAAGGCGGATCCTGGAATGAAATCGCGGTGGAGATCGCTACATCAGGATTGCCGCTGGCAAAACCATTTCCGGGCGCGTCGGTAATGTACACGATGTTTGGCGACCCGCCGGTAAAGTTCACGTAAACAGGCTGGTTCGTCTTTACGGCCTGCATTCTGGCCTGCTGCAGCAGGCTCGCAACCGAGTGCCCCGCCGAATCAAGCTGGTAGTTACGGTACGTCTGAAGGATATTTGGGATTGCCAGGGTTGCGATGAGCACCATGATCACGCACACGATCATCAACTCAACCATGGAAAATCCGGCTTCACGCTTTTTCATAGGCGACCCGCATTCTTTGTCCCGGCATTTGAACAACATATGATTTCTTTCTAATGGCGCATTCTGAAGAAACAGCTTCACCCACCGCTCAAGACCCTTCATAGGCCCGGCGGCTTTGCCAAATTTACCGCTCAACCCCTTGCGGGCAAAAGGTGACGTAGGTACTAGGGGCACTTCCCCAAACGCAAACGGCTGTAAGACCGATGGATGGCCACTCAGTTGCTTGAGGCGTTTCCTGTTGGATTGGCGCATCGCCGGCGACAAAAGCCGGGCTTTGCCTGGATTGATGGACGGGAATGCCTGGACGCTAAGCCGTAGTGGTCGTATAAAACTGAGACCCGGGCGTCCAGGTACTTTGGTAATCAGTTGTTTTGAATTGGCGTAATTGAAGTTGCCGAAAGCAGCCAGCGTGTCTTGAGTTGCTGCCATACGGAAACAACTCGCTGGCTGGGCGGCGCCGGACCTTTCCCCGATGCCGGCAGACTGAGAATGTATGTAACCTTCATGTCAGGCCCTTCGGGCTGCACCTGCAATTCTCCCAATGAGAATTCCGTGACCTGCGCGCTCTTCCATAATTCGAGCCAGCCTGCGCGGTCGAAGATGCGACCGTCCGCATTCACGCCGACAAACGTGGGCGAAAGACGCCGCTCCACGTTGACCCAGTCTTTGTCCTGGATCGCCTTCCACATCAGCCGCTCATGCTGCTCCGCTCCGGTTGAATTGTTCCAGGTGGGATGCCTGGGCTCGCCGCCGGTACAGCCGGCGATGAGCAGACCAAGCCCAACCACAAAGGACACGAAGGACCACGAAGAAACAGCTCGTCGATTGTCGGTCTCGGCAAAGCGCGGCATCAGCGGCTCACAGTTGAATTAAGAGCATAACAAAAAAGGCACAAAGAGTTATTCCTTTGTGCCCTTCGTGTCCTTTGTGGTTCAAGCTTAATCGCCGAAAACCTCTTCCTTCTTTTCCTGTTGCGCTTCGGCCTTTGGAGCCGCGGGAGCAATGGCGCCAAGCGGAATGAACCCGCCCTGCGGCTTCGGCTCTTTCAAGATGTGTTCACGATACAGCGCTTCCATCCGGGCATCTTCAGCGGACTTCTTGAGCTTGCTATCGCGTGCACGGAGCTTTTCTTCACGCGCGGTCTTGGCGATACCAAGCTCGTCCAGCGTGGTGTTACGCCCCGCGTGCACGTGCTCTTCATTCAGGTTGAGCTTGTGCGCGCTCTGGTTCAGGCCCACCGCCTTGCCGCCGGCAAAGATTTCATGGCGGCCATGCTCCTCATACCACTTGGTGAGCGTAGCCGTCATGTGCATCTTCTCGATGATATTGCGCCATCCCACGCCGGTGTTATAGGCGCAGAAACTGATCTCGCCTTCCTGCGTGGCGTAAGGAATGATGCACTGCTCGGTGCGGCGGAAATCGTAGTTGTAAAGGTCCTGGAACCACATTCCGGCGATGAACAGGAAGTTCCAGCGATCGGTGCGGCGCTTTTTGATGTCTTCAATCGTGCGCTCGCCATCCACTTTGCCGTACTTTTCGTCGGCTTTCTTGGTGGCGCCGAACGTCTTATCGAACTTGCGCAGTAGATCAATCAGCTTGAAGTGCTTTGGCGCCTTGAACGGATCGTAATTGCGCGCCAGCGCCAAGGCCATGCCGAATACTGAGAGAAACCGTCCCCGGCCGGCATCGTTTACTTTGGCCACGTCCTGGGCGATGCGATCTCCATTGAGGAACGCTGTTACCGGCACTGCTTCCTTCGTTTCTTTATCGATCATCACTGCCATGCCGACACCGCAGTTCGGGTGGCATCCGCAGCTCAGCTGCCCCCAATCCGCGCTGGGGCCATGAATCAGGTCGGCCCAGTCAGAGAACGTCGACATAAAGGAGATCGGGAACCAGTCGCGCTTGGGTTCGCCCAGGCCGGTCTGGTTCTTTACGTCGTGCGCCAGATGGCTCAACGTGTAGCGCTGTGCCTGGCGACGGTCGTCAGTGATCTCTTCATCGCGACCGGTGAACGAAACCGGCTGGAAGCTCAAAAAGCTGATGGTCTTGGGATTATCCAGCGCAAACTGGATGATGCGTCCGACTTGTTCATTGTTGATGCCGTTGATAATCGTAGTGACCGGAACAATATCGACGCCATTTTCATGCAGGTTGTGGATGGCACGCAGCTTCACGTCAAACAAATTGCCGACCTGGCGATGAGAATTGGCGGCGTTGCCGATACCGTCAAACTGGAGGTAAGCGTAGCGCAGACCGGCTTCCGCGGCCTGGCGGCAGAACTCAGGAGATTTTGCGAACTCAATTCCGTTGGTTGCCGCCTGCACCGAGTTGTAACCAACCTGGCGGGCATAGCGCACTGCATCAAGGAAGTACGGCGACAGAGTCGGCTCGCCGCCGGAGAACTGGACTGACATCTGGCGGCGCGGCTTGATGGAAATCGCGTTGTCCAGCATGGTCTTGATTTCTTCCCACGTCAGCTCATGCACAAAACCGACCTGGTTGGCGTCCATGAAGCAGGGATCACACATCATGTTGCAGCGGTTGGTCAGGTCGATCGTGAGGACCGATCCCCGGCCATGCTTCACCGTGCTGGTGCCGTGATTGTGGAGTGTTTCGTCGTTGTGGGCGCGAATATCGCGGCCAGGAAAAACATCTTCCAGGTGCTTGAAGAACTCGACGTCAACGGCCATCACGTCTTCAAAGTGGCCATGCAGCGGGCAATCTTTCACCATCAGGATTTTGCCGTCGCGCTCCACGATGGTGGCTTTGATTTCGCCGGCTTTTTCGTTGAGCAGGATTTCGTGCGGCAATTTGCCGTCAACAATCTGTTGCCGGATTTCCGGGACGCACTTGGGGCAAAGAGAATCTGTGGAGCGCGGCCACCCTAGCGGGGGCTTGGTCTTTTCCCACGACTTCAATATGGGCTTGTCTGACCATTTCGGCGTGAATGAAGGACGCGGTTTGATGCTATTGATCTTTTCAAAAACCGCCCAGGCGCCTTTTGCTCCGTAGGTCAGGACTTTCTCTACATACTTTACCGGCTTGTGCATTCGTTGTGCCTCTCCTTGCGCCGCTCCGGCGCCCTCTTCCAAGCTATGAGACAGAAACAAAAAGGGATATTGATTTCGAGATTATAGTAACTGCCGGGCCGCAGTTGTTGAACAAGGTTTCTCTGAATGGGTGTTATTCATGGTTCAGCGGCAGCCACCCGCATTAAACGGGCAACCCAAAAACAGGCCTAAGTTATTGGATTTAAAGATACAAAGACTTCCAGCCGGTTCCTCGGCTTCTCTTCCAACGAATCAAAATCCAACGAATCAAACAAATCGGCCACGAGGGGGCTGGTTCCAATTTGCACCACCTACCGAAGAAGGTAGGAGTTTCACGACAATAAGGGACAATGCGGCTGCTACAGCCCCATGTCCCTGCTTGTGCGCTGTGATCGGCGGAAAGGTTTTTTGCCAAGGTAAGGCTATTTGATTATTTCTATCGTTGAGCCGTGGTTCACTCCAACCTCGCCGCCGCCACTGCTCATGTCCAGCCCGAAGAACGAACCGGTAAGAGTGGTGGAAGCAGTATCGGAAACCTGATGAGTATGAATCTGGCCCAGGAAAAATGTCTGCTTGATGTCGCTGTTGGTGTGGGTGGTGGAGGCCTGCGTCTGCCGCCATTCCACATGAATCAGCCCAGCCGGGCTTGGACCGCAGGTTTGGGTAAAAGTTACAAAGCTGAATGTGCAAGTAGTCGAACTGAAGTTTGTCAGCTGGCTGGTATCAACATCAAAGACTACGTGCGCCGGATCATCACCCTGAAGCGAGCCGTCGGGAATCTGGCCGGAAGCGAACGTCTGGATGAAGCTATCGGGTGTTGATTGAAAACTATCGAAAAACAGGAATGTTTCTGCCTGGCCGGAGGCCTCAGATCCGCGGGAAACATTCAGGTCAATGCTTGTTCCTCCGCTGAATGCAAGGGCTTGAGCAAAGAGGCCGTCTTGATGGACGACAGTAACATTGTTTTGCGCCATCATGGGCAACGATATCAGCAGCACCGCTGCTGCCAGGATCATGGATTTCATAGAGCGTCCTTTCGCATTTGAACAACAGGAATAGGCACTCTGATATAGGTGAGCTCTCTCTGGCGAGAGTTGCTCGATTGCTGTCTAAATCTAAATGAAATTAAACCTTGATACCGCCGGCTGGAGAGGCGTATTCGTGGCTGTCTGCCGGCAGTGCTAGAATCGTTTTTCCGCCCTGGAGCTGTCCATGGAACCTGTCCGCACTGGCTTGCGGCAAATCATGAGCGATCTGTTGCGCGCCCGGCCAGCCGAAGAGGCCGTCGTCCTGGCATGGCCGCTGGTTTGCGGCAAGGAAGTGGCCACACGCACGCGAGCTGTAAGTTTTGCCAATGGCACCTTGACCGTGCAGGTTGCTGACGTGAGCTGGCGCAATCAGCTGCAGTCTTTTGTCCCAAAATATCTCAGCGGCTATGAAGGCCTGCTGGGACAGGTGGTAAAGAGCATCCGATTGGAGTGAAGCACTCAGCATTCAGCCGTTAGCAATCAGCATTCAGCATCCAGTCCCTAAGTAGTGTGGATCAGAAAGCCTGAAACTCGGAGGAAAGGGGTAAACGGAGGAATTGGATTTATATTCGAAGACTAAAATCCCTCCCTTTTCTCCGTTCCTCTGCGTTTCAGAGGTTTTAATTTCATGCACGATTCTGTTTCATGGCTGAATTCTGACTGCTGACTGCTAACAATGCTGACTGCTAACAATGAAAGTCACTGAAAAAGACGTCGCCTACGTTGCCGATCTGGCTAACCTGGACCTTACCGGCCAGGAACGCCAGCGCATGCTCAAAGACCTGAATTCGATTCTTGACTACATTGACCGGCTGAACGAACTGGATACATCGGATGTTCCGCCGATGGCGCAGATCTCGGCAAAATTTGGGCAATCGGAGGTGAACTCTGATGTCGCCGCCACGGTCTGGCGCGAGGATATCTTAGTTCCATGTTTGCCACATGGCGACGCGATGAAGAATGCGCCGGAAACCGATGGTGATTTCTTTAAGGTGCCAAAGGTGATTGAAAAATAAAGCAATTAGCAAATGGCAATTAGCCAAGGCTAAGACCCTTTGGTTTTGCTAATTGCCAGTTGCCCATTGCTGGAAACGAAGGAGCAAGGTAGGCGATGCGGGTTTGGTGACCGAAAATCATGGAACTCGCGAATCTCACCATCGACTCCACCCGGACCGCTATCGCGAAAAAGGAAATCGCCGCGTCAGCGCTGGCGGAGCAGTTCTACCGCAAGATCAAAGCCGAGGACCCAGCGATCCACTCCTATCTCACTCTGTGCGAAGAGCGCGCGTTCGCACAGGCACAACATATCGACGGCCTGGTGAACAAAGGCGCTGCTCTGCCTCCGCTGGCGGGCGTTCCGGTCGCGATTAAAGACGTGATGGTGACCAAAGGCGTCCGCACAACGGCAGGTTCAAAAATTCTGGAGAATTTCATTCCGCCTTACGACTGCACCGCCGTTGCGCGGCTGGAAGCCGCCGGCGCGGTTGTGCTGGGCAAAATGAATTGTGACGAGTTCGCCATGGGCTCGTCGAATGAGAACTCAGCGTATGGGCCGGTCCGCAACCCGCGAGATACATCGCGTGTTCCGGGCGGCTCGAGCGGAGGCTCGGCCGCCGCCGTTGCCGCAGGCACCGCCGTGGCAACGCTGGGATCTGACACGGGCGGTTCCATCCGCCAGCCGGCGTCGTTCTGCGGCGTGGTTGGACTCATGCCGACGTACGGTCGAGTCTCGCGCTACGGGCTGATCGCTTTCGCTTCCTCGCTCGATCACATTGGGCCGCTGACGAAGACCGTAAAGGACGCGGCGATTCTGCTGCGCGTGATCGCCGGGCGTGATCCTCTGGACTCTACTTCCGCCGACGTGCCTGTGCCTGATTATGAAGCCGATCTGGCAAAGCCAGTGGACGGTCTAAAGATCGGTGTGCCCAGGGAATATTTCGGCGAAGGCCTGGACGCTGAAGTTCGTCTAGCAGTGGAAGCGGGCATTGCTAAACTGCGCTCCGCGGGCTGCGAAATTGTGCCCATTTCCCTGCCGCATACGGCTTATGCCATTCCCACTTACTACGTGATTGCCACGGCTGAAGCTTCCGCCAACCTGGCCCGCTATGACGGCGTGCGCTATGGCTATCGCGCAAAAAATGCGCGCTCGCTCGCGGAGATGTATCGCAAGAGCCGCGATAAAGGCTTTGGCCCGGAGGTAAAACGACGCATCATGCTCGGCACATATGCCCTCAGTTCCGGCTACTATGATGCCTACTACCTGAAAGCCCAGCGTGTCCGCACCTTGCTGGCACGCGATTTCGAACAAGCCTTCCAGAAAGTTGATGCCATCGTTACGCCCACCGCTCCGACTCCGGCTTTCAAGCTCGGCGAAAAGTCCGACGATCCTCTCTCCATGTACCTGGCCGACATTTACACCGTCACCGCCGATCTGGCCGGCATTCCGGGGATCAGCGTGCCCTGCGGCCAGGGCCAATCAGGGCTGCCCATCGGGTTGCAGGTTCTGGGCCGGCATTTCGATGAGAGCACGGTGCTGCGCGTCGCCTCCGCCATAGAAAGCTAATCTTCACCACGGAGACACGGAGACACGGAGAAAAGCAGGAGAGTTAGCTGCGAATCGACGTAAATCAACACGAATTCACATCAATTCTTGACCAGGATTCGCGTATGTTCGCGTGCATTCGCGGCCGAAATGCCCTGTTTTCCTCCGTGCCTCCGTGTCACCGTGGTGAAGACTAAGTTTTCCTAACCGCTCAAAGGAATTCCGGTCTAAGTTAATCGAATGGAAGTTACAGATGCAGCGGTAGTGGCGCAGGTCCTGGCCGGCGACAGAGACGCTTTTCGTGTCCTGGTGGAGCGCCATTCACGCAGCATCTTTCGTGTGGTCTACCGCATGACCGGGAACCAGCAGGATACGGAAGAGCTTGTGCAGGAAACTTTTCTGCGGGCCTATAAGAGCCTGGAGCGTTTTGAGCTTCGCGCCAATTTCAGCACATGGCTCTACCGGATCGCGGTGAACCGCACGCTTGACTTCCTGAGCGCGAGAAAAACGCATATGCAGACAAAAGATACATATCAGATAGTCGATAACCCTGACGCCGAAGACAGCGCGCAGATTCAGCTTCCGGCTTCCGGCCCGGGGCCTGACCGTCTTCTGCTCAGCGCGGAGATGAAGCAAAAGATAGCCGGAGCGCTGGGGCTGCTTACGCCGGCGGAGCGCGTGGCCTTTACCATGCGCCACATGGAAGGCCGGTCGATTGAAGAGATCAGCCAGACCCTGAACTTAAAAGCCAGCGCCGCCAAGAACAGCGTGTTCCGCGCCGTGCAAAAGCTTCGGCAACAACTGGAGCCTTACGCCGGTCCGGCGTCCCCGGCGCACTCTCCGCGTTGGGGTGGGAGCGCCGCGAAATGAACCATCTCAGCGAAGAACAAATCGTATTGCATTACTACGGCGACGCAGAAGAAGCAACGGAAGTTGAGCGCCATCTGGCCGCCTGCCCGGAGTGCCGCGCCGAGTTCGCGCGCGTGCAATCGATGCTGAAGCAGATTGAGCCGCTGGAGGTCCCCGAACCGCCTGCAGGTTTTGAAGAGAAGACCTGGCTTAACCTTCGCGATCGCCTCCCGGAAAAACGCGGCTTCCTTCAGCGGCTTCTTCAAGGGCAGCAAAAATGGGCGCTAGCCGGAGCGATGGCCGTGTTGCTGGCAATGGCATTTCTGGCTGGGCGTTTTTGGCCGCGTCCCGGCCAGCAAATAGCGCATCAACCTCCGGCCCAGGTCAATCCGCAGCGAGTGGTTCTGGTGGCGGTGGGCGATCACCTGGAGCGCTCACAGATGCTTCTGGTCGAGATCATGAATGCCGATACAAAGGGCCCGATCAATTTTTCCAACGAACAGGCGGAAGCCCGCGAGCTGCTGGATAGCAATCACCTTTACCGCGTGAGTTCGCAACAGGCGGGTGACCCGCAGGTGGCGCGTTTGCTCGACCAGTTAGGCCGCGTGCTGGCGGAAATCGCCAACGGGCCGGCAGAAGTTTCGCCGGGAGACTTGCAGCAGGTGCGTCACACCATTCAGTCAGAAGGGCTTTTGTTCAAGGTACGCGTAGTCAGTTCTGAAGTGAATTCAAAAGTGCGCCGTCCGGAGCTTTCCGGCGGCAGCGTAAACCAGAGGCTATAACCAATGATGACTCGCAAATTATTCCTGATTTTATTTTTAAATATTGTTTTTTCTATCGGGCCGGCTTCGGCCGCGGGCGCGCAGCAAGTCCCGTCGGCGTCGCTCCTGGACCCGCAGATTGCGGAGAAAGCCAACGCGCATGAAGATGAGCTTTATCAATCCGCCAAGGACGCGCTGGACAATGGCGAATATGACAACGCCATCAAGCAGTTCGATGAAGTGGTAAAGATCCACGGCCGCAAGGCCGATGGCGCGATGTACTGGAAGGCTTACGCGCTCAATAAAGCCGGCAACAAGGCCCAGGCGCTGACATCTATCGGTGAATTGCGCAAAAACTATCCCAAGAGCAACTGGCTGCGCGATGCCGGCGCGCTGGAGCAGGAAATTCGCGGCGTCAGCAATCCAGACAACATTTCCGACGAAGAACTGAAACTGCTGGCAATCCAGAGCCTGATGAATTCTGATCCGGAGAAGGCCGTTCCCCTGCTGGAAAAGATCATTATGGGAAATTACCCGCCGAAGCTGAAGGAAAGGGCGCTCTTCGTGCTCTCCCAAAGCGGTTCGGAGAAATCCCAGCAGATCCTGATGGCAGTGGCCAAAGCGAACAACCAGCCGGACTTGCAGAAGCGCGCGATACGCAACCTTGGTATGAATAGCAATTCCCGCAATCGCGCCGTATTGAAAGAGATCTATAACTCGTCTACTGACATTGGCGTAAAAAAGTCGGTCTTTCAGGCGTGGCTCATGTGCGGCTGCAAGGATGACGTAGCGTCGCTGGCGAAGACGGAAAAAAATCCTGAGCTCCGCCGCGAGGCAATCCGCTATCTGGGCATGATGGGAGGCCGCGAAGAACTGCTCGACTTTTATAAGAACTCGCCGGATGTTCAGACGCGCGAAGAGGCGGTGGGCGCCATGCTGCTCTGCGGATGTTCCCATGAACTGGCGGAGATCGTTCAGACGGAGAAGGACCCGGCTGTCCTGGAGAAGGCCATCAATACCCTTGGACTGGTGGGCGGCGACGAGAGTCTCGCTGCACTGACCAAGGTCTATAACTCCCAAGCCGATCTTTCGGTGAAAAAGAAGGTTATCAACGCTCTGTTTCTACACGGGGCCGGAAAAGAGATGGTGGCTCTCGCTAAAAAAGAGACCAATCCCGAGCTAAAGAAGTCGCTGATCCAAAAAATGTCGTTGATGAGCTCGCCGGAAATCAGCGACTACATGATGGAAATCCTCAACAAGTAAAGGAGCGCGCCGTGAAACCCTGGCAGAGAAACGCAATCGCAATGTTGATGGCCGGCTGCGCCGCGATGGTGGCGGCGCAGGAAGCTCCGCCAAAGCCAAGAATTTCAAATGCAAAGTTGCAGGAGCTTTCCGCGCCAGCGGGCCTTAAGACGACAGTCGATGGACTGGTGCAGAAGCAGACTGCGCCGCTCTGGATTGGATATCGCATCCCAACAGCGGCCAAAGAACGGACGATGTGCTGCTTCGACTCGCTCGATAATTTTGAAGCAGCTGCAAACAAGTGCTGCATGGGCTGCCGGATGGAGTCTGAAAAGGGCAGCTCGTTTAACGGCACGAATTCAAATTGCTCGCCTGAGCCTTTGCCGTATGCGTTTATCTTTTTCCGGGCGGAGCAAAAGCAGATCACAAAAGTCCGGGTATACAGCGCGGACTGCGCTCTCGATTTCGCGAATCTTCCCCTGTATTGGTTGGAGGGCGTAAATCCGGAGCAGAGCGTGGAATTGCTGGCCGGCATGGTGCCAGCGGGTGAGAGTGACGATGCCTATCGCAAAAAAGATCCGGGGCGCCAGGCGGTAATGGCCATTGCGCTGCACGACACGCCTGCGGCCGACGCGGCGCTGGAAAAGATGATCCAGCCGGGACAACGGCCGTCGCTGCGGGAGAACGTCGCATTCTGGCTGGGCGTAGAGCGAGGCAAAAAAGGCGTAGAGCTTCTTCGCAAATACGTGCGCGATGATCCTGACGATCGCGTGCGGGAAAAAGGCACGTTCGCGTTTTCGCAAAGCAAGGAGCCGGAAGCGCTGAAAGAACTCATCGGCATGGCCCGCCACGACCAGAGCCCGCGCGTGCGCGGCCAGGCAATCTTCTGGCTGGCGCAGATCGGCGGCAGAAAGGAAGCGGCACAGATCACGCAGGCCATTGAAGACGATCCCGAGACGGACGTAAAGAAGAAGGCGGTCTTTGCGCTGAGCCAGATGCACGACGAGGACGCAGTCCCCCGGCTGATCGGCCTGGCCAGGACCAACAAGAACCCGGTTGTGCGCAAGCAGGCAATCTT
>Ga0164306_10000520_pt1 | contig 15820 bp, 18 predicted proteins | sample Whisoiple_242_MG_FD_110213 | JGI IMG/M metagenome (GOLD analysis project Ga0164306, IMG submission 110213) | Soil microbial communities amended with fresh organic matter from upstate New York, USA - Whitman soil sample_242_MG | ecosystem: Environmental > Terrestrial > Soil > Unclassified >... | reverse complement strand
TCGATCGCGGGCCTGCTGGGCGCCTCGCCCGGCGCGTCGACCGCGGCGTCCGCGATGCTCGACCTGCTGCGCCGGTGCTTCCCCGACCGGTTCGCCGGCTGGCGGCCGCGGCTCGAGGAGATGATGCCGCAGCTCGGCGAGCGCCCGGACGGCCGCAGCGTGCCGGGCGGCGGCGAGGCCCCCGACGCCGACCCGGACCTGGAGACCGAGGACCCGGCGCGCCCGGGCGGGTCGGACTCCACCCCGGGCGTCGGCCACGAGCCGGGCCCCGAGCCGCGCGACGCGTCCCAGCGGTCCGCGGGCCGCCGCCCGGCGCGGCCGACGCTCCCCCGCCGCCGGGACACCCCGGTCGCCTGACCCTCCGGGCCGCGCGCGGGCGCCCGCGCGCGCGTTCGCCGAGATAGGGCCCTCCCGCCGAGATAGGACCGTCTCAGCCCCTATCTCGGCGCGGAGGTCCTATCTCGGCGCGGAGAGGCGCGGCCCCGGTCGCCGGATCGCGCGACCGGGGGGAGCGTGGAGGGCATGAGAGCCGTCGTCCTGAACTGCACGCTGAAGCCGTCGCCGCAGCCGTCGAACACCGAGCAGCTCGCGCGCGTCGTCGTCGAGGCCCTGGAGGGCCACGGCGTCGAGGTCAGCACCATCCGGCTGGCCGACCACGACATCCCGCCCGGCGTCGAGTCCGACCTGGGCGGCACCGACGCGTGGCCGGCGGTCCGCCGCGCGGTGCTCGACGCCGAGATCCTGGTCGTCGCCACGCCGACCTGGGTCGGCCACCCGTCGTCCGTCGCCCAGAGGATGCTGGAGCGGATGGACGCGATGATCTCCGAGACCGACGACGCCGGCCGCCCGGTGGCGTACAACCGGGTCGCCGGGGTGGTCGTCACCGGCAACGAGGACGGCGCGCACCACGTCATCTCGGAGATCGCCGGCGGGCTGGTGGACATCGGGTTCACGATCCCGCCGCAGGCCTGGACGTACTGGAACCGCGGGCCGGGCCCCGGGCCGGACTACTCCGGCACGGACGAGGGCCTCGAGTGGAGCCGCTCGACCGGGCGCGCGATGGCGCAGAACCTGGTGGGCGTGGCCCGCGCGCTGGCCGCCACGCCGCTCGGCCCGCCCGCGTCCTGACGCCGGCGGCGCGCGTCGGCGCGGCCCGCCCGGCACGCCCGCGCGCCGCCCGGGAACCGCAACGGCCCCCGGGAGCGCTGCTCCCGGGGGCCGATCGGGTGCGGCGGTGCCGGCCGAGCCGCCCCCTGCGGGCTCGGACGGTGCCGCCGCGCGCCGGCCGGTGCCCTCCACACCCGCCGTGCGCGTCACCCGTGTAGTCCGCAGGGAACGACGATCCGTCACGTCGCGATCGTGTGACCTCGATCACATACTGTCACGGGCGGTCACAGCTTCAGGTCGAGGACCACCCGGCCGTCGATCGCACCGGTCTCCATGCGCGCGAACACGTCGTTCACCGCGTCGAGCGGCCGCAGCTCGTACTTGGTGCGCACCAGCCCCCGGGCGTAGAAGTCGACGGCCTCCTGCATGTCGAGCCGGGTGCCGACGATCGACCCGCGCACGGTGAGCCCGCGGAGCACGGTGTCGAAGATCGACAGCGGGAAGGTGCCCGGCGGCAGCCCGACGAGCGACACGGTCCCGCCGCGGCGCAGCATCGACAGCGCCTGCGGGAACGTCGACTCGCTGACCGCCGTGACCAGCGCCGCGTGCGCGCCGCCGACCAGGTCGTGCACGGCCTCCCCCGGGTCGCCGTCCCGGTGGTTCACGACCAGCTCGGCGCCGTACTCCAGCGCGGACGCGCGCTTGGCCTCCGAGCCGGTCACCGCGATCACCCGGTAACCCATCGCCGCGGCGTACTGGATCGCCAGGTGCCCGAGCCCGCCGATCCCGGAGACCACGACCCAGTCCCCCGGCTTCGCGTCGGCGACCTTGAGGCCCTTGTAGACCGTGACCCCCGCGCACAGCACGGCCGTCACGCCGGCCGCGTCGACGCCCTCGGGGATGCGGGGGGCGTACCGCGCGTCGACGAGCATGTACTCGGCGAACGAGCCGTCGACGGAGTAGCCCGAGTTCTGCTGCCCGGTGCACAGCGTCTCCCAGCCGCGCAGGCAGTCCGTGCACGTGCCGCAGGCCGTCGCCAGCCAGGCGTTGCCCAGCCGGTCGCCCACGCGGACGCCGCGGACCTGCGAGCCGACCGCGACCACGCGGCCCGACCCCTCGTGCCCGGGCACGAACGGCGGCGACGGCTTCACCGGCCAGTCGCCGCGCGCGGCGTGCAGGTCGGTGTGGCACACGCCGGAGTAGTCGACCTCCACCAGGGCCTCGTGCGGCCCCGGCACCGGGACCGGGCGCTCCTCGACGACCAGCGGGGCACCGAGGTCGCGGACGACCGCGGCCTTCATCATCTCGGGCACAGCAGCTCTCCTCACGCCGCGCGTCCACCGCCTTGTGAACGCTGTCACGAGAACGTAGCGCCGCGCCCCGGCCCCGCAGCAGGGACCGAGGACCCACCGCCGCCCCCGGGATGCGGGCCGCGAGGGCTGCTGCGACCGTGGGGGTCATGACCAGCAGACTCGTGCTCGTCCGCCACGGGGAGAGCGAGGGGAACGTCGCCGCGACCCGCGCCGAGCGGGCCGGCGCCCAGACCGTCGGCGTGCCGTGGCGCGACGCCGACACCCCGCTGTCCGCCACCGGCGAGGAGCAGGCCCGCGCGCTCGGCGCCCACCTCGCGACGCTGCCGCCCGACGAGGCGCCCGAGGTGCTCTGGTGCTCGCCGTACGTCCGGGCCCGCCGGACCGCCGAGCTGGCGCTCGAGAAGGCCGGCCTGCCGCTGCGGACCGTCGTCGACGAGCGGCTGCGGGACCGGGAGCTCGGCATCCTCGACGGCCTCACGAGCCACGGCGTCGACGCCCGGTTCCCCGACGAGGCCGCGCGCCGCGACCGGCTGGGCAAGATGTACTTCCGGCCGCCGGGCGGCGAGTCCTGGGCCGACGTCGCGCTCCGGCTGCGCTCGGTCGTGGGCGACGTCGAGCGGCGCGAGGCGGGCCGGCGGGTGCTGGTCGTCTGCCACGACGCCGTCATCTGGCTGCTGCGCTACGTGTGCGAGGGGCTGACCGAGGACGAGCTGATGGCGCAGGTCGCGGAGCACAGCGTGCGGAACGCCTCCGTGACGGTCCTGGTCGGGGGGCCGGAGGGCTGGCGCGCCGAGGTCGTCGACGACGTGGCGCACCTGGGCGGCGCCGAGGTCACCGAGCACCCGGGGCAGGGCGATGACTGACCCGACGCCGCTGACCCCCGCGCTGCTCCGCGGCTGGCCGCTGCCCGCGCGGGACGGCACCAAGGACGTCCGCGGCGGCGTGCTGGTGGTCGGCGGGGCGCGCCGGACCCCCGGCGCCGCGGCGCTCGCCGGCCTGACCGCGCTCCGGATCGGCGCCGGGCGGCTGACCCTGGCCGTGGCCGGGTCGGTGGCGGCCGCGCTGGCCGTGGCGACGCCCGAGGCCGGCGTGCTGGCGCTGCCCGAGGACGCCGACGGGTCCCCCACCGGCGCGACCCCGCCGCACCTCGCGGCCGAGCTCGAGCGCGCCGACGCGGTCGTCGTCGGCCCGGGCCTGGACGAGCCGGAGGGGGCAGCGGGCCTGGTGCGCGCGGTGCTCGGCGCGCTCGCCGACCGGGACGCCGCCGTGCTGCTCGACGCCTTCGCGCTCGGCGTGCTGCCTGGCCTGCGCGACGAGGTGACGCTGCCCGAGGGGCGCGTCGTGCTCACGCCGAACACCACCGAGGCGGCGCGGCTGCTCGGCGTGGACGAGGTCGACGCGGACGACGCGGCCGCCCGGGTGGCGGACCGGTGGGGCGCGGTCGTCAGCTGCGCCGGGACCATCGCGCACCCGGACGGGCGCCGGTGGGCCTCGGCGACCGGCTACCCCGGGCTCGGGACGTCAGGCAGCGGCGACGTGCTCGCCGGCGCCGTGGCGGGGCTGCTCGCCGGCGGCGCCCCCGCCGAGCAGGCCGCATGCTGGGGCACCGCCGTCCACGGCTCCGCCGGCGACCGCCTGGCCGCCCGCGTCGGACCGCTGGGCTACCTGGCGCGCGAGCTGGCGGACGAGGTCCCCGCCGTCCTGGTCGAGCTGCAGGCCTGAGGGCGCGGCGCCCGCGTCGGACCCCGGGTCCCCGCCGCCCGCCTCGGCCACCCGGTCCGCGCCGACGACGTAGCGGAACTGGGTCACGGTGGGCTCGTCGATGCCGGCCGCCTCGGAGCGGAGGGTGACCTCCTCGTGCCCGGACATCCGGCCCGTCCCGCCGTCGACCAGCAGCACCTGCACCACGTCGGGCCCGGCGGGCCCACCGGGGATGCCGAGCGCCACCGCCCGCCGGCCGGTCCGGTCGGTCACCTCGCCCGCGAGCGTCACGCCCGGCTCGTCGGCGAGGACCCGCCACAGCGCCGACTCGAACGACGACGGCAGCACGTACGGGTCCGACACGATGGCGGCCGCCTGGTAGAGGCACCACGCGGCGTACGTCGTGTCGGGGCCGCAGCCGATCGCCGCGCCGCCGGCCGCCTCGAGCAGCTCGCCGCGCAGGGTCGCCGGGTCGTCGGACATCGCGGTGAACAGGTCCGGGTCGAAGGTGCCGGCGGGGATCCGGTCGACCGACGCGTCCGCCGGCGTGGTGTCGACCGCCTCGAGCCGGCCGTCCTCGCCGAGGTGCTGCCCGCGCCACTCCATCGCCACCAGGGAGCCGTCGGGGCTCAGCCAGGTCTCCCGGACCACCGGGTCGACGGTCGACGTCGTGCTGCCGTCCCCGCCCACGGTCGAGCTGAGGTACCAGGCCTGGGCCAGCACGTGCTGCACGTCGCCCGCGGGCGCGGGGTCGGGGCGGTCGCCCGCGGCGTCGGCGAGCTCGAGCAGGGTGTCGCGCGCCGGGTCGCCGGCGCCGGCCGCGAGCTCCTCGGGCGTCACCGGGTACGCCAGCATCGGCGGGGAGCCGCTGGCGACGGCGGCGGGCGGGTCGTGCAGCGGGAGCAGGGCGAGCACGGTGCCGCCGACGGCCGCCGCGGCGACGCCCGCGGCGGCGGCGACCCAGCGGCGCGCGCGGCGCGCGGCGCGCAGGGGGACGACCGGGGCGGCGGGGCCGTCGGCGGCGGCCGGGTCGCCGGGCGGCGGGACGGCCGGGCCGGTGCCGCGGTCGGCCTCCTCCGGCGCGTCGGGGGCGGCCGGGTCCGTCGCCAGGATCCGGGCCAGCAGGTCCTCGTCGCCCGGGTGGGCCGCGGGCGCGGGGGTGCCGGCGCCGTGCGCGGCGAGCAGCGCGCGCAGGGCGTCCGCCTCGGCGAGGGCGCGGGCCCGCGCGGCGTCGCGGTCGTCGTCGGTCATCGGTCCCTCCCCCCGGGTCCTGCGGCGTGCGTCGTGCCGCCCTGCGTCGTGCCGCCCGTCGTCCCGTCGGGCGTCGTGCCGTGCGTCGTGCCGTCGAGCGCCGCGGCCAGCCGGGCGCGGGCCCGGGACAGCCGCGAGGTGAGCGCGGTGAGCGAGCAGCCGAGCACCTCGGCCGCCTCGCTCGGCGTGAGCCCCGCCCACACGGTCAGGGACATCGCCTCGCCCTCGGCCGGCGGCAGCTGCGCCAGCAGCCGCCGGGCCAGGTCGTCGCCGGCCAGCCGGTCCGACGGGTCCGCGACCGGGGCCCGGGTGGGCTCGGCCGCCGCGACGCCCGCGACGGTGCGCAGCTGGCGGCCGCGCTGCTCGTGGACGTGCTTGATCTTGTTGCGGGCGACGCCGAACACCCAGGGCCGCAGCTGGTCGTCCGCGGCGGGCGCGTCGGCCCAGCGGCGCCAGAGCACCAGGAAGGTCTCGGCGACCACGTCCTCCGCGAGGTCGTCCGGGACCTGGCGGCGGGCGAAGCCGCGCACCTGCGGCGCGAGCAGGCGGTAGGCAGCGGCGAACGCCTCGGCGTCGCCGTCGCCCGCGGGGGCGCCGTCCGCGCCCTCGCCGCCCCCTGCCCCCACGTCGTCCTCAGGTCGTCCGTCAGCATGTCGTCGGGCCCATCGTACGGACCGAGAGGCTGCCCACGGACGTCGTGGGCGTCTGCGTCCCCGCGTTCCAGCAGACCACGCTGCCGGTGCCGCCCGCGCCCGAGTAGGTGTAGACGTCGACGCCCATCCGGTTCCAGACCGAGCCCGCGCCGGCGACCGCCGTGGCCTGGAGGCCGGTGGTCCCGGTGGACCAGAACGCGCCGGAGTAGCCGGCGCCGCTCCAGAGGCAGAACCGCCCGGTGCCGCACTGGCTGGCGCTGTACGCGGTCACGTCCCCGGGCCCCGCCGGGTCGTCGTCCGCGGCGCCGGCGGGCCCGGCGAGCGCGGACAGCGCGAGCGCGGCGACGCCGACGAGGGCGGCGCGGAGCCGGCGGGCGGAGGTGGGCTGCACATGAGGTGTCATCCCGACATGGTCGGAGACCGTCACGTCTCGTTGCTGTGAGATGCGTCACAGGGGGGAGGCGCGTGGCAGAGTCGGGCCCCGTGACCGACCGCTACGCCCCCGACGACCACCTGGGCCACCGCTCGCTGCTCGTCGCCGCCGCCTACGTGCTCCTGCTCCGCGGGGAGGACGTGCTGCTCCAGCTCCGCCGCGGCACCGGCTACATGGACGGCCGGTGGGCGACGCTCGCCGGCCACGTCGACCCCGGCGAGTCCGTCCACGAGGCGGCCGTGCGCGAGGCGGCGGAGGAGGCGGGCGTGCGGCTCGACCCGGCGGACCTGGAGCCGGTGACCACCCTGCACCGGTTCGAGCGCGGCGGCCCGCAGGTCGAGCAGCGGTGCGACGTGTTCTTCGTGGCCCGGCGCTGGGCCGGCGACCCCGCGGTAGCGGAGCCGGACAAGGCCGCCGAGATGCGCTGGTTCCCGCTCGGCGCGCTCCCCGGGCTCGTGGTGCCGCACGAGCGGCTGGTGCTCGAGGGCGTCCGGGACGGCGGCCTGCCCGCGGTCGTGTCGCTGCCGTCCTGACGCGCGCGCCGGCCCGCGCGCCGGCCCGCGCGCGCCCGCCCCGCGCGCCGGCCCGCGGTCAGGGCAGCCGCAGCTCCGCCCGCAGGCCCGGCGCGCCGTCGGCGCGGTCGGCGAGCACCACGTCGCCCCCGTGCTCGCGCGCCACCTCCCGGGCGATCGCCAGCCCCAGGCCGCTGCCGCCGCCCGGCCGCGCCCGCGCCGCGTCGAGCCGCACGAACCGCGCGAACGCCCGCTCGCGGTCGGCGGCGGGCACCCCCGGGCCGTCGTCGACGACCGCGACCAGCCCGTCCGCGACCTCGACCCGCACCGACCCCGCCGCGTGCCCGATCGCGTTGTCGACGAGGTTGCGCACCACCCGGCCCAGCGCCGCCGCGTCCCCGCGCGCCCGCCCGGCGCCGACCACCTCGACGGCGACCGGCGCGCCCGGCGCCGCCGCCCCGGCACCCCCGGCCACCGCGAGCGCCGCCGCCTCCCGCGCGACCGCCCCGAGGTCGACCCCCGCGTCCGGCACCGGCCGCGACCCGAGCCGGGCGAGCAGCAGCAGGTCGTCCACCAGCGCCTGCATCCGGCGCACCTGCTCGCCCAGCCCGTCGACCAGCTCCCCGGGCGCGTAGGCCTCCGGGTGCGTGCCGGCGACCTCGAGCTGGGCCCGGAGCGCCGCCAGCGGGGTGCGCAGCTCGTGCGCGGCGTCCGCGACGAACGCCCGCTGCCGCCCGGCCGCCTCCTCGAGCCGGTCGAGCATCTCGTTCAGGGTCCGCGCCAGCGCGCCCACCTCGTCGTCGGTGCCGGGGTCGGGCAGGGAGCCGGGGCCGCCCGCGCGGGCCACCTGCGCCGCCGCGGACCGCAGCCGCTCGACGGGCCGCAGCGCCCGGCCCAGCGCGACCCAGATCGCGGCCGCGAACAGCGCGGTGAGCGCCGGCACCACGCCGGCGAGCGCGAGCCGCAGCGCCCGGACCAGGCCCTCGACCTCGGCGACCGGCACCGTGGCGACGACCAGGGTCCCGTCGGGGGCGCCGGCGGGCGCGACCACGGCCACCCGCGCCGCGCGGTCGTACCCGGACGCGTCGGTGCCGCCGACCACGGCCACGCCCGGCGCCGCCGCGGCCGGCCCGGCCAGGTCGGCCAGCGCGTCGCCGCCCAGCACCGGCAGCGTCCGGCTGGCCGTCGGCGACGAGGCCACGACCCGGCCGCCGGCGTCGAGCACCTGGACGATCTCGCCCGGCTCGGCCACCGGCAGCGCGTCGGGCACCTGGTCGCTCGCCACCAGCGCGGCGACGGTCCCCGCCCGCGCCCGCACCACCTCGTCGAGCGCCGCCACCCGCCCGCGGGACAGCACGGTGCTCAGCACGACCGCCCCCACCACCAGCGCGGCGCACAGCAGCCCCGCCGTCAGCACGGTGAGCCGGGCGCGCAGCGACCACCGGGCCCGCCGCGGCCGCCCCGGCGTCACCCCGCGACCCGGTAGCCCGCGCCCCGGACGGTGGCGATCGCCTCCCGGCCGAGCTTGCGGCGCAGGTAGCCGACGTACACCTCGACCACGTTGCCGTCCTCGCCGGGCCCGTCCCAGACGTGGTCCCGCAGCTCGACCTTGCCGACGACCCGGTCCGCGTGCCGCATCAGGTACTCCAGCAGCGCCAGCTCCCGCCCGGTCAGCTCGACCGGCTCGCCCGCCCGGGCGACGGTGCGCGCGGCCGGGTCGAGCACCAGGTCGCCGACCGCCAGCACCGCGGGCCGCACCTGCGGCGGGCGGCGCAGCAGCGCCCGGATCCGGGCGACCAGCACGACGAACGAGAACGGCTTGGTCAGGTAGTCGTCCGCCCCGACGTCCAGCCCGTCGGCGACGTCGTGCTCGCCGTCCTTCGCGCTGAGCAGCAGCACCGGCGTGGTGACCCCGGCGGCGCGCAGGTCGGTGACGACGTCGTAGCCGTTGCGCCGCGGCAGCATCACGTCGAGCACGATCGCGTCGTAGTCCCGGTCGGTCGCCAGGCCCAGCCCGGCCGCGCCGTCGTAGGCCACGTCGACGGCGAACCCCTCGGCCGTCAGCCCGCGGCGCAGGGCGTCCACCAGCCCGCGCTCGTCGTCCACCACCAGCACCCGCACCCCCGCAGCATCGCACCGCCGGCGGTGCGCGGCGGCCCGTGGCGGCGCGGCGTTCTCAGCGCCGCCTCAGCCCCGGTGGCGCACAGTGGGGTCATGGCCGACACCGAGCGCCCCCGCCGCACCCTCTCCCCCCGCGCCCGCTGGGCCGTGCCCGGGGTCGTCGCCGTGGCGGTGGCCGCCGCGGTCGGCGTCCCGGCGCTGGCCTCGTCGGGCGACGCCGACCTCCCCGCCGTCACCCCGCAGGAGCTGCTGAGCAGGGTCGCCGACGCCGAGCCGACGCCGGTGCAGGGCACCGTCGTCTACACCGCGCGCCTCGGCCTGCCCGAGCTGCCGGCGGAGATGACCGGCGCCGACCCGCTGAACCTGCTCGGCGGCTCGTCCACGCTGCGGGTCTGGTCCGACGGCGCCGAGCGCTCCCGGGTCTCGCTGCTCGGGGCCACCTCGGAGTACTCAGTCGTGCACGACGGGGCCGAGGCCTGGACCTACTCGTCGACCGACGACGCGGTCACGCACTACACGCTCGACCCGGCGGACGTGGCCCGCTACCAGGCGCTCGCCGACCGGGCCGCCGCGGGCCCCGGCGCGGACCTGCCGACCCCCGAGGCCGCCGCCGCGCAGGTGCTCGCGCTCGCGGAGCGGGACGCGGACGTCTCGGTCGACAGCCCGACCACCGTCGCCGGGCGGGACGCCTACCAGCTCGTGGTCAGCCCGACCGACGACGCCACGCTCGTCTCGCGCGTCGTCGTCGCGGTGGACGCCGCGACCTCCCAGCCGCTGCGCGTGCAGACCTGGTCGACGTCCGACGGCGCGGCCCCCTCGCTCGAGGTCGGGTTCACCGACGTGCAGCTCACCGCGCCGGACGACTCCGTGCTGGCGTTCTCCGCGCCCGCCGGCGCCACCACCGAGGAGGTCGTCGTGCCGCTGCCGGACGTGCCGGAGGACGCCCCCGAGCCGGGCACCGTCCCCGCCCTCCCCGAGGGCGTGGCCGTCTCCGGCTCCGGCTGGTCCACGATCGTCACCCTGAGCGACGTCGACGTCGCGGGACTGGTCGGCGGGGACGCCGCCTCGCTGGCCACCGTCCCCGGCGCCGAGCGCGTGCTCGGCTCCGAGGAGGCGCAGGACCTGGTGCAGCAGTTCGTCCCGAGCGACGAGGACGGCACCCCCGGGCGCCCGTCGCTGGACGCCACGGCGCTGTACGACCAGCTCACCACCGCGGTCCCCGAGGGCCGGCTGCTGAGCTCGACCCTGCTGTCGGTGCTGATCACGGACGACGGCCGGGTGCTGGTCGGCGCCGTGCCGGCGGACGCGCTGCGCGCCGCGGCATGAGCGAGCCGCACCTGGACGGCGACCTGGCCGTCCGGACCGCGGGGTTGACCAAGCGGTTCCGGAGCGGCCAGGTCGCCGTCGACGGTCTCGACCTGGCCGTGCCCCGCGGCGCCGTGTACGGGTTCCTCGGGCCGAACGGGTCCGGCAAGACGACCACCATCCGCATGCTGCTGGGCCTCGCGCACCCGACCGCGGGGCGCGCCTGGCTGCTCGGCGCCGCGATGCCGGAGCAGGCCGCGCGCGTGCTGCCCCGGGTCGGCGCGCTGGTCGAGGGCCCGGCGTTCCACCCGTACCTCTCGGGCCGCGCGAACCTCGCGCGGCTGGACGCCGGCGACGCCACCGCCGACCCGCGCACCAGCCGCCGGCGCGCCGACGCCGCCCTGGACCGGGTCGGTCTCGGCGCGGCGGCGACCAAGCCGTACCGGCAGTACTCGCTCGGCATGAAGCAGCGGCTCGGCCTCGCCGCCGCGCTGCTGCAGCCGCGCGACCTGCTGGTGCTGGACGAGCCGACCAACGGCCTCGACCCGCAGGGCACCCGCGAGGTGCGGCACCTGGTGCGCGAGCTCGCGGACGGCGGCGCGACCGTGCTCGTGTCGTCCCACCTGCTCGCCGAGATCGAGCAGGTCTGCACGCACGTCGGGATCATGAGCCGCGGGCGGCTGCTGCTGCAGGGCGAGCGGGCCGCGCTCACCGACCGGGAGGGCGCCCGGCTGGCCGTGACCACCCGCGCGGCGCAGGCCGACGCGGCGGCGGAGGTGCTCCGCGGGCTCGGCCTCGCCGAGGTGGCGCGCGACGGGCGGGCCCTGCCGGGCGGGGCGGGGACGGCGCGGCTCACCGCGGCGCTCGGCCCCACGCCCCCGGAGAAGGTGTCGGCCGCGCTCGTGCACGCGGGGGTCGACCTGGTCGGCCTCGAGGTCGACCGGCCGAGCCTGGAGCAGGTGTTCGTCGAGCTGACCGGGGAGGGCTTCGATGTCGCGCGCTGAGGTGCTGGACGCCGCGGAGGACTCGCGGGTCGCCGCTCCCCCGCCGGTCGCGTTCGCCCGCCTGCTGCGGTCCGAGCTGCGCCTGGTGCTGGGCCGGCGGCGCAACCTGGTGCTGCTCGCCGGGCTCGCGCTGGTGCCGGTCGTCATCGGGACCGTGCTGCTCGTCACCCGGGACAGCGCGCTGTCCGGGCAGGGCCCGGCGTTCCTCGCCCAGGTCACCGGCAACGGGCTGTTCCTGGTCGTCGCCGCGCTGTTCCTCTGCCTGCCGTTCCTGCTGCCGCTGTGCATCGGCATCGCGTCCGGCGACGCGGTCGCGGGCGAGGCGTCCGCCGGCACGCTCCGCTACCTGCTCGTGGTCCCGGTCCCCCGCACGCGGCTGCTGCTGGTCAAGGCGCTGGCCGCGCTGGCGTTCGCCGCGGCGGCGGTGCTCGCGGTCGCGGTGACCGGGCTGCTGATCGGGGCGGCCTACTTCGGCGTGCACGACGTGGTGCTGCTGTCCGGCAGCACGGTCCCGGTCGGCGAGGGCGTCGTCCGGGTCGCCGGGATCGTCGCCTACGTCGGGCTCTCGCTGACCGGGCTGGTGGCGGTCGGGCTGTTCTTCTCGACCCTCACCGAGGTGCCCGTCGGCGCGATGGCGGCGACGGTCGTGGTCGCCGTGGTGTCGACGGTCCTCGACTCGCTCCCGCAGCTCTCGGCGATCCACCCCGGGCTGCTCACGCACCACTGGTTCGACTTCGCCGAGTTCCTGCGGGTGCAGGTCGACTGGGGCGTGGTCGGGACCGGGCTCGCGGTGCAGGCGGCATGGGTGGCGGTGTTCGGGACGCTCGCGTGGGCGCGGTTCACCACCGCCGACGTGACGTCCTAGGCCAGCAGGCCCACCACGGTCGCGACGACCGCGAGCAGCGGGAACGCGCCCTGCACGGCGGCGGCCCGCGCCTTGCCCGGCGACGACAGCACCAGCACCAGCGCCGCGGCGAGCATCGACCCGGTGCCGGCGAGCACCAGCGCGGCACCGACGGCGTCGGCGCCGGTCGCCGTCGCGACCACCCCCGCCGCCGCGACCACCGCGAGGAACAGGTTGTAGAAGCCCTGGTTGAACGCGAGCTCCTTCGTGGCCTCGGCGCCCTCCGGCGTGGTGCCGAACGTCGCGCGGGTCCGCGGCGCCGTCCAGGTCAGCGACTCGAGCGTGAAGATGTACACGTGCACCAAGGCCGCGAGCGCGGCGAGCACCAGTCCGGCGGCGATCATGGGCGCCAGTCTGCCGCGCCGGCCGCGAGCGCGGGGCCTTGTGACGCACGCCGCACCGGCGTAACGTACAACCACATGGTTGTACGTCAGCTGGACCCCGCCGAGGTGGACCGGGTGTTCGCCGCGCTGGCCGACGCCACCCGCCGCGACATCGTCACGCGGGTGCTGCGCCGGGAGGCGTCGGTGACCGCCCTCGCGCGCTCCTACGAGATGAGCTTCGCCGCCGTGCAGAAGCACGTCGCCGTGCTCGAGCGGGCGCACCTCGTGACCAAGCAGCGGCACGGCCGCGAGCAGGTCGTCCACGCCGACGTCGCGACCATCCGGGCCGCCGGACGGCTGCTCGACCGGTACGAGGAGATCTGGCGCGGCCGCATCGACCGCATGGCGGACCTCCTCGGCGAGACGCGAGAAGGGGACGACTCATGACCGTCGTGGACACCATCAAGGACACCGACGCGCTGACGCTCACCGTGGTCACCGAGCTCGACGCCACCCCCGAGCGGGTGTGGCGGCTGTGGTCCGACGCGGACCAGCTCGGGCGCTGGTGGGGCCCGCCGTCGTGGCCGGCCACCTTCACCGCCCACGACCTCACCCCCGGGGGCACCTCGAAGTACCACATGACCGGCCCCGACGGCACCGAGGCCCACGGCTGGTGGCGGGTGCGCCGCACCGACGAGCCGCGGTCGCTCGAGCTCGAGGACGGGTTCGCGGACGCGGACGGCAACCCGGACGACTCGCTGCCGGTCACGGTGATGCGGGTCGACCTGACGCCGGCGGGCGCGGGGACGCGGATGACGATCACCTCGCAGTTCGCGACCGCCGAGGCGCTGGAGCAGGTGCTCGGGATGGGGATGGCCGAGGGCATGCGCGAGGCCGTCGGGCAGATCCCGGCGCTGCTCGCGGAGGGCTGAGCCCGGCCGCCGGGCCGGTGCCGGGGTGCGCGGTGCGGGCGGTCGGCCGCAGACCGAGGGGGTCGCGACGGTCGCCCCGGGCCAAGGTCCCGGGAAATCATGGGACGACTGGCGCATACTGAGCGCGTGAACGGCACGACCCTCGACCGACCGACCCGCACCACCGTCCGGCGAGTGCTCGCATGAGGGTCCGCACCCGCCCCGAGCACCCGGCGACCGGCGCCGCGCTCGCCGTGGTCGGCGGGTTCCTGGACGCGTACACGTTCGTCGCGCACGACGGGGTCTTCGCCAACGCCCAGACGGGCAACGTGGTGTTCGTCGGGATCCACGCCGCTCGGGGCGAGTGGGCGCAGGCGACCGGCTACCTGCCGATCATCGGCGCGTTCGTCCTCGGCCTCGTCGCCGCCGAGTGGCTCGCCGCACACCGTCGCCTGCCGGGGATGCACGACCCGACCCGCATCGTGCTGCTCGCCGAGATCGCGGTGCTGGTCGCGGTCGCCGCACTGCCGGTGTCGGTGCCCACGCTCACGACGACCGTCGCCGTGTCGTTCGTGGCCGCTCTGCAGGTCACCACGTTCCGGCTGGTCCGGGACACCACGTACAGCACGACCATGACGACCGGGAACCTCCGCACCCTCGTGACCGCGGCGTACGAGTGGCTGAGCGGCTACGACCGGACCCAGCGCGTGGTCGTGCTCCGCCTGTCGATCATCGTCCTGGCGTTCGCGGCGGGAGCGGGGATCGGAGCCGTCGCGAGCGGCCCCGACGCGCTCGGCACCCGCGCGGCGCTGCTCGCCGCGGCCCTCCTGGCCGTGGTGCTCGCCGCCATCGAGGCGCACACCCGGCGGATCTCGGCCGCCGAGCCGGCCCCGGGCTGGACCTCCACGACGCGCTCGCCGGCACCGCTCCCGTCGCGCACCCAGGTCGGCGCCGAGGGGGACTGACCCGCCGTCGCACCCGCGGGGCTGGTGGTCACCGCCGTGGGAGCGCTACCGTCCGTCGGGACATCGAGGAGGATGCCCGTGCACCGCAGCCGGATCTCGACCCTGCTGATCGACGCCCCGCACGCCGAGGCGGCCGCCGCCGCGCGGTTCTGGTCCGCCGCCACCGGCGTGGCCTCGTGGTCGGTGCCGGACGAGGAGCAGTTCACGCACCTCGAGGACCCGATCCCCGGCCTCGTCGCGGCGGTGCAGTCGATCGGCGGGCCCGCGCGCTACCACCTCGACATGGAGACCGACGACGTCGCCGCCGAGACCGCGCGGCTGCTCGACCTCGGCGCGGTCGAGGTCGGCGGCTGGCTCGACTGCCGGACGCTGCGCGTGCCGGGCGGGCACCTGCTGTGCGTGATCCCGGTGCACAGCGACCCGGCGGACTTCGCCGAGCAGGCGCACGTCTGGCCCTGACGGGCGGGCTCCCCGGAGCCGGGGAGCCGCGGGTCAGGCGGTGGGGCGGTCGGCGTCGGGGGCGGACGCGTCGGGGGCGGACGCCTCGCTCGCGCCGCCGGCCTGCGCCGCCGGGTCGTCCCCGGCCAGCACCCGGTACACCGACCGGCGCGCCTCGGCGAGGATCTCCCCCGCGCGCACCCGCTGCGCCTCGGTCCCGCCGCGGCCGACGGCCCGGACGGCCTCGAGCAGCGGGCCCACCTCGGCGCGCAGGTCGACGCCCTGCTCGGCGTCGCCGGCCGCGAACGGGTCGGGCCAGGAGGCGGAGTCCCGCTCGACGAGCGCGCGGCCCTCCTCGGTCAGCGTCGCGAGCTTGCGCCCGGCCGAGGCCGTGAGCGTCACGACGCCCTCGTCCTCCAGCAGGTTCAGCGTCGGGTAGACGGCGCCGGGGCTCGGGCGCCACCGGCCGTCGCTGCGCTCGGCGATGGCCTCCATCAGCTGGTAGCCGTGCATGGGCTGCTCGGCGAGCAGCAGCAGGATGGCGTTGCGGACATCGCCGCGCGGTCGCCGGCCGCGCCGCCCGCCGGGGCCGAACCCGCCCGGGCCGAACCCGCCGGGCCCCCCGGGCCCGAAGCCACCGCCGGGGCCGAACCCCGCGCCCGGGCCGAAGCCGCGCGGCCCGTGGCCGCCGAACCCCCGCCCGCGCCCGCGGTGCCCCTCGTGCGACCCGTGCGGGCCGCGACCGGACCGCTCGTCGCGGCCCTCGCTCTCGAACTCGTCATGTGTGTCGTTGTATCGCATAACGCTAACGATATATCGCTACCGCTCTCTTGTGAACCCCCGCCCGCGCCCACCACGCGCCGCCACCCCGCCGAACCC
>Ga0164306_10000519_pt1 | contig 15824 bp, 13 predicted proteins | sample Whisoiple_242_MG_FD_110213 | JGI IMG/M metagenome (GOLD analysis project Ga0164306, IMG submission 110213) | Soil microbial communities amended with fresh organic matter from upstate New York, USA - Whitman soil sample_242_MG | ecosystem: Environmental > Terrestrial > Soil > Unclassified >... | reverse complement strand
GGCGGCGGAAGACGTCGACGAGGTCGGGTACCACCGGTAATGCCGCCAGGTCCGGATACGTCGGCGTGCCGTCGATATCGCTGACGGTCGGATTGACGAGGTAGCACTGGTAGTCGCTGGCCGACTCCAGGTAGCGCCAGACGGAGTAGACGGCGCGGGCCCGATTGGCGGATGCGCCGACGATCGCGACAGTGCGCGTTTCACGCAGGATGCGATCGATGTCGGTGCTCAGCGAGGGCCGCCCGTGCGCGGGGCCTTCATCTTCGCGAAGCGATCGGAAAGCCGGCTCATCCGGACCATCAGCGAGGCGGGCGGGCTGGTCTTGCCCTCGATGTAGCCTGCGAGTTCCTCACCGGGCACCCCGATCCGTGACGCGAACTCCTGCGGTTTGAGCCCGGATCTGCTGAGCAGCAGCCGAATCTGGCGGGCGACCTCAGCGCGTTCGTTGGCTTCCAAGTTATCCCTGGTCCGGGTCAACACTTCTGACAGTGCCTTTGAAACCCCGTATGGCCGTGTCGATTCCAACACCTCCTCGACTTGGCGCGCCGTCCTGCCGTACGGATCGCGCTTGATGGCGACGACGATGCGCTGCCATACCGTCAAATCGTCGGTTTCCAGTGCCTCGCGGATCGCGGCCGTCGGCCAGAACTCCACGGGCCCCTCGTCGTTGGCCGGGCGGCGCGCCCGCTTCGGAGCGCCGGTCGGTATGCGTGCGGTGGCAGCATCGCGGCCAACGTCCACAGTCACCGTCACCTCGCCTCCTCCAGCATCGCGACCGCCACCGAAAGGCACCGCTCCCTGACCTTGGCCCAGTCCGCTTCCGCCTCGGGGCCCGACATCGGGATGTCGAACTCATCCGACGGATGCGGATCGGCCAATCGGCGCACCAGCTGGGTGGCCACCCATTGTTTTCTGGATGGCTCACCACAGTAGTACCGATCCATTCCGGCCAGCACCACAGCAGCGGTTTGAGTCTCCATCGAGTCGACCAAATCGGCAAACTCAGCGAAGTCCTTGGTGCTGTTCCTGCACATGATCAGGTAGCTCTTCAGCCGTAGCGTCTCAGCCCCCGTCGGTATCGACAGCCGGTCGCCGGTCGGCAGCTGAACGTTCGTGGTCTCCATCGGGCTGTTGCGTTCCACGGGCGGGCGGTCGGACTCCGCCTCGGTCTCCAGCGCGTCCAGCGCCACCGACAGCCGACCGCGCCACATCGTGACGGGGTGCATGGGCCGCGGACCACGCTTCAGCTTGACCGTCTTGCCGTTGCCCGCGCCGTTGGTGTGCGTATGGCCGTTGGTGTGGCCGGTGAGCGCGTTGACGCACGCCGAACCGTTGGACGGCAGGCAGCCGCTGAAGGCCAGCGGATCGGCGACGGAGATCGTGTGCGGAGCCATGTTCTTGAGCTTGGCCGCCGACTTGACCACCGTGCGGATGTCGATGCCCGACGCCGCCAGCGTCGAGATGTCGTCGGGGATGATGACCAGATCGCCGATGTCGGCCTTGGGCAACGGCTTCTCGAAGTCGACCGACGGCAGGATGCGGGCCAGCCACCCCGGCAGCCACCAGTTCCACTGGTCGAACATGGCCATCAGCGCGGGCACGAGGATCAGCCGGACCACGGTGGCGTCGACGGCGATGGCCACCGCGCATGCGACGCCGAGCTGGGCGACCAGCGGCATGCCCGCGAACGCGAAGCCGATGAACACCGCGATCATGATCAGCGCGGCGCTGGTGATGGTGCGCGCGCTGGTGCTCACGCCGTAGGCGACGGCGTCACGGGTGTTGCCGGTCTGCAGGAACCGCTCGCGGATACGGGTCAGAAGGAAGATCTCGTAGTCCATCGACAACCCGAACGTCATCGCCAGCACCAGCGGCGGGATCGTGCTGTCGAGCGACGAGATCGGCCGGAAGCCCAATTCCTCGAGCCAGCCCCATTGGAAGACGACCACGAGGCTGCCGTAGGCGGCCGCTACCGACAGCACGGTCATCAGCACGCCCTTGAACGCCAGGAACACCGACCGGATGGAGACCAGCAGCATCACGAACGCGATGAGGGCGACGAACCCGAACACTGCGGGCTGCGTTTTGCTCACCCGGTCGTCGAAGTCCTTGATCAGCGCGGTGGGGCCACCGACGTCGATCGTCGCCTTGTCGCCGACGACAGGCGGCAGCTCGGCCCGCATCCAGTCCACCGACTGTCGGGAGGCCAGGTCCTCGGGGTCCACGGACAGCACGGCCGAGACGAGCGCGCTGCGATAGTCGTTGCCGAACACCGCGGGCTGCACGGTGACGACATTGGGCGCCTGCGACATTCGCTGTTGCACCTCTTGCAGCAGCGGTTCCTTTGCAGGCGCAGACGCGGAGTTGCCGTCGGGGAACGTCACAAGAACGCGGACCGGGCCGAGCGCGCCGGGCCCGAGTGCATCGGCCGCAGCGTTCACTCCGCCGCGGATCTCGTGCGTCGGTTCGAACTGCCGCTGCATGCTGTTGCCGAGCACCATCGAGAACGCCGGTGCGGCCAGCGCAAGCAGGAGCACCGTCGCGCCAAGCGCCGACAGCCACGGCCGGCGCATCACCCAGCCGGTCCATCTGGTCCAGAACCGCGACTGGGTGGTCTCGGGCCGTCGCGACCAGTGCAGCAGCCACGACCGCTTGGCGGCCGCCCGCCCGAACGTGGCCAGCACCGCGGGTGTCAAAGTCGTGGAGGTCAGCACCGCGACGGCCACCGCGAGGATTGCGCCCGTCGCCATCGACTGCAGCACCGGCGTGTTGATCAGGTAGATGCCCGTCACCGATGCGATGACGGTCAGACCGGACAACACCACGGCAAGGCCCGAGGTGGCCATCGCGGCGTCGGCGGCCTGCTCCGGCTCGCGGCCTGCCCGCAGCTCCTCGCGGAACCGCATGAGAATGAACAGTGAATAGTCGATCGCCAGCGCGATGCCGAACATGGACACCGTCGACGTCACGAACACCGACATCGTGGCGTACATCGACAGCAGATAGACCAAACCCATCGTGACCGCGACCGTGCAGATGCCCAGAACCAGCGGCATGGCGGCAGCGGCCAGCGAACCGAACACCGCGAGCAGGACGATCAGGACGATCGGAAGGTTCCACTGCTCGGCTTGGGCGATGTCGTGTTTGGTGGCCGCTGTCGCGGCGGCGCCGAGCGCGCCCTGGCCGATGACGTAGAGCTTGACCTTGCCGTCCTGCACCTCGCCCGGCTGGTCGCCGTTGATCCCGACCTTCTGGCGCAGCTGCTTGGCGACGTCCACCGCGCCGGTGTTGTTGAAGTCCAGCTGCAACGTCACGACGTAGGGCCGGTCGGGCTGGGGTGGCGGCTGCTGGGGGTTGGGCACCACTTTGACGCTGGGCACCTCGCCTGCGAGCCGCTCCAAATGCGCCACGGCGGCGTCCATGTCCGCGAAAGACGCATCGGCACGAGGCGCTGCGACAAGGGCCAGCGGCGACGCCCCCTGATCGGGGAACTGCTGCTCGAGCTCCTGTTGCACGTAGAGCGACTGCGAGCCGGCGACCTCGAAACCGCCGCCGGTGAGGTGGCCGGACTGGCTCATCCCCAGATATACCGCCGGCGCGAGGAGAAGGAGCCACACCACGAATACCGCCCAGCGGAATCTGCGCAGGCCACTGCTCAAGCGCATCATGAACTGCTGGATGGTTTTCCCGCTTTCTCCCCGGCCCGGGTCACTTAGCGCGAGGATATCGCAGCCTGCGCTGGCCCGACGCGGCCTAATTAACGCCTTAAGCTGCTCTCACCGACCTCTGTGAATAGCCGGGCTTGCTGTCGGCCCTCTATTGGCTGGCGTTTACCTGCAGATTCGGTTGCTGGATTGGCTCCGGCGGTGGCCGCAATGGCATTATGTCACCTTGCCGTCGCAAGGAGTTTATCGATGACCCCGCTGCCGGAGTCTGCCCGTCGTCGTCTGTTCGCCGTGTTCGCGGCCTGTGCCGCGGGCGGGACCGCCGCCCTCACCGTTCCGGCCGGGTCGACCGCAGCGCCGGATCCGTGTGCGGCCAGTTCCGTGGCGAAGACCGTCGGCTCGGTGGCCAACTCGACGGCTACCTATCTGGATGCGCATCCCCAGACGAACCAGGCCCTCACGACGATCTCGCAACAGCAGGGCGGACCGCAGTCACTGGCCGCGCTCAAGACGTACTTCGACGCCAACCCCCAGGTGGCCAAGGACATGCAGACACTCCAGCAGCCGCTGACGGATCTTTCGGGTGCATGCAGGCTGCCGGTCACCGTGCCGCAGATCCTGGGTCTGCTGCAGGGCGCGCAGCAGGGCGGCGGACTGCCCGCAGGTTTGCCGGGATCGCTGCCCGGCGCACAGTCCGTCGGTTTGCCGGGCGGCTATTCGCCTGCGCAGTCCTCCCCAGCCTCGGCCGTGGTCGGCGGCACCGGCCCGCTGCCGGGTCCGGCGACTGTCGGCACGCGGTAGCTGGCGGCGTTACCGCGTTCCCTCGGCCGCCATCGTGAGCTGGGGGTTTTCAACTTTTGAGTACTGGTTTCGCCGCAAGGCAGGAAAGTCGGCAGCGATTCTGATTAGCTTTCGGTGTGTGTAACCGCGATGGTTACTGCCACAACTCATTCGATGAAGGAGCCTCTAGATGTTGCTCTCTGCCCGTACTGCGCGGCGTGCGGTAGCTGGCGCGGTCGGAACCGGCGCGCTCGCCGGCGCGATGCTGTTCGGCGCTCTTCCGTCGGCGATGGCCGTGGAGCCGCCCAACTGCACCGCGGCCGACCTGGCGTTCACGGCCGCAGGCGTCTCCCAGGCGACGTCCGACTATCTGTTCAGCCATCAGGACGTCAACTACTTCTTCACCAGCCTCGAGGGCAAGACCCGCGACGAAGTACGCACCGAGGTGGACAAGTACATGAATGCGAACCCGATCATCAAGGGCGAGCTGACCGGCATCCGTCAACCGTTGGTGGATATCAAGAATCGCTGCGGCGACAGCAACGGCGACGGCATCGCTGACACCCCATAACCCGGGTGCGGGTCGGGGGAGAGCCACCCGCGCAGGAGAGCACCGGTCGAATGGTGCTCATGGTCGACGACGATCCGGACGTCAGGACATCCGTGGCCCGCGGGCTGCGGCTTTCAGGATTTGACGTTCGGGTTGCGGCGACCGGGAAAGAAGCCCTGCGGCTCCTGTCCAACGAGAAGCACGACGCCCTGGTTCTGGACGTCCAGATGCCCGAACTCGACGGCGTCGCGGTGGTGACCGCGCTGCGCGCGCTCGGGAACGACATCCCCATCTGCGTGTTGTCCGCGCGCGACACCGTCAACGACCGGATCGCCGGTCTTGAGGCCGGCGCCGACGACTATTTGACCAAACCCTTCGATCTGGGTGAGCTGGTGGCGCGGCTGCATGCCCTGCTGCGCCGGACGAGCCTGTCCGATCAGTCATCGGACACCATGACGGTCGGACCGCTGACCATCGACACCGCGCGCAGGCTGGTGTTCGTCGACGGCGAGCGGGTCGATCTGACCAAGCGGGAATTCGACCTGCTGGCGGTGCTGGCCGAGAACGCCGGTGTGGTGCTCAGCCGCCAGCGGCTGTTGGAGTTGGTGTGGGGATACGACTTCGACGTCGACACCAATGTGGCCGACGTCTTCATCAGCTACCTGCGGCGCAAGCTCGAACGCGATGGGCTGCCCAGGGTGATTCACACGGTGCGCGGGATCGGCTACGTGCTCCGAGACGAGCAGTGAGTGCGCCGCCTCCCGTCGGTTCGTTCCCCGTCACTGCGCACCAGGGTCGCCCTGGCCGCAGCGGCGGCGGCCGCGGCCGTCGTGGCGGTGTTCACCATCCTGACGTCGGTGGTTCTCGCCAACAACGATGCCGCACAACTGGATCGGCGGCTGGACTCCATCGTCGAGGCCAGCATGTATCCCGACCAGTTGTCCGACCCGCGCCAGGGCGTACTGACGACCGGCCGGATGGAATCGACCGGCCAGGTGGTGTTCCAGCGCGGCCTGCAGCTGCCGCAGCTGCAGCCGGGCAAGTCAGACGTCGTGGTGAACGGCGTGGACTACCGGGTCCGCACCATTCCGGTGGAGCAGCAGGGCGGTGTGCTGATATCGATCGGCATTCGCGCCGACAGCATCCTGTTGAACAGGGCGCGGATCCCGTTCTACGTTGCGGTCGGTCTGGTGACGGTGTTGATCGCCGCGGGCGCGGGGTGGCTGTTGTCCGGGCCCGCGATCCGGCCGTTGCGGCGGCTCACCGAACACACCAGGCGCCTCGGCAAAGGGACCGAGGAGATGCCCGAAGTGCGCGGCGTCCGGGAGGCCGAGGAACTGTCCGAGGCGATGACGGGCATGCTCAGCCGGATCGCCGCCGCACAGCAGGCCACCCAGAACTCGCTGCAGGCGGCGCAGGATTTCGCGGCGAACGCCGCACACGAGTTGCGTACCCCGCTTACCGCGATGCGGGCTGACCTGGACACGTTGCGCATCCACGACCTGCCCGCCGAGGAGCGGGCCGAGGTGGTCAACGACCTGTCCCGGGCGCAGCGACGCGTCGAGGCGATCATCACCGCGCTGGGCCAACTCGCTTCAGGAGAGCTCGCGCAGGTCGAGGACCGCGAAGTCATCGACGTGACCGACCTGCTCGACCGGGTGGCCAGAGAGAACATGCGGCCGGGCGGATCGGTAGAGGTCGTCGTGGCTGCCGACGACAACCTCGGCACCATCTGGGGCTGGCCGGGCGGTCTCCGACTGGCCGTCGACAACATGGTGCGCAACGCCGTCGCGCACGGACCGGCGACCAGGATCATGCTGTCGGGTCGCCGGATCGATAATTCGATAACCATCACCGTCGACGACAACGGACGCGGGCTGCCCGCAGACGAGCACAACAACGTGCTCGGTCGCTTCGCGCGCGGAAGCACCGCTACGCCAGGAGGTTCGGGGCTGGGGCTGGCGCTGGTCGCCCAGCAGGCCGCACTGCATGGCGGCACCATCGTGCTTTCCGACAGCCCGCTCGGCGGGCTGCGCGCCACCTTGACGGTGTCGGCGTCCGACGAGCCGCCGTCAGACGGCGACCATCAGGGCTGACCGGGGCGGCGCGCGAAGGCCGCGACGGCTACTCGCCAGCCGAGCAGCACCACCGCGGTCGCCGCGAATGCCACCACGACGAAGCTGACCGCGACGCCCGCGGAAGTGGCTCTGCGCGCGAGCATTCCGATCACCACCGTGCACACCCACACCACCAGGCCGGTCGGAGCGATCGCGGCAGGACGGCGCCAGCCGCGGACCAGCAGCCAGCCGACCGCGGTGCCAACCAGGAACGGCCACGCGGTTGCCGCCACACCCGCGACGGTCAGTCCCTCTGCGTGGCTGCGGCGTCCGATCGCGGCGAACACCAGCACGCCGGCAACGTCGGCCAGCGCCGCGAGCGAGCTACTTCGTTTCATAGGTCATGACGTCGAGATCCATGGGGATGACGTCGTTTTCCTCTCGCTTGGCGTTGCCGGGCTGCAACGGCGCTTGCGCTCCGTCCAACAGCGGTCCGAGCGCGTCCGCGTTGGCGATTCGGGAGTCGAGTGCAAACGAGCGCAGGACGAAGGGCAGGCCGTCGGAACGCAGCGGGTCCGGCGTGCTCATCACGTGGAAGTGCAGATGCGGCGCATCGGAGTTGCCGGTGTTGCCCACCGAACCGATCACCTGTCCGGCCTTCAGTTGATCGCCCGGCTTCACCTTGACCGCGCCGGTCTTGATGTGTGCGTACAGCGCGTAGTTGCCGTCTCCGAGGTCCTGCACGATGTGGTTTCCCGCATATTCGCCCAGCGCAAGGCCGGTCGGGGACTTGCCGGGTACCTGCTCGGGCATCCCGTCGACGGCCGCCACCACCGGACCGTCGGCCACCGCGTGGATATCGGCACCGAAGTAGGGGTAGCTCTCCACTTTGGCCTGGTCGCCGGCGAACAACTTGCCGTCGGCGCCCAGCTTTACGTAGTCGATCGCGAACCGTTCGGCGGCCCACAGCCCGCCGTCGATCGGGTTGAGCGCCATGCGGTGTGCCCCCATATCGCAACAACCGTTGCCGTCCAGCCAACCCGGCCCCGACAGCGGCGGCGAGATCACCACCGGCTTGCGGGTCTGCACGGTGACCGGCGCGACGACTTCGGTCATGGTGGCGGGAAACAGCGGCGGCATCGGCTTGGGTACCGAGATGCCGACCGTGTGCACCAACGTGGTCGGAACGCGGACATCCTTGGCCAGTGCGACGTCGAGCCACACGATCGCGGTTTGCGCGGGGCCCAGTTTCGTTGCGGGAGCGGGGTTTCCGATGATTCGCATCCAGTAGGAGAGCCCGTCACCGGACAGGTCAAGATACGTCTGGTCGCCCTCGCGGACGCCGACCGATGTCACGGTCACCTCCTGGTCGAGCACGTTGGTGAGCTTCAGCTCGTAGGCCAGGTGCACCTTGCCGTCGGTGCCGGGCACCGGGACGGGAGCCGCGACGACGTCGGCAGTCACCGGGGTGGCCACCGCCGGGCCGGTCGACGGGGGTGGTTCCGGTGCCGCGGCTGACGTGGTCGCCGCTCCGGACGACGCGGTGCTGCCCGCGGGTGGCGCCTCCGACGTCGAGCAGCCGGGTACGACCATCGCGAGAACGGCGAACGCCGCGCAGAGAGGAACAGGTCGGCGTTTCACACGTCTCCTATGGATCGGATTGGCGCCTCGGCTCGGATTCGGACGCGGATTCGGAGGACTCCGCTCGGTCTATCGCCGCGTCGGGATCGACGTCCTTTTCGGTGCGGAACATGAAGAAGAACACCACCCAGCCGATCACGGCGATGAATATCCAACTGACCAGTCGGTAGATCAGCATCGCAGAGATCGCGGCCGCCAGTGTCATTCCGCTCGAAACCAGGCCGGGCACGAGTATCGCCTCGACGACAAGCAGCCCGCCGGGCATCAGCGGAATCGACCCCACCGCCCGTGCCGCCGCGTAGGCGACGGTCAGACCCGCCAGCGACGGCCTACCACCCGCGGCGTAGGCGGCGAAGGCCAGACACGCGACGTCGGCGATCCAGTTGAACAGTGACCAGCTGAACGCGATCGTCAGGTCGCGGCGGCTCAGGCTGACGGACTCCAGTTGCGCAAGGTGTTCCCGCCATGTCTGCACCCCGGTTTCGGATGGTTTGCCGCGTAGCGAGTTGAACCACGAGAGCACTCTCACCCCGATGCCGTCGATCAGATCGGCCCGCGATGCGACCGCCTGCGCCAGTAGCAGCAGGGCGAGGAATCCGCCGAGCGTAAAGATAAGGGAGAACGGGCTTTTGGACGCGCCGAGCAGGAATGCGCCACCCAGGCCGAGCAGCGCGAGACCGACCACCTGCAGCACACCCGACATCACCAGCTGCCAGGACGCCACCACCGGCGAGGCGCCCCACATCCGCTGCTGGCGGTACATGAAGGTGGCGGAAAGCACCGGGCCACCGGGCATGGTGGTGGACAGCGCGTTGCCCGCATAGAAGGCGGCCTCCGACCGCCACTGGTGCACCTCGACGCCCGCCGACTTCAACAGCGTGCGCTGGATCTGGGCGAAGCTGTGCATCGATGCCATCGCCGCGGCGACCGCGGCGAGCACCCAGAGCCACTTGGCCGCATAGAGGCTGTGAAAGGCCTTCGCCAGCTGGTCCCACACCAGGGTGACCTCGACCGTCAGCACCACCACGGCGATGCCGATGATCACCCAGCGCAACCACCAGTATTTGCCGCGGCTGGTTCCGTCCTGGCTGCGGGCGCCGTTTGCCGCCGCGTCGTGGGACACGCATAAAGGGTAGCGGTGGCCGCCTCCGACCGGCCGTTACGCTACCGGCATGGCCTCTATCGGATCTGGGTACGACGACGCGGTCCCGCCTGTGATCCACAAGGGTGCAGCCTGGTCGTGGCGCCTGCTGGCGATACTCGCGTTCGCCGTCGCACTGATCTGGGTGATCGCGCGACTCCAGGTCATCGTGGTGCCGGTCGCCTTGGCGCTGATGGTGACCGCGCTGATGATCCCGGCGGTCGACTTCCTGGATCGCCGAGGCGCACCCCGCGGTGGCGCGGTAGCGCTGGTGCTGCTCAGCGGAATCGCGATCGTCGGCGGCTTGTTGTCGTTCGTCGTCAGCCAGTTCGTCACGGGGCTGCCAGGGCTGGTCGAACAGGTCACCAAGTCCATCGAGAGCACCCGCGCGTGGCTGATCGAGGGGCCCGCGCATCTGAGCAAGGACCAGATCACCAACGCGGGCAACTCGGCCATCGAAGCGCTGCGCAACAACCAGGCCAAGCTGACCAGTGGGGCGCTGTCGACCGCGGCCACCGTGACCGAAATCATCACGGGCGCACTGCTTGTGCTGTTCACCCTGATCTTCTTCCTGCACGGCGGACGCAACATCTGGCAGTTCGTCACGAGGATCTTCCCGGAAAACGTCCAGGAGCGGGTGCGCGACGCGGGCCGGGCCGGATTCCAGTCGCTCATCGGCTATGTGCGAGCGACGTTCCTCGTCGCACTGGTCGATGCCGTCGGCATCGGCACCGGCCTCGCCATCATGGGAATCCCGCTGGCGCTGCCCTTGGCATCGCTGGTCTTTCTCGGCGCGTTCATCCCGCTCGTCGGTGCGGTCGTCGCCGGCTTCCTCGCCGTCGTTGTCGCACTGCTCGCCAAGGGCTTCATCTACGCGCTGATCACCCTCGGCCTGATCATCGCTATCCAGCAGCTGGAAGGCCACGTGCTGCAGCCACTGGTGATGGGTCGCGCGGTGTCGATCCACCCGCTGGCCGTCGTGCTGGCCATCGCCGCGGGCGCGGTGTTGGCGGGCATCGTCGGAGCGCTGCTTGCGGTACCGACGGTGGCGTTCCTGAACAGCGCCATTCGGGTCCTGGCCGCGAGCGAGCCCGCAGCCGAGATGGAGGCTCAGGAAGCCGAGGGAGGCAAGGTCATCGAGGCCGATGCCGACGACGTCGGAATCGCCACCAAGAGCGACTAGCGCCCGCGACCTTCCCTGCGCAACAGGTCAGCGGCGCTGACGCCACCGACGCCGCCGCGACGCCTGCCCTCTTCTTCGGCCTGCTGTGCGGTCAGCTTCTCGGTCGCTTCCGGATCCGGCTCCCGCTGCGCGGGAATCGCGGTCGTCGGCTCGGCGGCCTGGTGTGCCGGTCCGTCGGTGCGCGGTTTCGGGACCGGGATCGCCGTTGTCGGGTCTGCGTCCTTCTGCGGCCGGTGCCTCGGCGCGGCCGGTGGCGTCGCCGCGGCCGGCGGCGTCGCGGCGGGACCGTTGCCACGCAACTCGCCCAGCCAGGACTCGATCTCGCGGTCCTCGCGCACCGGCGGCGGCGGTGCCGCGCGCTTGGCGCGCTGCGGCGCCGCGTTCGCGTTGTTACCGGCGTTTCGAGGCTTGCGGCTGGCGGTCGGGATCCGGGTCGTCTGCGGCTCGCCTGCCGGGGCCGGACGCTGTGTCCGCATGCGGGTGGTGCCCGCCACAGACGGTCCGGTCGCGCGGGCGGGCGCGGTTTGGATCCGCGTCGTCGCGGCGCCGGGCCGTGACGAGCCCTCGACGGCGGGATGGGACGGGTCGTGCGGCGGCTGTGGCCGAGGCGGCAACGGTGCGCCCGCGGCCACCAGTGCGTCCTCCTGATCGCGGACGGCGGGCCGCTTGCGTTCGTCGGGCAGCTCGGTTTCGCCGAGGCCGAGGCGCTCCTGAAGGCGCTTCATCCACTTGGGCGCCCACCAGCAGTCGTCGCCGAGCAGCTTCATGATCGCGGGTACCAGGAACATGCGAATCACGGTGGCGTCCAACAACAAAGCGATCAGGAGGCCGAACGCGAGGTACTTCATCATGACCAGGTCGGAGAATGCGAACGCGCCCGCGACGACGGCCAGGATCAGCGCCGCGCCGGTGATCAGCCGGCCGGTGGTGGCGGTACCGACACGGATGGCCTCGGCGGTGGACAGGCCGCGTTCGCGGGCCTCGACCATGCGGGACACCAGGAAGACCTCGTAGTCGGTCGACAGACCCCAGATGATCGCGATGATCATGCCGATCATCGGCGCCATCAGCGGCTGCGGGGTGTAGTTCATCAGCCCGGAGCCGTGCCCGTCGACGAACATCCACGTCAGCACGCCCATCGTGGACCCGAGCGTGAGAGCGCTCATGACCGCCGCCTTGATCGGCAGCACCACCGATCCGAAGGCCAGGAACATCAGGATCGTGGTGGTGACGATGAGCAGCGTCACCATCAGCGGCAGCTTGGCGAACAGGCTGTGGATACTGTCCTGCTCCAGTGCGGGCGTACCGCCGACGGACAGGGTGATGTCGTGGGGCGCCGGTATGGCGCGCAGTTCTTCGATCTTCTTCGCGGCGTCGTTGCGGTTCTCGAGGCCGTTCTGGATCACCCGCACCGACGGATCCTTGGACGCGCCGTCGAGGTAGGAGCGCTCCTGCCACATCTTCGACGGGTCGTTGCTGGCGTCGATGAAGCCGGGGATCTGCATCGCCTTGTTGCGCACCTCGGCGATCTGCGCATCGGTCACGGGTTTTCCGTTGTTGTTCTCCATCACCAGCGTCAGCGGCTCGGTACGGAAACCTGGGAAGGTCTTGTCGAACTCTTCCTGCGCCTGGCGCACGCCGTTGTCCGGCGGCAGGTACTTTTCGCTGATGCCGCCAAGGGCCAGCTGGCCCAGCGGGATGATCAGCAGGATCATCACGATGATGATCGGTGCGGCGAAGGCGATGGGCCGCTTCATCACCCGGTTGACCAGCTTGCCCCAGAAGCCCTTCTCGACCTCTTCACGGGTCTTGGTCTTCTGGGTCTTCTCGGCGAACCAATCGATGATCCGCCGGGAGAACGTCCAATTGCGCAGGAACGGTATCCGAAGCAGCGTCCGCACACCGAGCGCGTCGATGTTGGGTCCGACGATGGCCAGGGCCCCCGCCAGCACGGTGACCGACAGCAGCGCCGACAACACGACGGTGGCGATGATCGCGTACGTGATGGACTTCAGGAAGGTCTGCGGGAACAACAGAAGTGGGACCGCCGACGCGACGATGATCACCGCGGAGAACGTCACCGTGCGGCCCGACGTCATCATCGTCCGGCGCAGAGCTGCCTCGGTGTCGTAGCCCTCGGCGATCTCCTCGCGGAACCGGCTCACGATGTAGAGGCCGAAGTCGATCGCGATGCCGAGCCCGACGAGCGTCACCACCGGTTGGGCGAAGAAGTGCACGGGGATGAACTCGGCCAGCAGGCGAATGATGCCAAGCGACCCGGCGATGGTCAGGCCGCCGACGATCATCGGCAGGCTGGCGGCGATCACGCCGCCGAACACGAAGAACAGCACGACCATGACCAGCGGCACACCGAGCAGCTCGCCGCGCTGCTGGTCTTCGCCGATGGTTCCGGTCAGCTCGCCTGCCAGCGGCTGCAAGCCTGCCTGCTGCACCTCGACGCCAGGAATGTTGAGTGCTTCCTTGACGGTTTTGCCGTCCTCGCCGAGGTTCTTGTTGTAGTTCGTCAGGATCGTGTCGTCGTTGTCGCCCTTGAGCTGGATCGACATGAACGCATGCTGCTTGTCGGCGTCGGCCATGTTCTTGAGCACGTCAGGGCTCTTGAAGTAGCCGATCGAGCGCAGGACCTGATCGGGGTGGTCCTTCTCGACCTGGGCCAGGTTGTCCAGGATCTTCTTCTGGAACGCCGGGTCGTCGACGGTCTTGCCCTCGGGGGCGGTGTAGATCCCGATGATGTGGCCGGAGGTGTCGCGACCGTATGCCTTGTCGGAGACGACGGAGGCATGCACGGACTGGCTGCCCTCGTCGTAGAACCCGCTCTGCGTGACGTGCTGGCCCAGGCTGATTCCGTAGACGCCGCCACCCAGGCACAGCGCGACCATCACACCGATAACGATGTATCGGTAGCGGTAGACCGTTCGGCCCCACCAGGCGAACACCTAAGCTCCTAACACTTCACAAGTCTTGCTGCGCCTCGCGCAGTTCAATTGTTCACACACGAGACGTCAGCAGCGAGGACAGCGGCCGGAACGGCTGCAGCCAAGCCCCCTGTTCGGGGAGCGAATCTAGGCCGATTCGCGGTAGCGGCTCCCGGAAGACACCGTCGATGTCCTCGAGGTCGACGAACTCCAAAGTATCCGAGGCTAGCGCCCAGCTCGCATGTTCGCGAAATCCAAGCACCTGAACAGGGGTACCAGCACGGGCGATGTCCTCGAGCGGCTGACGGAACGCCTGTCCGTCAGCCGAGGCCACCAGCAGCCCGGCCAGCCCTTCGTCGCGGCGAAGGGCGATGTGGTTCAGCATGTCGACGTCGACGTCACTGTCGTCGTCGACCTTGGGTTTGGCGAACACCGCGAACCCCACGTTACGCAAGGCCTCGACCCACGGCCGGACGACGTCGGCACTGCCGGGGGCGATATTGGTGAATACGGTTGCCTCCGGCTCGACGGAGACGCCCTCGTGGCCGGCGGACAACTCGGCGGTGCGGTTGAGCAGCCAACGGCCCAGCGCGTCGAATCGAGGCCGGTGAGCGGCGGTCGGACGGCCGCCGAGGATGGAGCCGAGGCCCATGTCGAGATTGGGGGCGTCCCAGACCAGTAGGACCCGTGTGGTGCCGGGCGCCAGCGCAGGCGACTCGACGATTTCCTCGGTGATGCTCATGCCGGTTCTCGGCTCTTCGCGCAGGCGGTCATCGCGGCAGCTTCTCCCAGACCAGCTCGGCCACGGCGCTGCCCGCGTCGCGCGCCTTTCCCTCGTACTTGGTGACCGGCCGTGCCACCGAGACGGGAAGGCCCTCTGCGGCGGTGACGCGCTTCAGCCGGGGTTCGGCGTCGCCGACGTCGGCGATCTGCTCGGCGTACCCGGCGTGGTCGGTGGCGGCGTGCAGGATGCCGCCGGGGCGCAGCCGGTCGGCGATCAGGGCGACGGTGTCGGGTTGCAGCAGCCGGCGCTTGTGGTGGCGTGCCTTGGGCCACGGGTCGGGGAAGAACACCCGCACACCGGTCAGCGATTCGGGCCCGAACATGTGCTCGAGGACGTCGACGCCGTCGCCGCGGACGAGGCGGATGTTGCTGACCGATTCCCGGTCGATCGCGCTGAGCAGCTGGGCCAGCCCGCGCCGGTACACCTCCACGGCGACCACATCGATTTCCGGCTCGGCCTTGGCCATCGCCAGCGTCGAGGTTCCGGTTCCACTGCCGATCTCGAGCACCACAGGTGCCGACCGGCCGAACCATGCCTGGGTGTCGAGCAGCTCTGCGGGACCCTGTGGCGATCGGGCGTGCGCGCCGATCTGAGGCCAGAGCCGGTCCCATGTCGCCTGTTGGCCGGTGGAAACCGAGGATCGTCGGGACCGGTAGGCGGTGACGCGCGGATGTAGATGCGAAGCAGGTTGAGTCATCGCCGACTCACAGACGATGGCGTGCTGGTACCCCAGCGCTGCGCATGCATCCGTCCATGGTCCCGCATCATCACCGTCGAACCCGCATCGTGGTGCAGATTGATACCCAACAGTTGCCTAGGGCCGCCCACGGGTGTCGGTGAAAACAAGCGGTCGCACGGGGGTCTCGGAGATGCCACCATTTGCGATGGGGGGTGCGAGACAGTGACCAGGGAAGGCCATCAGATTTTCACCAACGAGCTGACCCGGTTCGCGCGGGGAGCGGGTGATTCGCGGATATCCGTGATCGCCGACGAGCTCGGCCGACCTCTCGAGGTTGCGGTTCGTGGGCGTGACGGCGTTGGCCGCGCGACGGTGGCAGCCGCGCTGGCCGCCGCCGGGCTGGTGATC
>Ga0164306_10000518_pt1 | contig 15829 bp, 22 predicted proteins | sample Whisoiple_242_MG_FD_110213 | JGI IMG/M metagenome (GOLD analysis project Ga0164306, IMG submission 110213) | Soil microbial communities amended with fresh organic matter from upstate New York, USA - Whitman soil sample_242_MG | ecosystem: Environmental > Terrestrial > Soil > Unclassified >... | reverse complement strand
CTTCATTTCCTTGAAGGCCTCGTACTCTTCATTGTGGCAACCATTCGAAGTCCACGACGAGCTGTTCTCAGGTGACCAGCTGGCAATACGACTATCCAGTGCATCGTTGGAGTAGGCAATGGTTGTGTCAATTGCCTCATCCATGGTCTTGCCATCCGAGTGAAGCTTGGTGATGTTCTCCAGCATACACTGGCCCCAGCAGCCCTTGAAGAACACACCAGGTGTGCCACGCAGCCAGGACATGGCATAATAAGCCTGGGAGAAGTTTTCATTGAGCTTCTTGATCAGGGTTTCACGCTCTTCCTTGGCTCGTTCCACGTAACGTTCCATCACCATGACGAAACGACGACGGCTGTACTCCAGTTCTTTCCTGGCCTGAGCAGCGGCCACATAAGCCTGCTCATCCTGGTTCAGGAAGTATGGCTGCACAGCAGTCGCCCGGAAGCACTCATTGTAGTTCTCTACATTCATCCCAGGGTTCAGCACCTTGGTGAAACGAACCACAACTGGTTTGCCACGGACAGTGGACTTTCCACCCACCACTCGCTCACCAACCATTCCATCAACTCGCACGTATTCAGTCGTCATCTCACTCACCATTTGTTGAACCAATGTAGACATTATACTACAGATCGGCAAGAAGTAAAGTGTTTTCTCCTTGGAGAATCAATGGTCTATCCGCGGTCTACAACATCATAGATTCGCTCAGGGATATCCTGGCCAGAGGTGTTCACATGCAGTTCAAGAACACCTCTGAGCACGATCTTGGGTGAGACTCCTTCAATCTCCACATATGATCCAAGAACCAGGTTTCGGCCACCGGTGTAGCTCATCAGGTTGTACAGGTTCCGGCCATCAGACAGTGAACCCGCACCAACCAGGAACGTGTCTCCAGCATTCATGACATCAGTGTGGATCATGCCAGCACCTGCAGACGGTTGTCAAACTCACCAATGCACATTTCAGCAGGGGTGGCACAGCGGCTGCGCCGAATCCACTGGTCCGCAATCTCTTCACCCAGCCACACGTCACGCGTGACTTCTATAGTAATAACACCATCAGTCACATCACTGACAGTACCTTCCACATAGCAGTCACCACGACCTGGACGCGACTCGAAGTCCATGGAACGAACAGTGTCACCAACTTTGCATGAGAACATCATCAAACTCCTATCTCGATGGTGTCCATTATCCTTTATTATCTGGTTGAAGTAAAGTGTCTTATCAATGGAGAATCAATGACTTAGCATGCTTGGTAAGATATTGATTTGTCAATGATTCTACCTATTCCCTTCTGTGGCAGAATGAGCGATGATTCTTATCGTTGGCTCGCGGGACTGAACGGATAGCTGCCAACAAGAGGTGATGCGAAGACTGTGGTTGGTGTGTCCAAACAAAACTATCGGGACACACTGGGTGAATGTAGGTTCCCGAGCACCAACCACATGCTTGATGGGTGGCTTCCAGAGACCAAGGGACACCACGGGCAGAGTGTCTGATCATCCTGTTATACTCTCCTGTTATGAGTGGATGAACATGGCTCATAACAATTGGTTATGTTCTCGCGAGACGCGGTCGCGAAACATGATTGGGACTGACCCCAGCCCACCCTGGTAGCATACGCTCTTCAATGCACAAAGGGAATGGCGAATTAACTTGGATTGTCAGTGTCTTACACTCTCTACAGAAGCCATAGACAATTGGGTCACATAGCAGTCTAACATATTGATTTGGTTGGACTAAAACACTTTACTTGGATCACAAAATGGGTCATACTTCGTTCTATGAAATACCGTTACATCATGTTGGACATGACCAGCACACAGCGGATCAAGCCGATTTTGGATGTGTGGGAGTCAGACATTGTCCTGACAGACAGCCAAGTCAGGTTGGAAAGTGTTCGCATGGCACACAAAGCTATGTGTCGTCATCTGGCGGCTGGTCGTGAATATGATCTGCAGGGATCATTGGATCGCATCAAGCTATCCAAGATCAGCTGTGAATATGTGTTAGATGAGGTTACAGAACTATGTTAAGCACCAAGCAATTCCAGTTCCATCGCGATGAAGATGGCTTCATGGTTGCGATGACTGCAGACAATAGCGAAATCGGTAACACCGCAGGATCACCTGTCATGGCAGTCACAAGCCATGTCACAGGTCGAACTGTTGTGTTCGGGCTGGTAAAGACCAACTATGACTTAGATCATGATGTCACCTCATGGCAGTACAGTAGCTCAGAACTGCCTGGGTTAGACGTCGAGATCTGGAACGACTAGCATTGCGAGAGCATGGCTAGTAACTAGTTGATCTGTTTGGATTTTAACACTTTACTAATCTTGGGATTTGAGCTATGATTCCTTCTATGGTAGACATCAAGAAAACGAAAGTGATCTGTCTGTGTGCTGTGTGTCATCAGGACATTCTTGATGGACAGCCACTGGCCGATCACATCAAGATCGACTTTGATGGTGAGGTTGACTACATCGAACTGGCACATCATGTGTGTGCGGAGCTTGATAATCAGTCTCATCCCGGATACTGGAACTTTGACTAGGAGTATATGATGGGCACCGTTAGGATCATGACTGACAAGAACAGGTTCTTTCTGGCCACTGCCAACAAGAACATTGGCCACAGTGTTCTCAAGGAAGGCTGTTTCCTTCCGACTCTGCGTGAGGCAAGAGCACTGGCTTCTGTACTTCTTTCAGGTGCTGGTGTGCATCGTTCTGTCATCTTGACTGTGCTGATGGCTGATGAACGAGTCTGTCTGTGGCAGTTTGGCCGTCGTGGTGGTCGTCATCGCATCTGGACCTATGGCAAGCTCAGTGATGTCCGTCAACACTTTACCAATCATGGGATTTAATACAATGGAATTCAGCAAACCTTTCTTTCAGACTTTCCGCCCTGACCTGAATGCAGCACTTGAGTTGCTGGCCAAGAAACATGGGATTTCGCTCAGTGCTGGGAACATCACATTTGATCCTGTGAATGGCACAGCCACTATCAAGGTGCTGGCTTCGACCAAGAGCAAGGGCAACCCACGTCAGGATGTGCGTGACAACAAGGACGTGGCGACCTACAGCCGCTGGAGGTTGATGCTGGGTCTGCCGCCTCTGTTGAGTGAATTCATTGATCGTGGTGAGCGTTTCTCAATCGTGGGAATGCGGGTTGGTGGTCCCTACAAGTCTGTGATCTGTAAGAGCCTTGTCAGCAACAAGCTGTACAAGTTCCGCTCACAGGATCTGATTCGCATTCTGAAGTCTAACATCTAAGGAGTTATCATCATGGCTTATATGAATCAACAGAAGAAGCAGACCATCAAACCTGGTGTGGACAAGGTGCTGAAGAAGTATGGCCTGAAGGGTTCACTGTCTGTGGACAATCACAGCACGCTGGTCCTGACGATCAAGTCTGGTGGTATAGACTTCTTTGAAGATGTTGTCAAGAGCAACCCTGACAAGACGCTGTACCGCAAGCACATGCAGGTCAATGAGTTCTGGATCCATGAGCATTTCACTGGGAAGTCTATGAAGGCTCTGATGGAGATCAAGACTGCGATGAATCTTGGGAATCATGATCGCAGCGATGCACAGTCAGACTATTTCGATGTGGGTTGGTACATCAACATCAATGTTGGTCGCTGGGACAAGCCTTATGAGTTGGTGAAGTAACATGAGAAAGGTTATCTTCCGTCCCAAGACCAAGAAGCCATGTGATTGTTGCCAGACCATTGCCAGCAACACATCTATTGATCTTGGGAATTATGATATCACTGATGGTCCTGAGGAAGTGGGTGATGTGATCTATGATGGCTCACTGTCACAGTTCTTTCTTGTGATGTTCCTTGTGCCTCGCATTGGCCTGTACAAGATCAATGTGCGAGATCAACACTGCTGATCATCCCTGCTGTTCATTGTCCATCATTGAGAGCTTCTCATTGGCACCCATCTTCCTAGCGACAGGAATGGGTGTCCATTCCATGTCCTGATCATAGACACCATTGTTGGAATATTCTGGTTCTTTGAGCACATCGACCACACGCAGAGGGACCGGTGGCTCTTGTTCCTGATTCCAGATTGTTCTTCTCTTGAAGTTCCATGTCTTGCCAAACCACCAGCCCTCTGGTGTGACTTCTGGATCTCTTGTTCTATCCATCAGCCATCCTGGTCCCACTGAGACATCTTGTCTGCCATTGGTGATCCATCTCTTCTTCTTCAGTGACACGGTTTCATTGGTCTTGGGATCTGTGTATGACAAACCCTTCTTCATTGTCCCACCAGTGTCATGGCTCTTGTTGTACAACAGATCAGGTGCCATTCTCTTCTGAAGAGCGACCAATTGATCTACTTGGTCTATGGCCTGTGTGTCAGTGTCATACAACCCGAGACTGACAGGAACGATGTTCCTTATACCAACAATGGCTATGTCTGCTCTCAGATCAAGACAATCAGGGATTCTATACGTGGGATTGTCAAATGGTGAGTCTACTTTACAGATGCCATAGAACACCTTCTTGTTGACCACATTTAGCCATCTCATGACATGCCACAGCATCTATAGTCTCCTTTTCATCATATAGTTCACAGATCACCAGATAGTTAGTCAGGAGAAAACAACTCCTGATAGGCTGCATCGAATTCCTTCTGGGTAGAGAACCAGATGGTTCCTTCTGGGTCCACGACGAGATTGGTCTGGCGAGACTGTGGCACAACAGGGATTGGCAGAGCATAGAGCTCTTCATTCATTCGGGCTTCATGTGCGAGACGACGACGGACATTCACATCACTGATTTCTTTGAACAGTGGCTGTTGTGTCAGCCAAGCAAACAACCAGAGCGTAGTCACGGTGTCATCGTAGTATCCTGGCTCTGCATTGTACAGACCTGAGAACCCATTGCCTGACTTCGAAAGAACGAAAGTAGACAACTCAGACACCATGTCAAAGTCATTCACAATCAGTAGGTTGTTCTCAACAAGAGTCTTCAGACGGGAGCAGCCTTGTGTCTTGACCCTCTTTGATGTCTTGACACCGGGCAACTTGGCACTGCGCATCTGGTTCTCAGCAACTGTTTGTTCTCTATCAGTGCTGTTGATGCGTGTGAAATAGATGTTTTCGTATTCAAGTTCTTTCCACAGATTGTTCACGACAAGAGCACCAACTGGGTTGTTGACTTCAACGACGACGTATGCATTGTTGTAGTGCTGAGCAACCTGAAAGACGTAGTTGGACAACAACACATCATCAATCTGGTTAGACCTGAACTTGGCAGCAACCTCAAATGGAGACTTGGAGACATTGAAGATGGTGAACACAGAGTGATCCAAGCCTCGACCTTCTGATGGATCAACAATACACACATAGCTTGTGTCTTTGTCTGCTTCCTGATACATCTGTAGATTGGTGCCAAGCAATGTCTTGATTGGATCAATGAATGTGAGCTCAGCCAGCTTCTTGCCATTGATGAGTGTGTGGCTTGATCCCAAGAATTCACACAACACTTCCTGATTATACTTGTGCTCACCAAGGATAGCCATCTGCTGGTCAGCCCATGCCTGATCTCTACCTGGGACATCCCACCAATTGGCCTGAAAGCCAACAAACCTATTCCACTTGCTTGCATCAGTGAGACGGTATGATGCACCCTGCCAGAACTTGTAGAACAAGTTCAATCCATTTGGAGTGGAGATCATGAAGATCTTTGAGTTCTTACCTGATGATATGGTTGGGAATACAGCGGTGAAGAATTCTTCAGCAACGTGTGGAGCAACGTGGGCAAACTCATCCAACACCAAGATGTCAATGGTGAATCCACGGATAGAGCCTGAGGTGGTTGATTCAGCGAATATGCGACAGCCATTTTCCAGTTCAATGCTGCCCTTGTTCCATTCCTTGACACCTTGTTGTAGGAACACTGGTAGATACTCAAATGCCTGACGCACGCGACCAAGGATTTCAATAGCAGTCTTTTCTTTCTGTGCTAGGATAGCAGTGGTCTTGTATTCATGGAACAAGATGAACCATAGCAAGTAACCACATGTCATCGTGGACTTACCAGTCTGACGAGGCAGCTTTGCTACAACGAAACGATTGTCTTTGTATGTATTGATCAGGTCTTTCTGAAAGTCATACAAATCAATATGTGTTAGACCCTCATCAAGTGTAACGAACTTGACATAGTTCTCAATGAAATAGATTGGATCATCAGCACACTTGGCCCACTCTTCAACTTCTTCTTTAGTGAGGGCAAGCTTAACATTCGCTCTACGGATGAGCGGGTTACCATCATATGATTGGTTTGACTTGAGCTTACGTTCAGGAAGAACTGGACGGGAGGATTGCGGTGTTCGCATTTACTTGCTTCCTGAGCTTTAATAGTTCAGCAGTGGTTCCAACAAATACAGCCTGTTGGATGTTAATGTCACCACCTGCTGGGGCATTGTTGGCAGCGTCTTTCTGCTCCTTGATCTTCTTCAAATCCTTCTGTATGTCTAGAATTTGTTTGTTGGCATTGGTTAGACTGGTGATCAGTGTACTCAATGCTTCATAGCTGCGTGGGTGTTGTGATTGGCGAGCAATCTCAGTTAGATCTTCCAGCGCATTTACACCCTTCTCAATGATATCATATGCATTGGTGCGAGCATAGGTGTAGTCATTCTCAATATCAGCATTTGCTGTATTGGCTTGAACTATTTGTAGTGGTCTTGCCTTTCTTGGTGGCAAGTCAATCAATTGTCCAGCAGAATCTGGAGCATCGTCACTAGCTTTTGGCAGTGTATCTATACCTAGAGACTGCGCAATAGGGTCTTCATTTTGTGTTTTCATGGATATATTTATTGTAGCTGGTCAAAATCCTTAATGGTGGTGTTGGCAGTCCATGCATCCGTGGAGTTCGCAGTTAGTGGATCAGGTTGGACTACAATCTCCACCTGGATTTCCTCACTATCATAGTCACGGATGTTGGCAATTGCCTGCTTGATGATTGGACCTGTGCCATCGTCTGTTGGTGGGTAGATCATGAAGCGTGCTTCAAACTCTAGTGTCCAGTAAATGTATCTAACAGTTCCTGCTGGACCTTCGTATTCACACTTTCTTGATACCGTATTCAAGTTGAACATGACATCATTAACAATCACGCAATTAGCAGCAGTTGATGCATACTTCATTGATATAGTGTAATCAGGTGTGAAGTAAGGAAGAATTTGTTCTACCAATTGGAATCCATCTTCCTGGTTTCTTACATAGATCATCAACTCAATTGGCATGATGTATGGTGCGCCAATTGGCATCTTTGTACCAACACCCAAAATAGAGTCTTGAGACACCTGAGTGTTCAAGTGGTCTGATAGCTGGCGAAGATCATCGAAGATCAACTCACCAACCATATCATAGCTCATCAAAGGTATCTTTACTTGGATTCCCTTGAGTGTTTCAGGGTCACTGTCCAAGCGCTGGAAATATGTTTCCTTGGCACCAATTTCAATAGGCACAGTGATACGGGATATTTCATCCCTTGAATCCTTGGCATACTTCACAAGCTCAAGGTCTTTGAATATGGTACCAAAGGCAATAAGAACATTGCGGATGGTGCGATGGTATTGTTGTGCGTGACCTAGAAACATTCAAATATCCATTATGTTGGTGGATTACTTAGACCCTTGGATTACCCAATGAATTCTCTTCAGTGACATCAATGATATCACCAGAGTAATCACGAATTTCCTTGTTGTTATCAATAAGTGTATTGGTGTCATCCTGATTCTCAATGCTAGATACGATCCAATCAGCAGATGAGATGGCACCAATGACATTTGAGAGTGCGATGTTGCCAGTGATGTGACTCAACTGCAAGGTTCTTGATGGGACATCCCATGAGATGACCTCGGCTGATGCATTCGCACTTGCGAGGTTGGCACCCTGATACACCCTCTCGCCAACGAGGAAGTCCCCAGAGCCGTTCGCTGCGAGAACACAAGCATAGGTAGTGACTATGGTCAAAACCTTCTCATCTACCTCTTCTACACCTGATGTAATCTTCTCATTATTGTAACGGAATTCCTCACATGTCATGGACCAACCATAGAACTGGTTGTTGCCAAATGCATAGAAGAACTTGTCTTGATCAGTGAATGTGATCTCCAATAGGATCTTGAACTTTGGGAGCCACAACAGGTCGCCTTCACGTGGGCGAACACCAACAGCAGCCTTGATTTCTCTATCAAATGCTTCACGACTCAACAATAGATTGATTTGCTTGTTGATCTGTAGACCAAACTTGCTGAACATGTTGCCAGGACCTTCAAAGCCACCGGTGTTCTCAACATAGACTTCAACCTGATAGCCACCACTAAATGCCTTGGTTGGATCATCACCAAACAAGTGGTCAACTGTGGATTCACTTGTGCGTGGAATGTAAATGATGTTGATACCGAACTGCTCAACACATTCAGTTATTAGGTCCTGATACACTCTCTGTTGTTCAACAGAGTCGTAGTTATCAAAGTATTGGTTAAGAGCCATGTGAAATCACCTTAGAATCTATTTGGTATTTACCATTTCTTTAAGAGCACCAACTTCCTGGCGAAGTTCTTTGATGGCTTCGACCAACAAACCAACCAATGGTGCATATGCAACAGTGAGTGTATCTCCATCAACACCAGTGGTTACCAGTTCAGGGAATACCTTCTGAATTTCTTGAGCAATCAATCCCAATGAACTCTTAGAGCTCTTGTTGGCATTTGCTGGGTTATTGTTCCAATCAAAGTATACACCACGCAACTTATCCACCTGATCAAGTGCATGAGGAATGGTACGGATGTTGGTCTTGAGGCGAGCATCTGAATATGCAGTGACATTACCAGAAGCAACCATGTTGCCAGATGGATCAGAATACCAGCGCCATGCTGCTGATGACCAACCACCAATACCGAAGTAACCATCAGGTCTCAGATGAAGGTTCATGCCGTATTGGCTTTGGCAATGGAATGAGATGGCAGCCTTGTTGGAGTCGCCAGTGCTGCCGTTGTTCCTGACTTCAATAGAACCATTATTCGTTGACGTGTCACTGGCTATAGCAGCTGTAACGTAGCGTGCTGATCCAGCATTGCAATAATCTGCATATCCAACACGTACAGGAGAACCATGGCTGCTGGTGATATACCAATATGTTCCATCCCAGTTGTTGTCCAAATAGTAAGTGCCATAGTGGGATGTTGACCACCAATGCTGTGAATAGGTGGATGTGTCAGCAAAGCCTGCATAAATCTTGGACCAAGCAGTCCATGTGCCACCCTCAGCAAAACGCACTGACATGTATGGAGAACCACCTGATGGTGTACGTGGTATTGCCCAGTCCATGGCGTATTGGTTGCAATACTCTTTACCCAACCCCATACGCTGGTGGTAATACTGGGTGGCACCAGAAATACCTGGTCCATTGGTTGTGTTCTGAACATATGAACAACCATATGGCATTGTGAATCCACTGGCCTCAAATGATGTATAGGTGCCGTGGGTGTCTTGTAGACCAAAGTCACCAAAGTGGGCATTGGCTGTCAGGTTGCCTGATGAATCAGAGCGAATATCACCAACGCCATAACCAGTTACAAATTGAATAGCTCCAGCTGCTGAAATAATGAAACGATATGTGCCATTGGTTGCTATTTTTGCTGGAGCATTAGAACGATTGTACATGATACCAGTTCCATCTGATGCTTGTCCAAAGACAAATCCAGTAGAACCAGCTGTACCAGCATTTGCCACCATTTCTAGATTGACGTATTGGCCTGATGGTCCCTGTACGTTTACCTGATTGGCTGCTGATGCGTAGAATGTGTGGCCAGGATTGTTTGTGGCATTGCCATAGAAGATGTTTGTAACAGCAAACCCTGTGCGGTTGGCTGCAAAGATATCATTTACAGCAGACAAACCATCATCAACAAACCCCATGCGCCATGTGCTGGTTGAGCTATACATCTGCCAATACTTGGCATTGGCACCACCGGTGCTATTATAGAGACCCAATCCAACATTATTGGTGCCACTAATCAATATTGAGCGCCCATTTGGAATACCATAAAATGTATGTTGCGGCGCATCAGTGCTATTACCAAAGGCGAGAGCAGTAATTACTGTGTTGCTACGATCTACTGTTAGGAAGTTACTGCCTGCAGTGTTTATGTCATTAAATGTGCGAAATCTAAGTTGACCACCATTGAAGCTGAGACTCCAGTGGCCTGCATTAGCTGCAGCATCTGTTTCATAAAAATTCAGCTGAGGTAGAGTGCTATCAATCTGGATGGCACCAAAGTTCCCACCATCTCCAACTAGAGTAAATTTATGTGCTGCACTCCATATAAATGCCGCCGCAGTATTGACTGTGACGTTAGAAACAGTTGGGGTGGCTGTGTTTACAACCAATGAACCATCACTGACTATGACATTGCCACTTCCACCATTGCCACTTCCACCAGCCTTTGGATTGTCGAATTGGATGACAACGTTACCATTGGCTGAATCATCTATGCCAACAATTGTTAGGTTGCTGGTGTTGGCTGATGTGAATGATAGATTCTTTTCCAATCCAACCAATGTTGAATTAGCATAGACTCTAGTATAGAGAGCCAAATTGGCTGTGACATTGGCCACGTTGGCCAAAGTGTTTGCAGCCGTTGCTAGTGTGTTGGCTGTATTAGCAAGGGTGAATGCTGATTGTCCTGTAACATTGGCTGCAGCTGCGTTGTTGTTGGCTGTTGTTGCCAACGTGAAGGCTGACTGGCCAGTAACGTTGGCTGCTGCTGCATTGGAGTTGGCTGTGGCAGCCAAAGCTCCAGCTGTTTGTGCTACAACGTTAGCAGTGTTGGCCTGATCATATGCCAATGATAGATTAGGAACAGTGATGCTAATGTTAGCTCTTTTGTTGATAGCATTTGCTGTAACTGTTACATTGGCATCAACAGTGTTATTGAAATTGAGGTTGGCATTGGCCATGATCAAATTGTTGTCTAGATAGACAGCAACCAAGTTGGCAGATGCATTGGCTGTATCATTGTTGGCAGTGCTTGCTGCACCAAATGGACCAATGGTTACACCATCGATTCTAGCATAGACACCTGATGATGTAGTCCAAACGTCACCATCTACTGGAGAGCTTGGAATAACACCTTGTGGTAGATTCAATCCAGCATATGATGCATTGGAAGCATGAGTGATTAGCTTACCACCAACATTGACATTGGCAAACGTGTGGGTGTTGGACCAAATGTATGAGGTGTTGGTGTCAAGAGTGATTGTGACATCAGTTAGGTTTGCACCTTCAGGGGTCGTGTTGGCTGCATTGAATACAACCTTCACGTATTGGCTGTTCATGATGTCAAGATCAGTGTTGACCTTCAACAATGCGCCATTGGCATACAGGTCGGTTCTATAGAGAACACTGACAGCACCATTAGCATTGATCTGCTTGATAGCCTCAATGATAACACCAATCAACTGGGAATAGCTGACACCTTTGTATGTGCTGCCTTGGAAGTCGAAGTCAGTGACAACATCAGGCAAGACGTTGGCGACTTCCTGAGCGATCAAACCATAAGCATGTTCACCATCGGTTTCGCTGCCATTGGTATCCCAATCAAATGAGACACCTCTCAATGCGATGATTGTTTGTAGAGCATCAGTGATGGTTACGATGTTTGACTTCAAACGCTCATCTGAGACTTCAATGAGCTTTGGTGTGACAACCTTGCCACCAAAATTACCACCACCCCCAGCAGTCACTTTACCAGTGACTTCCAGATCCTTTTTGACATATGTTGTCATTGATTATTCCGTTACAGTTGGGTTGACAGTGATCAACCCATATTGAACCTTCGTTTTCAGTCCAGCATCATCTGTTTGGATGACATCGTAGACGTATTTACCAATGACGAGATTCATTGTAGTATTGGCATCCAATGACAAATAGATGTTGCCATTCGCGACATTGGCATCAAGAACCTCAATCTCAACTGGTTCACCAGTGAAGGACTTGGCCATGGCAGCTGCATATGTGAACAGGGAAACATTCATTCCCACACCATTTGCATACTTCAGATTGATGTTTGCAGTGGCATCTGTGCCTTGATCTATGATAATATCTCTGTTGTACATGTTATTCCCAATCAGAAGTGTGGATTTACCTTCTATTTAACCAAATCTGTAGGGTCTAAATACTTTGGCAGACACCCACAGGATCCCTGAGATGGCAAAACCAAACACACGTGTAGAATTCAAAGAATACTGCCTAAGAAAGCTTGGGGCACCAGTATTGAAGATAAATGTTGATGATGATCAGGTCGATGACAGAGTCGATGAAGCCATCTTGTTGTTTGAGAGCTTCCACCAAGAGGGTAAGAACCTCTGGTATGCGAAGTACACAATGGATTCCAACAACACATATGGAACTGATGCCAATGGCTTGATTCAAACAGCCAATGCAGCTGCATCTAACAATGTAATCCTAACCAACAAGTTCATCTTGTTGGATGAGTCTGTCATTGGTGTCACAAGAATATTCCCATTGACTGGTAACCACGTCGGAACCGGTGGCCAGGGATTCAACATGTTTGATTTGAACTATCAGATCAGGTTGAATGAGATGTACTCCATGACCAATGGAGACATGCAGTATTTTGAGATGGCCAACCAATACCTAAGAACAATGGAGATGATGTTCATTGGTGATGTTCCAATTAGATTCAACAAGTTTGACATCTACAATGGAAAGCCAAGGCTGTTCATCGATGGTGATTTCAGCTACAGACTAGTTGACAATCAGATCATCGTTATTGAGTGCTTCCGTAGATTGGATGAAACTTCAGCTTATTGGTCTGAGCCATGGCTACAGAAGTATGCCACTTCCTTGATCAAGGAACAGTGGGGAACCAACATCAAGAAGTTCGCGTCAGCCACTCTTCCAGGTGGAATGGTGTTGAATGGTCAACAGATCTATGATGAAGCCATCAAAGAAAAGGCTGAACTAGAAGAGAAGTTGAGGAGTGATTTTGAAGATCCTCCAATGCCATTGATGGGATAATTATGGCTCTGCCTAATTCTGGTACAATGACCTTGGCAATGATTGCTGGTGAATTTGGTGGATCAACCCCACATGCCATCAGCGAATATTACAGGGGTGGTGGCTTAGTTCCAAACAATCCAGCTAACTCTGGGATTCCTACAAGCGGCACGATATCATTTAGCCATTTCTATGGTGGCATTGCCCAATTTATGGGATCATATAGTGGCAGTGTAACCACTGTCAATGGACTTGATGGAAACGGTGATGGGTATGTCTATGGAACAGCACCATTTAGCCCAACTACAGACAGCAATGGCAAGTCATTGATTCAAATCTATGAATTATATATGGGATATGTACATCAAATGACTGGATTAGAAATTAATGGATTTAGCTCTAGTCCTGGTGTTGGATACTTCACCAATTGTTATTTTTCTGGTAACCTCAGAACATCAGCCACTTCTTCATATGGTTATGCCAGCGGTGATGCTGTTTGGGAATGGTATGGCTATGGTGCCACCATCTTCGGTGGATCTGCAACATTAGTCTATAGTTAATCAGACTTTTGGGTCTTCAAACAAGCTTCGGCCATCTCATATCCAGCAATTGCTGATCTTAGATCTCTCAATTTCTCATCAATAGAAACTTTCTGAAGAGCTAGGTTGTTGAATTCATCAACCAGCTGTTGCTTCGTGACAATTTGTACATTCACATTTGGTTCAGACATATATCACCTTACTTTGGTTGAACAGTGAACCCAGACTCATCTAGGAACCTTTCAACGTCACTCCAAGTAGAAAACACAAACTTTCTACCACCATTGTATGTTGGTACAACAGTTGGTGCACCCTTCATACCATATTGAGCAGTGGCTGAATAACCATTCTCAACCTTCTCAATAGCAACTGACTTCATCTCATAGTTATCTTCTGCGACCGTAGACATAAAAACTCCTTATTTGAACTTTGGACCTGCAACCCAAACAACCAATGTCCTTCTTGTTCCCTTGGTTACTGGGGTCACCTGATGTAGCGTGTAGCTTGGGAAGAAATAGACTCTGCCTTTCTTCTTCTCCATAGCAACAGGCTGTTTACTATATAGGAGCTCTAGATCTCCACCTTCGTATTCATCTGGATCACTCAACTGAAGCACCATTGATAGCTTTCTTGGTGCACCACCTGGTGAATAACCCTTATCAATGTGCCAGCCATAATGTCCCTGGCCATCAGCATTTGATTCATACACAGTGAATTGCATGTTCTCGGCGAATCCATACAAGTCAAAGTTATAGTATTGGCCATTGATCTGTCTGGTGATATATGCCAAACGATCATACAACCAAGGACAGTTGCTATATTCTATCCAGCTGACCTTGGAAACTCGAATTGATGGGTCTTCCACACCATTCTCAGCACCGACAATTGCTTTATCCAATCTCAAGGCTTCACCAAGCTTTATGATGAGTTGTAATTCTCCATCAGAGAAACCATCGTCCCAAAATGTGAATTCAGTTTCTTTTCCAGCTACATCTGGTGCCGGCAAAAATTGATACATACTCATATTATTTCCTTGTCCACAATTTATCACGATAAAAGCTTTCTTGAGATGATCTCTTTCTTCTAGTCTTTTGGACAAGAGCATCTTCATCATCGGTTATGACACGAATGTTGGCCTTGTTGGATGAAAGAGAAACATCATCCAACTTGATTGGGATCACCTGAACCAATGGTGTTCCTGCCTTGATCAACCCAGTGTAATTCGTTTGTTTGAAGAAGAATGGAAAGTTGATATACTCTAGTGCTTCCCCATCACCACTCATGTATGATGAATCAACCATGCCAGCAATACATTCAAATCTTTGGTCTGCTCTATTTAATGGTGGGACAAACAACAAGGAATATCCTGCTGGGCACTTGATGTACCAATAGTTCAGGAACTTCATTGGTGGTTTTGGCATGGATGGATGTTGAGGACCAGTTGATGGGTTCAACTGGTCCTTGCCATGATTTTCTATCATCTTCTTGTAGAAGGTCCACTTGTAGTTGATGCCATCACCGGTGTCATTGGTTTGCATCTCAATGTCAGCAGCCAATGGGATGATCCATCCCATTGTCATCGCATCAAGAAATGGCGCACAACGCTTTATGGTTGAGTTGGTTAGCTTGTTTTCTCCACCAATCTTTGGCTCAAGTTTCTTGAACCATTCTGGTAGGAATTTCCTGGCTGGAATAGGCTCTGGAATGACCCCAAAGTCCTCTTTCTGGCACAGGAACTCAATTTCCTTAGTCTTCAACCAACTTTTCAACATGTAAAATTCACTCCAAAACGAAATTACCCGACTTTATCAGGATTCTTTGCTAGTGTAGACACCTTCAAGGCTTCTAGGTTTGTGACGCATTCCAATGCCATATTGAAGTCTGTATCAAAAGTCTTCCAAATGACAATTGGCAGGCTGGTTAGCTTACCAGTGAAATTTTCAAACTTCCAAGTGTTGAGAGGTTCAATAACAGCTGGAAATTGTTCAGGGTCTCCATAGTTCAATAGAGTATACTTGATCTTTGCTTTATCAAGGTACTTTTTGATCTTGTCATTCTCTAGATCGTCTCTAGATGCATAACCAGTGTATAGATAAACTTCTTTAATTTTTGCTAGTGCCATGTGAATCTCCATTCCTCAGGAAGATTGTTGTTAATGATGTGATATTTATTCACTCTAAAGTTACTGGTTAGACCAAGTCACAACCAATTGACCATTGCTTGCACCAGTACCAATTG
>Ga0164306_10000516_pt1 | contig 15846 bp, 12 predicted proteins | sample Whisoiple_242_MG_FD_110213 | JGI IMG/M metagenome (GOLD analysis project Ga0164306, IMG submission 110213) | Soil microbial communities amended with fresh organic matter from upstate New York, USA - Whitman soil sample_242_MG | ecosystem: Environmental > Terrestrial > Soil > Unclassified >... | reverse complement strand
GCGGTGAGGTCGGCAAGGTCGGCGTCGCCATCGACTCCATCGAGGACATGCGGATCCTGTTCGGTGGCATTCCGCTGGGTGAGGTGTCCACATCGATGACGATCAACGCGCCGGCGGCCGTGCTGCTGCTGCTCTACCAACTGGTCGCCGAGGAGCAGGGCGTGCCGGCGGAGAAGCTGACGGGCACGATCCAGAACGACGTGCTCAAGGAATACATCGCCCGGGGCACGTACATCTTCCCGCCCAAGCCCTCGCTGCGGCTGATCGCCGACATCTTCAAGTACTGCAAGGCCGAGATCCCGAAGTGGAACACGATCTCGATCTCCGGCTACCACATGGCCGAGGCGGGTGCCTCCCCCGCGCAGGAGATCGCCTTCACCCTCGCGGACGGCATCGAGTACGTCCGGACCGCCGTGGCGGCGGGGATGGACGTGGACGACTTCGCGCCCCGGCTCTCCTTCTTCTTCGTCGCGCGGACGACGATCCTGGAGGAGGTCGCCAAATTCCGTGCCGCGCGCCGGATCTGGGCGAGGGTGATGCGGGAGGAGTTCGGCGCGAGGAACCCCAAGTCGCTGATGCTGCGCTTCCACACCCAGACCGCGGGCGTCCAGCTCACCGCCCAGCAGCCCGAGGTCAATCTGGTCCGGGTCGCCGTGCAGGGGCTGGGAGCGGTCCTCGGCGGCACGCAGTCGCTGCACACCAACTCCTTCGACGAGGCCATCGCCCTGCCCACGGACAAGTCGGCCCGCCTCGCGCTGCGCACCCAGCAGGTCCTGGCGTACGAGACGGACGTGACGGCGACGGTGGACCCCTTCGCGGGTTCGTACGTCGTCGAGAGGATGACCGACGACGTCGAGGCCGCCGCCCTGGAGCTGATGCGCAAGGTCGAGGACATGGGGGGCGCGGTCGACGCCATCGAACGCGGCTTCCAGAAGGGGGAGATCGAGCGCAGCGCGTACCGCGTCGCCCAGGAGACGGACAGCGGCGAGCGGGTGGTCGTCGGCGTCAACCGCTTCCGCCTCGACGAGGAGGAGCCCTACGAGCCGCTGCGCGTCGACCCGGCGATCGAGGCCCAGCAGGCCGCCCGCCTGGCGAAGCTCCGTGCCGAACGCGACCAGGGCGCGGTGGACTCGTCGCTGGCGGACCTCAGGAGGGCGGCCGAGGGGACGGACAACGTGCTCTACCCGATGAAGGACGCGCTCAGGGCACGGGCCACCGTCGGCGAGGTCTGCGACGCGCTGCGGGAGGTCTGGGGCGCGTACGTCCCGACCGACGCGTTCTGAGCGGTGATCCGGCACGACCGGCTGCCGGACGGCGACGCGGACCGGTCCTCCGCGATGTGAACCACCTGGACGGAGTGCCGCACCCGCGTGCGACACTCCGTCCATGCTGGGTGTCACCGATCTTCCGACCTATCTCGCCGGCCTGGTGCTGATCATTCTGCTGCCGGGTCCGAATTCGCTGTACGTGCTCTCCGTCGCCGCCAGGCGAGGGGTGCGCACCGGCTATGTGGCCGCCGCCGGTGTGTGGACCGGGGACACGGTCCTGATGACCCTGTCCGCGCTGGGCGCCGCCTCCCTGCTGCAGACGACGCCGCTGCTGTTCGCCGTCGTCAAGTACGCGGGCGCCGGATATCTGACCTGGCTGGCGATCGGGATGATGCGGACCGCCGTGTCGATGTGGCGTGAGCGGCACCAGCGGGCCGCCGAGCTGACGGAGGAGAGCGCCGCACCGGCGGCGGGCGTGGAACACCCGTACCGGCGGGCGCTCGTGGTCAGCCTGTTCAACCCGAAGGCGATCCTGTTCCTGATCTCCTTCTTCGTGCAGTTCGTCGATCCCGGCTACGCCTATCCGGCGCTCTCCTTCCTGCTGCTGGGCACGCTGCTGCAGATCGGCAGCTTCCTCTACCTCTCGGCGCTCATCTTCGGCGGCACCCGTCTGGCCACCGTGTTCCGCCGCCGCAAGCGGCTGTCGGCGGGGGCCACCTCGGCGGCGGGCGTGCTGTTCCTCGGCTTCGCGGCGAAGCTGTCGCTCGGCGGGGTCTGACCGGGCCGGACCCGGCGGCGGGGCTCAGGACTCAGTGGTGCCAGGCCTTGCCGCCCACGTTGTGGATCATCCGCTGGAGGACCTTGAGGGCGGCGACGAAATCCTCGTCCGGGATCCCGGCGTGGATCTCCGCGCTCGCCCTGCCGACCCGTTCGAACGCCTCGGCGCGCAGCGCGTGCCCTTCGGGCGTGAGCCGCAGGCGGGCGGTGGGGTCCTGGGTGACCAGGCCCTTGGCCACGAGGGCGTCGATCTCGGGCTCCAGCGAGTCACCGACGTTCAGGTAGCCGCGGAGCGTCGCGACCACCTCGCCGCGCGGACGGCCGTGTTCGTCCGCCTCCGTCAGCTGGTTGAGGACCCACCAGGGAGGCTGGGTCAGACCGTGTTCGGCCAGCGCGGCCCGGATGTGGGTCACGGTCGCTTCGTGGGCGGCCCAGCTCCAGTAGCCGATGGGCTGCCGTGCCAGTCCCGCGTCGTCATGTGAGTAGTCCATGCCCCGGACCGTAGGACCTCAAGTGAAGTCGAGGTCAAGGCCGGGTGCCGGGCCCCGTGGATCCGGCACCCGTATGCGGCCCGCCCTCAGCCCGCCCGCTCGCGCAGCGGAATCCTCGCCGCCTGTGCCGCCATCGCGCGCTTCAGCCGCGGGCCGAACGGTTTCTCCACCAGGCGGTGCAGCAGATGGGCCAGGACGAGCATGGTCGCCACCGCCGCGACCAGCGTCACCTGCGGCGGCAGGCGCAGCGCGCGGTTCATGATCCGGATCGCGAACCAGCCCAGATGCTCGTGCAGCAGGTAGAACGGGTAGGTGAGGGCGCCGGCGACCGTCAGCCAGCGCCAGTTCGCCCAGCTGAGCCAGCCCAGGGCCACGGCGGCCACCGCGACGAACGCCAACGTCACGATCGCCTGGATGACGTACGGGGAACGCGCGAAGTCGCCCTCCATGCCGGGGTGCCAGAGGGCCGTGACCGAGTACCGCTGGCCGAGGAGCCAGCTGGTGAGCACGATGCCCCACAGCAACAGGTCGCTGCCGTAGCGGTGGATCAGGTAGAGGGCCAGGCCGCCGATGAAGTACGGGGCGTGGTCCCGCATCACCAGGACGTCGGTGAGCGGGCTCTGGGCGACCCGTGCGAACACGGACGCGAAGATCCAGCCGATGCAGAAGACCACCACCCGCCGGTACGTCACACCCCGCCAGACCACGAACACGGCGAACAGCAGGTAGAACCGCATCTCCACCCAGAGCGTCCAGCACACCCCGAGGACCCGGTCCACCCCCATGGGCTGCTGCAGCATCGTGAAGTTGACGAGGAGTTCGTTCAGCGGCAGCGGCCGGACCACCACCGGCAGCAGCACCGCGGCAGCGGTGACGACGACGATCGCGGCCCAGTAGGCGGGGTACAGGCGGGCGACGCGGGAGCGGAAGAAGTCCCCGGGGCTCCTGCCCCAGCTGCTCATGCAGATCACGAAGCCGCTGATGACGAAGAACAGCTGCACCCCGAGACTGCCGTACGTCGCGAACGACGACAGCGTGGGGAACTTCAGCCCCGGCGACTGCCCCCAGGCCTCGGCCACCGGGCCGTTCTTGCCCGCGTAGTGGTACAGGCAGACCATCAGGGCGGCCAGGATGCGCAGCCCGTCCAGGGCGCGCAGGCGGCCTCCGCCCCCGCCCCCGCTCCCGCGCTCCGGGCGGGGTTCCGGACGGTCGATCGCTGCCTGGGCGGGCAAGGCCGGCGCGCTTGTCACTTCGGTGGTCCTTCCACGTCTTCCACGGTCTTCCCCCCGGGAAGACGGACGGTCGTGCGCGACTTCAGCTGCCGTTGACCCGGCCCGCCCCCGGCATCCGGCGGCTCGCCGCCCGCTGCCAGGTCCTCGCCTGCCGCGCGAACCTGCGCACGGTGGGATTGCGGGGGAGGAAGTCGAACTGCGAGGGCAGCGCTCCGGGCAGCGCGAGTGCCGTCAGACGGCGACGCCGGAAGTAGCGGTTCCGGCCGGCCGCGGACTGCCGGGCCAGGAACGCCTCGGCCGCCGGGCGCAGCTGCGGGTAGATCTTCGGCTGCATCGCGAAGCCGACGGCGGTGACCAGCCCGGTGAACTCCTGCTGGACCGTGTTCTCGTCCGGCAGGGACCACGCGGTGACCTCCGCCGGATCCTCCAGGTCGGGCAGCAGGGCGTCCACGATCGTCAGCGGCACCCGGTTGCTGTTCTGGTACGGGGTCAGACCGCTGAGCAGCGTGTCCGTGCCGATACGGGCGACGGGAATGCCGTAGAAGGCGGAGGCGGTGAGCAGGGCCGTGGAGAACGCGCCGACGACGAGAGCCGGGTTCAGCCGCTGATAGACGACCTCGGCGATGACCGGCGCGTCCAGCACGGTCAGTTCGGCTCCCAGCCGCTCCGCCTCCTCCTCCAGCGCGCGGGACCAGCCGGCGGGGGCGGAGGGATGCGGCTTGAAGACGATCCGGCGGTGCCCGAGCCCGACGGCACCGCGCACCATCCGCACATGGAGGTCCTCCTCCTCCGCGGGCGTCAGGACGTCGATCGCCGACAGGTACTGGCCGAGCAGCAGTGCGGGAGAGTCCGGCACCCGCGGCGCGGTGAACGCCTGCGCCGAGTCCGACAGTTCGGACAGCACCTTGAGGAACTCGGCCGTGGGGACGATCTCGGGCACCACGTCGAACTCGGACAGCAGCAGCGGCCGGAGGCCGGGTACCAGGTCCAGGTGGAGAAGGCGCTGGACACGGGTGCCGATCAACGGGTCGATCTTGCTCCGGGTCGGGCCGTAACTCATCAGCCCGTCGGCGTAGACGTGGACGGGGCTCTCGCCGAAGATCTTCGCGACGGCGTTGGACGGGTTCGCCTGGATGGACTCGCAGGCGATCTCCACCGGGCCGTCACCGAGGTCCCAGGCCAGACGCAGATACCGCTCCCAGAGCAGGGTGTCCTGCTCACGCGGGAACCAGCCCGCCGGGTGGAAGGGGCTGATGAAGTCGTTCCAGGAGATCACGGTGTCGAACTCGGGCCGCAGGCACTCGAATCCGTCCATCCGGTCGAGCGGGGTGCCCACTTCCGGGGCGTACGAGGTGTCGCTGACGACCAGCAGCCGGCGGTGTTCGTCGCGCGGGCCGAACAGGCCCGCCCGGATCGCGGCGGTGACCGTGGCGGCCGCGTACTGCGAGCAGGCGAAGAAGAGCTGGGTGGAACGGCGGCCGGACATCAGGTGGAGGCTCCTGTGGTGACGGAGGGGACGGTCCCCGCGGGGACCGGACGGCGTCGGACTCGGCGGAGCCGCGCCGCCCGCTGGTCACCGAGCGAGTCCAGGGTGTCGCTGAGGAGGTCCTGCGGGAGTCGCTGCAGTGCCGCCGCGCTCATGGAGCGCAGCTTGCGGGCGACGGCCGGTTCGAACCTCTCGACGGAGTCCAGGTGGTGCGCCATGACGGCCGCGTAGGTGCGGACGGCCTTCGGAAGCAGCTTGTCCGCCTCGGGATCCCGCGCGGTCTCCTCGATGACCTGGTCGAAGGCCCGGATGAAGTCGAGCTGCCGCACGTCGCCGATCTGGGTGAGCGAGGACGCGACGCCACGCCGGTAGAACACGCCGAGCAGGCCGACCGCGGCGAAGCTCTCCGCCTCCCGGTGCAGCCGCCAGATCCACGGCCGGTCCTCGGCGGTCCGCAGTCCGTGCGTGAAGTGCAGCAGCCCGCGGTCGACGAGACGGCGGTGGTAGATGCCGGCCCAGGCGTACGGGTAGTCCACCGACGTGGTGCGGTCGGCCGGAAGGATGGCGTCCCGCGGGCTGAAGGGGACGCCCCGCAGCCCGTGCGGCACCCGGTGCACGGTCCGCGCCCTGCCGGTGACCTGTACGTGGTCGGCGCGGACGAAGTCGCACCCCAGGTCCTCCGCGGCGGCGAGCAGCCGCGCGTAGTAGCCGGGAGCGAGCCAGTCGTCGCCGTCCAGGAAGGTGAGGTACTCGCCCGTCGCGGCGTCCAGACCGGTGTTGCGCGCGGTGGCGAGCCCGCCGTTCTGCTCGTGTCTGATCACGACCGCCCCGGGGATGTCGTCCCGCGCGCGGCGCAGGATGTCGTACGTCCCGTCCGTGGAACAGTCGTCGACGAGGATGAACTCGAAGTCCTCACGCGCGTTCGCGCGCAGGCTTCTGAGGGTGTCGGGCGCGTATGTCTGCACGTTGTAGAACGGCACGATGACGGAGAGCTTAACCACGAGCTTCACGCTAGGCGGCGGCCTGTCATGCGGCTTGTCCCACGGAAGGACAGGGGATGAACGAGCCGTGTCGGCTCCGTTAACCTGCCCGTCCCACCTGCGCGAAGAGGCTTTCCGGAGGCCCGATCCCCAAGCGTCGGCGGGGAGTTAACCATCTGTTGCCCCCGCGTTGGGCCGCTCCTCGTTATGCCTTCCTAGCTTCTTGGACGTGCCCCCCCGTACCGATGAAACGGCCGCTCCGGCCGACACCCCGACAGCCGACCGTGCGGCCCTCCGCATCGCCGTGCTCGCGGACTCCGACACCCGATGGAAGTGGGGCGCGCTCACCGCGCGCCGTCTCTCCGGGGCCTCGGAGTCCGGCACGGCGGAGCGCCCCGTCGAGATCAGCGGGCTGCTGCTGCGCGGCCGGGCCACCCCGACCCCCCGCCAGCTCGCCGAGGTCGGCGAGGTGGGGGTCGACGCCGGCCGGGTGCGCGAGGTGACCGCGGTCGAGTTCCTGCACACCGTGCGGGACGAGGAGTACGACGTCGTCGTCCTCGCCCTCGTCGGCGGTGCGGTCCAGGCGATGCTGCACGGTCTGGCCGCACTGGAACTGCCCCGCAGGCCCGTCGTCGTCACGGGCTACGTCGGAGTCGTCTACGAGAAGCTCGCCGACGGACTCCTTCTGCGCCACGGCGCGGACGTCGTCCTCGCCAACTCCCGCCACGACGCCGCGCGGTTCCGCGCCGTGTACGAGGGTGTGGGCGCCGACGCGTCCTCCGTCACCGAGGCGGCCCTGCCGTTCCTCGGCGGGGAACCGCACCGGGCGCAGGAGGGGCGCGACACCGTCGTGTTCGCCGCCCAGCCCTCCGTACCGGCGTCCCGCGCCGACCGCACGTATCTGCTGCGCCGGCTCGTCGAGCACGCCAGGCTGCACCCCGGCCGCGAGGTGCTGCTGAAACTGCGCTCCAAGCCGGGGGAGCACACCACACACATCGAGGAACTCCCCTACCAGCGGCTCGCGGAGCGGCTCCCCGGCGGCCTGCCGCCCAACTTCCGCCTCGTGTACGGACACATGGGCGAGGTCCTGGACCGCACCGACCTGCTGGTCACCGTCTCCTCGACGGCCGCACTGGAGTCCCTGCACCGGCGGATCCCGACGGCCGTCCTCTCCGACCTCGGCGTCCGCGAGACGCTCGGGAACCACCACTTCGTCGGATCGGGCCTGATCACGTCCTGGGACCACCTCGACGGCGGCGTACGCCCGGAACCCGACGAGGAATGGCTCGCCGGCCAGGGCGTCGCCGCCGACGGCTCGTACGCCTCCGCCTACGACACCGCCCGCGCCCGCGTCGGGGAACTGCTGGCCGCCGGGCCGCTTCCCCGCCTCGCCCCCTACTACACACCGGCCACCGCGCCCGGATACCTCCCCGGCATCCTCGCCCGCCACCACCTGGGCCCCGACGGCCACCCGCTGCCGGGGGCCGTCACGCCCAGGGAGACCGGCCGGGTCCGGGGAGCCGTCCGCGAGACCGTACGCAACGCGGCGCGCGGCGCCTACCGCCACGGCGTCCAGCGGGTCGCCCCCGTGATCCGGCGGATGGGCGAGCTGTGACCACCGATCCAGGAGCAACCATGACCCCGACCCCCACCGTGCTCGCCGTGATCCCCGCCCGTGGCGGATCCAAGGGCGTGCCCGCGAAGAACCTGGCCCGGGTCGGCGGCGTACCGCTCGTCGCCCGCGCCGTCCGCGCCTGTCTCGCCTCGCCCGAGGTCACCGACGTCGTCGTCACCACCGACGACCCGGCCATCGCCGCGGCGGCCGGAGCGGCGGGGGAGGCGCTCGGGGAGGACGCCCGGCTGCACTGCGTCCAGCGGCCCGCGGCCATCGCCGGTGACACGGCGACCAGCGAGGACGCCGTCCTGCACGCCCTGCACACCTACGAGTCGGCGGCCCACGGCCGCAAGGCGGACGTGGTGCTCCTGGTCCAGTGCACGAGCCCTTTCATCACCCGTGAGGACATCGACGGCGTCGCCACCGCGGTCGCCCGCGACGGCGCCGACACCGCCGTCACCGTGGCCCCCTTCCACGGCTTCGTGTGGCGCGACGGCAGCGCGGTCGAGGACGACACCTACGGCGTCAACCACGACAAGGCCGTACGCCCGCGCCGCCAGGACCGGCCCCAGGACTACCTGGAGACCGGCGCCGCCTACGCCATGGACGTCGAGGGCTTCCGTACCCACCGCCACCGCTTCTTCGGCCACACGGCGCTCGTACGGACCGACCCCGCCCGGGTCCTGGAGGTCGACGACCCGCACGACCTGGCCCGGGCCCGCGCCCTCGCCCCGCTCCTGGACCCCTCGCCGTACCCCACCCGGACGGACGTCGACGCCGTCGTCCTCGACTTCGACGGCACCCAGACCGACGACCGCGTCCTCATCGACTCCGAGTGCCGCGAGATCGTCGCCGTGCACCGGGGCGACGGTCTGGGGAGCGCCGCCCTGCGCCGGGCCGGCCTGCCGGTCCTGATCCTCTCCACGGAACAGAACCCGGTCGTCGCCGCCCGCGCCCGCAAACTCCAGGTCCCCGTCCTGCACGGCATCGACCGCAAGGACCTGGCGCTCAAGCAGTGGTGCGAGGAGCAGTCCGTCGCTCCCGACCGCGTGCTCTACGTCGGCAACGACGTCAACGACCTGGCGTGCTTCGGCCTGGCGGGCTGGCCCGTCGCCGTGGCGAACGCCCACGACTCGGTACGCGCCGCCGCGCGCGCCGTGACCACCAACCCCGGCGGCTCCGGAGCCATCCGCGAGATCGCGGCCTGGCTCCTGGGCCCCACGCTCACCGTCCCCGCCGACGTCCCCGCGACCCCCACCAAGTAAGGAAGCACCACCATGAGCAACACCTCCCGCCTGCGCACCTTCGGCACCCGCACCGCCGGCCCCGGCCACCCCGTGTACGTCACCGGTGAGATCGGCATCAACCACAACGGTGACCTCGACAACGCCCTCGCGCTGATCGACGTGGCCGCCGAAGCCGGCTGCGACGCCGTCAAGTTCCAGAAGCGCACCCCGGAGATCTGCACCCCGCGCGACCAGTGGGACATCGAGCGCGACACCCCCTGGGGCCGGATGACCTACATCGACTACCGCCACCGCGTCGAGTTCGGCGAGGCCGAGTACACCGCCATCGCCGAGCACTGCGCGAAGCGCGGCATCGACTGGTTCGCCTCCCCGTGGGACACCGAGGCCGTCGCCTTCCTCGAGAAGTTCGACGTCCCCGCCCACAAGGTCGCCTCGGCCTCCCTCACGGACGACGAGCTGCTCCGCGCCCTGCGCTCCACCGGCCGCACCGTCATCCTCTCCACCGGCATGTCGACGCCGAAGCAGATCCGTCACGCGGTCGAGGTCCTCGGCAGCGACAACATCCTGCTCTGCCACGCCACCTCGACCTACCCGGCGAAGGCCGAGGAGCTCAACCTGCGGGTCATCAACACCCTGCAGCAGGAGTACCCGAACGTCCCGATCGGCTACAGCGGCCACGAGACGGGCCTGCAGACGACCCTCGCCGCCGTCGCGCTGGGCGCCACGTTCGTCGAGCGCCACATCACCCTGGACCGCGCCATGTGGGGCTCCGACCAGGCGGCCTCCGTCGAGCCGCAGGGCCTCACCCGCCTCGTCCGTGACATCCGCACCATCGAGGCGTCCCTCGGTGACGGCGTCAAGAAGGTCTACGAGTCCGAGCTCGGCCCGATGAAGAAGCTCCGCCGGGTCGCGGGCGTCGTCGCCGACGGCGAGAACGCACCGGCCGCCGAGCCGGTCGCGGTCTGACGGGCCGACCGGTGAACCTCGCCTTCGTCGAGAGCCCGGTCCAGCTCCTGAACGTCCTGGAGTGGACCCACACCCGGGGAGGAACCGACACCACGATCGTCGTCCTCCCCCCGGTCGACCCGATGTCGCGCGGACAGCTGCGCAGGATGGCGGAGCTGGCCCGCGACGAGGGCATCACCGTCCGCTGGCAGGAGGCGCGCGGGGAGACCGGCGCGCCTCTGAAGGCCCTGCGGGCGCTGACCGGCCTGATCCGCAAGGCCGAACGCATCGTCATCGGGGACCCCTTCTCCCGGTACGTGCAACTGCTCCTCAGCCTGGTCCGCACCCGCCGGATCACGGTCGTCGACGACGGCACCGCCACCATGGAGTTCGTCGCCCAACTCGCGCGCGGTGAACGCCTGGTGCGATGGCACCGCAGGGGCAGCGGGGGCCCGCGCGAGCTGCTCCTGGCCCCGGTCACCTCCGCGGCCCGCCGCAGCTTCACCCCGTCGGCGTCCCGCACGGTCGAGGTGTTCACCGCCATGCCGGTGGAGGCCCCGGAGGGCATCGAGGTCACGGCGAACGCCTTCGCCTGGACCCGGGAGCGCTTCGGCCCGCCGCTCATCACCAAGGGCGCCGACCTGGTCGGCACCTCCCTGGTGGAGACGGGGGTGATCGACCCCGCCCCCTACGAGCAGGCGGTCACCACGCTGGCCCGCGCGCACGGCGCGACGCGCTACTTCGCCCACCGCCGTGAGTCCGCGGACAAGCTCCACGCCCTGGAATCCGCCACCGGCCTGGAGATCGTCCGCCCCGACCTTCCCCTGGAGCTCATCGCCCGCAGAGGCCCCATCGGCCACACGGTCCTGAGCTTCCCGTCCACCGTCGTCCACACCCTTCCCCTGGCCCTGGTGGGCACGGGAGTGAAGGTCGCGGTGTGCGACATAGCACCGGAATGGCTCCGCGACACGGCGTCGCCCCGTGCCCAGGGCTTCCTGAGCGGTGTCACCGAGACGGCCAAGGACGTGCAGCGGCTGGCGCCGTGGCGGGCCACGGCGGTCACCGCGGTCACGGAGGGATGAGGGCCGGCGCCGGCCGCCCTCACCCCGGTGCGGTGCCGCGCGGACCCGGCGCGGTGCGAGCTCCGCGCGGGACCACGCCGTGAGCGGGCGCTCCCTAGCGGTCCGCGTTCCGCCAGGCGGTGAGGTCTCCCTGGAGGAAGGCGATTTCCGGGAGGGCGGTCGACTTCGTCCGGATCACGTACAGACCGATGTTGCCCTCGGAGTCCTTCATACAGATCTCGCTGCCGGCCGCCGCACCGGCCAGCGGCCAGCTGTGCTTCGTGGCGTTGCGGAGCATGAGCCGGCACATGTCGAGAGAGGTCCCGTGGCCTCCGAATATCTGGACGAACACCGCGTCATCACTCTTCAGTTCACAGCCGACCGTCTCGCAGCCGAACCGGATCTCACCCTTGCGGCTCTCCAGCTGCGGGTCCGATCTCCTGAGGCTCAGCGAGTTCTCCGCGCCCAGATGCAGCGGGGCGAACACCTCCGGCCGAGGGTCCTCGGACGTTTCCTGTGAGGCCGCCGCCTCCCCGGCGGAGCCGGCCGCGGAAGCCGAGTCGTCCCGGTCGACCGAACCGTCCGAGGAGCGGCCCGACGAGGACCCCGGTGCGGATGACGAGGAGAGTGCGTCCGGGCCCGGCGCGGAGGCTCCGGAACCGTCCGCCCTCCGGTCACCGATCCGGTTCATCGCGTCCGAGAGCGACCACGCCAGGGCCACCACCAGCAGCGCACTCCCCGTCACCCCGGCCGCCGCGATCAGCGCCGTACGCCGCCTGCGGGCCTTGCGCTGTTCCGGCGTCGGCTCCGGCTCGGGAGACGACCGAGGCCACCCGAACGCCGGCTGCGGGGAGGTCGGCGCGGACGTCGGTACCGCGGACGCCGGTACGGGCGACGGCGGGTAGGTACGGGTCGGTTCGTGTGCCGGAGCCGGAACCGCCACCTCCGGCCCGGTGATCTCCCGCCACACGGTGGGCCCACCGCCCGCGTCCGCCCCCAGCCGGTTCCTGCACCACTCGACGACCTCCGCCGGCGTGGCCCGCTCCGCCGGGTCGGCGGCCAGACACCGGGCGAACAGCGGACGCAGCGGCTCGGGCAGCAGGGACAGATCAGGTGCGGAGTGCACGATCCGGTACAGCACGTTGACAGCCTGGCCGTCGCCGTAGATCGGCTTGCCGAGGGCCGCGTAGGCAGCGGTCTGGCCGAGCGCGAAGACATCGGTGGCAGCCGTGATCTCGTCCCCGGACGCCTGCTCGGGGGCCATGAACGGGGGTGTACCGATCGTGCCGTTCGTCGCCGTGTACGAGGTTCCGTCGGCGGCCAGCGCGATACCGAAGTCGATCACCCGGGGGCCGTCGGCGGCCAGCAGCACGTTCGACGGTTTCAGGTCGCGGTGCACGATGCCCTCGGCGTGGATGGCCTGCAGCGCCTCGGCCACCCCTGCCATCAGCCACAGCACCGCGGGAACCGGCAGCGGCCCGCGCCGGTTCACCGCTTCCGAAAGGGACGGCCCCGGTACGTACAGCGTGGCCAGCCACGGCGGTACGCCGTCCGGGTCGGCGTCGACCAGCTCGGCGGTGTACGCACCCCGGACCTGCCGGGCCGCCTTGACCTCCCGGCCGAACCGCCGCCGGAAACCCGGATCGTCGGCCAGCTCGGGCCTCACGACCTTGATCGCCACGGGGCGACCGCCCTGTGTGTGCGACAGATAGACCCGGCCCATCCCCCCGGCACCCAGCCGTGCGACGAGCCGATAGCCCGCGACCACCGGCGGGTCGTCGGCCTGGAGCGGTTCGAAGACATCCATCGCCTGGCTCATCAGCCCCGTACCCCCGTGTCATGCGTTGGCCAACGGCAGCAGCCTATGCGGAGCGGTACGGGCTTCGCTCAACTACGGTCCGTGCCGCGCCTGGACGGGTCGACGCGGACCCGCTGGGTGACCGGCGCGGCATCCGGACGCAGGGCGTCGGGCTCGCGCCGGGCGCGGAGCCCGGAGGGGCTCAGGCTCCAGACCACGTCCGGGACCGCGGGCACTCCCTCGTCGTCCGGGTGCCGGTCGACCGTGACGCGCGCGCACTGCACGTACCCGGTGCCGGTGCGGGACTGCAACCGGACCACGAGCCGGGAGTCACGCCATCGCGGCGGGACGCCGGACGCCTCGAAGACGCGCGCGAACGTGTCGTCGTCGACCGAGTGGAGTTCCAAGCATTCGTACCGCCTCACCAACTGCATGGAGTCGACCGCCACGAAGCGCAGGTCCAGCCGGTATTCCTCCGCGTGGTTCTTGCGGGCGCGGAGCAGCAGCTGTGAGTGGCCCACGCCGTAGGTCCAGACGTGAAAGGTCCGGTCGAACCGCTGAAGCAGGGTGGACGGCGTGCCGGGAGTGTCACTGGTCAACGGGAACGCCGTCCTTGTGGCCGATGTACGTCTTCACGGGGTGGGCCGACAGGTCGCCCGCGGAGGGAAGGGACTGTACTCCAGGGCCCCGATGCGCAGGTCCGGGACCGGCGAAAACGGGTGAGTTTACCCATCGGGTGATGTGGCCACACGTCTTCGGCCGTCTTTTGTTCCCCTGTGCGGCTGAACTTTTGTTGATCTGTGGCCAGTTGCGGGTGTCAGGGGCCTACCCTTGGATGGGTGAACCAGTTGAAGTCCCGTGCGCCCCACGCCGAGGCCGTCCTGCCCGGCGCCCTGCCCGACGACCTCCGTGCCGAGCTCATCGCGTTCCGCCGTGATCTGCACATGCACCCCGAGCTCGGCAACCAGGAGTTCCGCACCACCGCGGCCATCAAGGCGAGGCTCGAGAAGGCCGGTCTGGAACCACAGGTGCTTCCGGGTGGCACGGGACTCGTGTGCGACGTGGGGGAGTGGGACGGCGTGACCCCGATGCTCGCCCTCCGCGGCGACATCGACGCGCTGCCGATCCCGGACACCAAGGCGGGCGTCTCCTACCGGTCCACCGTGCCCGACCGGGCGCACGCCTGCGGGCACGACGTCCACACGAGCTGTGTCCTGGGGGCGGGCCTCGTCCTGAGCGATCTGGACCGGCAGGGGCTGCTGCCCCGCCCGGTGCGGCTGATCTTCCAGCCCGCCGAGGAGGTGCTGCCCGGCGGCGCCGCCGACGCGGTCGCGGCCGGGGTGCTGGAAGGGGTGGGACGGATCATCGGGGTGCACTGCGACCCCAAGGTGGACGTCGGGAAGATCGGGCTCCGGATCGGGCCGATCACCTCGGCCTGCGACCGCCTGGAGATCTCCCTCGACGGCCCCGGCGGACACACCGCCCGCCCGCACCTCACCACCGACCTGGTCACCGCGGCGGCCCGGGTGGCCACCGACGTGCCCGCGCTGCTCGCCCGGCGCGTCGACGCACGGGCCGGCCTCGCCGTCACCTGGGGGCGGCTGCAGACCGGTCACGCGCCCAACGTCATCCCGCAGCACGCCGAGCTGTCCGGGACGGTCCGCTGCCTCGATCTGGAGAGCTGGCGGCAGGCCCCCGACCTGGTGCACGCGGCGATCGACGAGGTGGCCGGAATGTACCGGGCCAAGACGGTGATCGACTACGTCCGAGGGGTGCCGCCCGTGGTGAACGAGGCCGAGACCATCGGCCTCCTCGACGCCGCCATGACGATCCGCCGCGGATCGTATGCGATCGAGGACACCGAGCAGAGTCTCGGCGGCGAGGACTTCTCCTGGTACCTGGAGAAGATCCCGGGCGCCATGGCGAGGCTCGGTGTCCGCGCGCCGGGTGACACCCGCGGACTGGATCTGCACCGGGGCAACTTCGACGTGGACGAAGAGGCCATCACGGTCGGTGTGGAGCTGTTCACCGCGGCCGCGCTGCTCGACGTCTGACGCGGTCGAACCGCGAGGCGACCCCCGCTCGGATGACCTCGCGTTTCCGCCCCGTAACCGCTTGTGACCGGCCCGGACACCTTCCGTTCGCGACGATCCGGTAACGGCTTCCGTAGGGGGGTTTATCTGACATCTACGCGCGTTACGATCGCCGCGAAACCAGCGCCGGAAGAGGCGCTTCGGTCAGGTTTGAAGGAGCCTTCCCTTGCGCCGGATCACCAGGATTGCCACCGTGGGCGTCATGTCCGCGGCGCTTGCGCTCAGCGTAACCGCGTGTGGCGAATCGTCGACCTCCTCGTCGGGCACCTCGTCCGACTCGAAGGGCGCCAAGACAGCCATCGCGTACGACATCGGCGGTCGTGGCGACCAGTCGTTCAACGACGCCGCCTACGCGGGTCTGGCCCGCGCCGAGAAGGAACTCGACGTCAAGGGCACCGAGGCCGAGCCCTCGGACGGCGAGGCCGACGCCGACAAGGTGCAGCGCCTCACCGCGCTGGCCCGCGCCGGCAACAACCCGGTGATCGGCGTCGGCTTCGCCTACGCCCCGGCCATCAAGAAGGTCGCGCCGAAGTTCCCGAAGATCACCTTCGGCATCATCGACGACGCCTCGGTCACCGGCGACAACATCGCGAACATAGTGTTCAACGAGGAGCAGGGCTCCTACCTCGCGGGTGTGGCCGCCGCCAAGGTCACCAAGACCAAGAAGGTCGGCTTCATCGGCGGCGTCGAGACCCCGCTGATCAAGAAGTTCGAGGCCGGCTTCGTGCAGGGCGTGACCGACACCGACTCCTCGGTGAAGGTCGTCCCGCAGTACCTGACGCAGCCGCCGAACTTCGACGGCTTCTCGAAGCCCGACCTCGGCAAGGCCGCCGCCCAGGGCCAGCTCGACAAG
>Ga0164306_10000514_pt1 | contig 15853 bp, 13 predicted proteins | sample Whisoiple_242_MG_FD_110213 | JGI IMG/M metagenome (GOLD analysis project Ga0164306, IMG submission 110213) | Soil microbial communities amended with fresh organic matter from upstate New York, USA - Whitman soil sample_242_MG | ecosystem: Environmental > Terrestrial > Soil > Unclassified >... | reverse complement strand
ATCCGACGCGTAATAAAGACCCTCCCACTCAAAGCCCAGCCACTTCACGTCGGCCATGATCAAGTCGACGTACTCGGTTTCTTCTTTTTCCGGGTTGGTATCGTCAAAGCGCAGATTGGTGCCGCCGCCGAATTCGTCAGCCAGGCCAAAATCCAGGCAGATCGCCTTGGCGTGGCCAATGTGGAGATATCCGTTCGGCTCGGGCGGAAAGCGCGTCCAGATGCGGCCGGCGTGCTTGTTGGTCTTCAGGTCTTCAATCATCGCGTCGCGGATGAAGTTGGAGGGACGCGCAGGCTCGGGGGCTGCGGTTTGTTCCGGCTTGGGGTTCGATGCGGTCATTGGATTTTAGATTTTGCGCGCTCAACAGCGCAATCCACTATCTTAATTGCAGGCGGGCAAAATCAGAAACCAGCTTGGAGCTTGCCCGGGAGGATTAAACTGAACAAGAGACGAGGCCCGGCCATGCGCAAGGCGATCTATGCAATTATGTTGATGGTCTGCATTTTGTCCTTCTCCCGGGCAATCGCCCAGGGCGACAAGAAATTTTCTCCCAAAGCCCAGGAGCGCATCACCAAAGAGGTGCGTCACCAGATCCTCTCGCTTGCTGACTTTGGCACCTTTGACAACATCGCGTTCAAGCTGAACGGTTACGACGTCATACTTTATGGACAGGTCGTGCAACCGTCGCTCAAAGACTCTGCCGAGAAGGTGATCAGGAAAATTGAAGGCGTGGAGCGGGTGGAAAACCATATTGAGGTGCTGCCCACATCGGGCAATGACGACCGCCTGCGCCGCGACCTGTTCATCGCCATCTACCGTTACGGCCCGCTGCAACATTACGGGGTTGGATCAAACCGCCCGATCCGCATCATCGTGAACCACGGAAACGTAACGCTGGAAGGCGTGGTAGATCATGAGTCCGACAAAAATATGGCCGGAATTCGCGCCAACGGCGTGCCGGGCGTGTTTTCTGTCAGGAACAACCTGGTGGTGCCGGGCAAGGGGAAGTAACGCTTTGAAGAACACCCAGGCGCCTCATTTACTTGAGTCGCGTGGTGGCTGCGCGGTCCAGTGCCAGCCGAAATCGGACGTGACAAGCTCGGGCGCCTCACCGGAACGGCCCGGAATCGGGCGCAGGAACATCTTGCCGGCGCCGTTCGGTTCCAACTCAACTTCCTTAATAAGCCGGTAATTGCAGCATCGCCATCCCGCCAGGTCGTGCTCCGCGCTCCAGACGTGCCAGTGGTTCCCGCCATCGGTTGTAACTGTATATTTCCAACCCATGAATGCATAAGCGGACTTGGGTGTTAGAAACTTCACGTCCTGTCGTGGAATTGGAACGGGATCGTCATGGCGGAACTCCATCGCGGGCACCCAACTCTTGCCGCCACTGGGGAGGCTCTCGAAACGATAGTAGGCGCCGGGCACAAAGCCGCCATGCTCTTCCGGAAACGCGGATATCCTGACGGTAAAAGCTGTGCCCTGGATCTCTACCGCTTCTGCCGGGTGGTTCGCCGGGGCAGGACGCGCGCACGACACAATCGAGCAGAGCACACCACAGAGGGCGAGGAATATCGCGAGCGAAGACGGTCGCCCGGCCTTGCGATCGGTCATCGTGATGCAACCGGCATTCATGCGGTTCTACTCCGGCTCCTATCCGAGTGTGAAGATCTGAGCTATCGAGCACATTCTCTCAAATTACGCTCGATACCAGCCAATTGGAAAACCATGAAACCTAAATCCTTCTTTTCTGATCTTCCACAAATCTTCATAAATCCAAATCTCACTTTCAGCTTCTCCGGACGTTAAATGAGTATGCGCTGGAGAGAAGCAGCTCCTTCCTGACGGCGTGGGCCGGAGTGCGGCGAGAAGCAAGCGCGCCGGCCCGAAAAAGAAGGTGTCCCATGAAATACGCATGGTTCCACGCTTTCACCACTTCTACAACGCCCGTTGATGCTAAGCGGGTCATGCGCGGCAATAGCCGCCCGTACCGCAGAGTATCGCTCAGATGGACGCTCCGCAGTATGTTCAATGCATCGGTTCTGTTCGTGGTCATTCTTCTTGTACAGGGGAATATTGCCCTGGCCCAGGAGCTGGACTCCGCGACGCTGCAGAAACAGGCTGAGGAAGAAGCAGCGGCAAAAGCGAAGCAATCGCAACCGCCGGCATCGCAAAATCAGCCGCCGCAGGCTGCAAGTTCCCAGGACCAGCAGATTACGCCGCCACAGGCTTCGCAGCAGCAAGGTCCTCAACCGCAAACCATGCAGCCGCAGGTCCAGATGCCTCAGGGATATCCGGCTCGGCCTTCATTCATGCTTCCGCCGGGGACCAAGCTGCCGCTGGGGCTGTTGCGTCCGCTGCGGGTCAAACCAGGACGCGATGTTTACCTGCAGATCACTTTTCCCGTAACCATCGGCAACGAGATGGTGGTTCCTCCGGGCACATACATTCAGGGCGTGGTTGGGAAAATTATCCGCAAAGACCGCCGGCGCGAGAGGCTGGAATTTGAAGTCCACTCGGCCAGCATGATTTTTTTGAACGGCTATACAGTGCCGATCTCGGGCACGGTGAAGGTTGCCACCGCCAACGCGGCATCGCTTTCTCCTGGGCCGGGAATTAACCGCGGCCAGCCTGTGCCTGCGATGGCGGCCGTCGGAGGCGTTGCGCCGCCTGCGCTGCCGCCTCTGCCCGATATCGGCAAGACGGCGCGCACCGCCATGATCGCCATTGGAGTGGTTGGGGCCGTTGCCATTACGGCAGGAATCGTGATCGCGGCCAACCGCGATCCGGAGGTTGAGGCCGGCACGCCGCTGGAGATCGTGCTGCCTGCGCCGGTCTTTCTTGATGCCGGACGCGTGATGGCGGCGGTGCAGCAATTCAACCAGCAGGCAAGCAACGTACCGGTGCAGATAGTGCAGCCGCCGGTGAAACCGGTGCAACCGCATATGTGCTATGACCCCGGCACGCCCCCCACACCGGACACCGTAATTCCCGGCCATCCGGGAACACCGGACACAGTGATTCCCGGCGTCAACGGAATGCCCGATACGGTGATCCCGGGCATCCCAGAGACGCCAGACCGCACGATAAGCACGGGATCGCCTGGAACACCCGGCAGTTGGCATGAATGTCCCTGATGGAGCGCCAGCGCGGGCGATCACCACAGCTTGTAGTCGACCTCCAAACGCATCTCGACGGCCACCGGTCGTCCATCTTTGGTGGCGGGCGCAAACTTCCAGGTCTTCACTGCCTGGATGGCATTGGCGTCCAATGAAGGCTCCAAAGACTTCACCACTTTCACATCGTGCGCCTTGCCGTCGGTCCCGATGACGACCATAAGCGTTACTGTGCCCTGAATCCCCTGTTTTCTTGCGCTCTTTGAGTATTTTGGGTCTGGAGTATTGAGAGCACGCGGCGCTTTTACTGACTGGTCTTTGAGCGTCGGAGACAGCTCGGCATCGTGGGTGCATTCAAAGTTTGCGGCGTCATTGGTGTCCCCTGAACCTTTATAGGTTGCCGTTTGTGGATAAGGACAGAGCGGGCGCGTCATCGCTACGCCCTTTTCCGGCTTATCGTCCACGAACTTTGTTGCGATCAGTCTGTCCGGCGCGATGCCTTTTTCCACCCAGCGCTCCAGCGCCAGGCTGAGATCATGGTCGTCGTCGCCGGCAGGAGTAAATTGTCCAAAAGAGTTGGCGCCGGGGCCGCCGCCGCAGTGCTGCATGCCCGGAACCATGAAAAGCCGCATGAGGTAGGAAGCCTTGCCCGGGCCGAGGGCCTCTTCAACGCTGTTGTAATAATTGATGGAGCCCGCGGGCGGCAGGGCCGCGTCACTCCAGCCGTGATAGATGATGAGCTTTCCTCCGCGCCGGCCAAATGCCTTCAGGTCTGGATCAATGGCGTTGAAGGTCTGGCCCTGCTGGTCGTCGGCCAGCTTGACCGCGGTTTCAACGTTGATCGTCTTCAGGTCGATCGGATCTTTGGTCGAAATCATGTGGGCGTAAAAGCCGGTGGCGAAAATGGTCTGCAAGTCTTTTCCCGGCGCGTGGCCGATCCATGTGGCCCAGCCGCCCTGGCCGTCTTCTCCGCCGGGGAGAAAGCCGGGAAACATCTGCTTGCCTTTGCCGTCCACGGGCCCGTCATAGATTTTCTTGAGCGCGGCCACCTGGGGCGCGGTGAGGCAACTGTCGGAGTCGCCCTGCTGGCAGAGCAGCGCTTTAGGATCGAAGTGGCATTCACGCGGATCATTGAGCACGCCGTCCTTCACGCCGTCATTGGCGTCACAGGCGGCGGCCACGGCCCGCGCGATGGCGGGGATTTTATCGGCGCCAATGTAGCTGCCGGGCTCCGACTGCATGGCCTGGATGTCCCATATAAAGGTGGCAAACACCTTGGTCCAGTAATTGGCGGGCGCGCCGGCGATGATGCCGTCGTAATCTTCAGGAAAGCGTTGCGCTTCCATCAGTCCCTGGCGTCCGCCGTTGGAGCATGCGGAAAAATATGATTTCTTTGCAGCGTCGCCGTAAAACGCCTGGATGATGCTCTTGGCCTTGAGCGTCATTTCATGGATGGCCCGCCATCCGAAGTCAACGATTTTGTCGGGATGACCGAGCGCCCAACTGGAATTCACCGGCGAGCCGGAGTGCCCGGTGTCAGTGCTGGCGGAAGCATAACCGGCGGCCAATGCGGTCGCCAGTCCGGGATAGTCGATGGATCCGGCAAAGCCGCCGTTGCCCTGTCCGCGATACTTGCCGTTCCAGCCGGTGAGCGGCAGCCATACTTCCATCTTGATGTCAGAATCTTTGGCCGGATTGATTGTGGCCGTGACGCGGCAAAATGCAGGCAGGTTCTTGGCTGACGCCGCGGGCACGCCGGAACCTGATGGCGGAACGAATGCCCCCGCGGCAACCGGCTGCGCCGACGTGATAGTGGTGTCAGGCAGCTTCAACGCGGCCAGGCTCTCACAGGTGGCGGCCATGGCCTGCACACCAAAGCATAGCGTCAGCAGAAAAATCAGACATAACTTGCGGTTCACTGAAGCGCTCCCGGAGCTTGATTTTCGCTCTCTTTGCTCTGCTTGCTCTCTTACAAATGCGGCCGAAGCAGTATAGCGTCCCCGCGCAGGGAATGGGTAGCAATTCACCACGATTGCAAGCTGCGGCGCATCTAAATATCCATGGCATCGAAAGGACATCGCCTTAGTTTCCTGATCATTGAAGCCGAGCCCAGTGAGGGCCTTTCCACGCGCAAGCTGCTGCTGGAATCAGCCAAACATAACGTGATTACCGCCTACTCTGGCAAAGAGGGCGTGGAGACGTTCAAGCGCTTTCCGAATGTTGACGCCATCTGCATTGATGCAGAGCTGGAAGACCTTAAGGGTGATGATGTCGCAAAGAAAGTAAAGAACACCAATCCGAAAATCCGCATTGTTGGATTGAGCCCCCGCCTGGCGGCACGCTGCGACTGGGCCGACGAGACCATTGACTCCCACGATCCCGCCGCGCTGCTGAAGTTGTTGGAGGAAATGGGCGGCCGCACCGATATCTGAGTCCACCTCCCGCGCTTTCCCCGCCAGGCATCCAGGACCAACCAAGGTGCTCTTACTTTCGTTACCTTTCGCCTTGCTCCGCGCCGGAACACAATACGCCGATGGCAAGCGCAACAACTTACGAATTGCAGGCCGCGACCATTGAAGCCATTGCTCCGGGGCGCGTGCGCTTTATTGAGCACCAGGGTAAACGCGTGCTGTTTATCAATTACTCGCATTGTGACGTGGCGATGCTGAAAGCGGTGGCGGAAGAAGGCCATCGCGTGATTGCCCGCGAAGGGCCCAATTCCGTGCTCACGCTGAATGACGTGACCGGAACCACCTTCGACAAAGAATCGGTGGCCGTGTTGCAAGCCAAGGTGGCGGCCAACGCGCCCCATGTGCGCCGCGCCGCGGTGATCGGGATCAACGGACTGCAACGCCTGATTTATGAGGGCGTGCAGGCATTTACCCGGCGACGCATTCCGCTGTTCGAAAGCCGCCGGGAAGCCCTGGACTGGCTGGTCCACGACTAACGATTGGGACTAACGGCCGGACTTGTCGACGGGCCGGGCGAATGTTTCTTATAAGTATTCAAAGTAGTTGTCGGCAGGCGGCTCTCCTGCTAAAGTTTGAGAGCCAGTCCCCCTTGACAAGTTATTTCTTCCAGGAGCGTAACCATGTCGCGAATGATCCGCTTGATCTGTACCCTGACACTTTTGGCGGTTACCTGCGCCGCCCAGACTTCCGGCAAGAAGCGCGTTGCAGTCCTTGATTTTGATTACGGCACAGTGCAATCGTACGTTTCCGAAATTTACGGCACCAACCAGGACGTCGGAAAAGGCATTACCGACATGCTGGTGGAGAAGCTGGTGAAGGACGGCAAATATTCCGTGATTGAGCGCAAGGCCCTGGACAAGATCCTGGCGGAACAGAATTTCTCCAACAGCGACCGCGCCAATCCGGCCACGGCGGCCAAGATCGGCCAGATCCTGGGGGTCGACGCGATCATTATGGGCTCCATCACCAAGTTTGGCAGGGACGATAAGAGCAAGGCCATTGGCGGACTGGGCATCGGCCCGCGCGCCTTTGGCATTGGCGGAGTAAAAAGGAGCGAAGCCAAAGCTGTGTGCGCCATCAGCGCGCGCCTGGTCGATACCAACACCGGGGAGATACTCGCGGCGGTCACTGGCGAAGGAGCCAGCAAGCGTTCCGGGACATCATTGATCGGCGGCGGTGGCGGCGGTGGCGGCGCGGGAGTTGGCGGCTTTGATACGCATGCTTCCAACTTTGGCCAGACCCTGCTGGGTGAAGCCGTGACCCAGGCCGTGACCGACGTTGGCGGACAACTGGGCGCTTCGGTCGGCAATGTTCCCACGCGCAAAGTTGAGGTCACAGCCGTGGTGGCTGACGTGAGCGGCAATACGTTGATTATTAACGTGGGCAGCAGCAAAGGGCTGAAAGTCGGCGACAAGCTGGAAATCAGCCACGCCGGCCGCCAGATCAAAGACCCCACCACCGGAAAAGTTTTGAAGACCATTACCACCAAAATTGGCGAAGGCACCGTGACCGAGGTTGACGCCGATTCCGCAACGCTCAACTTCAGCGGCACCGGTCCGGTCAAAGTGGGCGACGTGGCAAAAACTCCGTAAGACTATTCGCAATTTTCGATTGAATGCGGCTGCCGGCATGGCGGCCGCATTTTTCTTGCTTGTTCCAGTCACTACCGCACGGTTCACTCCCTATGCAAATGCATTGCGCAGATCTGCGTTAAGCTGGACAAGGCATCCCGAACAAAACGGCGATGCGAGTTCCGAGCATGGATGTGGAGCGCAGCGATGCATTACGTTCTTTTCTATGAAGTCCGCGGCGACTACGTTGAAAAACGAGCGCAGTTTCGCGACATACATCTCAAACTGGCGCGCGCGGCGCATGATCGCGGCGAACTGGTGCTGGGCGGCGCCATGGCCGATCCGATCGACGGCGCGATGCTGATTTTCCGCGGTCCATCCGCCGACGCGGCCGAAGCCTTTGCCAGGGCCGATCCTTATGTCACGAATGGCCTGGTCACAAAGTGGCGCGTCCGCAAATGGAATACCGTCGTCGGTGACGGAGCGACGGTCGGATAGGCCAGCCCAGGAGTATCTGGGGATGTTTTAATTTCCTGCCGGATAAAATAACCCTTGATGTTTCTGCAACTGCCAGCGCCGGGTTTCGGCACTATATCTGCCTCAGTTTCTGCCCGTGATATAGACTCTTTCGTTCGAGACTAGCCTATGCCAAAGATGAAAGACCGCTCTTTGTCTTTGCCCGCCATTTTTCTTTTTTTGTTTTTTCCGCCGCTCACCGCGTACGCGCAAACTTCGGCGCCTCGACCACAGGCGTCGCCGCCGCGCAGCGAGCTTGGCGCCTTTGGCGTGTTGCCGCTGGCGAATGCACAGTGGAAAGGCGCCACCTCTGACCGGCATTTCTTCCTGTTTGGACTTTCTTATAGCTATCTGCTCACGCACCGCCGCGTGTGCGACGTCCGCTGGGTTTCAGAGATCATGCCGGTGGAACTGCTGGCCGAGCCATTCCTCAAGGGCACAAATTTCCAGACGCTGAGAAGTGTTGCTCCCTTTACCGAAACCAAGACCACGTTCGGCGTGGGGACGAAACCGGTCGGGGCCGACGTGATCTTCCTTCCAGAAAGGCGCTGGCAGCCGTTCACCGGGGTGCATGCGGGAGCTTCATATTTCACGCGGAACGTTCTCGGGTTTCGCGCCGCGCAGTTCAACTTCATGCTCGATGGACGCGCGGGAGTGCGCCTTTCGCTGCACGGAGGCAAGTCTCTCTCCATGGCTTATATGTTCCAGCATATGTCGAACGCTTACACGGCGCTGGAGAACCCAGGCGTGGATTCCCACATGGTGCACGTGGCGTATGCATTTCCGTTTCGCTTCAGGCGAGCGAAATAGAGTTTGTCTGAAGGCGGTTCCCCAACGCGGGTTCGTGCCCGAGACCAGGGTGGTTTGGCGTAAGAACCAGTCTTGACAGCTATGTCGACTTTCGGGTATTCATGCGAACGACAATAATCCAAAGGGCCCCGACTTCCCATAGTCAAAGTAGCCCACAACCGATAGGTCTGGTCTGAGCTATTCAAATTCGCCTTCTAGATAGGAGACCTCATGGAACGAAAGGGAGCCTTTTTCCTTGCCCTTGGGTATCTCATAGCAATTCTTGCATTGGGTCTAATTTTCTTCATCAAACCCAATTTTCTTTCCTTCTTGCCTAACAGCTTTGGCCCAGTGCCGGTAGGAGTACCGTGGTTTGGAGCTTTGGGCGCGGTCCTGATCTCATTGACCGGAGTCTTTGAGCATGAGCATGACTGGGACGTGAGCTATTGGCCATGGCATGTGGCGCGCCCGCTGGTCGGCGTGGCATTGGGCGTGGTCAGCGTGCTTATCCTCCAGGCTGGAGTTCTTTCCGTGGGTTTCACCCCGACACAACCCGGCCCCACGCCGACACCCACGCCCGTATCAACACCCTCTCCCACGCCGACACCGCAGTCCACATCAACTCAACCCGTTTCCACCCCGCAAACCCCGCCCACATTAAGTTCTAAAAACCTGCTTTACTATCTCGTCGCTTTCCTGGTTGGTTACCGGGAAGAGACGTTCCGCGAACTAATCAAGCGTCTGGTAGACATCATCCTTGCTCCAGGTAACGTAAAGGCGGCCGCTCCCACGATCCACGACGCTAATCCGCCCCAGGCGCCGCATGGTACTCCGACTCCGGTGACAATCACCGGTTCAGGATTCACCGACACCCAATCGGTAAAATTTGGCAACTCTGCGGCACAGTTTACGGTCAACGGAGATGGCAAGCTCACGGCAACGACCCCGACCCTGCCGGCCGGAGGAGCCGTGGTTTTAACAGTGACCACCAAAGGTGGTTCAGCAAGTATCGACTTCACTTTTAGCTGATGCTTGGCAAAGCCGGAACCAAAGCGCGGCAGGACAGGTTCGCGCCTGCTTTACTTTTTCCCGTTCTTGCCTTCCGCGGCCGCTTTGGCGGCGGCCTGCTGGGCCAGCGCATGATCGACGACGCGCTGCATGTCGATCAGCGGAGCGGGCTTGCCGGTCCATATCTCAAACTGGCGGGCGCCCTGCTGGACGAACATTTCTGATCCGGGGATCACGTGCATGCCGCGGGCGCGGGCCATCTTTATCATCTTGGTTTCCGCCGGGTTGTAGACCATTTCAAAGAAGTATTTGGCCTTCAATTCCTGCTCAGAGAGCGGCAGCGGATCGCGATTGCCTTCCATGCCCGCCGGCGTGGCGTTGATGATCACGTCAAATTCCAGCTTCTTCAGCATGGTGCGGTTAATCACCTTGGCGCGCGCCTGCTTGGCCAGTTTTTGCGCCGGGCCGGCCGTGCGGTTCAGGATGGAAACTTCTGCTCCGCGCTCTTTCAGTCCAAAAACCGCCGCGCGCGCTGCGCCACCCGCGCCCAGGACTAAAATCCTTGCGCCCTGCAGGCGAATACGAAGTTCCAAGGGACGCACCACTCCGTTCACGTCCGTGTTAAAGCCATAGAGATTGCCATCCTGGCTGCGCACCAGCGTGTTGCAGGCGCCGACCTTGGCGGTCCAGGGATCGCTTTTGTCGAGCTGTTTTACGATCGGCTCTTTGTACGGCATGGTAATGCTGAGCCCGGCGATCGGTATGTCCTGCACGCAGGCCATCAGGTCTTCCATGGTCTTGGCGTGCAGCGCCAGGTAAACGGCATTCACGTTTTCGCGGCGGAACGCGGTGTTCAACATTGCCGGGGAAAGCGAATGCGCCACGGGATCGCCGGCCACGCCGTAAACGCGCGTCGCGGCGTCAACCTGGTCAATGCGATAAACGTCGCGCAGCGCCCGCGCCGTGAGCTGTCCGGGAGCGGTTTCTTCTCCGGGATTGGCGGCGGCAAAAGTAAACTGGCTTCCGGCGCGCACGCAAAGCAAACGGCTGATCACTCCCTGCTCCCCCATGCACAGCCCAATCAGCGAATGCGCATGGCTGTATTTTTCCAGGAACTTCATCATCACTACGTTGTCGTAAAGCGAGTTCGCCGTGGTTACGATCTTGAAGAAATCGGCGGGATGTTCCTGCATCCGGGCAAAAATTTCTTCCAGTTTTTTTGTGCCGCGAAAATCGTGGTAAGAGAGGATCAGGTTGGCGGAGCGCCGCAAACGATTGAAATCAGACTGCTTAAGTTGCGCCGCGGTCTCCAGTTCAATATCCACCAGGTGGCAGCCCAGATTGGCGGCTTTGGCCAGCACGTCAACTTCAGAGGCGATTGATCCCCTGAATTTTCCGCCGTTTGTGGCGCGCCGGCAGGTGGCCACTATCAACGCTTCCGGGTGAAACTCCACAAATGTCTTGAGTTTGGCCAGGCCCAGCGCCGGCTGGGGCAGGTAGTCTAACCTGAACTCAATAAAGGGGTTATCACGGACAGCGATGTCGGCTTTTTGTACCATTTCCGCGGGATTGGAGGCGGCAATGGCCACACACACCCGCGGTAGCCGGGCCGGCAGGAACCTTGGCGCGTAACTGGATGATGTTCCATTCATTAGATTTAGAAAGGGCTGGCCATCATACGTGAGCGAAAATCACAGATTCAAGCACCGAATGCAAGAGCGTAATTGAACTTCTGTAATTAAGCGTATCTGCTTAGTAAATAAGAGTTTAGTTGAAGTCGCGGGAAAGGCGGTGATATGTTCCACCCGGGACACTTCGCGTCCCCGTGGGACTTATTTGTTTCCCGCACAGGGTATGGGAGGAAGTAATGAGGAATAACGGACCGGTGCTGCTGACGTTTGCAGGCATTCTTTTGTCGAGCTTGGGCTTTGCGCAACAGCCACAACCTGCCCAGCCGCAGCCGGCACAAACGGCGCAGCCGGCGCAAAAGCCGCAGCCGCGCAACGCTCCTGCTGAAGTCGGCAACACGCCCACGCCCAATGACATGTACTGCTCGGGCTTTATCACCACGGAGAAGGTGCCGGACAAAATATTTGTCGCAGCCGGGCACAACACTCCGGACCAGAGCCGTTACGCGGGCAAGTCTGACGTTATTTTCCTCCATGGGCCTGGACTGAAGGAAGGCGAACGTTACCAGATCGTCCGGCATGTGAAAGACACAAATCATTATGAGATCTATAGCGGCCAGAAATCCGCTGTGCACAACGCCGGCGAGCCTTATTTCGAGATGGCGATTGTACAAGTGAACGAGGTGCAGAAAGACACGGGGATCGCGACGTTTGAGCTGAGCTGCGCCGACGTGATGCCTGGTGACATTGCCATTCCGCTGGTCGAGCGGGAAGCGCCTCCCTTCCGCAAAGTTTCCCTTGAGCGTTACGCTCCACCCAGCGGCAAGCCCCAGGGCCGCATCCTTATGGCCAAGGAATTTGATTCCTTCCTGGGATCGAAATACAAAGCTTATATAAGCATCGGCGCCGACAAAGGACTTAAACCGGGCGATTACCTGCGCGCCACGCGCACCTATTCTTATACCTATCACGATCCTGAAGCCGGGCTCTCACGCAAGGCCAGCGAATACGAAGATACGCAGGTAAATCCGCAAAAGCTGCCCGTAGGCGATCTTTCCAGCCTGCCCCGTCGCACGCTGGGAGACATGATCGTGCTGCAAGTGCATGCCAAGAGCGCCACCGCCATGGTGTTGACGGCGCTGGAAGACATTCACGTGGGTGATGGAGTGGAAGTGATGGACATCAGCGACGCGCCGGTCCTTCCGCCCATCCGGCCTTCTTTCAGTAACGCGCCGGCGCCGGACGCCGCGGCCGCCACCACCACGCCTCCCAAGATCACCTGCTCAGCCTCACCGGCCAGCCTGCGCGCCGGTGAAAACGCCTCCATCAGTTGTGAGGCTGTGAGCCCTGATAACCGCCCGATCAACATCACCTATGTGGCCAATGGCGGCAAACTTTCTTCCAATCGCAACCAGGCCACGCTCGATACCACTGACGTGGGTCCCGGTCCAATCTCAGTCCGCGCCACCGCTTTTGATGACCGCCAACTGAGCGCCTCAACCGTTGTGACCGTGAACGTGGAAGCGCCCGCGCCGGCCATGCCTACTGCACAAAAGCTGATGGAACTCGACTTTAAACCCAACAGCGGCTACGTGGACAACCGCTCCAAGGCCGTGCTGGATGACGTCGCGCTCAAGTTGCAGCAGGACCCGAACCTGACCGCCGTACTTTCCGGTTCAGCCGATGCCGGCGAACCACGCAGCATGGCCTTGCAGCGCGCCCAGAACGCGATGACCTACCTGACAAAGTCCAAAGGTATCGATCCGCAGCGCATTCAGGTAAAAGCAGGCACAGAGCCCGGCCGCAAAGTAGAGATATGGACGCTGCCGGCCGGAGCGACATTGCCCGGAAACGCGCCGGCACAGCCGCCGCAGGGCACAGGTCAGCAGGAACAGCCGCAGACAACGCAGCCACCTGCGGCAGAGCAGCCTCCTGCATTGCAGCCGCCGGCCAGCCAGACTCCGCCGACGCAGCCGCCCGCCAATCAACCTGCGCCTGCGCCGCAGCCAACGCCGCCACCCGCTGGGAAGTAAAGCGTTTTCAGCGAAAAAATTTGAGCGGAGTCCACTTGTGGACTCCGCTTTTCGTTTCACCTCGGCTCTTGTCGTACAAGACTAACGCGCCAGGCTCACCTTAACGATCTGCGAACCCAAAGTCCTGCTCCCGAGACCAGGGATAGCAATCCGACAAGGCCCAACAGCGGAATTGGCGTAGCAGTGTTGGGCAATTTCTCCGGCTCCTCTGCTTTCGCCGTGACAGGAGGAGCAGGGGCCGGAGCAGAGGCAACCAGGATTGGCTGATTTGCTGCTGGTGGCTCTGGCGGAGGCGGCATGGTGCCCGTCACCTGCTTCTGCTGCTCCACCACGGTTTGCGGTTCTTCCACGACCTTGGTTGCAGAGATCTTCATGCCTTTGCGCAAGCCAAAAGCATCGGTTTCCTGGCCATCCACCGTGAATTTCTGCCCTTTAGGGATATTGAACCTCTGTGTCGTACCATCCTCAAGCCGGAGGGTCACGGCGTTAGGAGGCGTGACTTGTGAAACCGTTCCTGTGACCGTTTGCGTCGTAGTGATGGTCTTCGGAGTGGTTGTCGTGGTAATGGTCCGCTCCAGCTTCATGCCAGGCTTCAGGTCGTGAATGCCCAACTCCTTTCCGTCCACCGTGACCTTGGCGCTCTCCGGCACGTTGGCGAAGTGCCGGAGCGATCCATCTTCCATTTTCACAATCAAGTCATTTCCGTTGACCGTCACGACTTCACCGCGCTCCACTTGTGTCTCGACCTTCGGCTGGTCGCTGGTGGCGGCGGTGTCAGTTTTTACTTGCGCACTGACTCCAACGGCAAAAAGCAGGCAAAGAATCATCGCCGCCGACAGGCTGAAAGTTGCATTTCTCATTTTTGTACTCATCTTAGGGCCCTCCTGGGTCGTTACTCGTCCGTTGGATTTGCGATCGCCCCCCGCACGGCTGACCAGCAATTGCAATTAATAACTGCGTATGCACAATGTCGACCGGACGCGAGCATGCTGAGTCTTATCCATCGTGCAGCAAAGATACCCAGAGACATTTCAGCTAAGGAACTGGCAGAACTAGCAGGACAGAAGCGTTGATCTCTGTATCGGCACATGGTCTCCATTGCGAGTGGTGCCGATGTCGACATTCATTGCCCGGATCTTTCGACTTCTATGGGCATTTCAACTCAGCCTGCCAACTGGCGTGCACCGCATTTGCGCGTGAATGGGCAGAAGAGTGCCTGGGCCACAAAATCAGGTTTTGTTTTCGTCCCACTGCTGATTTACCCTTCCCTCCATGAATTTCCGTGCCCTGCTCTGCCTCTGTGTACTCGCCGCGCCATTCGCTCTAGCCCAGCCCAAGCATGAAACCGCCGCCTGCGACATCCTGATCCAGCACGGCCGCATTATCGATGGCACCGGCAATCCCTGGTATGTGGGCGATATTGCGATTACAGATGGCCGCATCGTCGCGATAGGAAAGAACCCCGGCGGAATTGCCAAGCGCGTGATCGATGCAAGAGGCATGGTGGTGGCGCCCGGATTCATCGACATGCTGGGCCAGTCGGAGACCGCGTTGCTGATCGACAACCGTTCTGTAAGCAAGCTGGCGCAGGGCATCACGTCGGAAATTACCGGCGAAGGCGGATCTATCGCGCCGCAGAACGCGCTCACGATTGCGGCGGCGCAGCCGTCGCTCGATCCTTATCACCTGAAGATCGACTGGACTACGCTGGACGAATACTGGCAGCGGCTGGCGAAGAAAGGCACGCCCATCAACATTGGCACATATGTTGGGGCCGCACAGGTGCGCGAGGCCGTGCTGGGCGACGTGAATCGCGCGCCTACCGCGGAAGAGCTGGAGAAGATGAAGGCGCTGGTGGCGCAGGCCATGCAGCAAGGCGCGCTGGGAATCTCCACCGCGCTGATCTATCCGCCGGGACACTACGCGAAAACAGAAGAGCTGATTGAACTGGCCAAGGTTGCCGCGCGCTACGGCGGGATTTACGCCACGCACATGCGCAGTGAAGGGCAGAATGAAGTGGCGGCGGTCCGCGAGGCATTGCGCATCGGCGCGGAAGCCGGTTTGCCGGTGGAGATATTTCATTTGAAGGTCAGCGGCAAGTCCCGCGCCGGCAAGATGATTGAGATCGTGCGCATGATCCAGGAAGCGCGCGACCGCGGCCAGGACGTGACCGCCGATATGTATCCCTATCTGGCGGGCGCCACCGCGCTCGCTTCCAGCCTGCCGCCGTGGGTGGCCGATGGCGGCCTGAACAAGCTGCTGGAGCGGCTGCGCGATCCGGCAGTGCGGCAGCGGATCAAAACAGAAATGTCGGCTACGGGCGAACGCACCTGGGAAAATCTTTATCTTGATGCAGGCGGAGCGCCGGGCGTGATGGTTGCGTCGGTGGTGAATCCGGATTTGAAACAGTACACGGGCAAGACCATGGCGGAGATTGCACAGGCGCAAAAGAAAGACCCGTTGGATGCGCTCATGGATTTTGTGCTGGCCGACAAAGGTCTTTCCGGCGCGCTGTACTTCATCGCCAGCGAAGAAGACCTGCAAACCGGACTGCGGCAGCCATGGACCAGTATCGGCCTTGACGCCAACGAGCTTTCGCTCGACGGGCCTTTGTTTGAGCCGCACACACATCCGCGCGCCTTCGGCAGCATGCCGCGCTTTCTTGGCCATTACGTCCGCGATCTGCAACTGGCGCCGCTGGAGCAGGCGATCCGCAAGATT
>Ga0164306_10000510_pt1 | contig 15937 bp, 14 predicted proteins | sample Whisoiple_242_MG_FD_110213 | JGI IMG/M metagenome (GOLD analysis project Ga0164306, IMG submission 110213) | Soil microbial communities amended with fresh organic matter from upstate New York, USA - Whitman soil sample_242_MG | ecosystem: Environmental > Terrestrial > Soil > Unclassified >... | reverse complement strand
CCTGCAGCATTTCAAGGCGGTCACCATGGGCCATCCGATAGTGATGGGCCGGCGCACCTTCGACTCCATCGGGCGGGCGTTGCCGGGGCGACGAACGATCGTCGTGACCCGGGATCGGACGTGGTCCGCGGCCGGCGTCGAGGTCGCCCACTCGGTCGACGAGGCGATCGAGCTGGCCACTGCCGGCGTCGCTGCTCCGGAGAACGAGGCGGGCGACCGGATCGTCACGGTGGTCGGCGGCGGCGAGATCTACCGGCAGACGATCGACCGCGCGGATCGGCTGGAACTGACCCGGGTGGATGCCGACATCGTCGGGGACACCCGCTTTCCGGAGGTTGATCCGGCGCTGTGGCAGGTGACGGACAGCGTGGCCGCCGACGGTTACGCGTTCGTCAGTTATCGGCGCCGCGCGCCCATTCTCGACCTGGGCGCGTTGTTGTCGTCGATGGAGCCGCGGCTGCACGACGGGGAATTCCGCTACTGCACAGTTCCGCCTGGGACGGCCGTCCCGGACGGTTGCCACCCGGTGGTGACGGTGACCGAGCCAGAGGGCACGACATTGGTGCTGCGGTCGGCCGAGGCCGACAAGGCGGGTCTGGCCTGCGATTTCCGCTGCTCGTGGATCACCCTCACGGTGAACTCCGCGCTCGAGGCGGTGGGACTCACGGCGGCCGTTGCGGCGGCGTTGGGTCGGGACGAGATTCCCTGCAACGTGGTAGCGGGTTTTCACCACGACCACCTGTTCGTTCCGGTTGAGCGCGCGGCAGCGGCGATCAACGCGCTGCGGGCACTCGCCCACACCCGGCCCTGAATCGCGACCGGCGTTCTTCGGCTCAGCCGACCGGTGCGCCTGGCTTCGTCGAGCCGTACGGCACCACGATCCGCAGCGACGGGTCGATGTTGATCCCGCCCATCCCACCGGACCGTGGGCGGTTGGAGGCGCCCAGCCCGGCCTTGACCGAGTTGGTGATCACGCCGCTCTTGTCGGCGGTCACGAGATCGGTGCGCATCACTGCGCTGACCGAATCGAGCAAGTCGGACAGCTCGAGATCGAGAGCATCACAGATCGAGGCGAGCAGCTCGCTGGAGGCTTCCTTGCGACCCCGCTCCACCTCCGAGAGGTATCCCAGCGAGACATTCGCCGCCGTGGACACGTCGCGGAGTGTTCTGTTCTGCCGATTCCGAGCGTCCCGCAGTGTCTCTCCCAGTGCGTTACGCAGGAGCATGTCGCACCTCCTCCCTGCTTGTCGTGCCGGGTGGCCGTACCCGACGCTGTGCGTCAATCCAGTGTGAAGCACCGATCGGTGACCTGCCGGTCGGTTCCTGCTGTCGGAATTCTCGGATCCCCACGGTCACCAACAACGCTACCGTGTGGCCCCGTCAGGCCGTTGAAACCACCTGACACTGTGCACAACGTGGACTCTGCCCCTGATGTTCCAGGTTGTGGGTCAACACGCGGTTACGAATCCGTTGCGGCGATGTTCGCCAGTACCTCGATCGCCGCGCCGACGGCCGCCGACCGGATCTGTTCACGGGTCCCCGCCCCCGTCGGTTCGCCGCTGCGCAGCTCCTGCCGGGCACCCGGGCCGACCACGGCGCAGAACCAGGTACCGACCGGAACTCCGTCCTGTGGGTCCGGGCCGGCGACTCCGGTGAGGCCGACGCCGACATCGGCTCCACACCGCTGCCGTGCACCCCGGGCGAGCTGGACTGCCACCTCGGGATCGACCGGGCCCAGCCGGTCGAGCAACGCCCGGTCGACATCCGCCAACTCGTGTTTGAGATCCGTGGCGTAGACGACCAGTCCGCCACGCACCACGGCGCTGGATCCGGGGACCTCGGTCAGCACCGCGGTCAGCAGGCCGCCGGTCAGCGATTCGGCCGTGGCCAGGGTCAGCCCGCGGGCGGCGAGCGCGCCGATCAGGTCGACGACGGCAGCGTCGGACACGCCGATAGCAGCGCCGACTCCGCTCATCCCGCGCCGGAAGTCGGTGGCCGCTGACCGGCCCGGGCGTTCGCGTACACGTGCCAGGCACGCAGGACGTAATCCAGACCGGTGACGACGGTGAGCACGACGGCCAAGCCCATCGCACCGACCTGCAACCAGTACAACGCCGACGGCAGCGGCAGGATGTACAGGCCGATCGCGATGATCTGTACGAACGTCTTGGCCTTGCCGCCGGGGCTGGCGGCGATGACCCCGTACCTGATCACCGCGAACCGGAGCAGCGTGACGCCGATCTCCCGGATCAGGATGATCAGGGTCACCCACCAGGCCAGGTCGCCGAGCATGGACAGCCCGATCAGGGCCGACCCGGTCAACGCCTTGTCGGCGATCGGATCGGCGATCTTGCCGAAGTCCGTGACCTGACCGCGCTTGCGGGCGATGTGCCCGTCGTACCGGTCGGTGATCGCCGCGATGGCGAAAATCCCCCACGCGATCCAGCGCCAGGTCGTGTCGTGCCCGCCCTGCGCGAACAGTGCGAGCAGGAAGACCGGCACCAGGATCAGCCGCAGCACCGTCAGGGCATTCGGCAGATTCACCAGCGACACCGGTGGCGGCGGACGTTCGGTCATCGTGTGGCGACCTCGAGGCCGGGCTCGATGGTCGCCTTGGTCACCGTCGACACCGCCGCGGTCTCCTCTGCGACCGCGAGGTGGAGTGCGGTCGCGACAAGGTCGATGCCGTCGCTGTCGTCGATCCGGCAGCGCACCAGATCCCCCGGCCGCAGGTCGGACGCCGCAAGACCGGGACCGTCGACGATCCGAACGTTGCCGTCGACGTCCGGCGCCTGGTGCGGTCCCCGCCCGAACACCTCGGTGGCCGCGTTATCGACGGTGAAGCCTTCGTCGGCATCGACCAGCACCCACATCTCGGTGCCGATCCGGTCCTCGGCGCGCTGCGCGGTGAGCTCCTCGACCAGTGAGGTGACCCGCTGCACCCGCTGTTCGATGACGTCGTCGTCGAGCTTGTCTGGCAACTGCTCGGCAGCGGTGCCGTCCTCGTCCGAATAACCGAATACGCCGACCGCATCCATCCGGGCACCGATCAGGAACGCCTCGAGTTCCTCCAGGTCGGCCTCGGTCTCCCCGGGGAATCCGACGATGACGTTGGACCGGATCCCGGCCTCCGGGGACGCGGCGCGGATCTGTTCGACGAGTCCGAGGAACGAGGCCCGCGAGCCGTAGCGGCGCATCCGTCTCAGCACCGGTTCGGAAGCGTGCTGGAAGGACATGTCGTAATAGTCGGCGACACCCGGGATCGTCGCGATGGCCTCGATCAGCCACGGCCTGGTCTCTGCCGGCTGCAGGTAGGACAGCCGCACCCGGGAGATCCCGGGGACCGCCGCCAGTTCGCTCAGCAGATCCTCCAGCTGACGCTCGCCCGGCAGATCCTTGCCGAAGGAGGTCGAGTTCTCGCTGACCAGCACGATTTCCCGGACGCCCTGCTCGGCCAACCAGCGGGCCTCGGTGACGATTTCGGGGATGGACCGGGAGACGAACGCTCCCCGGAACGACGGGATGGCACAGAACGTGCAGCGGCGGTCGCACCCGGAGGCGATCTTCAGCGGCGCCACCGGGCCGTTGTGCAACAGGGTCCGCAACAGCGTCGGGCCGGACGCCGGTGCGTGCCCGGGCAGCGACACGGCCGCGGCCATCGCCGGTCGGGCCGCGGGCGAGATCGGCAGCAACAGCCGGCGGTCGACCGGGGTGTGCGCCGCCGGACGGTGGCCGTCGACGACGTCGGCCAGCAGTTCGGCCAGATCGGGGTAGGCGTCGAAGCCGAGCACGGCATCGGCCTCCGGCAGCGCCTGCGCGAGTTCGGATCCGTAGCGCTCGGCCATGCATCCGACGGCGACCACCTTGGCGCCGGTGTCGGCCGCGGCCAGCACGGTGTCGATGGAGTCCTTCTTGGCGCTGGCCACGAACGCGCAGGTGTTGACCACCACCACGTCGGCGCCGTCCGGATCCGGGACCAGCTCGTAGCCGCCGACCTGTAGCCGGCCGGCGATCTCGGAGCTGTCCACCTCGTTGCGGGCACATCCGAGGGTCACCAGATTCACCCGGGTCGGGGACGCCGATGAACTGCGGGCAGGCACTGCCTCACCCTAGACGTCGCACGGTACCGCGGACGCCACGCGACGCGGCGGGCCGAGGGGGCCGGTGGCTTGGCGCGCGTCCTCATCCCGACGGTCCGTCGTCGCGCGTCACCCTTGGTGTTCCTGAACTCCGCTCTTCGGCTCAAGGTGCCCGCCGAGTGACCCTCCGCGCGGTCCTTTCGCCCCCTGAGCAGCTTCCCGTGTCACTGAGCATCTTGCCGGGCGGGTGCTCGGTGACACCAGAGGCTGCTCAGTCACCCCACACCGAACCACGTACGGATACTTCGAGCGCTCCCGTTACTGTTGCATGCCGTGACCGTCGACGACCCTGCCGCGACCGAACCCGGCACACCGGCGGGCCGTGCCGGCGCGACGGCGGACGCCGGGCCGTCGGTACACCGCGCCAAGGTCACCGACGTCCGCCGGATCAAGGAACTGGTCGACGCCTATGCCGGCCCGATCCTGCTGGAGAAGACGCTGGCCAACCTGTTCGAGGACGTCACCGAATTCTGGGTTGCCGAGTCCGACGGCGTCGTCGTCGGCTGCGGCGCACTGCACGTGCTCTGGGAAGACCTCGGCGAGATCCGCACGGTGGCGACCGACCCGGTCGCTCGCCGGCACGGTGTCGGACGCGCGGTGTGCACCGAGATCATCAGGCAGGCCGTCGATCTCGGGTTGCACCGGCTCTTCGTGCTCACTTTCGAGACCGACTTCTTCCGGTCGCTGGGGTTCGAGCCGATCCGTGAACTCGACCTGTCGCGGGAGGCGTTCGCCGAACTGCGGTCGTCCTATGACCGAGGTGTGGCCGAGTTCCTGGATCTGCCGTACGTGAAGCCGAACACCTTGGGCAACACCAGGATGCTGAAGATCCTCTGACCGGAGGCCTTCAGGCCTGTGGGGTGCGCCGATCCGCGATCCGGGCAAGGGCTTCGTTCAGCAGGGCCTCGCCGTCCTCTTCGCTGCGCCGTTCCTTCACATAGGCGAGGTGGGACTTGTACGGCTCGACCTTGGGGGCCGGCGGCGGCAGGGTCTGGTCCTGACCGGCGGGCAGGCCGCAACTGGGGCAGTCCCAGGTCTCGGGTATCTCGGCGTCCATCGCGAAGGCCAACCGGGTGGTGTGACCGTTGGCGCAGTAGAAGTCCAGTCGCCGCCGGGGAGCGGATTCGCCGCGATCGGACTCTCCCATCCGTCCAGCGCCGACCCGCGAACCCCGAATCGGATTACCACCCGCCATGTCGACCTGCCTGTTCACGAAGCTGTTGGTGACCCCCGCGTGCACTGAAAGTGAAACCGCCTGCAAGCCGGCAGTTGCCCCGCCGGCCGACCGGAGGTCTCAGGCCCCGACCTTCAACAACAATCCGACACCCACGATCGAGATCCCCCAGACGGAGGCCACGAACAGGGTGAGCCGGTCAAGATTCTTCTCCACGACGGAGGACCCCGACAAGGACGACTGCATGGTGCCGCCGAACAGCGAGGACAGGCCGCCACCCTTGCCGCGATGCAACAGGATCAGCGCCATCAACGCCAGGCTGGTGATGACCAGAAGAATGTTGAGAAAAATTATCATGTCTGCCTTGCTCATCAGCGGTCGGTACGCACCGGATGGTCCGATTGTCCGCGGTCGGCGTCGAGTCTAACCCGGCCGGGACCGGGCAGGGTGCGACAACGGCCGGTGCCCGGGGCGAAACCACCGGGACCGGCCGTCGCGACGCCTGACGTCAGGAAATCATGCCCACCGCGTTCGCCGCGAGGTTGGCGAACTCGGTGCCGTCCAATGAGGCACCACCGACCAGCGCGCCGTCGACGTCCGGTTGGGCGGTGATCTCGGCGACGTTCCCGGACTTGACCGAACCGCCGTAGAGGATCCGGATGCCGTCCGCGATCTCGGCGCCGTACTTCTCGGCCAACGCGGCACGGGCCGCGCCGCAGACCTCCTGGGCATCGGCCGGGGTGGCCACCCGCCCGGTGCCGATGGCCCAGACCGGTTCGTAGGCCAGCACGATCGAGGCGGCCTGCTCGGGAGTGACGTCGACCATCGCGGCCAGCATCTGGTCGACCGAATGCTGCACCTGGTTGCCGGCTTCGCGGACCTCGAGGCCCTCGCCGAAGCAGAGGATCGGGATCAGGCCGTGCCGGTAGGCGGCGTTGACCTTCTTCGCCAGCAGTTCGTCGCTCTCGTGGTGGTACTCCCGGCGCTCCGAGTGGCCGACCAGGACGTAGGTACACCCGAGCTTGGCCAGCTGGGCGCCGGAGATCTCGCCGGTGTAGGCGCCGGAATCCTGGGCGGACAGATCCTGTGCGCCGTAAGCGAATCCGATTTTGTCGGCCTCGATCAGGGTCTGCACAGAACGCAGCGCGGTGAACGGCGGGATGACCGCCACCTCGACGTGCGCCAGGTATTTCTCCGGCAGGGTGAACGAGATCTTCTGTACCAGCGCGATGCCCTCGAGGTGGTTGAGGTTCATCTTCCAGTTGCCGGCGATCAAGGGTTTGCGGGCCATTCTCATGCCTCCAGAACTGCCAGGCCGGGGAGCTCTTTGCCCTCGAGATACTCCAGGGATGCGCCACCGCCGGTCGAGATGTGGGTGAAGCCGGATTCTTCGACGCCGAGGATGCGAACCGCTGCGGCGGAATCGCCACCGCCGACCACGGAGAACGACGGCGACGCGGAGATCGCCTCCGCAACCCCGCGGGTGCCTTCGGCGAACGGTGCAAGTTCGAAGACGCCCATCGGGCCGTTCCAGAACACCGTCTTCGCGGCCGCAGCGACCTCGGCGAACTTCGCGGTGCTCTCCGGCCCGATGTCCAGGCCGAGCCAGCCGTCGAGGATGCCGTCGGCGCCGACGATCTGCACCGCGGCGTCGGCCGAGAAGGCGTCCGCGATCACCACATCGGTGGGTAGCACGATCTTGTCGCTGTTCTCCTCCAACAGCTTCTTGCAGGTCTCGATCTGGTCCTCCTGCAGCAGCGAGGCGCCGACACCGAGACCCTGTGCGGCCAGGAACGTGAACGCCATGCCGCCGCCGATCAACAGCGAATCCACCCGGGGCAACAGCGACGTGATGACGCCGAGCTTGTCGGACACCTTGGAACCGCCCAGGATCACCGCGTACGGCCGTTCCGGGTCGACCGTCAGCTTCTTCAGCACCGCGGTCTCCGCGGACACCAGGTAACCGGCAAAGTGCGGCAGCTTCTGCGCGATCTCGTAGACCGAGGCCTGCTTGCGATGCACAACGCCGAAACCATCGGAAACGAAAGCGGCATCCCCACCGACCACAGCCACCAGATCGTCGGCCAGCGCGGCCCTTTCGTCGGCCTCCTTCGAGGTCTCCCGGGCGTCGAAGCGAACGTTCTCCAGCATCGCCACCCCGCCGGGGGCCAGCGCCGCAACGGTTTCCCGGGCGGAGGGTCCGACCAGATCCTCGGCCAGCGGGACGGTGACACCGAGCAGCTCACCGAGCCGGGCGGCGGCGGGTGCGAGTGAGTACTTGGACTCTGGCGCGCCCTTGGGTCGGCCCAGATGCGCGGTGACCACGACCTTGGCGCCGCCGAGGATCAATGCCTGGATGGTCGGCAGAGATGCCTTGATCCGGCCGTCGTCGGTGATCGTGCTGCCGTCCAGCGGCACGTTGAGATCGGAACGGACGAGCACGGTGCGACCGGCAACGCCGGCGGCCAGTAGATCGTCGAGGGTGTGCACGCAGGTACTCCTTGGCAGATCGGATCAGGGGTCGAAATCGGGTGGGGTCGATCGGGGGGTCGACTCCGGAGTCGCTCCGGAGGTCGATCCGGTGGTCCGAGTTGAAGGTCGGCATCGGCGGACCGACCGCACAGACAGGCCGCGGGTGGCACCCGGCCGGAAAGTCCCGGCCGGACACCACCCGCGTCGAGGTTGTCCTAGAGCTTGTTGCCGACGATGGCGGTGAAGTCCACCAGTCGGTTCGAGTAGCCCCACTCGTTGTCGTACCAGCCGACGATCTTGAAGAAGTTGCCGCCGAGGGCAATCGTCAGCGGCGAATCGAAGGTGCACGAGGCCGGCGCGCCGACGATGTCGGTCGACACGATCGGGTCGGTCGAGTAGACCAGCCGGCCGGCCAGTGGGCCGGACTCGGCGGCCGCCTTGAACGCCGCGTTGACCTCGTCGACGGTGGTCGACTTCTCCAGTTCGACGGTGAGGTCGGTGACCGAACCGGTCGGCACCGGCACCCGCAGGGCGTAGCCGTGCAGCTTGCCCTTGAGTTCCGGCAGCACCAGAGCGGTTGCCTTCGCGGCACCGGTGGTGGTCGGAATGATGTTGATGGCCGCGGCCCGCGCGCGCCGCAGGTCCTTGTGCGGGAAGTCCAGGATGACCTGGTCGTTGGTGTAGGCGTGAATCGTGGTCATCAGGCCCTGGACCAGACCGAAGTTCTCGTGCAGCACCTTGGCCATCGGAGCGACACAGTTGGTCGTGCAGGACGCGTTCGACAGGATGTTCTGCGAACCGTCGTACTTGTCGTCGTTGACGCCGACGACGACCGTCAGGTCCTCGTCGGTGGCCGGGGCCGAGATGATGACCTTCTTGGCTCCAGCAGCCAGGTGCTTACCGGCGTCAGCGGCCTTGGTGAAGAAGCCCGTGGACTCGATGACGACGTCGACGCCCAGATCCGCCCACGGCAACGAGCCCGGATCGCGATTGGACAGCACCTTCATGTCCTTGCCGTCCACGGTGATCACCCCGTCGCCGGCGGTGACCTCGTAGGGCAGCTTGCCCAGGATCGAGTCGTACTTGAGTAGATGGGCCAGGGTCTTGGTATCCGTCAGGTCGTTGACGGCGACGATCTCGATGTCGTGATCGAGAGAGTCGGCCGCTCGCCAGAAGTTCCGGCCGATCCGGCCGAATCCATTAATACCGACGCGCACAGTCACGTGTGTCGCCCTCCTCATAGGGATTTCCGCAGCAGGGTCGTGTTGGCCCCGACGGGATCGATCAAGTGACGGCGCCCACGTAGCCGAGGGCGACGACGGCATCACTGTATCGGCAGCGCATGAGCGCGGCACGTCGGCCCAAGCTGTTCGGGCGGAATGGCCACGCGCTGCACCGACCGGCCGCCCCCACACCGCGGCTAAAGGTCGCAGCGGCATCGTGACCGCCCCCGGAGCGACTCCGATCGCCGACGACGGGAGCCCTGCTGACAGCGTTCAGCACGACCGCTGAATCCGTTCAGCTGTCGAGCATGTCGGCGGTCACCGCGGACTCGGTGTCCGGGATTCCCAGATCCGCAGCGCGTTTGTCGGCCATCGTCAGCAACCGGCGGATCCGCCCGGCGACCGCGTCCTTGGTCATCGGCGGATCCGCGAGCTGGCCCAGTTCCTCCAGCGATGCCTGCCCGTGCGCGATCCGCAACCGCCCGGCCTGACTGAGATGGTCGGGGGCGTCGTCGCCGAGGATGGTCAGTGCCCGCTCGACCCGCGCCGAGGCGGCAACCGCCGCCCGTGCCGATCGGCGCAGGTTCGCGTCATCGAAATTGGCCAACCGATTCGCGGTCGCCCTGACCTCGCGGCGCATCCGCCGTTCCTCCCAGGCCAGCATCGAGGAGTGCGCGCCGAGCCGGGTGAGCAGCGCGGCAATGGCGTCACCGTCCCTGACAAGTACCCGGTCGGCCCCGCGGACCTCCCTGGCTTTGGCGCCGATGCCCATCCGCCGCGCCGCACCGACCAGGGCGAGAGCCGCCTCCGGGCCGGGGCAGGTGACCTCCAGCGACGCGCTGCGACCGGGCTCGGTGAGCGAGCCGTGAGCCAGAAACGCGCCCCGCCAAGCGGCTTCGGCATCGCCGACCGAGCCGGCGACGATCTGCGGCGGCAACCCGCGGACCGGCCGACCGCGTTGATCGATCAGTCCGGTCTGCCGGGCGAGTGAGTCGCCGCCGGCGACCACCCGCACCACGTACCTGGTCCCCTTGCGGATGCCGGACGCGGCCAACACCTGCACATCGGCGACATGGCCGTACAGCTCGCCGATCTCCTTCCGCAGCCGCCGGGCCACCGCACCGGTGTCCAGTTCCGCCTCGACGATCACCCGGCCGGCCACGATGTGCAGGCCGCCCGCGAACCGGAGCAGTGCGGACACCTCGGCCTTGCGGGCCGACACCTTGCTCACCGCCACCCGGCTGAGCTCGTCCTTCACGGTGGCCGTCATCGCCATCCCGGGCACTCCCTGTCCGTCATCGCTACGACTCCCCCACTGCTGCGTTCCGGTCGTCCTGCTTGCCGAGTCGAAATACTTCCCGGTCGAAATGTCCTGCGGTCACCCACCCGCCGGTCACCCCGACAGGCCCAACCGTTCACCGCCGGCCGGTGACCGGCCGAGCACCTCGGACAGCGACACCGACAACTTGATCGGGTCGTGCCGCGCGGTTCCCGGGACGGCCACATCGTGCAGGTCCAGGACGGCCCCGAGCCGATGCGCGGCCGACCGCAGACGCTGCGGCAGCGCCACCGAGGCACGGTCCGCGAGCACGGAGTCGACCCGGAGGTTCGGGGCGTGTGCTGAGAGTACGTCCAGGTGTTGCTCCGGCGAGAATCCCTCTGTCTCCCCGGGTTGGGCGGCCAGGTTCAGCACCACCAGCCGATCGGCGAGACTGCCCGCGATCGCTGAGGCCATGTCGGGCAGCAGCAGGTGCGGCAACACGCTGGTGAACCACGACCCGGGACCGAAGGTGATCAGATCGGCCTGTTCGATCGCGGTGAGTGCCTCCTGGCAGGCGGTCGCATCGCCCGGTTCGAGGGTGACGCTGCGGACCTGGCCCGGGGTGGTCGCGACGGCAACCTGTCCGCGAATCCGCCGCACCGCGAACGGGTCCTCGTCCAACCCTTCGACCTCGGCGACGATGTCCAGCGGTTGGCAGGACATCGGCAGCACCCGGCCACGGGCACCCATGATCGCGCCGGCGGCATCGAGCGCGGCCACCGGATCGCCCAGCACCTGACCGAGTCCGACCAGCACGATGTTGCCGACCGGGTGACCGGCCAACGCGCCCTCACCGCGGAAGCGATGCTGAAAGGTCGATCCCCAGAGGTCGCCGGCCTCCGTCGGCTCGGCCAGCGCGGTCAGCGCCATCCGCAGATCGCCCGGTGGCACGATGCCAGGGACCTCCCTGCGCAACCGACCGGAGGAGCCGCCATCGTCGGCGACGGTGACGACGGCCGTGATGTCGACGTCGAGCCGAACGAGCGCGGTGAGCATGACGTGCAAGCCGTGGCCGCCACCCAACGCGACCACCTTCGGCCGGGGCGAACCTGGACTTCCCACTACTCCCTGCCCAGATCGCGATGGACGACCTGGACTGCGAGCGCATCGCCCTCGAGCCGGCGGCGGAGTTCTTCGGCAACCGCGACACTGCGATGCTTTCCGCCGGTGCAGCCGACGGCCAACGTCAGGTAGCGCTTGCCTTCGCGCTGGTAACCGCCGCTGATCAGGTCGATGAGTTCGACGTACCGGTCGAGGAACTCGGTCGCGCCCTCCTGTGAGAGCACATAGTCCGAGACATCCTGATCGCGCCCGGTGTGATCGCGCAGCTCCGGTATCCAGTGCGGATTCGGTAGGAACCGCATGTCGATCACCAGGTCGGCGTCCAGCGGCAGGCCGTACTTGAACCCGAACGACACCACGGTCAATGACGCCCGGCGCTCCGGTGCGGAGTGCGCGAACGCCCGCTCCACCTCGGCCCGCAACTGGTGCACGGAGAGCTCGGAGGTGTCGACGACGACATCGGCCTCGAGCCGCAACGGCTCGAGCACGGCGCGCTCGGCGGCCACTCCGTCGGCGAGCCGGCCCCCGCCCTGCAACGGATGCGAGCGGCGGTTGGCCTCGTACCGCCGGATGAGTGCGGCGTCGCTGGCCTCCAGGAACAGCACCCTGGGGCGGTACCCGCGCAGGTCGAGGTCCTTGATCACCGCTGCCAGATCCTCGGTGAACGCTCGTGATCTGACGTCCAGCACGATCGCGATCCGGGTGACGTCCCCGCTGGTCCGCGAACCCAGGTCGACCATGGTGGTGATCAGCTCCGGCGGCAGGTTGTCGACCACGAACCAACCCATGTCCTCCAGGCATTTCGCCGCCGTCGACCGCCCGGCACCGGACAGTCCGGAGACGATCGCCACCTGGATCCCGGCCTTCGATCCGTTCTCGTGCGAGTGGACGTGCTCGGCGCCACCGTCCCGGGAGACCCGGCCATCGCTTGCTGCTGCCATTTCAGGCCCCTCCCGGTACCCCGTCGCCGAACCCGTTGACCGACACGGCGGGTTCCTGCGTGCCCGACGACGGTATCGGTACCGGCGCCGGCACTGCTGCCGGCACCTCCGATCGTCCGCGCCCGGCCGGCCGGACCGGGCCGACGGCCGCCGGCCCGGCCCCTTCGGCGAGTGCGGCGACCACCGCCTCGGCTGTCCGACGGCCGACCCCTGGAACCTCGAGGATGTCCTCGACGCCCGCCCGCCGCAGGGCCGCCACCGACCCGAAATGCCGGACGAGCGCCTTGCGCCTGACCTCGCCGAGACCTGCCACGTTGTCCAGCGCGGACACCGTCATCGACTTCGAGCGCTTGGCCCGGTGGTAAGTGATCGCGAACCGGTGCGCCTCGTCCCGCAACCGCTGCAGCAGGTACAGCGCCTCGCTGGTCCGCGGGAAGATGATCGGCTCGTCCTGTGCCGGGACCCAGACCTCCTCGAGCCGCTTGGCCAGCCCGCAGATCGTGATGTCGACGATGCCCAGCTCGGCGAGTTCGGTCGCCGCGGCATTGACCTGCGGAGCGCCGCCGTCGACCACCAGCAACTGCGGCGGGTAGGCGAACCGGCGCGGCCGGCCGGTGGTCGGGTCGATGCCGCGCCGGTAGGTCGGCTCGTCGTCCGCGACGATCCCGTTCTCCTGGACCACCGTCCCTGCAGCGCCACCGGTGCCGTCATCGCCGCCGGAGTCCTCTGGAACGACATTCGACGCGGCCTCGGCGGCGTCCTTCTTCGCGCCGTGGGTGAACCGCCGCCGCACGACCTCGGCGATGGACGCGACATCGTCGCCCGGATGTTCGCGGATGGCGAACCGGCGGTAGTCGCTGCGCTTGGGCAGCCCGTCCTCGAACACCACGAGTGATGCCACCACGTCGGTACCCATCACGTGCGAGACGTCGATGCACTCGATCCGTAGCGGCGCGACGTCCATCCCGAGGGTGTCGGCGAGCTCAGTGAGCGCGGCGGACCGGGCGGTCAGGTCGCTGGCCCGCTTCAGCCGGTGCTGGGTCAGCGCCTCGGCCGCGTTCCGGGTAACCGTCTCGGCCAACGCGCGCTTGTCGCCGCGCTGCGGCACCCGCAACGACACCCGGGACCCCCGCAGATCCGAGAGCCACCCGGTGAGCTCCTCCTCGGTGGCGGCCTCCTGGGTCGGCAGCACCGGCACCAGGATCTCCCGCGGCACCGCGGTGGCTCCGTCGTCGTCGGCGCGGCCACCGTAGAACTGCAGCAGGAAGTTCTCGATCAGCGACCCCAGACCGGCCGGGCCGGCACTGTCGGCGTCCACGTCGACGATCCAACCGCGTTGGCCGCGGACCCGGCCGCCGCGAACGTGGAACACCTGCACCGAGGCAAGCAGGTCGTCGGCCGCGATGCCGACCACGTCGGCATCGGTGCCGTCCCGCAGCACCACCGCCTGCTTCTCCACCGCCCGGCGGAGCGCACCCAGGTCGTCCCGCAGCCTGGCGGCCTTCTCGAAATCGAGTTCCGCGGCCGCCGCCGCCATCTCCCGCTCCAACCGGCGGATCAACGGGTCGGCCTTGCCGGCCATGAAATCGCAGAAGTCGTCGACGATCTCGCGGTGTTCCTCGGCGGTGACCTGACCGGTGCAGGGGGCCGAACACTTGCCGATGTATCCCAGCAGGCAGGGCCGGCCGATCTGGTGGGAACGCCGGAAGACACCCGCAGAGCAGGTGCGAGCGGGAAAGACCCGCAGCAGCATGTCCAGTGTTTCCCGGATCGCCCAGGCATGGGCGTACGGCCCGAAGTAGCGGACCCCCTTGCGATGCGGCCCGCGCATCACCTGCAGCCGGGGGTACTCCTCGCCGATCGTGACGGCCAGCTCCGGGTACGACTTGTCGTCGCGGTAGCGGACGTTGAACCGCGGGTCGAACTCCTTGATCCAGTTGTATTCCAGCTGCAGGGCCTCGACCTCGGTCGACACCACGGTCCACTCGACCCCGCCGGCGCTGGTGACCATCTGGGCGGTACGCGGGTGCAGCCCGGCGATGTCGGCGAAATAGGAATTGAGCCGTTGCCGCAGACTCTTCGCCTTGCCGACGTAGATGACCCGGCCGCCCGGATCCCGGAACCGGTACACGCCGGGCGAGTCCGGGATGGTGCCCGGGGCGGGGCGGTAGCGAGCTGGATCCGGCACATCGGCGAGGGTAATCCCCGGCGCCGACACCGGTCGCCCGTCGCAGTGCCGGAGATGTCTGTTACCCCAGGCTCCCGGACGCCAACCGGAGATCATGGCCACAGCCGTCAGGCCGGTTCGCCCTGTCCGGCCCCGATAGGGTGAGTCGGCCGGATGGCCCTGGGTCGCCGGTCAGGAGGCCGGGACGTCCGGCCGGTGCTGAACCGATTTTGGTCCGGCGCTGCTGTGCAGCTGACAGCAAACGTGCAGGTGATGAGGAGTTACAGATGGAGATCTGGCCGGGGAAGCCATACCCCCTGGGCGCCACGTTCGATGGCACCGGAACCAATTTCGCCATTTTCAGCGAGGCAGCCGAGTACGTCGAGCTGTGCCTGATCGGCGAGCGGGGCGGCGAGACCAGGATCCGGATGCCAGAGGTGGACGCCTACGTCTGGCACTGCTACCTGCCGACGGTGCAGCCGGGTCAGCGCTACGGCTACCGCGTGCACGGTCCGTACGAGCCGCATCACGGCTCACGCTGCAACCCCAACAAGTTGCTGCTCGACCCGTACGCCAAGGCGGTGTCCGGCGCGATCGACTGGGATCCGGCACTGTTCTCCTACGAGATGGGCGGCGATCCGGACAGCCGCAACGATGCCGATTCCGGGCCGCACATGATGCACGCCGTTGTGATCAACCCGTTCTTCGACTGGACCGGCGACCGTTCACTGCGCATTCCGTACAACGACAGCGTCATCTACGAAGCTCACGTCAAAGGCCTGACGGCACTGCATCCCGAGGTGCCGGCCGGACAGCGCGGCACCTACGCCGGTGTCGCCCACCCCGCGGTCATCGATCACCTCACCCGGCTCGGGGTGACGGCCATCGAGCTGATGCCGGTGCACCAGTTCGTCAACGACAGCACCCTGATCGACCAGGGCCTGTCGAACTACTGGGGTTACAACACCATCGGGTTCTTCGCCCCGCAGAACACCTATTCCGCGTTCGGCGAGCGCGGTCAGCAGGTCCAGGAATTCAAGGCGATGGTGAAATCGCTGCATTCCGCCGGTATCGAGGTGATCCTCGACGTGGTCTACAACCACACCGCCGAGGGCAATCACCTGGGCCCGACCCTGTCGTTCCGGGGCATCGACAACGGTGCCTACTACCGGCTGGTCGAGGACGACAAGCGCTACTACATGGACTACACCGGCACCGGCAACACGTTGAACGTCCGGCACCCGCACTCGCTGCAGTTGTTGATGGATTCGCTGCGCTACTGGGTGACCGAGATGCACGTCGACGGCTTCCGTTTCGACCTCGCGGCCACCCTGGCCCGGGAGTTCTATGACGTGGACCGGCTGTCCACCTTCTTCGAACTCGTGCAGCAGGACCCGGTCGTCTCGCAGGTGAAATTGATCGCCGAACCGTGGGACAT
>Ga0164306_10000508_pt1 | contig 15959 bp, 11 predicted proteins | sample Whisoiple_242_MG_FD_110213 | JGI IMG/M metagenome (GOLD analysis project Ga0164306, IMG submission 110213) | Soil microbial communities amended with fresh organic matter from upstate New York, USA - Whitman soil sample_242_MG | ecosystem: Environmental > Terrestrial > Soil > Unclassified >... | reverse complement strand
TTCAAAACCCCGGCCCAGGGCCAGCCGCCCATCCACGAGCAGCCGCTGACCCCGCAGTAACTGACCCACCAATTATCTCGAGCCCTGCTCTGTCCCCGCAAAGGGATAGAGCAGGGTTTGTCCCGCAAAGAGATGGAGCAGGGTTTGTTTTTTCAATTTTCGGCGATCTTTGGCAATCTTGGCATTTCTGGCAATTTCCCGATCCGCGCTCATCCGCGCGAATCCGCGGTAAGTCTTCCTACCATCTTTCTGATCAGCGTCATCAGCGTTGATCAGCGGTAAGGTTTTGCCTTTCCAATTTCGGCGATCTTTGGCAATTTTGGCATTTCTGGCAATTTCCTGATCCGCTCATCCGCGTAAATCCGCGGTAGGGTTTTGCCTTTTCCGATCACCAGATCACCCGATCTGTTCCTGATCAGTGTCGATCAGTGGTAAGGTTTTTCCCTACGGCTGCTTCCCTGCTGCAAGCTTGGCGCTGATTTCCTTAAACGCCTCTTCACCCCTGATCCGGTCAAACGCCGCATCCTCCAGCGCCTTGGGGTTCGTCATTCCCTTCTCCAAGGCCTTCTTCAGTTCCTGGATAGCCTGCTTTTTCTCGCCCAATTGCGCGTCGGCTGTGGCCACCAGGTAGCTGGCCCAGGCGCTTTCCGGCAGGATGACCTCGCCAGCCTGGAACATGTCTTTGGCCGCGAGATAATCTTTCTTCAGCATCGCCTGCTGGCCGCTCTCAGCGGCAAAAGAAAATGCCGAAGCCAGGCCGCGCTCGATGGCTTGTTTGCGCGCAGAATTGGACGTCTCTTTTTTCTCGCGGTATACGTCGTTGACCGCCGACTGGAGTTGAGAAACAAACGCGGCGCGATCATCCGGCCTCTCGCTGATGCCCGCAACCAGGTTCCCAATCTTCCGGGTGACCTCATCCTGCAAGTCCAGAGCGGCCTTCTCATTTTTCGTTGCTTTGTGAAACTCCTCCGAGGCAGCCAGCGATTTGGCCAGCGCGTCCTGTTCTTTCACATCGCGGAACGTGCTGAAGTCCTGTGCGATCTCGCGATAATCGCGCGTTGCCGCCAGGATCTCCCCGGCCTTTTGCGCGGACGCGGCTTCTGCCAGGCGGCCCTCAAACTGTTTGCCGATAAATTCCTTGTCCACCGGAGCGAGGCCCTTCACCATCGCCCGCAACTGGAGCCATGCCAGCGCGCGCTCGGCAAATTCTTTGGGCATCCAGTTATGCTCGCCGTCATAGATTACAAAGCGGCTCGCGGCGTTGCGCGCATCCAGCGCTTCTTTCAGGCGCAGCAGCTCGGGATAGTTGAAGTCGGTGGTCCCGGCCACCAGAAACCAGTCGGCGGCTTCAGGGCCGGGAGTTGCGGCGCCGTTGGGCAGGCCCGCGCCATTGGCAATCACACCGGCAATGCAACTCTTGCACGCCAGCGCCACAGACGACGCCACGCGAGCGCCGCCCGAAAGTCCTGCGGTATAAATGCGTCGCGGATCGATGGCGTAGCGCTCCTTCACGTCGGCCCAGAGTGCGCGGATGGCGGCAGAAGGGTCCTGAAAGTTGCGCGAGTTGTTGCTGCCCACCACGATGAAGCCATATTTCTCTGCCGCCTCATGAAAGAGCTTCACCGAAACTTCACCGCGCGCGAACGGATCAAACACCAGCAGCAGCGGCCATCGTTTGGACGGAGAGTAGGATGAAGGAAGATAGAGAGCGTAGCTGTTTGTGGGATCGGCGGCCACAGCAACTGAACCATGCACCGTGCCAGGCGCCGGCGCTTGCGAATGCGCCGCGAGGACCACGCCGCAAGTCATTACCGTAAGGAAGATAAAAAGCCGCATGATTCATTCTGACTCGCAGGCCGGCAAAATGTCATCAGAGAGAGGCGCGCCTTTGCGATGTCATCGGACACCGTTCTGCACCATAATGGTGTATAATTTATTTATGGCAGAATCCAAGCAAGTACGGCGGAGCGTGACACTTCCTCCTCAAATCGATCGACAGATCGAGAAGATTGCCAAACATCGCAGGCTCAGCGGCAACCGCGTACTGGTAGAACTGGTTGAACTGGGACTCGAGGCCCGCAAGCAGAAGGAAAAAGCCTTTTTTGACCTCGCGGAGCGGTTTCGCGCTTCTAATGATTCCGGAGAGGTGAAGAAGCTGGGAGACGAATTGGGTCGTTTCGTCTTTGGCGAATAATGCCAAAGATCGAGACGTGGTCTCGGCTTCCTCGCGCCATTCGCGAGCATTTGATCGAGCGCATGCATGATCGAAAAATCAGTTTGGACGACCTCAATCGTCTCCGTATTTGGATGGAATCGAATCCGGAAGTACCGGAAGGTCCCTGGTACAAGGATTTTGGTTCGTTCAAGCTCTGCGGTGAGGGCGCCTACCCCAAGACATTTCTTTTAGCTGGGCAGGTTGCAAACGGTAGCGAACTCATTTGATTCTTACGCAAGGGACAGCGGCGCTCGCGGTGGGGCCGCTGGCGCGCATAAACGATATAATCTGATTTCATCAACCCACCCGAGTCCCAGACGAAGGAGATTTTTTCATGCTAAAGCGGCGCTACATTCATGCAGTGTTGATCGTGCTGTTGGCTTTTTTGGGCGTGGCCCAGGCCCAGCAGGCCGCGCCGGCGCAGCCCAAACCGCGCCGGTTCCTGATGTGGAAGGCCACATCGCCCAGCGCCACGGTCTATCTGGTCGGCTCCATCCACGTGGGCGACAGCAGCATGTATCCGCTTCCCAAAGAGGTTGAATCGGCCTTTGCCGCGGCCAAAGTGCTGGCCGTGGAGATCAATGTCAAAAATGCCGACCAGGCCAAGATGATGGGCCTGGTGCAAAAATATGGCATGTATGCCGGCGACGATTCTTTGACCAAACATCTCTCCAAAGAGACGCAGGCGGCGCTGGACGACTATTGCACCCGGCACAATGTGCCTCGCATGGGCATGGAAAAACTGAAGCCCTGGGTCATGGCCGTGACGATCATCGCAATGGCGTGGCAGCAGGCCGGCGAAGATCCATCGCAGGGGATCGACATGCACTTCCTGGATGAAAGCAAGCCGCCGCAGCGGATCGATGAACTGGAAACCATGGAGTCGCAGCTCTCCATCTTTGCTGAAGCCACGGAAGAGGAGCAGCAGAGCATGCTGGCATCGGCCCTGAAGCAGGGCGACAAGATGAAAGACCTGATCAAGCGCATGGAGGCTGCATATATCTCCGGCGATCCTGACGCGCTGCAAAAAATTATGGCCGAGCAGGACGACGTAGGTTCAAAAAGCCTGGAGAAAAAACTTCTCGATGACCGCAACGTCGCCATGGCCGGCAAGATGGAAGAATACCTGAAAGGCAAAGATCCGGTCTTTGCCGTGGTGGGCGCCGCGCACATCATTGGCGATAAGGGCATCGCCAAACAACTGCGCGACAGAGGCTACAAGGTTGAACAGGTCACGCTGGAAGCAAAATAGAGCCGTGATCATCGGCTGAGCACTTATTTGCGCCTCTGCTTTTCCACGCCGGCTGCGGATGGCGCTGCTTCTCTGCCGTTGGGCTCATACTCCACAATGTATCCGGCCACCGCGCTCGCGGCCACCGTGTATGGACTGGCCAGATACATCAGTCCTGGACCGCTGCGCCCGGGAAAATTGCGGTTCTGTGCGCTGATCACCACCTGGTCAGGACGCGTGGAAACTCCCGGCCCGGCATTGATGCACGCGCCGCAGCTCGGCTCAATCACGATCGCGCCCACGCGCTTGAAAATGTCCAGATAGCCTTTGCGCACGCAGTATTCGCGCGTCTCCTGCGAGCCAAACTGAATATAAAACTTGCACGAATCCGCCACGCGTTTGCCTTGTTGCAACGCGTCGGAAAGCACCAGCGCATACATATCCATGTCGGCGTTCTTGCCCGCGGTGCATGTGCCGCCGTAAGCGATCTCCACCGGAACAGGCGTGTTCAGGTCGCGAATATACTTCCCGTTTCCCGGATCGCCTGGCGTCGCGACCATCGGCGTAATGTCGTCGGCGTTCAGCTCGATCACGTGCGCGTATTGCGCATCGGGATCGCTGTACAATCCTTCGCAATATTTCTCCGCCTCCGCTCGGGACATGCCGCGGCGCTCCATCAAAAATTCCACTGTCTTCTCATCGGGCGCAACAATGCCGGTAAAGCCGCCGATCTCAGCCGCCATGTTCGTCATGGTGGCGCGTTCGTCCACGCTCAGCGCTTCAATGGACTCGCCGGAATATTCCATCACCTTGGCCAGCGCTTTGCCGCTGCGGATGTACTCCATGCTCAGCAGCAGCAAAATATAATCTTTTGCGGTAACGTTCGGCTTGCGCTTGCCGCGAACGATCACCTTCACTGACTCCGGCACTTTCACGCGCACGTCTTTCGTGATCCATGAATTGAACACGTCCGTGGTTCCGATGCCGAACGCAATGCAGCCTACAGCGCCTACGTGCGGCGTGTGTGAATCGGATCCCACATTCAATTGCCCGGGCAGCGCATACGTTTCCGCAACAATGGAATGGCAGATACCTTCAGAGCCCTTGCGGTCTTTCAACTCGCCATGCAGCCGGATGCCCTGCTTGGCGGCAAAGTCTTCCTGCTTGTATTTGAGCTGTCCTGCCAGGTCCAGCAGCCCCATCTTCTTCTTTTCTTCAGAAATCACTTCGTCCAGAAAAGTCAGGTGGTCGCGGAAGAACAGGATTGTCGCCGGATCATTCACCTTGGCATCTTTCCCTACAAAATATTCAAAGAAGATCGCCGACATCGGCGTCACATATTCGTGGCTGAAGCGCAGATCGGTGCGGGCAAAGCCCGAGTCCCCGGGCTTCACATAGCCGGCGCCCTGCTCGTTTTCGGCGTTCAGCATATGCCGCGCAAAAATCTTCTCAGCGATAGTCATCGGCCGCTTCGAAGTTGTAATCGGCGGCAAGAACACTTTCTTTTGCATCCGCGCCACGTTGAACGGAAACAAACCGCCGTACTCAATGATCTGGCGCGTAATATCGTCTTCGCCTTCGGTGAACTTGTTGAGCGGAATCACTTCCCCGGCGCGGACCTTATCGATCAAACTAAAATCGGTGGACGTGAGCACGCCCAGGTTCTGGCAGTTTTGTTTGTAAATGCGCTCAATGTTTTCCGCGATCACCAGCTTGATGCCGGCACACAGCTCGGCATACGGCGACTGCTCGCGGCTCGAACCCTTGCCCCGACGCTTGCCGCTCACGGCGGCCACAAAGCCGCCCTTCTTCACGTCGCCGCGCTTGATCGGTACTTCACTGCCGCACTTCAGGCCCGTATAAGGCCACTCGCCCAGCTTCTCATCGAAAAAAAAGCAGATATGCGCCGGCGTAATCTCGTCGGTGGAGATATCGTCGCGCAGCTTGGGATTGTTCTGCGCGTTCTTCGTGTCCCACAGCAGGTCTTCCCCGGCCAACTGGCGGCGAATCAGCTCTGGATCTTCGGTCAAAAAAAGGATGCGTCCCTCAAATTTGCAGGTATCAGGGCGCTTCTGGATGGTGCGGGTGAGTAAAGAAGGTTCCACAGTAAAATTCTAACAAGATTAATCACTCTTTGCAGGGGAGACGTCCATCGCTGAGCAGGAGCCGGACTGAACGTGTTAAAACAGTATAGTCTTGGTCCACTACTGAAATTGAGGATTCCCATTTTGTCCAACTGCCGACAGTGTGGCGCTGAACTGCCGTCATTTTCATTTGGCGAGCCTTCGCCCTACTGCAAAACCTGCCGCTCCCAGCTTCCTTCTCAGACCGAACCGAGGCCGGCTGAAGGTTTTGCTTTGCCCGCTCAGCGCAGCATTGCCGCAAAGCCCATGCGGGCTACTTATGCGCTGCTCGCCATCAACATTGGCATTTTCATCGCCATGCTGGCCGCTGGAGTTTCCTGGATATCCCCCGAGACGGACCAGGTGCTGCACTGGGGAGCTGATTACGGCCCATACACTCTTGGCGGGCAGTATTGGCGGCTTATCACCTCAATGTTCCTGCATTTTGGCATCATCCATCTGGCTGGCAATATGTGGTGCCTGTGGTCGCTGGGCCAGCTAACGGAAAAGCTGCTGGGCTCCATCTCAGTGCTGGGGCTTTACCTGCTCACGGGAATCGGGGCGTCACTGCTCAGCCTCAGTTGGGACCCCATGCGTGTGAGCGCAGGCGCTTCCGGCGCCATCTTCGGCCTGGCCGGCGCGTTGATCAGCGTGCTTTATTTTGGCCAGCTCGGCCTTCAGCCTGAAGGCAGGCGGAAACTGCTGGGTTATGTTGTCCGGTTCGCTTTCATCAATCTTGTTTTTGGGCTGACGGCCCATATTGACAATATGGCGCATCTCGGAGGCCTGGTGTCCGGTTTGCTCATAGGGTTGTTCCTGGCCCGGACATTCAACTTTGCTCCCGAAGAACGGCCGGCGAAGCGAAGAATGATCTTTATCTACAGCGCGATCGCCCTCTTGGTCATTTTTGTTCCCGTGGCCAAAGCCAAGCAATATGCCGTCGAACTTGCCCAGGGTGAGACTGCTCTCGACCATAATGACCTCAATGCGGCCATCGCCCATCTGCAGAAGTACGTAGCCGCCCGCCCTGATGACGCCATTGGTCACGCTCTGCTTGGTTCCGCCTTTCAGGAGGCTGATCGCTTCGACGAGGCAGCTAAGGAATATGAGCGCAGTCTGGAGATTGAACCGGATCAACCGTACGTTCAAGTCAGTCTCGCCAGAATTTATGCCTACCAGAAAAAGACTGATAAGGCCCTGGAGTTATTCGCAAAGGGAATGCCCGGCGTGGAGCCACAGGCGCCGTCGTTTTATTTGTACGCGATCGCGCTCAGAGACGCCGGCAAACTCGCTGACGCGGAGAGCAAGGTTCGCCGCGCCATTCAACTCGATCCAAAATACACTCACTCGCACACACTGCTGGCGGAAATCCTGGCCCTGGAAGGCAAAACTAATGAAGCTGCTGCCGAGCAGAAACGCGTTGCGGAACTCGGCGCAAATGCCGAAGAGCATTCTTCATCGAAGTAGGCAGTGCTATAACGCCAGATACCCGATTTTGACATCCTTGTTATCCTGTTATCACAATGCCTAGCTGCCTGAAATGCGGTACTGCCCTTGCTGTCAATGAAGAAGGAGTTGCGCCGGTCTTGTGTGACCGTTGCGCCGGCGTGGCCACCGGCCGCGCGCGCCGGGCCATGGCTGCGGGCGATCTGGGTCGCTACCCGGTCACGACCGCGCTTTTGGCCATCAACATCATCGCTTTTGTCATTCAGCTGCTTTCCGGCCAGGCCCTGACCTATTGGGGAGCGAATATCGGGCCGTTGACTTTGAGCGGACAGTATTGGAGGTTGTTCAGCGCTGGTTTTCTCCACGGAGGTTTTTTCCACATAGCCGTCAACGTATGGTGTCTCTGGAGTTTGGGCCGTCTTTCCGAGCGATTATTCGGAAAATGGCAGACCTTGGCCATCTACATGGTGACGGGTGTCGGCGGAGCTCTGTTGAGCATCCAATCCAATCCCAATCATTCGGAGCTTGGCGCTTCCGGCGCCATCTTCGGGATTGTTGGCTCGGTCATGGCGGGCGTGAAGTTCGGTGACCTTGATATTTCCACCGGTGAGAAGCGCGCCATCTTCTCAAGCGTGCTCAGCTTTGCTGTCCTGAATTTTATTCTCGGTTTCTCTGACTTCGGCAGCAGCATCTTCGGCCACGTTGACAACATGTGCCACCTCGGCGGCTTTGTCAGCGGTCTGCTTGTGGGATTGCCTCTGGGCGCCTTCGCCCGGAAGCATCAGCTTCTCCAACTGGCGACTGTAGTCATTACCAGCCTTGTGCTCTTTGCTGCCGGCCGCGAACTTGTACAGACCGATGGCCCGGCGGCGCAAAAACGCGTGGCCATGATGGAAGCGCAGCGCGGCAACTATTTGGGCGCGGCGGAGTATCTGGAAAAATACACGGCGAACGACCCACACGACGAAAAAGCTTTGCTGGACTTGGGAAACCTCTATGCGCTGGCCGGCCAGCGCGATAAGGCCATCAACGCCTTTCAGCGCGCCCTGAAAGCCAATCCCGACTCTTACGACGCAAAGGAAGCGCTGCAAAGCCTTGAGGCCCCGCTGTCTCCCGGCAAGAAATGATCCTCCGTCAAAATCATTCCCCTTCCAGCTTCTTCATCTCTTGTTTACTCTTCCTCTGCATCCTCAGGCACGCCAAATTCATATCCCACGCCGCGGATCGTCCTTATTAACTTTACGCTCGATCCTTCATCAATCTTCTTGCGCAAATAGTTGACATAGACGTCCACTACATTGGTCATCGTATCCGGAGAAAGCTTCCACACGTGCTCGATGATCATATTGCGGGTGATGCGCCGTCCCGCGTTGCGCATGAAATATTCCAGCAGTCCAAATTCCTTGGGCGTCAGCTCAATCGTCCGGCCCGCGCGATGCACGGTGCGCTGCAGGTAATCCAGTTCCAGGTCCGCTACTTTAAGAAATGCCTGGCCCGGACGGTTCTGGCGCCGCAACACGGCGCGTATTCGCGCTGACAGTTCAGAGAATGAAAAAGGCTTCGTAAGATAATCGTCCGCGCCTGCGTCTAGACACGCGACCCTCTCCGCTACCTCGTCCGTGGCGGTAAGAATCAGGATGGGAATCTCCGTGTTCGCGCTTCGCACCTTCCGCAGCACCTGGGTCCCGGAGATGACAGGAAGATTCAGGTCAAGAATCAGCAGGTCGAATCCGCCGCGTTGGATTCGCTGCAGCGCATCGTCGCCGGCAGGCGCTATCTCAGTAACGTGATCTTCTGAGTTGAAGGCCTTCGCGACAAAAGTTGCTAGTGGAGCGTCATCCTCTGCGATTAGGATTCGCATTCGCCATTACTCTCCCGTAGAGGACTCTCTTCCTTCGTTAGAGTGCAGCCATTCTAAACCACGTAACTATGATTACAATCGCAATACCTTCACAAATAACATAAGAAATATCTTATGAAACTACTGCGAGCATGCCTCGTGATATTTCTTTGCACCTCTTTTGCGCTGGAGATGGCGAATTTAACAGTTGCTCTGTCACTTTTGACAGTTCTATTTCCCAGAATGATACCTTCGGCAGTCGCCCAATGGCTTTGCCTTCCGCGCGAACGCTTTTGTGAGGGGCCACTGGCTTCTCTTTCCCAAAATGATACCTTTAGCAGTCACCCAAATGGCACTGGGATGGGTAGGGTCAGCTTGATTTCCACAGCTTAAGTTGATCCGCGGTAAGAATCCCTGGCTTTTTCTCCGCGTCTCCGCCTCCGCGGTGAAAAATTTATTTACCTTACCGCGGATTTGCGGCGGATGATCGCGGATCACAAAAATGCAAACTTTAAACGTTCCAGGATCAACCGCTGGATAATCCGCATGAATCAGCGTTGATCCGCGGTAAGAATCCCTGGCTTTTTCTCCGTCACGCTGCGGGTGTGCCGCGCGATCATCAAATCTTCGTCGGTCTCAACCACGCGGACCACGCAACGGCCGCCGGCGGCGCTGATCACTTCAGCATTTCGATTGTTGGCCGCGCCATCCAGCGCAACGCCCAGGTGCTGGAGTCCGGAACAGATTTCCGCTCGGACCTCTGCCGCGTGCTCTCCAATCCCGCCGGTAAACACCAGGGTGTCCAGTCCGTTCAGGGCTGCCGCAAAAGCCCCGACAAATTTGCGCACCTGGTAGCAGAACATTTGCACGGCAAGCGCGGCCGCGGGATCGGTTTTTCTTTTTTCCAGAAGCACGCGCATCTCGCTGCTTTCGCCGGAAACGCCCAGCAGTCCGGCCTCATGATTCAGCAGTGCTTCCAGTTTCTCTGTTGAATATCCGGTACGCAGCAGGTGCAGCAACACTCCGGGATCAAGATCGCCACTGCGCGTTCCCATCATGAAACCGCCGGTCGGCGTCAATCCCATGCTGGTATCGATGGAAGCGCCATCTCTCAGCGCCACCATGCTGGAACCATTGCCCAGATGCGCGATCACCGCGCGCTTCCCCAGCTCAGCTGCCAGCTTGCCCACAATATATTCATAGGAGAGTCCGTGGAAGCCATAGCGCCTGGTTCCCTGCTCCCATAGTTTGCCGGGCAAGGCAAACCGCTGCGCGACCTCCGGCATGCGGCTGTGGAATGCCGTATCAAAACACGCTACCTGCGGCAAATCCGGAAAGTGCGCCGCCACAGCTTCGATCAGCGCCACCTGGCTGGGCAGATGCAGCGGCGCAAAAGGTACAAGTTCCTGCAACGCGGCCTTCATGCCTTCGTCAATTCGCTGCGGTGCGGTAAATTTTGGCCCGCCATGCACAATGCGATGTCCGGCTGCCGCCGGCTTTGGCACGCCGTGCATTTTCAACGCGGCAAACATCGTCTTTACGGCTTCTGTGTGATCGGGAAACGAGCCTTTCTCGTCGGAGAGCACTTTATCGCCGGCGCGTAACCATGCTCTGCCGCCTTCCGCGCCAATGGCTTCAATGGCGCCGGAAAAAATTCGTTCTTCACCTGCGCCTGAAATTCCGTACACGGCAAACTTCAGCGACGAAGATCCGCCGTTCAGGCAGAGAATGGTTTGTTCCATCGATTAACTTCCCAGTTACGGCAAAATCGGCGGATCATCAGATCATTGCCGTGATCGCCCAAATTGCCGGGATGCAAGTAGAAACGACTACAATTCAAGACTGCCACCCGAGGAGATGTGGGGTTCAATTTTGGCAATTCTGGCAATTTTGGCAATTCTGTCAATTCTGGCTATGATCTCAGCTCCAGCGCCAGTTCACCACCTCAGGCATGTCTTCGCCGTGCGACGCAACATATTCTTTGTGTTCCACCAGCTTGCTCTGGAACAGCGCCACGGCATCATCGGCCTTCACGCCGGGTATGCGGTGAATTGTATCCGTGGCCAGCTGGAAGCGGTCCATATTGTTGCGCACCACCATATCGAACGGAGTGGTCGTAGTCCCCTCTTCTTTATAGCCGCGCACGTGCATGTTGTCATGGTTCCGGCGGCGGTAGCAGAGCCGGTGAATCAGCCACGGATATCCGTGATAGGCAAAGATCACAGGCTTGTCTTTGGTAAACAGCGCATCAAACGCCTCGTCGCTCAGGCTATGCGGATGCTCCCCGGCCGCCTGCAACGTCATCAGGTCAACCACGTTCACTACTCGGAGTTTTAACGCGGGAACATGTTTTCGCAACAATGAGACTGCCGCCAGGATTTCCAGAGTCGGCACGTCTCCCGCGCACGCCAGCACCGCGTCGGGTTCGCCGCCGTCATCGTTGCTCGCCCATTTCCATACGCCGATCCCGGCCGTGCAATGCTTGATCGCAGCATCCATATCCAGCCACTGCAGCTCCGGCTGCTTGCCGGCGACAATAATGTTCACGTAATTCTTGCTGCGCAGGCAGTGGTCGGCCACGGAGAGCAGTGTGTTGGCGTCCGGCGGGAAATACGCCCGCACGATTTCCGGTTTCTTGTTCACCGCATTGTCCAGGAATCCCGGGTCCTGATGGCTGAAGCCGTTATGGTCCTGCCGCCACACGTGCGACGTAAGCAGGTAGTTGAGTGACGCGATTGGTTTGCGCCATGGTATATGCCGCACCGCCTCCAGCCACTTCGCGTGCTGGTTGTACATCGACGTCACAATATGAATGAACGCTTCATACGACGAGAAAAATCCATGCCGCCCCGTGAGCAGGTAGCCTTCCAGCCAGCCCTGGCACATGTGCTCGCTCAGGACCTCCATCACTCTTCCAGTGCGGCCCACCTGCACGTCCGTGGGCAGGATCTCCGCCATGGATACTCGGTCCGTCACTTCAAACACCGCCGACAGCCGGTTGGACTCCGTCTCATCCGGCCCCACGATGCGGAAGTTAGCGTTCTCCTGGTTCAGCTTCATCACGTCGCGCAAAAGCCGTCCCAGCACTCGCGTCGATTCGTCCATCGAATTTCCCGGCTGCGTCACCTTCACTGCGTATTGCCGGAAGTCCGGCATCTTCAGCTCTTTCAGCAGCAGGCCGCCGTTCGCATGCGGGTTCGCTCCCATGCGGCGGTTCCCTTTCGGCGCCAGCGCGGCCAGCTCCGGCGCCAGCTTGCCATTCGCGTCAAACAGCTCTTCCGCTCGGTAACTGCGCATCCACTGCTCAAGAATTTTCAGGTGCTCAGGTTTCTCCAGATCGGTGACTGGGACCTGGTGCGAGCGGAATGTTCCTTCGATTTGCAGCCCATCCACCATTTTCGGCCCCGTCCAGCCTTTGGGGCTGCGCAGGATGATCATCGGCCACTGCGCGCGCGGCGCATTCGGATCTTTGCGCGCTTCACTCTGAATGTTCTTGATGTCGGCGATGGCTTTATCCAATGTCGCGGCCATCAACTGGTGCATCAGCGGCGGATCGTCGCCTTCAACAAAATAAGGCTCGTATCCATAGCCATGGAACAGGTCAATCAATTCTTCTTTCTCGATCCGCGCCAGCACCGTGGGGCCGGCGATTTTGTATCCGTTCAGGTGCAGCACCGGCAGCACCGCGCCATCGCGTGCCGGGTTCAGAAATTTGTTCGAGTGCCAGCTCGTGGCCAGCGCGCCGGTTTCCGCTTCGCCATCGCCCACCACGCAGCACACCAGCAGGTCAGGATTATCAAATGCCGCGCCGTAAGCATGCAGCAGTGAATATCCCAGCTCGCCCCCTTCGTTGATCGATCCCGGCGTGTCCGGCGACGCGTGGCTGGGAATGCCGCCCGGCCAGGAAAACTGCTGAAACAACCGCTGCATCCCCGCCGCATCCTGCGTAATGTTCGGATAAAACTCCGTGTAAGTCCCTTCCAGATAGGTGTTCGCCACAATGCCCGGCCCGCCGTGTCCCGGCCCGGTAACATAAATCGCGTTGAGATCATTCTTCCGGACCACTCGATTCATATGCGCGTAAATAAAGTTGAGGCCGGGCGTGGTGCCAAAGTGCCCGAGCAGCCGCGGCTTGGTGTGCTGGAGCTTCAGCGGCTCGCGCAGCAGCGGATTATCGCGCAGATAAATCTGTCCCACAGAAAGATAATTCGCCGCCCGCCAGTAACGGTCGATCCCCGCCAGCTCTTCCTGGCTCAAAGGACCGGCCTTGGCCATCACATCTTCATGGTTGAGAGTCTTAGGCATTGCACCATTCCATCCATCATCAAAAAATATCTATAAATTGTAGTCTTTTGCCGCAGCACTGGTTTCATGCATCCCAACCACAATCCTCCGTTGTCCCTCTGTGTCCTCTGTGGTAAATGGCTTTGCGATTTTCGAATCCGTGTAATCCAAATTCATCCGCAGTGAGGTTCTTCGGTTTTTCCGATCAACCGATCACGCGCGATCACCCGATCACCCGATCTTTCCCGTGCCCCCTCATTTTTTGCCTCTTGTTGCAAACAAAGCACTTCCGCAATTCGACCCAAGCGCCTCCCTTGCGCCACGCTTGGGTGGCCCTTGGGTGGCCCAAGGGTGGCCCAGGGGCCACCCAAACCCAGTCCCAAACCCAATCCCAGGCAGGCAGAGGGTCGCAAAACTGCCCAAAAACACAAAACGCAACGGAATCTCCGTTGCGCAAGGTTCTGATCTTGCTAATACCAATTACTAAGTACCGATCTTCCTTTTCTTCGCCATTCTAGCGTCGAGTCACTGGGAAATCAAGGAAAAAACGCAAGCCGCGTGTGCTGGTTTTTGGGGTAGGACAACAGGGCTTTGCCGCGTCATCAAGAGCAGAAGTCGCCCTTTCAGCTCTGGTTTCTTATCTCTCTGTGTGCGCTCTGTGGTAAATGGTATTGGACTCTTCCCGCGTTTTCGAATCCGTGTAATCTGTTTTCATCCGTGATAAACGGCTTAGCTTTTTCCGAAGATTTCTCCGCGTCTCCGCGTCTCCGCGGTGAAATTCCGGCTTTCCCCGATCTCGGCTATCAGGCGCGCCTCCGCGGTGAGGTCTAGCTTCTGGCAATCACTGCGACAAAACCACCACGCTGTACGGCCCCAGTCCCACGTTTCCGTTTGCCGGCATGCCATGGTTCCCGCCTGCCCCAGCCGTGGTGTCATAGCCGACGTTGGTAAACTCCGGCGCGTAGCCCTGCCAGTCGCTGTTGAAGCGCAGGTACCACGTGCCCTCGCGGGGGAAGCCGATGTTGTAGCTGTCCCAGCGGCGATTGCCCAGGTTGGCCACAACCACCACATCATTGCCCGGCCCGCCCTGGTCCCAGCGATGAAACGCAATCACGCCTTCAGGATTCACGTGAAAAACATTCACGTTGCCCCCGCGCAGGCCGCGCGTATTGTTGTCCTGGTTGCGCCGCAGGCGGATCAATCGCCGGTGCAGCTCCACCATTCCCGCAAAACTGTCGATCCGGCTCCAGTCCAGCGCAAAGTCATTGCGGTCGTTCCATGGCTTCGATTCCATGAATTCCTGCCCCATAAAGAGCATGGGAATCCCCGGCGTTGTAAGCATAAGAGCGGCGCCAAGCGCTGCGCGCCGGAGCGCGAAAACGCTTGTGGGATTGCCGCTATCAATCAGGCTGGGAACGCGCGCGGTCCTCGCATCGTCGTGCGATTCCGTGTAGTTCACGCGCTGAAATGGCCCGGACGCGTTGTAGCCTTTGCTGATCGCCTCGGCCACCTGCTGCGGATTGCGCTGGCTGTCGTCCAGTGCGAACATCGCATTGCGCACGCGGCTGGAAAACCAGTTGTCCCACTGCGCGTCCAGTCCAATGCCGCCGAAGAGAGCGTCGCGGGTCAGCGTGTCATCGTTTTGCAGGTCTTCGGCTATGAGGATTTTCCATGGCGTGCTCTTCCTTTTCTCCTCGCCCAGGTAGCGCAACAGCGTAAAGCCTTCGGGATTCACGCCGGCGTCGTCGTATTGGCGCACCACGCGACGGATGGAAACCGTGGAATCAAGCCGCAGACCATCCGCGCGAATTTCCTCCAGGCACGTCATCGCGTGGTCGCGGATATACAAGCGCACCTCGCCGCGCCCGAAATCCGGACGGTTGTTTCCCCACGGAGTGTACAGGCGATCGTCTTCGTAAAAGTAAATGCCCTGCGTGCCCGCGGGATACGAGCCGTCAAACCGGCCCAGGCAATCATCCAGCCCTTCCGGCCCAAAGTGGTTATAGACAACGTCAAGAATCACGGCGATGCCGCGCTGGTGCGCCGCCTTGATAAAACTCTTCATCGCCGCCAGCTCGCCGTAAGCGTTGTCCACCGCGAACGGAAGCCCCGGGTTATATCCCATGGAAGTATCGGTATCGAAGTCGAACGCGGGCAGCACCTCAATGGCGTTCACGCCGAGATCGCGCAGGTAATCCAGCCGCCCGATCGCGGCGGTAAAGTCGGAATGCTCCTTGGGCTTATTGCGTCCAAAGGTGCCGATGTGCAGCTCATAAATCACCAGCTCGTTCCACGGCGGCATCTGGAAGTTGTCGCCTGACCAGTCAAAGTTGCGGTCCACGACGATGGAATTGCCGCTGAACGAGGTAGCATCTCGGGCGTACGGGTCATGTTTCCAGCGCGCGGGAGGAGGCCAGTCCGCCGGCGCCGAATCATTGCGGATATGGAATTTGTAATGCGAATCGTGCCGCGCGCCCGGCACAAAGGCCGACCAGTAAGACGCGCCTTCGCCTGTCGCTGCATCGCGTTGCAGCGGAATTTCCTGCCAGTCGATGGGCTCTTTATTGCTTGAGTGAAAAAAATCTCCGCCCAGCGTCACAGCCGTGGCGTTCGGCGCCCAGACGCGATACAGGCAGCCGCCATCCATAAGAATGGCGCCCATTCCCGGTTTGCTGCTGGGTGCGGTAAAAGCGGGTAAAGCCGGGGCGGTCTGCGGAGCGGTGTCCGGAGCTTCGGTCAGCACGGTAGGCATTGGCGACCTCCAGTATGGTTCTCGCCCTGGCTGTGGTTGCGGCTCGGGAGTTGGTGAGCAGGAGAGGA
>Ga0164306_10000506_pt1 | contig 15969 bp, 10 predicted proteins | sample Whisoiple_242_MG_FD_110213 | JGI IMG/M metagenome (GOLD analysis project Ga0164306, IMG submission 110213) | Soil microbial communities amended with fresh organic matter from upstate New York, USA - Whitman soil sample_242_MG | ecosystem: Environmental > Terrestrial > Soil > Unclassified >... | reverse complement strand
TTGGAAAAGCCGGAATGCATCTCGCCGCTGATGGCGCGGCAGCGTGCGCGGGCGGCAAGCGTCTTTGGAAGCAATCCGGCTTTCGGCAGGACCTCGTTCAGATATTCGGCGATTGCCAACGTGTCCCAGATCTTGATGCCGTTGTGCGTAAGGCAGGGGACAAGAAACGACGGCGACAGCAGCAACAATTCGGCGCGCGTCGAAGGATCGTCGCTGGCTACGACTTCTTCCTCGAAGTCGAGTCCGGCGAGTCTGCACAGCAGCCAGCCGCGCAGGGACCAGGAGCCATAGTTCTTACTTGCTATCGTGAGGGTAGCCTTGGCCATAGAGCACGAATGCTCCTTAGTTAGTTTTGGCCCGGCACCTGCAGCTTAGACGAAAGTGAAGTTCTTTCAATAGTTTCCCGCCTTGCAAAATCGTCCCCTGTTAGGATTGTCCCCAGTTTCCAGCGGCTTGTGGCCTTGGCGCGAAATTCGTCTCGCAGTGCAACATAAAATGTTCTAATTTCTACCAGCAGTCCGCCGGGGCTGCCAGGAAATGGATGCTTTATCAGGCCTATCAGGCGCACGCCGATATTATGGGGCCCGTGCGCAAGTTCGCCGGCATTGCGGCCAGGGCGGTGGGGGAACGGCTCAACGGTGCGGCACGTCCGACCGTTCTGAGCAATTTGACCGCCGCCTATGAACTGATCGCGCGGGCCGGCCTCACGCACGAGCGTCCGGCCTACGGAATTGATGTCGTCACGGTCAATGGTGAGGAGGTAGCGGTCACCGAGGAGGCGGCCGATACAACGCCGTTCGGTACACTGCTGCATTTCAAAAAAGACTCGGTAGCCGCTCAGCCGCGTGTCCTGCTGGTCGCTCCTTTGTCCGGGCATTTCGCAACGCTGTTGCGCACAACCGTGCGAACGATGCTGCCGGAGCACGACGTCTTCATTACCGATTGGCACAACGCACGCGACGTTGCGCTCGAGCATGGCCATTTCGGTTTTGACGACTACATCTCGCACCTGATCCGTTTTCTCGAAACGATCGGACCCGGCGCGCATATTGTTGCCGTGTGTCAGCCCTGCGTCGCAGCGCTGGTGTCAGCCAGCGTAATGGCGCAAGCCGACAACCCGGCGCAGCCGCGGTCGATGACTTTGATGGCGGGGCCGATCGACACGCGCGTCAACCCGACCAAAGTCAATTTGCTCGCCAAATCGAAATCCATCGATTGGTTCGAACAGAATTTGATCGCGCGCGTGCCGCATCGATACGGCGGCGGTGGGCGACAGGTGTACCCGGGCTTCGTTCAGCTTGCTGCGTTCATGAGCATGAATATCGAGCGTCACCTCAAGGCGCATCGCGAGCTGTACGAAAACCTGGCGAATGGCGAAACGGCGAAGGCGGCCCAGACCAAAGCGTTTTATGACGAGTATTTCGCCGTGCTCGATCTGACCGCAGAGTTCTATCTGGAGACCGTGCGGCTCGTATTTCAGGAGCACACTTTGCCGATGGGTGCGCTTACCTATCAGAACCGCAAGGTCGAACCACACGCCATCAGGCGCACCACGTTGTTTACCGTTGAAGGTGAAAAGGACGATATATGCGCCGTCGGCCAGACCCTTGCCGCGCATGACCTCTGCACGTCATTGCGGCCCTATCGCAAGCGCCACCATATGCAGGCCGGCGTCGGGCACTACGGCGTATTTTCAGGCAAGAGCTGGCAGCAGCAAATCTATCCGATGGTGAAGAACATTATTCTTCAGAGTGACTGAACTTTTTCTCTTATCGCTTGAATGCGCCGAGGATCGCACGCATCCGCTCGGCGCTCAAATTCTCTGACGGGGTCGTGTCGCGCTCGTTGGCGAGCCGCGCTTCGCAATCAACGAGGGTCGCTGATACGATCTTGCCCGAGCGATTGTCGAAGCGGCGTTCCTCGCAGCGACCTTTCTTTTCCGTCTCGACCACAATGGACGCTACGCGGTGGGCAGCTGCACCGCCGTTTGCGGGTGACAAAGGCGCGATCTTCGACGCGACATTCTTGGCCTGCAGGTCGGCCGAGAAATAAGAGCCGGTCGTCACGAAGAGCGCGAGCAAAAGAATGCTCGCCAAGGCGGCCGAAGCGATCAAGGCGCGGACGGCTTCTACTGTCGAGAAGCGGCCTTTGTCGCGGCGTGGCTTGCCTGTCATCGATCCGGAGCTCATGGGACGCTGGTCCGCGAGTAAAATAAGATATTCAGTTTGTTCGAAAATTTAGCCTCGACCGGTTGAGGATGCGTGAAGATGCGGGGTCAAATTGGAGGCATCGCGGAGAGGCATCTTTAATTTTGACCTGACCGTTCCTACATCAGGCCACGTTCCACAAAACCCCGAAAAGCCAATGCTAGATTTTGCTTCGTCGTCCGATGTCGGGGACATCGGCGAGTCGGTGACACCCGTCTCCGATACCGAAATCCTCGACGCCTACTCCAATGCCGTCACCTCCGTGGCCGACGCCGTCGGCCCGGCCGTGGTGCGCGTGGAGATTCGCAATGACAAGGGCCGCCCCGGCGGCGTTGGATCCGGCGTCATCATCGCGCCGGACGGTCTTGTCCTCACCAATTCGCATGTGGTTGAGGGCGCCAAAGAGGTGCGCGTGCAGGACGCGGAGGGCCGCGTCATGGATGCTCGCGCGCTCGGCATCGACCCGGACACCGATCTCGCGCTTCTGCGCGTAGGGTCGGCGCGGGATCTGCCCAGCGCCGTATTGGGAGATTCCAAAAAGCTCAAGCGCGGTCAACTCGTGGTCGCAATCGGCAACCCCTTGGGGTTTGAATCGACCGTGACCGCCGGCGTGATTTCTGCGCTTGGTCGCTCGTTGCGCTCGCGCACAGGTCGCCTCATCGAAGACGTGATTCAGACGGACGCTGCCCTCAACCCGGGCAATTCCGGCGGTCCACTGGTATCATCGCGGGGCGAGGTGGTCGGCATCAACACCGCCGTGATCATGGGTGCGCAGGGCATCTGCTTCGCCGTTGCCAGCAACACGGCGCAGTTTGTGCTCAGCGAACTGATCCAGCACGGCCGCGTTCGGCGCTCGTACATCGGCGTGTCCGCACAAACGACCGCGGTGCCGCGACGTCACGCGCGCGTCGCCGAAATCGAAAATTCGTCCGGAGCGATGATCACGGCCCTTGAGTCGAAGGGGCCGGCAGCGCTCGCCGGGCTGATGAGCCTCGACACCATCGTTCGTGCCGATGGCGTTCCCGTGACCGGTGTGGATGATCTGATCCGGTTGCTCAATGGCGATCGGATCGGGCGACCCATTGCCATCGATGTTCTGCGGCGAGGGAGTCTGCGCCGGTTCGACGTGACCCCGCTCGAGCGGCCCGCGGTGCGGGCCGCCTGACCGGCGCAACTACTGCGGCTTCGGTGCGGCCTTGGCGTTTTTTCGCGCGGCGGGCTCGTAGTTGCCGCCCGCCATGCACTTCTTGATGAAGGCGTTGCGTTTTGCTCCCTGCAGCTGCTGGCTTTCGGCGCCCACCTTGCAGGTTTCCATTTTTTCCTCGGATGTAACCGCCGAAGCCGGTGTCGCCACGATCGCTACATAAAGAACGGCGACGGCCGTGGCCAAAGTTCGCAGCATTGTGTCGAGCTCCTTTTTAGTGTCGATGCAGGATGAAGAATCGTACGCTTTCTGACAAGTGCGCGCGTTAGCGCAATGCCGCCGCGATGTTGCCGCCATCGACGGTCGTGATGTTGGCGGTGGTCTTTAGCTCAAGCGCCTGATGCAGAAAAGCCTGCGCCACATCCTCCGCCGTGACTTCGCGCTGGAGCAAGTTACCGCTCATGTATTCCTTCTCGCTTAGCCCGCGCGCTTTGGCGCGTTGCGCGATGAAGTCCTCGGTCAGAATGCCGGAACGGATGCGATCGGCATTGACCGCGTTGGAGCGGATGCCGTTGGCACCGTAGTCGAGTGCGTATTGTCTCACGAGCAGCAGTGTCGCAGCTTTCGGCAAACCATACGGCCCAAAATCCGGCCCAGGGTTCACCGCCTGCTTGGAAACATTGAAGAGCAGACAGCCGCCAATGCCTTGCTTGAGCATGATGCTCACGCCGGCCTGCGCGATCTTCTGATGGGCGAAGAAGTTAAGTTCGAAACTCTCACGCAGCTTTGCTTCATCGACCTCGCCGATCTTGCCCTGCCAAGCCGCGCCGGCATTGGACACCACGATATCGATGCCCCCGAATGCATCGGTGACGCGGTCGAAGGCATCGCGGACAGAAGCCGAATTGGTCACATCGCACGCGATCGCGAGTGCGGCTCCGCCGATCGCCTTGGCTTGTTTCATGGCCGCAGCGATGTCGATATCGAGCAGGGCGACCTCGGCGCCAGCTTGAGCGAATGCCCGCGCTGTCGCGGCGCCGATCGCGCCCCCGGCTCCGGTGATGACGGCGATCTGACCGGCCAGCGGCAAGGACCTGCGCTGGCCGAGCTTGGCCAACTCCAGCGGCCAGTACTCCATGTCGAAGGTGTCGGATTCGGAAATCGATGCGAAAGCGCCGATGGTTTCGGCGCCCGTAATACCCTCGACGGCGGCCTCCGCGACATCGGCCGCGACACGCGCTTCCTTGGCGCCGGTGCCCAGCCCGAACAAACCTAGCCCGGAAACGAGAACCACGCGGGGGAGGGGATCGTGCATTGGCGCGCCGTTTGCGCGTGCCTTGTGGCGCGCGAAATAGGCAGCGTAATCGTCCATGAAGGCGCGCGCGGCTTGCTCCGCGGCGCTCTTGAAATCTGCGAGCTTGCCGGCTTCGGGCGCCGGCAGAACCAAAGGCCAGGGCTTGGTCCGAATGACGTGGTCAGGGGTAATCAGGCCAGCGCGGGCATAGCGTTTCACGTCTCTGCCATTCACATAATTCAGGATCACGTCGTTGCTGCGGAAATCGAGGACGAGGCGCTTGTGGGCGCCCTCACCATACGCATCCCGTTGCGCGCAAACGCCCCGGATGATCGGGGCGACGTCCGAGACCGATGCAACGCGGTCGGGAAGTTTTGCGCCTGGCAATTTCGTATTACCTTTTTTGCTTAAGCGTTCTTCCGCGAGCGTGACGAATTCGATCATTCGCTCGTAGGCCTCGCGCGCATCATCGCCGAATGTGAATATGCCGTGCTTGTCGAGAATGAGCCCTTCGACGGCGGGATTTTTCTCAAACACCTGCGCGGCTTTTTTCGCGAGCGCGAAGCCCGGCATGACGTAGGGCACGAAGCCAAGGCGATCGCCAAAAGTCTCCGCGCACAGCGCCTCGCTTTCGGTCTGATCGATCAGGCTGAGAACCGCGGTCGCATGCGTGTGGTCGACAAATTTGTGCGGAACAAACGCGTGCAGCAGCGTTTCCACGGACGGGTTGGGCGACTGCGGGTCAATAAGCGCCGCCCGTTGCAACCGAACCATCTCTTCGTCAGGCAGGGCCGAGCGCGAGCGGAGCTTGCGCAGCGTCGCAAGCCGTACGGCCGGCATTCCGGCAGGTTCGATGTTGGCCATGTCCCAGCCAGACCCTTTGACGCAGAGGACATCGACATCCTCATCGAGAAGGTCTTTGACCCGCGCCTTCACCGAAGTGTTGCCACCTCCGTGCAGGACCAATCTTGGCTCGCGGCCAAGCAGGCGAGTGGAATAGATCCGCAGCGCCAGGTCCTGGCCAACGCCGCCTTTTGCCCAATGATCGAGCGCCGCCTTGGCGTCGCTGTCGACCCAGGCGGATTTCATCGAGGTCTAGCCCTTGTCGCCCAACAGACGCTTGCCCCACCAGCCGCGCTTGGGGGTCGCGGTTTCTTCAGCGCCGGTGCTGGAAATCACCGGAGCCGGCGGCGAAGCGGGTGCGGGAGCCGGCGGCGGAGTTTCGGACGCAAACGGAGCCGGCTCGCGGATCGTCGAGCGACGTCGTGACGGTTCCTGCGCGCTGAACACAGGAGCTTGCGGTTCCGGTGCGGGAGCCGATGGCTGCTCGGCCGGTTGCGAGAAGTCTTCCCGGCCCTGGTAACTCGGTGGGCTGTCGAATTGGTCGGCCGTCTGATGCAGTTCCGGCTCAGACCCGTTTTCGGCCGAACGGAACGGCGCCTCGCCATTGCGTTGCCTGTTGCGGCGGCCGCCGCGGCGACCACGACGACGTCGACGCCGTCCGTCGCGCGTTTCGCCTTCAGCTGATGCGCCTTCTTGACGCGGCTGCGGTTGACCGAACCCATCTTCTTCGGGAGAGCCGCCGTCATGGTCTTCATGCGTGACGGTGTGCTCGGGCGCAGTGTCTTGAGTGAAGTTCTGCCCGTTCTGCGCGTTCTGCACATGCTCACGCGGCTCGCCACCGCGACCGCGGCCACCGCGACCGCGCCGCCGCCGGCGTCGACGACTGCCGTCGCGTTCGCCACCCTCGCGTTCGCCGCCTTCGACTTTTTGTTCGGCTTCGGCGGGGAATTCGGCCGCTTCCTCGAAATGTTCGTCGACCTCGACCGTCTCGTCTTCCATTTCCGCGACGGGCGCCAACTGCGGTTGCTGAGCGGCGAGATTGCGTGCGGCTTCGGGCGTGTGCACCTGTTCACCGCGGTCGATCACATAAGACTGCTGTCCGGTGACCGCCGGGTCGGCCGATACCGTAATGGTGATGCGGAAGCGCTCCTCCAGTGCGCGCAGGTGGGCGCGCTTGTGGTTGAGCACGTAGAGCGCGACCTCGGCCCGCGTGCGGACAATGAGATTGTGCGTCGCGCCCTTGATCAACATCTCCTCGATGGCACGCAGCAACTGCAGAGCGACCGAGGAGACGGATCGGACATGGCCGCTGCCGCCGCAAATCGGGCATTTCTCGGTTGAGCTTTCAAGAACGGACGTACGAATGCGCTGCCGCGACATTTCCAGCAGGCCGAAATGCGAGATGCGACCGACCTGGATGCGGGCGCGATCGTGTTTGAGGGCCTCTTTCAACCGCCGTTCCACGGTGCGGTTGTTGCGGCCCTCGTCCATGTCGATGAAGTCGATGACGATGAGGCCAGCAAGATCGCGTAGACGCAACTGGCGCGCGATTTCTTCTGCCGCTTCGCAATTTGTCTTGAGCGCGGTGTCCTCGATGTGGTGTTCACGCGTGGCGCGTCCGGAGTTGACATCGATGGCCACGAGAGCTTCAGCCTGGTTAATCACGATGTAACCGCCCGAGCGAAGCTGGACGACGGGCGAGAACATGGCATCGAGTTGGCTTTCGATGCCGTATCGCGTGAACATCGGCTGGCTGTCTTTGTACTGCTTCACGTATTTGGCGTGGCTCGGCATCAGCATGCGCATGAAGTCGCGCGCTTCCTTGAAGCCTTCATCGCCGGATACGACGATCTCTTCGATGTCCTTGCCGTAAAGATCGCGGATCGAGCGTTTTGTGAGCGATCCCTCCTCGTAGACGAGTTTGGGCGCAGTCGAATTGAGCGTGAGATCGCGAACGGTCTCCCAAAGCCGCAACAGATATTCAAAGTCGCGTTTGACTTCGGTCTTGGTGCGGCTCGCGCCGGCCGTTCGCAGGATCACGCCCATGCCTTCCGGCACTTCCAGTTCCTGCGAGATTTCCTTGAGCCGTGAACGATCTTCGGCCGATGTGATCTTGCGCGAAATGCCGCCACCGCGTGCGGTGTTGGGCATGAGAACCGAGTAGCGCCCGGCGAGCGACAGGTAAGTTGTCAATGCGGCGCCCTTCGTTCCGCGCTCTTCCTTGACGACCTGCACGAGCATCACCTGCCGGCGCTTGATGACCTCCTGAATCTTGTACTGACGGCGGAAACGGGGAAGTCGTTCCTGGACTTCCTCAAGCGCGTCCGCGCCCCCGACGGATTCAACCCCTTCCTCTTCGGCGCGTTCCTCGCCGTTGCCATTGGTGAGGTCGGCCGACGGTGCATCGCTTGTCAGCGCACCTTCAGCCGCGGCGGAGGGCTGTTCACCTTCGGCGATCGTCTCGAACATTGCGGCGTCGGCATCGGAAGAAGGCGCGAACTCTTCGGCGTGAGCAATTTCAACGGTCTCTTGAATGTGTTCCTCGGCAACAAACTCAGATGGCGTCGGCTTGGCTTCCGGCGGCTGTGTCGCGGGCTCGTTGGTTTGCTCTGATATCGTCTCGGCAAAACCGAACTCACCGGACGGACTTTCAGTTGCCTCGTGCGGTGCTTCCTCGCTGGTGAGCGGTTCACTTTGCACGACATCTCGGTCGCGCCGCCGCTCTGAGCCTCGATGGCGGTGACGTCCGTGCCGGCGGTTTTCCGCGTCAGCGTCGGCCGCGCGCTGGTCGCGCTCTTCCTGCGCGATCAGGGCCTGTCGGTCGGCGACAGGGATCTGATAGTAGTCCGGATGAATTTCCGAAAACGCCAGGAAGCCGTGACGGTTGCCGCCGTAGTCGACGAACGCCGCCTGCAGCGACGGCTCAACACGTGTGACTTTGGCTAGATAGATATTACCGCGCAGCTGTTTGCGGTTGGCACTCTCGAAGTCGAATTCCTCGACACGGTTGCCGCGTAGCACGACGACCCGGGTCTCCTCCGGGTGTGTCGCGTCGATTAGCATCTTGTCGGCCATTGGAAAATCTCACTGGGCCACGCACCGAAACGCGCTCGCGCACCGTAGATGGCGCAAGGCGGTAAAACGGAGTGCTGGCCTGATTGGTGTGGAAGGGAAGGGCCGCGTCGGCGAGCCTCATGCCTCCGCGCACCGTCCTTGCGGCGGCGCGTTGGCAATCAACCTCAAAATACCTTTGCTGCATCAGTGGCAGCATGAAACTTGCGACCCGTAGCGCTGCGGTCGCGCCTCAAAGGCGCGAACCGAGGTTTTTCATCGCTTACGGCTAGGTCGCGAACGGCGCTTTAGACCGCCCGCTGATCCGGATGTCCTTCACAAGGGTTTCGGCTCGTTTCGCTTGGCTGTCCGCCGGACCTCCTCGAGGGGGGCGGTACAGGACCGAAGTGGCCGGGGCCCGAACGCGGCACAACCGGAACTCTAACCGTCAGCATGTTCTACATACGGCCCCGGGCCATTACTGGCAAGGGAAGGCTTTGCCTTTCGGCCACACCCACGTAAGGAAAGGCCCTCCCGCTCAAGTTCCGTTAACCGAAGCAGGCCTTAATGAGTTAAAAAGGGGCCTAAAGGGTCCGGATTCGTGAAAGCCCGCGCCACCGCCATAGCCTATACGCTCGCCTGCGCGTTGCTCGGCGCGCCCGGCATCGCTGCCGAAAACGGCGCACGAGGGACGGCTTCAGGAGAATCGCTTTCCGCCGCCACCGATATCCGGGTCGGCGGAGACGACAAGCAGACGCGTGTCGTGGTCGATCTCAGCCGGAAGATAGACATCGCCGCCTTCACGCTCGCCGACCCTTATCGCGTGGTGGTCGATCTGCCGCAAACCACTTTCAAGCTTGCCGCCAATGCGGGCGAGCAGCCACGCGGCCTGGTGAAGGCTTTTCGTTACGGCCTGATCATGCAAGGCGGCTCCCGCATCGTGCTCGATACAAAAGGACCGGTGCGTCTTGAAAAGGCGTTCGTGCTCGACGCGGCCGAAAATCAGCCGGCGCGTCTGGTGCTCGATCTCGTCGCGACCGATCGCAATAGCTTCATGCGCAACATCGCGCTGGCGAATCGTCCGGCCCAGGCCGCACCCGCTCGGCCGAGCGAAGCGCCGGCGAAAGTCGATGGCGACGTGCGCCCGCTTGTCGTTATCGATCCCGGACACGGAGGCATCGACAACGGCACGAAAGGAGCCGGCGGAGAGCTCGAAAAGGACATTGTTCTCGCCTTTGCGCTCACCCTGCGTGAGAAGCTTGAAGCGAGCGGCAAATATCGTGTCGCGATGACTCGCGCCGAAGATGAGTTCATTGCGCTCGGGGAGCGCGTGCGTTTCGCGCGGTCACGCAGCGCGGCGCTTTTCATCTCGATCCACGCCGACGCGTTGCCGAAGCGGGAAGGGCAGGCCGAAGGCGCGACCGTCTACACGCTTTCGGAAAACGCCTCCGACGTTGAAGCGGCGCGTCTGGCTGAGACGGAAAACAAGGCTGACGTGATCGCGGGTGTCGACCTGACTGCCGAGCCCGACGATGTTGCGAATATTCTGGTCGACCTCGCGCAGCGCGAAACCAAGACGTTCTCGGTGCAATTTGCCAGAACGGTTGTCGACGAGCTCAAGAGCGCCGCACGGTTGCACAAGCACCCGCTCAAGTCGGCTGGTTTTAAGGTACTCCTGGCGCCGGATGTCCCCTCGGTCTTGGTGGAGCTCGGCTACATGTCGACCAAGGACGACCTCAAGCAGCTGACATCGGCAAGCTGGCGGGCCCGTACCGCCCAGGCCCTGGCCCAGGCGGTGGATATCTACTTTACACCTCGGGTAGCAGGGGCCGGGGGACGCAATTGATGCTAACCGGCCTCAGTTTCAACATAAAACCGGGCGACCACAGGGTGGCCCGGTGGCGACGGCGGCTTTGTAGGGTATTATGTCTGCCGGTTCGGGGGCTCCTCGCAACAGCGGATGATGCCTGCAACCGAGTGCGAGACGGGATCATTTGACCATGAAGCTGCTGTTACGCTTCCTAGGCTTTCTGTTCGCAGCGGGCACGATCGTCTTTGTGGTCGGCGTGGCCGCGGCCGCGGGCCTGCTCTGGCACTTCTCCAAGGATCTGCCTGACTATTCTCAGTTGCAGGATTACGAACCGCCGGTGATGACCCGCGTCCATGCGGCGGACGGATCACTGGTCGCCGAATACGCGCGCGAACGGCGCCTCTACATCCCCATCCAGGCGGTGCCCAAGCTGGTGGTCAGCGCATTCCTCTCCGCAGAGGACAAGAATTTTTACGAACATGGCGGTCTCGATTTCACCGGCATAGCCCGCGCCGGCGTGGTCTATCTGCAGAATTACGGGTCGAGCCGGCGTCCGCAGGGCGCCTCAACCATCACGCAACAAGTCGCCAAGAACTTCCTGCTGACAAACGAACTTTCGATGTCACGCAAGGTCAAGGAGGCGCTGCTCGCCCTCAAGATCGAGCGCACCTACAGCAAGGAAAAGATCCTCGAGCTTTACTTGAACGAAATCTACCTGGGCCTTGGTGCCTATGGCATTGCCGCAGCCTCTCTCGTCTACTTCGACAAGGCGGTGAATGAGCTGACCGTCCCTGAGGCGGCCTACCTCGCATCGCTTCCGAAAGCGCCGAACAACTATCATCCCTTCCGCCAGCGCGAGCGCGCGATCGAGCGGCGCAATTGGGTGATCGACCGAATGGCCGAATCGGGCTTCGTCAAAACCGCCGACGCCGAGAAGGCCAAACGCCTGCCCTTGGGCGTGACCAACAAGACCGCCAGCGGGCATGTCTTCGCCGCCGAATATTTCGCCGAGGAAGTGCGCCGCGATCTCTACGAGCGCTACGGCGAGAAGAAACTTTATGAAGGCGGTCTTTCCGTTCGAACCTCGCTCGACACCAAATTGCAGGTATTGGCGCGCAAGACCTTCACGGAAGGCTTGGCGCGTTTCGATGAAACGCAAGGCTGGCGTGGCCCGGTCACCAAGATCGACATTAGCGGCGACTGGGGCGTCAAGCTGGCAGAGGTGAAGGCTTTGTCGGACGTGACACCCTGGCGTCTGGCCGTGGTGCTGGAAGTCGGCGATCAATCTGCGCGAATCGGATTACAGCCGGGGCGCGAGCCGGGTGGCTATGTAAGTAAAGAACGCGCTGTCGGCATTCTGCCGCTCGACGGCATGAAATGGGCAAGGACGGGCGGCAAACCGGTTGCCAAGGCGAACCAGGTCGTCAACCCCGGCGACGTGATCTATGTCGAGGCGGCAAAAACCGACGGACAATTCGTCCTGCATCAGATCCCGGAAGTCTCCGGCGCGATGGTGGTGGAAGACCCATGGACCGGCCGCGTGCTAGCGATGGTCGGCGGCTTCTCCTTTGACCAGAGCCAGTTCAACCGCGCCACGCAGGCGCTGCGCCAACCCGGTTCATCGTTCAAGCCCTTCGTTTACGCTGCGGCGCTGGACAACGGTTACACGCCTTCGACAATCGTCCTCGACGCTCCGGTCGAAATTGATCAAGGACCTGGCGCCGGTGCCTGGCGACCGGAAAATTACGAGGGCAAGTTCTACGGTCCAGCGACGCTGCGTTTCGGCCTCGAACATTCACGCAACGTGATGACCGTGCGTCTCGCGCAGGATATCGGCATGCCGCTGATCTCCGAGTATGCCAAGCGCTTCGGGGTCTACGACGATCTGCCGCCCTATCTTTCGTTCGCGCTCGGTGCTGGCGAGACAACGCTGCTGCGCATGACGACTGCGTACGCAATGTTCGATAACGGTGGTCGGCGCGTAAAGCCTACGTTGGTCGACCGCATTCAGGACCGTTACGGCCACACCGTCTACAAACACGACGAACGTGAATGCGTCGGCTGTGCCGGCAAGAAATGGGAGAATCAGGCCGAGCCGTCACTGGTCGATCGGCGGCAGCAGGTTCTCGATCCGATGACCGCCTATCAGATCACGTCGATGATGGAAGGCGTTGTCCAGCGAGGGACTGCGACCGTCGTGCGTGAGGTTGGAAAACCGGTAGCAGGCAAGACCGGCACGACCAACGACGAAAAGGACGCGTGGTTCATCGGCTATACGCCGGATATCGTCGTTGGGGTCTACCTGGGTTACGACAAGCCGCGTCACCTTGGACGCGGCGCGACGGGCGGGCATCTCGCAGCGCCGATCGTGAAGGAATTTCTCAAAGTCGCGCTCGCCGACAAGCCGGCTGCGCCATTCCGCGTTCCGCCAGGCATCAAGCTTATCCGCGTGGATCTGAAGAGCGGGACGCGTGCAGGGCCGGGGACCGAGAGAGCGATCCTGGAAGCCTTCAAGCCAGGCACAGCGCCGCCTGATGGCTACTCGGTTGTCGGTGACGCTCCACCCGATGGACAGTACCCGCCGGGAGCAGCGCGACCCTTTGGCTTTGGAGTTAGTCCGGACGCGGAGCGGGCAGTTCGCTCGGGTACAGGCGGCCTGTACTGAGCAGCGCGCCCCGGAAAAGCGCGAGATTGAAAAAGCCCCGGCCTCCAGAGCCGGGGCTTCTCTTTACATTGGCCGTGGCTAGGCGGCTTTGACGTTGACGTCGCGCTCGGCGAGCGATGTCAGCTTCGAGTCGGCGGCTTTTTCTTCCTTGAGGGTTTCCTCCAGCACACTGGCGCAGTCTTGCCGGCCGAGTTGTTTTGCCCACGCGATCAAGGTGCCATAGCGTGTGATTTCGTAATGTTCGACAGCCTGGGCCGCCGCGATCAGGGCGGCGTCGAGCACTTTCGTATCGTCGACTTCGCCGGCGATCTCATCGGCTTCTTCGATGATCCCGTCGATCGCAGGGCACTCGACGCCTTTCGCCTCCACGCCGTGCATTTTGAAGACCTGCTCAAGGCGTTTGACGTGGTTTTTGGTTTCGCCGAGATGCGCTTCGAATCCCTGCTTGAGCCCGGGATCCTTTGCTTTCTCGATCATCTCGGGCAACGCCTGCACGATCTGCTTTTCGGCGTAGTAGATGTCGCGCAACTGATGCACGAAGAGGTCGTCGAGTGTTTTGATGTCTCTGCTGAACAGGCCCATGGGCGTCCTCTTTGTTTGATGTTTGTTGGGGGAATGATCCCCCGTCTGACTGTCAATTCATCGTCTGAGCCATGGTTCCGGGAACGCCCCGCGTTTTCGCAACTGCGCAGGGTTGCGGCGAGACTTCAGGAACGCTAAATGCGGAACAATTCGGACCAAGGACAAAAGCATGCGAGCGGAGACCCAGAACCTTGTCGAGGAAATCAAGCAGTCGGTACGGCTGCTGAGGAGGCATCTTTGACGTTGATACCGCGACGCGTCGCCTTGCCGAACTGAATAAAGAATCGGAAGACCCCAACCTCTGGAACGATCAGTCGCGCGCGCAACGCGTCATGCGCGAGCGCGATGCGCTCGACGATCAGCTCAAGGCCATCGGCCGGATCGAGCAGGAGCTCGAAGACCAGCTGACGTTGATCGAGCTTGGTGAGACCGAGAAGGACGACAAAACGGTCGCCGAGGCGGAAGCGGCGCTCAAGCGCTTGAAAGTCGAAGTGGCCCGCCGTGAGCTCGAAGCGCTGCTCTCGGGAGAGGCAGACGCGAACGATTCGTATCTTGAAGTCCACGCCGGCGCCGGCGGCACCGAGAGTCAAGATTGGGCCAACATGCTCATGCGCATGTACGTGCGCTGGGCCGAGGCCCATGGCTACAAGGTGGAGTGGTTTGAAGAGACCGAGGGCGAGGGGGCTGGGATCAAATCTGCGACCGTCATCGTCAAAGGCCACAACGCCTATGGATGGCTGAAAAATGAAAACGGTGTGCACCGTCTGGTGCGCATTTCCCCATTCGACTCCAACGCCCGGCGGCACACTTCATTCGCCAGCGTGACCGTTTACCCGGTTGTCGACGACCGCATAAAAATCGACATCAACGAAAGCGATGTGCGGACCGACGTCATGCGATCGGGTGGCGCGGGGGGACAGCACGTCAACAAAACCGAATCGGCGGTTCGTCTCACGCACATCCCAACCAATATCGCGGTGAAGTGTCAGAGTGACCGCTCGCAGCATCGTAATCGCGCGATGGCCTGGGACATGCTCCGCGCAAAACTGTTCGAGATTGAGATCAAGAAGCGGGAAGAAAAGGCGGCGGCCGAACAGGCGGCGAAGACCGATATCGGCTGGGGCCACCAGATCAGGTCTTATGTATTGCAGCCCTATCAGATGGTGAAGGATTTGCGCACCGGTGTCTCCACATCGAATACCGCGGGCGTGCTCGACGGCGATCTCGACGAATTCATGCAGGCGGCGCTGGCGCAAAAAGCCTTCGGTGGCGGGCCGGAAAAAGTCGAAGACGTGGAGTAGTCGGCGCGTCGCGCGCTAGATATTGCCGAGCCGCAATCCCGCCCGCAGAAACCGCTGGGGATCGACCGCTTCGTCATTGATCCGTGTTTCGTAGTGCAGATGCGGGCCGGTCGAGCGGCCGGTCGAGCCGATTTTGCCAATGGTCTGTCCGATGCGGACCTGGTCGCCGACTTTGACGTCTATGACGGACATGTGGCCGTAGCGGGTGGACAGCCCGTTTCCATGATCGATTTCCACCATCTTTCCATAGCCGCCCTGCCAACTGGCGACCGTCACTTTGCCATTGGCCGTTGCGCGCACCGGGTCTCCGGTATCGCCGCGCAAATCGATGCCCGTATGAATGGCCGGACCTCGCACGAATGGATCCATGCGCATACCGAATGGCGAACTCATGTCGACCTCGCCGACGATCGGCTTGCGTACGGGCACAGCCAGGAGCGTGCGGTTGTACTTATCGATCTGCGCGCGCGCGACATTGATGCGGTACAATTGGCGTTCAAACGAACTGGCGCCCGACTGCGGCGGCCTGGCCGGAACGAATGGCCCACCGGTCGCCGTATCGGCTGAAGTGCGGCCAAGATTCACGCCCAGGTCTGACAGGACGCCTTGCATCCGACGCGCCCGCGTGTCGATGCGCTCCTCCAGATCCGTCAAGGTCGCAGCCTGCTTTTGCTCGACTTTGTCGAGCGAGAGAGAAATGCGGGCCAGCATCCCGCTCACACCGCCCGCAGTCGCACGCTCGGCAATGCGTGTTCCGCTCGTTGGCAGTTCGCGTGATTGCAGCCGCGCTTCGCGGTCCGGCGGCGCGATGAAGATCACGGTGTCATTGATCGGCGAGGCACGCACAGGCTTGTCGACCGGGGACGTCGCCGCCGCCGGTGGACGTGCCGGTTTGATTGCGCCCGTTGTTGTCAGATCGCCGGCGAGCGCCGAAGCGCGTTGCTCAAGGGTCGACTGTCGTTGAAGCAGGCCGTTGAGTTTCTTCTCGAACTGCTCCTGATCGAGCATCTGGCGGCTCATGATGCGGTCGACCTGTGCGCGCAATTCGGCGATGCGATCCTCGTAGGCAAAT
>Ga0164306_10000505_pt1 | contig 15970 bp, 14 predicted proteins | sample Whisoiple_242_MG_FD_110213 | JGI IMG/M metagenome (GOLD analysis project Ga0164306, IMG submission 110213) | Soil microbial communities amended with fresh organic matter from upstate New York, USA - Whitman soil sample_242_MG | ecosystem: Environmental > Terrestrial > Soil > Unclassified >... | reverse complement strand
TCGATCGGGCCGATGCCGAAGAACAGCAGGAACGCGGCGGCCACGGCCCACATCAGCGGGTGCACCTCGCGGGTGCGGCCCTGGACCAGACGGATCAGCACGAAGGAGATGAACCCGGCGCCGAGGCCGTTGGCGATCGAGTACGTGAACGGCATCAGCGTGAAGGTCAGGAACGCCGGGATCGCGATGCCCCAGTCCTGCCAGTCAATCTTGCCGACCTGGGAGACCATCATGAAGCCGACGACGACGAGCGCCGGAGCGACGGCTTCGAACGGCACCAGGTTGATCAGTGGGGTGAAGAACATGGCGACGAGGAACAGCAGGCCCGTGACGATCGAGGCCAGGCCGGTCCGGGCGCCCTCGCCGATGCCGGCGCCGGATTCGACGTAGATCTGGTTGGAGGAGACGGACGCGCCGCCGCCCACGATCGCGCCCAGGGCGTCGATCTGCAGCACACGGTCGACGTTGGGGATGTTGCCGTCCTTGTCGATGGTGCCGGCCTCGGTGGCCAGGCCGACCATGGTGCCCATGGCGTCGAAGAAGATGCTCAGCAGGATCACGAAGGCCAGCAGGGTGGCGGCCACGAAGCCGAGGTGCTCGAACGCGCCGAACGGGTTGGCCTTGCCGATCAGGGACAGGTCCGGTGCGGCCCATTCGGTGAACTTTGGCGCCACGAGGGACCAGCCCTGCGGGTTGAAGTTCTTGCCGTCGAAGCTGGGCCCGATGTGCAGGGTGAATTCCAGGATCACGGACAGGACGGTGGAGGTGATGATGCCGATCAGGATGGCGCCCTTGACCTTGCGCACCACGAGGGCGATGGTCAGGACCAGGCCGATCACGAACACCAGCGTGGGCCAGCCGAGGAGCTTGCCGTCGAAGCCGAGGCCCACGGGGACGGTGGTGCCCGCGACGTCCGGGATGCGGCGGACGAAGCCGGCGTTGACCAGGCCGATCAGGGCGATGAAGAGGCCGATGCCGACGACGATCGCCGTCTTCAGCCCTTCGGGGACGGCCCGGAAGACGGCGGTCCGGAAGCCGGTCAGCACCAGGATGAGCATGGTGACGCCGGAGAGGACCACCAGGCCCATCATGTCCGGCCAGGTCAGGCCCGGGTTGGTGGCGACGGTGACGGCCACGAAGGCGTTGACGCCGAGGCCGGTTGCCAGCGCGAAGGGATGCTTGGCCCAGGCTCCCATCAGGATGGTCAGGATGCCGGCCACGAGGGCGGTCACGGCGGCGACGGCCGGGAAGCCGAGCGTCCCGCCGGAGGAATCCGGTCCGGAGAGGATCAGCGGGTTCAGCACCACGATGTAGCTCATGGCGAAGAAGGTGGCGAACCCGCCGCGGATCTCGCGTGAGAAGTTCGACCCCCGCTCGGAAATCTTGAAATACCGGTCGAGTGCAGAGCCCTGCTTAAGCAATTGGTCCTCCGGGAGGGAAAAGGGGTGTTAGCTAAATCCTATTAGGCGTGACGGCGCCCACGCGCCAAACTCGCCTAGTCTGTAAGGAAGCCAACACTAGGAGCAGGCCGGCCATGCGTTTGACCAGACAACTTCCGGGTGCCCTGCTGGGCCTGATCACGCTGCTTGCGTTCCTGCTGGGCGCCGCGCTGCTGGGTGCCGGACCGGCGTCCGCCCACGACTCCGTGGAATCGACCAGCCCCGCCGCCGGCGCCACGGTACCCGCCCCGCCGGAAACGGTGTCGCTCACACTCAGCGAACGCCCGCTGGCACTCGGCACCCAGATCAAGGTCAACGACGCCGCCGGTACCAACTGGGCCGACGGCGCGGTGCAGATCGTGGACAACGTTGCGTCGCAGAAGCTCAAGGCGGGCGCCCCGGCCGGCCCCTACACCGTGCAGTGGCGGGTCGCGAGCTCTGACGGCCACCCGATCGAGGGCACCTTCGGCTTTACCGCCGCAGGCGCTGCGCCTGCGGGTGCGGCCACGGCGGCCACCGCCCCGGCGGGCACGGTGCCGACGCTGGGCACCGCCCAGCCGGGAACAACCGTCGCGCCGACGCCGGTGCCGGATGCCTCCCAGCCGTTCCCGTGGAGCATCGTGCTCTTCGTCGCGGTGGCCGTGGGCATCCTCGTGGCCTTGGCACTGTCGGCGAAGCGGCGCCTCAACGCCGGCGACGACGACGCCACGGGTACGGGAAGCAGCGCAGGAAACAGCGCAGGCGACTCCTAGGCCGGCAGGGCCAATCCGCCGGACAGCAAGGAGGGCATGCCGTCCGGGTTGACCTTGGCGGAAATCGCCTGGCCCACCAGCTTGGCCTGGCGGAGGACTTCCTTCGGCGTGGGGGTGATGAGTTCGCCGACGCCGACAAGGTACATGCCGAGCGCGTGCATGGCGGCCATCAGGTTCTGGCCCGCGGCCACCCCCAGTTCGGCCAGCATGCGGCGCAACTGGCTGTGCGCGCAGCGGGTGAGGACCAGGTGGTCGGCGTAGAGGATTCCGTTGGGGGTGCTGACGGCCCACGGCTGCGTCCGGTGCGCGCCGTCGTGAAGGTCCTCTCCGGCGCCCAGGGCGCCGAGGCCGTCGGCGTCGAGGTGGTCCAGCTGCAGGGCGCGGACGTCATTGCGGATGTCGAGTTTGTGGCTCACGGCGTAGTTCCGCAGGTGCCGCAGGATCTCGTTGCGTTCCCGAAGCGTGGCCGCGTCCGCCGCGTCGCACCGCTGCAGCGAGGAGGTGTTGGCCGGGTTCCCGGCGCCGAGGAGGTCCAGCCCGTCCACCACGATGGCGCCGACCCCGCGGCGCTGCAGCTCGCTGGCCACCGCCAGTCCGGAAAGCCCCGTGCCGATGACCACAGTGCTGGTCCGTTCGATTCCGCCGTACGCGGGCATGCTCGACACTGCGGGGTCCTTCCTCGAATGATGCGTATTCCGGACCCATGTCCGGAACGCCTTTCCGCTGACCCGTCCCAGGCGCACTCCACAGGGGAGCCTGCGATCTGAAAGACGAGTCTCGGTTCAGCAATGCCTCAGAGGATACCCAAGATTGCCGGCTGTGAACAGGGGCGGCTTCACTTTGATTTTTCCCGGGTTGACGCCGTTTTGCGCTGGCCGGACCCGCCGGGAAGCCCGTCGCTCCGCGGGCTACGGGGCCGGCCGAGCGCTGTGTAAACACTTGGTAAAACCTGCCCGCCGGGCCGATGGAGGCCGCACCCCGGCAGGTCTGGCAGAATAGCCGCAACACAGCCACGTATCGCGAGGAGGCGGACCCCATGGCCCGAGAACAGGTGCATCCGGACCCGGCGGGAGACGCTGCCGAGGAGCACGTTCCCCGGGGGATCGTGGTCGGCGTGGACGGCTCGGACCACAGCCACTGCGCCCTGGTGTGGGCGGCCCGGGAAGCCGAGCGCCGGCGTCGCCCGCTGCACATTGTGACCGCCTATTCGGTGCCCGTTTTCGCCGCCTCCGGCCTGGACGGCGGGTACGCGACGGTTGACGATTCGGTGATCCGGGAAGGCGCCGAGGCGATCCTGAAGCAGGCACTGGACAAGGTGGCCCGCTACAACATCGACGTCGACGCCTCGGTGGAGAACGGCGACGCCTCCGGCGTCCTGCTGGAGATGACGGAAACCGCCGAGCTGCTGGTCTTTGGCACCCGCGGCCGGGGCGGCTTCGTGGGCAGGCTCCTCGGGTCGGTCAGCAGCGCGCTGCCCGCGCACGCCAAATGCCCCACGGTCACGGTCCCGCTCATTTGCGGAGACCGGCTGGGCGAGACCACCGATGACAAACATGTGCGGGCCGAACGGGAAAAGTCCGGACACCAGCCGGTCGAAAACGTCGTGGTGGTGGGGGTGGACGGCTCCGAACAGGCCCGCGTGGCGGTCCTCGAGGCCGCGGCCCAGGCCGAACGCCTCTCCGCGCCGCTGCGCCTGATCTGCGCCGTCCCGCAGTACAGCGGCTCACTCGCCTGGGTTCCCGCCCCGATGGACCGGGAGGCACTCTTCGCCGACATCAGGGTCCAGCTCGACGCCGGGGTGGCCTGGCTCAAGAGCCACTTCCCCCGGCTCGAGGTCGAAACCCAGCTCGTGGACGGTTCCCCGGTCGACATCCTCGTCGAGGCGAGCCGGCATGTGGAACTCGTGGTGGTAGGCACCCGCGGCCGGGGCGGCTTCGCCGGGATGCTGCTGGGATCGACCTCCGACGGCATCCTGCACCACGCCAAGGGCCCCGTCATGGTGGTCCCGGACCGGGAGGACCCGCGGCTGGCCGACAGGCCCAGCTTCGGACCGATGCTCGGCTCGTAGTCCGAGCGCTTCCTCGCCCAAGGGAGGACCGTCAGGTGGAGCACACATCCGTGCCAGGGACGCAGCGGCAGGAGCCGCAGCCCGGACTGGTCTTGACCCTTGACCTGATCGGCGCGGAGCTGCTGCCTGCCGTCGGCGGGAAAGCCGCCAACCTCGGTGAACTGCTGCGGGCGGGACTGCCGGTTCCGCCGGGGTTCTGCCTGACCACCCGGGCCTACCGGCACGCCACCGCGGGCGCCGGGCTCGACGCCGTGCACGCGTCCCTCGCCGCAACGTCCGCCGAGGACCTTCCCGGGCTCGCCGGTCTGGCGGCCGCCGCGCGCCGCCTGGTGCTGGCCGCGGACGTCCCGGCCGATGTTGTCCTGGCCGTGCGCGACGCCTACGCGGCGCTGGGCACGGACACCCCGGTGGCGGTCCGCTCGTCCGCAACCGCCGAGGACCTGCCCTTCGCCAGTTTCGCCGGCCAGCAGGACACCTTCCTCAACGTCGTCGGCGTCGAGGCGGTCCTGGCCGCGGTCCGGCAGTGCTGGGCCTCGCTCTGGACAGACCGCGCGGTGAGCTACCGCGCCGCCCACGGGATCAGCCCCGCGGCGGTGTCGCTCGCCGTCGTGGTCCAGCGGATGGTGGATGCAGCCGTCGCCGGCGTCTTGTTCACCGCGAACCCGGTCACCGGCAGGCGGCACGAGGCGGTCATCGATGCCAGCCCGGGCCTTGGCGAGGCCGTGGTGTCAGGAGCGGTCAACCCGGACCATTTCGTCATCGACAGCGCCACCCGGCGGATCCTTCAACGCCGGATCGGGAGCAAAGAGGTGGCCATCCGGCCGCTGCCGGGCGGCGGAACCGCACGGGTCGGCCACTCCGGCGCCGGCACGCAGCCCTGTATCGACGATGCCCGGCTCCTGGCGCTGGAACTTCTGGGCCGCCGCGCGGAGGTGCACTTCGGCGCGCCGCAGGATCTGGAATGGGCCATCGACGACGGCGGCGCGGCGTGGCTGACGCAGTCGCGGCCCATCACCACGCTCTACCCTTTGCCGGAGCGGCTGCACGTGCCCGACGGGCCCCGCGTCTACCTGTGCTTCAGCCTGGCCCAGGGCCTGACCCGCCCCCTGACGCCGATGGGGCTGGCGGGCTTCCGGCTGATCGCCTCGTCCGTGGCCCGGGCGGCAGGGTTCGAGGTGCCCGTACCGCACGACGGGCCCGCCCCGTACGCGCCGGCCGGGCAGCGGCTGTTCTTCGACCTGACCCCGGTGCTGCGCAGCGCCGTCGGACGGGCCCTGGTGCCGCGGGTGTTCGACGTGATGGAAGCCCGCTCCGCGGCGGTGCTGCGCGGGCTGTTCGATGACCCCCGGTTCTCCGTCACCAGCCGCTCGCCCTGGCGGCTGCTGCGCCACATCCTGCCCGTGGCGGCGCGGGCGAGGGTCCCGGAGTCGCTGCTGCGCGCCCTGTTCCGGCCGGAGGCGGCGCTGCGCCGGGCAGAGCGCTTCGGCGAACGCTTCCGGGCCGCCCTCGTGGTCCCGGCCGGCTCCACCGCGGAGCAGCGGCTGGACCACGTGGAGCGCATCCTGGGCCGGGAACTCTTCCCGGTGGTGCCCAGCATCCTGCCGCTGCCCGCCCTGGGCTTTGCCCTGCTGGCCGCCGCCGGCCGGCTGCTGGGAAACAGCGCCGGGCCCGGGTCGCTGCAGCCGGTGCTGCGGGGGCTGCCCCACAATGTGACCACCGAGATGGACCTGGCGCTCTGGCAGCTCGCCGAAGCCATCCGGGCCGACGCCGGTGCCGCAGCGGTGTTCGACGCCGCGACGGTGCCGGAACTCGCCCGCCGCTACCGGGCCCGCGAGCTGCCCGCCGTGGTGCAGACCGGCCTTGCCGGTTTCCTGGGCCGCTACGGGCACCGGGCGGTGGCCGAAATTGACCTCGGGGTGCCGCGCTGGTCCGAGGACCCGGTCCACATCCTCGGCGTCCTGGCCAACTACCTGCGGCTGGAGGATCCGGAGCAGGCCCCGGACCGGCAGTTCAGCAGGGCGGCGCGGGACGCCGAGGCCCAGGCGCAGCGGCTGGCCACCGCCGCGGGCCAGCGGGGCCGGCTGCGCGCGGCGCTGGTGCGGGCGGCACTGGAACGCACCCGGATGTTCGCCGGCCTGCGGGAACTGCCGAAGTACCACATCGTCGAGGCCCTGGCCGCGGTGCGCGGGCAACTCCAGGCCATCGGGACGGAACTCGCCGGAACCGGCCGCATCACGGACGCTGACGACGTTTTCTTCTTGGACCTGGTCGAGGTCCGCGAAGGCCTCGCCGGGAGGGCCCTGCACGGGGTCGTGGCGCTGCGTCGTGCCGACTACGCCCGCGAACTGGGCCGGCGGCACATCCCGCGCGTGCTGCTCTCGGACGGGACCGAACCGGAGGCGCTCCAATCCCGCGCTGCCGGGACGGGTGCGGCGGCGGGAGTGCTGGGCGGCACCCCGGCGTCGGCCGGCACAGTCACCGCCGCGGCCCGGGTCATCCTCGACCCCCAGGGTGCGCGGCTGGAACCAGGCGAGATCCTGGTGGCGCCCTCCACGGACCCGGGCTGGACGCCGCTTTTCCTGACCGCCGGCGGGCTCGTGATGGAGATGGGCGGGCCCAACTCGCACGGCGCCGTCGTCGCCCGGGAATACGGCATCCCCGCCGTCGTCGGAGTCCCGGACGCCACCTCGCTGATCGCCACCGGGCAGCGCATCACGGTCGACGGCGGCGAAGGCACCGTGGTGCCGGATGCCGGGCCCGCGGGCGCGGCACCCGGCGGGGAAAGTCCGTCGAAGCAATCCTCCGGGGAGCGGTGATGCAGGCGCTTCCCGGGCGTAATGTTGAATCATGAGCTGCAATGTTGGTGCGCGGTCGCAATGACCCGCCTCTGGCTGCGCTGGTTGCCGGCCGTCACCGTTCCTGCCGTGATCGCCGCCGGGGTGCTGGCGGGATCCCTGCCTGCCAGCGCGGGGGATCCGTTGCCGGCCAAATCACCCGAGCAGGTGCTGGCGCTGATTGCCCAGCACCGCGAAACGTCGTTCTCCGGGACGCTGGACCAAACGTCCAGCCTTGGCCTGCCGGAACTCCCGCAGACCGGTCCGGGAGCATCGACCGGAGACGCCGCCTGGCTGGAGCTGCTGACCGGGCCGCACACCGCCAGGGTCTACCGTGACGGCCCGGACAACTCCCGCGTCCAGGTGCTGGACCGGCTGGCGGAGCGGGATATCGTCCGGCACGGCGACCAGGTCTGGTTCTACAACTCCAAAGACAACACCGCCGCGCACGCCGTCCTCCCGGCCGGATCGAAAGACCGGCACGGCTCCGGGAAGGAAGCCATGCCCGCGCCGGACCAGCTGGCCGACAAACTCCTGGCCAAGCTCGAGAAGAGCAGCGACGTTTCCGTCGGGACGGACGTTGAGGTTGCCGGACGGGCTGCCTACCAGCTGGTGCTCACTCCCAAGTCCTCATCCACCCTGCTGGCCTCCGTGGCGATTTCGGTGGACGGCCAGAACGGAATGCCGCTCGGCGTCGAAGTGAAGGCCCGCGGCCAGGCGGACCCGGCGTTCCGCGTCGTCTTCACGAAGCTCTCGCTCGAGACCCCGGACGCCGCGATCTTCACGTTCAGCCCGCCGCCAGGGGCCACCGTGAAGGAACTCCCGGTCCCGGACCACAAATCCACCGGCCCGAAGGAACGCCCGGCGGCCAAGGACAAGGTCCACGTCAGCGGAACGGGCTGGGAATCCGTCGTCGAGTTCCCCGCCGGCGCATTGAACGGTACCGGCTCACCGGGGAAGACGCCGGCCCAGCAATCGGGGGAGCCCGGGAACGCGGCGCAGCTGCTGGCCCGGGCGAGCGTCCCGGTGCCCGGCGGCAGGCTGCTCTCCAGCGCCCTGGTGAACGTGCTGATCCTCGACGACGGCCGCGTCTTCGCCGGGTCCGTCCCGCTGGAGCGGCTCCAGGCCGCGGCCGCCGAGCGGTGACCGCCGTCGCACCGCCCGCCGAACTAAGCATCCAGACCCGGGGTTTGAGCAAACGCTTCGGCCGGCAACTGGCGGTCAACGGCGTCGACCTTGCCGTGCCGCGCGGCTCCGTTTTCGGCTTCCTGGGCCCCAACGGCGCAGGCAAGACCACCACCATCCGGATCATGTTGGGCCTGGCTGCGGCCTCAAGCGGCTCGGTGCGCGTCCTCGGCGAGGAGATGCCGGAGCGGCTGCGCACCGTGCTGCCGCGGGTCGGCGCCCTGGTCGAGGGCCCGGCCTTCTACCCTTTCCTCTCGGGGGCGGCGAACCTCTTGCGCTTTGACGCCGCGGATCCGGCGGCGCCTGCCGGGACCCGGCACGCGCGGGTGCGCACGGCGCTCGAACGGGTGGGCCTGGGGCACGCCGCGGACAAGAAGGTCCGGGCCTACTCGCTGGGCATGAAACAGCGCCTTGGCATCGCGAACGCCCTGCTGGTGCCCCGGGAGCTGCTGGTGCTGGACGAGCCGACCAACGGCCTGGACCCGCAGGGCACCCGGGAGGTGCGGCACCTGGTCCGTTCCCTCGCCGCGGACGGCGCCACGGTGTTCGTCTCCAGCCACCTGCTCGCCGAGGTGGAGCAGATCTGCACGCACGCGGCCATCATGAGCGCCGGACGCCTCGTGGCGCAGGGCCCCCTGACGGAGCTGCGGCGGGCAGGGCAGGCCAGGATCCGGCTGCTGACCCCCGACGCCGGGACCGCCGCCAGGGTGCTGGCCGGCCTGGGGCTCACGGCCGACGGCGGTACCGCTGCGGCAGGGGGCGAGGTGCTGTATGCGCCGCTGCCTGCCCGGCCCGACGCCGGAGCGCCCACGCCGGAAGGAGTGGTGGAGGCGCTCGTCGCGGCCGGCGTCCGGGTGCGCGGCTTCAACCTGGAGCAGGGCAGCCTCGAAGACCGCTTCGTCGAGTTGACCGGGGAGGGGTTTGACGTTGCCCAGTGATCCGGGGAGACCCCTTCATCAGGGCGCGGCCCGGGCCCCTGGCCTGCGGACCCGCACCCCTGGCCTGCGGACCCGGGCCCCTGGCCTGCGGCTGCTGGCGTCCGAACTCGGTGTGCTCTTCCGCCGCCGCCGGACCTGGGCCATGCTGCTCGCCCTGGCCGCGATCCCGGTGCTGATCGCCGTGGCGGTGCGGCTCTCCTCGGCCGTCCCGCCCGGCCGCGGACCCGCGTTTTTGGACCGGATCAGCCAGAACGGGCTTTTCGCCGGCGTCACCGCGATGCTGGTGGCCGTTCCGCTGTTCCTACCTCTGACGATCGGCGTGGTGGCCGGCGACACCCTGGCCGGCGAGGCGGGCCTGGGGACCTTGCGGTATTTGCTGGCTGCCCCGGCCGGCCGGGGCCGGCTGCTGCTGGTGAAGTACGCCGGCGCGGTGGTGTTCGCCGTTGCCGCACCCCTCACAGTGGCGCTCGTCGGGGCCGGCATCGGGGCGGCACTCTTCCCGGTGGGGCCCGTGACCCTGCTCTCCGGGGAGACGATCGGCGCCGCCGAAGCCCTGGGACGCCTGCTCCTGATCGCCGCCTACCTGGCCGTGTCCCTGGTGGGGCTGTCCGCCATCGGCCTGTTCATGTCCAGCCTCACGGACGTCCCCGTTGGCGCCATGGCAGCCACGGTCGTGCTTGCCGTCGTCGCACAGGTCGCGGATGCGCTGCCGCAGCTGGAATGGCTGCACCCATGGCTTTTCAGCCACCGCTGGCTCGACTTCGCCGACTTGTTGCGCCAGCCCATCGTCTGGGACTCGTTCGCCGCCAACGCCCTGCTGCAGGGCGGGTACCTGGCCGTGTTCGGGGCGCTCGCCTATGCCAGGTTCGCCACGAAGGACGTACTCTCCTAGGGCCTCACAGGGCTCCAGCAGGTGTCAGTACCGGGCAGCGACCGGGTAGAGCTGCATCCCGGACATGGAGGCGAGATCCGTCACGGTGATGCCCGCGTCCACATTCAATGCCTGAACCACCCGTCCGCCGCCCAGGTAGATGGCCACATGGTAGAAGCCGGGTGCGGAGCCCCAGACCAGCAGGTCGCCCGGCTGCGCCTCGGAAAGCGGGACATGGACGGGCGCCTGGGCGAATTGCTCCGCCGCCGTGCGGGGCAGCGACTTGCCGGCCGCCGCGAACGCGTTCTGCACCAGGCCCGAGCAGTCGAAGCCGTAGGCACCCGTTCCGCCGTACTGGTAGAAATACGGCGCGCCGGTCTTGCCCAGGGCCACCGACATTGCCGTCTCGTTGGAACCACCGGGTGTGGGCGCGGGCGCGGGTGGGGGCGCCGGGGCAGGAGCCGGAGCCGGAGCCGGGAGAGGCGCCGGTGCGGGCGCCGGTGCGGGAAGGCCCGGGTCCGGCCCGGGAGCCACCCCGGCCGCCGGCGGAACAGGCGCGGCCGGCGCGGGCGCCGGCGGCACGGACCGGGCGGGCTGCGGGGCCGGAAGCTGTGCGGAGGCAGCAGTCACGGCGGCCAGCTGCGCCTGCTGGCGCTCGCGGTCCAAGGCGTCCACCCGCGCCGTCTCGAGGGCCACGGTGGTGTTCCGCAGCGTCGCCAACTGGTCCACCAAAACCGTGCGCTGCGCAGCGGCGTCGGACACCGCCCGTTGCCGGGCCTGGTTGGCCTGCTCGGCGTCGGCTTTCCGGGATTCCGCCGTGCGGGCGGCGTCATCGGCGGCGCGGTCAGCCTCGGCCGCGGAGGCCTTGGCTGACTGGGCGGCGGCGGCCGCGTTCTCCGCGGTCTGGAAGGCGCGGGTGCGTGCGGCGGCCACCGCTTCAAGCGTGGCGGCCTGCTGCAGCGCCTGGCCGTTCCCGCCGACCAGGCCTCCGAGGGCCGGCGTCATGCCACCGTTGCGGTACAGATCCGCGGCGAGCTGGCCGATCAGTTTGCGCGCCTTGGCCTGCTCGGCTTCGGCGGCGGAGGCTTTGGCCCCCGCCAGCGTGGCGGCCTGCCGCCGAAGCCCTAGCTCCACCAGGGCGTCCGCGTAGGCGTTGTTGGCTGCGAGCGAGGCGGCCAGCCCCGTGTCCAGGGCCGTGGCCGCGTCCGCCAGAAGGCGGTCGATGCGCGCCACCTGGTCCGCCGTCGCGCTTTCACTGGACTTCGCCGCGGCGATCTCCTCGGGCGACGGGACCTCCGGGTCAGCCGGGACCCGCAGGGCCGGTACGGACGCCGTCGGGGCCGGTGCGGCCTGGGCCGGAAGGGCCAGTGTGGCCAGCAGCACGACGGCGGTGCACAGGGCTGCGGCCCTGCCGCCGGGTCCGGTCCAAACCATGGAAAACCTCGCTGCATTCAGGCTGGTGCGAGCGAGGTATGAATTTTGGCACGGTGACATGCCCCTCTGCGGATCGCCCAGCAGGGACGAGGCTACGTGCCAAATACCACTTTGGCAACAGAGGTCACATCAATAACATAAACAACACTGATGTCATTCGGTCCCATTCCTCCCGGCGTGTCGCGCCGGGAGGGGGCCGGAGGCGTCAGGCGTGCTGGTGCGATTCGTGCTCCGCATGGGAGGCGGGTTCGAGCTGGAAAGTGCAGTGCTCGGTGTCGAAGTGTGAGCCCAGGCAGCCGACCAGCTTGTCCAGCACCCGGTCCGCGCCGCGGGCGCCCAGCGCCGCGTCCTCCACCACCACGTGGGCGGAGAACACGGGCACCCCGGACGTGATGGTCCAGATGTGGATGTCGTGGACGGACACCACACCGTCCACGGCCAGGATGTGTTCGCGGATCATCTGCACGTCCACACCCTTGGGGGTGGCTTCGAGGAGCACGTCCACAACGTCCCGGAGCAGGTGCCAGGCCCGGGGCAGGATCATCAAGGCGATGAGGATCGAGGCGATGGTGTCCGCGGCCTGCTAGCCGGTGGCCATGATGACGATGGACGCGCCGATGCCGGCGGAGGAGCCCAACAGGTAGCCGAGGACTTAAAGGTAGGCGCCGCGGACGTTGAGGCTTTCCTTCTGGGCGCCGCGCAGAATCAGCAGGGAGACGAGGTTGGCGACCGCGCCCAGGGTGGCGGCGAAGAGCATGACGTCGGTGTGTACCTCGGGGGCCGACCCGAGCCGCCGGACGGCCTCCAAGAAGATGACCACGGAAATGACGATCAGGACCAGCGCGTTGGCCAGTGCGGCCAGGACCTCGGCCCGCTGGTAGCCGTACGTCCTCGCATCGCTCGCCGGCCGCGCTGCGATCCAGGCGGCCAGCAGGGCGATGAAGACGCCGGCAGCGTCGGAGAGCATGTGCCCGGCGTCGGCCAGCAGGGCCAGCGAACCGGAGGCCAGGGCGCCGGCGACCTGGATCAGGACCACGGCCAGCGTGATGCCCAGCACGGCGATCAGGCGCTTGCGGTGCTTGCCGGTGGCAGTGATCCCGTGCGAGTGGCTGTGGTCGTGTCCCATGATTCCAAGGCTAGTCGCACCGGCGGCGGCTAGCCCCAGCCGAGTTCGTGCAACCGTGCGTCGCTGATGCCGAAGTGGTGCGCGATTTCGTGCACCACGGTGACCGTCACTTCCTCAACCACGTCCTCGCGGGAGTCGCAGAGCTCCAGGATCGGCTGGCGGTAGATGGTGATCCGGTCCGGCAGCGAGCCGGCGTCCCACCAGGAATCCCGCTCGGTCAGCGGCACGCCCTCATAAAGGCCCAGCAGCACCGTGTCCGGATCCTCGCCGGGCTGCGGGGTGTAGTCGTCCTCGATGAAGACGGCCACATTGTTCATGGTCTTCGCCAGCTCTGGCGGGATCCGGTCCAAGGCGTCGCCCACCGCGGCTTCGAACTCGTCCTCGGACATCGGGAACGGGCCGCCGCCGTCTCCGGCTCGGCCGCCGTCGTCGTTTCCGTCCGGCACGATCGGCAGGCCGGGAGGCAGTGAAGGGGGCATACCCAGAACTCTATGCCCCCGGCTTCGGGGCGGGCCTGGCGCCCTGGCGGGAGCGGCGCCGGGTCAGGGAGACGCCGGCGAGGCAGATCACGCCGCCCACCAGGCCCCAGATGGTGGGAATCTCGCCCAGCACCAGCCAGGAGATCAGGATCGTGGTGCCGGGGACCAGGTAGGTGGTGGCCGCGAGTCGTCCGGCGTCGATCAGGGAGAGCGCGTACGCCCAGGTGGTGAAGGCGATCGCGGTCGGGAACACGCCGAGGTAGACCAGGCCCAGCGTCGCGGGCAGCGGCGCCGCCTGCAGTTCCGCGACGAGCTGGCCGCTGAAGGGCAGGCAGCACACCGCCCCCACCATTATGCCAAACCAGGTCGCCTGTGCTGCAGGGATCTTCCGAAGCACCGGCTTCTGCACGATCACGCTCACCGCGGCGAGGGCGGCCGCGAGCAGGCAGAGCAGAACCCCGGCCACATCCGCCGTCGAGCGCTGGCCGGATCCGAGGGCGATCACCGCGACGCCACCGAACGCGACCAGGCTGCCGATGATCAACCAGCGCGGGAAGCCCTCCTTCAGGATGATCCCGGCCATCACAGCCACGAGGATGGGGTTGACGTTGATCAGCAGGGCGGCCGTGCCGGCGTCGAGCATATGTTCGGCGGCGTTCAGGGCAACGTTGTAGCCACCAAACCACATCACGCCGTACGCCAGGATGGGCCACCACTCGCGGCCCTTGGGGAACGCGGGCGCCTTGCGGAACTGCGGCAGCACCACAAGACCGAGCACGACGGCCGCCACGGAAAGGCGCCCCAGGGTCAGCGGCCCCGGCGAGAAGCTGGGTCCGACGGCGCGGATGCCCACGAAGGCCGACGCCCAGAGGACCACCGTGACGACGACGGCGGCGATCCCCAGCCTGCTGATCTGGCCCGGCCGAAGGGGAGTCTTGGCCGCGGCGGGAGGGGCGGCGTGCGAGGCTGCTTCGTGCGTGCTGTTGGCGTTTGTGGGGCCCGGATGGTTGCTGTCCGGGCGGGGGGAGCCTGTCTCGGCGGTTGTTGCCATGCTGCCAATCTAGCCCGTGCGGCGGCGCGGCGGCTGGCGGAAATCGGTCAGGTCTAGTCGGTTTCCTGCCAATGTTCCCGGCAGCCTCACCGGAGGACGCGTGCCGCTGCCTGGACGGCGTCCGCCACGTGGCCGAGCGCCGCCGAGCCGCGCCGCCATTGCTGCCAGTAGAGGGCGACGTCCACATGGGTGCGGGGAGCGAGGACCTCCAGCGTTCCGGTCCGGAGGTCCTCGCCGATTTCGATCTCGGGCATCATGCCCCAGCCCATGCCCCAGCGGATGGCATCGCCAAACTCCTGGGCGGCCGGGACGTAGTGCCGCGGTGCTTGAACCGGGGAGCGGCCGAACCGGCGCAGCCAGCGGTCCTGGAGATCGTCCTTCCGGTCATAGACCAGCACCGGGGCCGTGGCCAGCGCCCCCGCCGTGACGCCGGAGGCAAACCAGCGGCGGGAAAAGTCCGCCGTGCAGACGGGCAGGTAGCGCATGATGCCGAGCTTGCGCGACGAACAGCCCGGCACCGGCGCCGCCGTGGCCGTGATCGCGGCCGCCGCCGCGCCGGCGCGCAGGAGGTCGAGCGAATGTTCCTGGTCTTCCCGGAGGATCTCGAGCTGGACGGTGTCCGCGGCGGCTGCCAGGCCGGCCAACGCCCAGGTGTGCAGTGAATCGCTGTTGATCACCAGGGTCAGGCGCGTCCGCCCGTGGGGTTCCGCCGGCTCCAACTCCTGGGCGAGGTCCGCCGAGAGCAGCTCCAGCTGCCGGGCAAACCGCACCACGGCCTGGCCGGACTCGGTGAGCCCCGGCGGCCGTGCCCGGGTCAGCACCGGACGGCCGACGGCTGCCTCGACCGCGCGGATCCGCTGGCTGATGGCCGACGGCGTGACGGAGAGGTGGGCTGCGGCGGCGTCGAAGCTTCCATGCGTGATGATTGCCGCCAGCGTCCGGGCCTGTTCGGGCGAGATGTCGATCATTAGCCCATCTTATGTATGCCAAGAATGATTAACTGGTTTCATCCAGATGCGGCACCTACCGTGGAATGGTGATCTTCCCCCTGGTTTCCGGCCTCTCCGCCGGGTTGTCCCTCATCGTTGCCATCGGCGCGCAGAACGCCTTCGTCCTCCGCCAAGGCATTCAGCGCTCGCACGTCGCCATGGTGGTGGCGGTCTGCGCCGTGTCGGACCTGCTGCTGATCCTGCTGGGCGTCGCGGGCATCGGCGTCCTCCTGGACCGGGCGCCGGCCGCCCTCGTCGTGATCCGCTGGGCCGGGGCGGCGTTCCTGCTCGCCTACGGGGCGCTCGCCGCCTGGCGTGCGGTCCGCGGGGAACAGATGGACCACCCCGGAGACAAGCCGGCCGGCAGCCGGGCGGCCGTGCTGGCCACGTGTCTGGCCTTCACCTGGCTGAACCCGCACGTCTACCTGGACACGGTGCTGCTGCTCGGGTCCCTCGCTGCCGCCCAGGGCGAAGCCGGGCGCTGGTGGTTCGCCGCCGGGGCCGGCCTGGGAAGCATTGCCTGGTTCACCGCCCTCGGCGCGGGGGCACGGTTCCTGACGTCCCTGTTCCGGCGCCGGACGGCCTGGCGCGTGCTCGACGCCGGAATCGCCGTCGTGATGGTCACCCTTGCCGTGCTGCTGCTGACCTGACACGCGCCCGCCCACCGCTCCGCCCCGCCGCCCACCGCGCGCCCACGCAAAGTGTCGGGAAAGCCGAGGCTGATCTCCCGTCCCCGGGGGTAGGCCGGTGGGCCCTTGTCCGTTCAACGTGGCGGGGTCACGATTGCCGGATGACAGCATCCCC
>Ga0164306_10000501_pt1 | contig 15992 bp, 14 predicted proteins | sample Whisoiple_242_MG_FD_110213 | JGI IMG/M metagenome (GOLD analysis project Ga0164306, IMG submission 110213) | Soil microbial communities amended with fresh organic matter from upstate New York, USA - Whitman soil sample_242_MG | ecosystem: Environmental > Terrestrial > Soil > Unclassified >... | reverse complement strand
CGCGCGCGACACCAACTTGGTTGTGACCTGTGCTCCGCCTTCGGGCTCGCAGTTTGCGCTGGGGGCCACAACCGTAAATTGCTCCGCCACCAACAGCCGCAACAAAACCGCCGAAGGCAGCTTCAGCGTCACGGTTGTCGATACCACGGCGCCGGTAGTCTTTCTCAACGGCGTGACCAATGGCGCTACGTACACGCTGGGCGCGGTTCCCGCGGCAAGCTGCTCCGCCACGGATTCAGCTACCGGTGTTGCCGTGCAGCCTTCACTTACGATTACCGGTGGCACCGCCAACGGCGTGGGCCATTTCACCGCCACGTGCAGCGGAGCCAAAGATGGCGCGGGCAATATCGCTGCGCCCGTCAGCGCAAGCTATGACGTTGATTATCTGTTCAACGGCTTCTTCAGTCCCGTTTCCAACAACAAAACCTTCAAGCTGGGTTCAACCGTTCCGTTGAAATGGACGCTTCAGAACGCGCAGCAGGGCTTCATCAGCAGCTTTAGCTCGATCACTGCGGTGCAGGTTGCGCCGGACCCCTCCTGCGTGGCCGGTGATGAGGGCGTTCCTTTTGACGCCGGGTCTGCCGGCAATTCCGGGCTGCAATTCCAGGACAACACCTTCCAGTTCAACTGGAAGACCACTGGTCTGGCAGCCGGTTGTTATGTCGCGTCGGTTTCGCTGGATGACGGCACCAGGAAGACAGTGTTCGTGACTTTGCGCTAGCATGAACAACGAAGGCCCTGAAGCTGCAGAATTGCATTTTCTGCAAGGCCCAGGGCCTCTCATTTTTCGTGGTCTTGCGCGATCGAAGCAAACGTCCGCGGAAGCGGATTTCTTTCGCTTGAGTTACTTTGGCTTCCCCGGCAGGAAATAAAAGCGCACTGCCAGCATTGCCGCCAGCGCGATTGATCCCATCAATAAATCGAAGGCGGTAACGTCGGTGGCCACCATTCTTCGGGCAATCACGAACATCACCACTTCCACCGCCGCGCTGGCGCGATGGAAGAGAAGCAGCAGCGCCAATTCTCCCGCAATGGCCAGCAGAAGTATGCTCTGCAAAAGCTGGTGCAGGGTCTGGTATTCGTTCGGAGCGTGCCACAGCTGCGGAAATCCATAGTGGACGATCTGGAAGAGCGCGATGCAGGCTGCAACCATTACCAGCACCGCCAGAACGCTCAGGAACATGTGGATAAAATTTCCTACATGGCTGTTCACATACCGTTCCAGCGGCGTTCCTTCCTTGGTTGCGTTCTCCATTGTTTGACTCTCAACCGCCATGGTCCCCCGCTCCGTGTGGCGTTCCGGCCTTCGCTCACCTCAAGTGTGAGTTGCTCTCTGATCGCAAGGATGCCTCGGCCCAGCGGAAATAGCGGAGTAACACATGGCGGACTATCGCTCTGCATCTGCTCCAGTGGACGCCGCCGCAGGCCGTACAATAGCGCAAATGCTCATTGCCGCCGGAGTTCTCGTTCTTCTGATCTGGGCTTATCTCATGTTTGCGCGCGGCGGCTTTTGGCGCATCTATCCCGCGTTACCGCCTTTGCTTTTACCGGGAGACGCTTCCTATGGAAGCCCGAGCAGCGAGCGCCCCGTTCGGATCGCCGTGATCATCCCCGCCAGAAATGAAGCCGATGTCATTGGGCAGGCCATTCTCTCATTGCTGCGGCAAGCCGGACAAAACGCCATCCACATTTTCCTGGTCGATGACGGCAGCACGGATTCAACCGCCCAGGTCGCGCGCGCAGCCGCAATGGCCGCCGGTCAGACGGAAGATATTACGGTTGTGCGCGGGACTCCGCTCCCGCCCGGATGGTCCGGCAAGCTCTGGGCGCTGGAACAGGGAATCGAACTGGCGCGTCAGACGAATCCTGATTTCTTTCTGTTCACAGACGCCGACATTGAGCACGCGTCCGATAGCCTTTCCTCACTGGTTGCGATTGCCCGGGGCGCACCGTATGACCTGGCTTCATTCATGGTGAAACTCCACTGCCAGTCGGTGGCAGAAAAACTATTGATCCCCGCATTCGTTTATTTCTTCTTCAAGCTTTATCCGCCCGCATGGATCGCCAATCCGCGGCGCACCACCGCGGGTGCGGCAGGCGGATGCATTCTCATACGCCCGGCGGCGCTCGATAAGGCAGGCGGCATTGGCGCTATCCGGCAGGAAGTGATCGATGATTGCTCCCTGGCGGCGCGCGTCAAGCGAACTGGCGGACGCCTGTGGCTCGGAGCTTCCGCCACCACGCGCAGCATTCGTCCTTACGGCGGATTTTCTGAAATTGGACGCATGATCTCGCGTAGCGCCTTCAGCCAGTTGCGCCATTCCACGCTATTCCTGCTGTTGTCGATGGTGGGAATGGCCGCCACCTATCTGCTGCCGCCTGCCCTTGTGCTGGGCGATCTTCTGGGCGGTCATCACGCGGGGGCGGCTGCGTTGGTCGTGGGAACGTGCGCGGCCGCGTGGCTGCTGATGATCGTCAGCTACGTCCCCGTGCTTCGCCTATATCGCCTCAGCCCTTTATGGGCGCTGGCGCTGCCTGCTGCTGCTGTCTTCTATGTCGGTGCAACATTTCATTCCGCCGTGAAATATTGGTCGGGCCGCGGAGGCCAATGGAAAGGACGCATCCAGGACCCGCTACAGCATAGTTAAGGAGCGATCAGATTGGGTGAACCCTGGTTGGAGTGTTTTGACAACCGGAATAGGGAGTCATATTCTTCTGTTTCTCTGGGCCGTACACATTAAATGTTGATTCGTACGGCAAGTACCTGTACACCGTAGGAAGGAGGGCAATGGCGCAGGCATTAAAAGGTCGTTCAGGCTCCCGCGTCCGCAAGCAGCAGCGGTTAGAGGCCAGGATCACACCAGACCAGAAGCGTCTGATCGAGCGTGCCGCGGAGCTGCGCGGCACAACAGTTACGGAATTTGTCGTTGCCAGCGCGCAGCAAGCAGCGGCGGATACGATCAGGGATTTTGAGGTATTGACCCTCCGCGACCAGGCTCGCAGAGTTTTTGTGCATGCAATCCTCAATCCACCTCTTCCAACCGAGGCCGCACGTGCCGCCGCACGTCGATACAAGGCACAATTGGAAGGGTAATTGACCAAGGAGCGCGAAAGATCTCATTTTGTGATTGAGCCGCTCGGAGCAAGGCATGACCGAGCGGCTTTCTCCTGTGGCAATCATCAAATGTAAAGTGGTTCAGGCGGGCGTTTGCGCGCTTTCCTGCTCAACGATTTCGGCATCATCATCCGGCTCTGACTTATCGATCCTGATGCCCACGGCGGCGAAGATGCGCTCTTTGGTCACGATATTATCTTCAGCGATCGGCTTCTGAATTCTGGCCACCGCCTCCGATGACAGGGGCGCGGCCACGGGATCGCGGCGCATGATCGTCGATATCCAGCTGAGCAGCGCGATCAGGTAGGCAAACTGCCCCACTTCGCTGGAGATGCTCCGCAAAACCGGACCCGTGTAAATACTCACCACAAACCGCGTCGTCGCCTGTACCGTCAGGTAGAGGACAAAGCCGATGGCGATCTCCGCCAGGGACGACTTCCAGGTGATGCCCAGTTTTTTCGATTGCACCAGCAGCAACCAGAGCAGGGAAGCGTCGGCCAGGAAGATGGTGCGTTCAATGGTGAGAGGGACTTCGATATACGTCTGTTTGTGCCCGGACGGCATCATCACGGAAACGGCCACCGCGGTGGAAATGCCCAGCACCGCCCAGAAACAAAACCGGGCCACCACGCGGCCCGGCAAAGACTCAAAGGGGTCCAGCACTTTGACCAGGATTTCCAGCAGGACCAGGTTCAGCAGGATTGCCTCAATGAAATCAACCAGGGAATAGGTGATTTCAAAGGCGTGCGAGCTGCCAAACCGCTCCACGGCGAGCGTGAAGATCATGGCGCCGGCCATGTAGAAGACGTAATAGCTGAAAACTTTCCAGTGCTTGAAAAACTCCCGGCGCCAGATCAAGGCTCCACAAGCCACCACCTGGCAGATAATGGTGGCGTACCAGAACACGTAATCAAGCGTAAGCAGGCTTTGTTTCATCTACTAAATAGTTACTGGACGCTCAAGCTTCCCGAGTTGTGCGGCGGAATCGGTATGCCGCCCGCCGGCGGTTTGGTGCCAATTTTGAGCGTACTCAACAAAAGCGCGAGTGCGAGAATAACCTTAGTGTCGATCATTTTTGGAACCCTTCCTTAATAGCCCCGATTTACAGTCTTTCGAGGGGTGAGAGTCGACGTGTAGGCCAAGCCCGCGCGCGCCGGGGGACTTGAAATTCCTCATCCGCACCGGTGCCTCTTTAACTTACACGTCCATTTCATATTATTTCGGCATTCACCGGAGTCAGCTATATACCCTAAGGTCTTGCCCTTGGGTTACTTGTATGGTTCTAAGGCGGGCCGCCAGCCGCGCCGCAAAACTTAACATAAGTTATTCCTTTTCAGCTGGTTATAAGGAAATATAGGGTAGAATGCCAGACAGCATCCCAAACACTAGAAGAGCTGTCATGTTACGTCATAGGTCGGTACTCGTTTTGCTGGTTTCACTTGCGATCGCGCCTTGCCTGGCGCAACAGCCGGAGGGCGCGTCTTCCTCAGAAGGACTGGGTAAAATCCATTTTCCCAACTCATGCGCCCAGGCGGCCCAAGCCCCATTTTTGAAGGGGATCGCACAGCTCCATTCGTTCCAATACGCGGCGGCGGAGAAGGCCTTTACTGAAGTTACCCAGGCCGATCCGAAGTGCGCCATGGCGTATTGGGGGCTGGCGATGTCGCGCTATCGTCCGCTGTGGGACGGCGCGAACGATAAGGCATTGCGCAACGGCCGCGCCGACCTGGAGAAAATCCAGAAGGACTGGCCGGTCAGCAAGCGCGAACGCGAATACATTGCTGCCATCGCAATCATCTTCAATTACGAGCGCAGCCTGGGCGATGACCGCATTGCCGGCTACAGCCGGGCCATGGCGGAAATCGCAAAACATTATCCTGATGACGGCGAAGCCCAGGCGTTTTACGCTCTCTCGTTGCTGGCGCTGCCCAACCGGGGCGATGACACCGCGATCCGCGAAAGAGTCATTGCAATTCTAGACCGGCTTTCGGCGGCGCAACCCGAGCATCCCGGCGCCGTCCACTACCTTATTCATGCCGCTGACACTCCTGAGCTGGCGCCCAAGGGTCTGACCGCCGCGCGCAACTATGCCAGGATTGCGCCGGCGTCGTCGCACGCGCTCCACATGCCTGCGCATATTTTTGTGCGGCTCGGCCTGTGGCAGGAGTCTATTGATTCCAACCTGGCCGCCGCCGCTGCCGCAGCCCAGGCCACCGAGCAGCACATGGGAGAAGCCCAGTATCAGTTCCACGCCATGGATTTTCTCAATTACTCATATCTGCAGTTGGGAGAGCAAGCCAAGGCCTTGCAGGTAATTGACGACCTGAACAAAGTTCCGGGAAGCACCGCCGATCTCACCACGAACCTGCGCGTGAATTTCACCACGCGCACTCTGATGGAGCTGCATCGCTGGAAGCAAGCCCTGGCGCTGGCGCCGGAAGGCAATCCGCAGGACCGGCAGATGATCTATCTGCTGCACACGATTGCCGCCGCGCGCACCGGCGACGCGCGTCTTTCCGAAGAAAGCCTGAAGAGCCTGAAGAAGTCTTTTAGCGAGGAACGGCACAGAGATAAATTCCTGGAGAACTATCGCCGCAGCGTGGCCGAAGCCTGGGTGGATTACGCCAAGGGCAAGCAGGACAAGGCGCTCAAGAAGATGCGCTCCGTGGCCGACAAGCAAGACAAAGACGATCCCGGCCCCTTTGCCGTTACCGCCCGTGAGATGCTGGCGGACATGCTGCTGGAACTTCATCGGCCCGCCGAGGCGCTGGCCGCTTATGAAACCGTGCTGAAGCTCGCCCCCAACCGCTTCAATCCGCTCTACGGCGCGGCAGCCGCCGCGGAACTGGCCGGCGATTCCGGCAAAGCGAAGACCTATTACGGCAAGCTGAGCCAGAATTGCCCGGCGGAAGCGGACCGTGAAGAGTTGCAGAAAGTCAGGACTTTGGCCGCGGGCAACCACTAAGCCCGAAAGTTATTTGAACCAGCTGCGGGCCAGCTCCGCTTCTTCATAAATGGAGCGGAGCGCGAGCCGGGTTTCATTCACCAGCAATGAACAACCCACGGCCAAGCCCAGAAACCCGACCGTCCCCAGCACAAAGCTGATGACCACGATCACTTCAAACGGCCATTTATATTGCGTGGAAACCACGCTCGCGCCGAGGATGGAAACCACGCTGGCGGCGGCAAAGCAGCCGATGGCGCCGTAAAAGAAACTCATTGCGCGGACCAGCAGTGCGCCGCGCTTTTCCAGCCGTCCCAGATGGCTCACCCACAGCGCCCTGGTTGCGGGATCGATCTCCGCGCCGTGCAGGTCTTTCACCAGCGCGCGGGTGCGGTCCACCACGCGGGCCAGCCGGTTGCCGGTCCCCAGGGCCAGCACAGAAGACGCATTGGTGAACACTGCCGGAGCGGCGATCAGGGTGAGCACGGCAAAAGGACTATCGGCAACTGGCGTGATCATCGGCTACTAGTATGCAGCGTGGCAATCCAACATGGAAGCCTGCGTAGCGCAAGAGTTGCGGCTACGGCCGGGCGGACGCCAGGGCCTTTTCCACTGCCGCGTCCTGACCGTAGATGTCGTCAAAGAAGTGAACGTCGCCGTTCTCCTCAACCACAGCTGTGTCATAGGTAACAAAGACGGGAACGGGGCTTTCCAGCTTCACAGGGATTGACTGGTTGCCGACCATCGCCGCTTCCACCCGCTCCGGTGTCCACTCTGGAGAGTTTCGCAACACCCATGAAGCGAGCGCGAGCGGGTGTTCAAGCCGTATACAGCCGTGACTGAAATCGCGGCGGGATGACGCAAACAAATTCGCCTCCGACGTGCCATGCAGGTAGAGCCCCTCGCGGCTGGGGAAGACAAACTTCACCAGCCCCATTGCATTGCCGTCGCCTGGCTGCTGCCGCAGTGAGAGCTTGCCTGAGTCGAGTTGCTGCAAAACCGCGGGCACCGGCTGGTCCACGGCCACGATCTGACCGGAAGCGTTCACCACTTCCATGTGGTTTTTCCAAAGGTAATGCGGGTCCTTTCGGACATCGGGTAGAATCTCGTATTTCGCGACGTGAGATGGGATCCGCCAGTAGGGTCGGAACACGATCGAGTCCACCCGGTCCGCGAATGACGGGGTGTGAACGCCACTGGCTTCTCCAATGACCACCTTCATTGTGAGTGTCTGGCGTCCGCCTTCGAAAGCGCGAAGGCGAAATTCGGGAAGGTTCACGGTGATGAAACGCCGTCCCGCATCTTCGGGCAGCCAGCGCCATCTCTCCAGCGCCAGCTTTAGTTGCGTGGCGCGCCGGCCGAGAGGAGTGTCGAGCTTGTCATATGTGTCCGGACCGAGAATGCCATCAACCTCAATGCCGTTTCTGCCCTCAAAATGCTTGACCGCTGAGACCAGCGGCTCCTCATAGATCTCTGGATGGGCGATCCTGGCGTCAGGGGGAAGATCTCCGGTGCGCCGCAACTTGGCCGCGATCTGCATCACGCCCGCGTACGAGCTGTCCGGATAAACGTCCTGATTTCCGCGCGGAATGGGACCACTCTCGCCGCCCCGGGCCATCACCAGGTAATCCTGGAGCGCCTTGAGCGCGCGGCCATAGCCGGGCCAGGCTGGTTCGGCCTGCGCCAGCGCCGCCGGAACATCGGCCGCAGCCACAACCTCGCGCTTGAGAAATCCAGCGGCATCAAACGGCGCCCGCTTGAGCCCGGACTGAAAGTCCGCGGGATTGAGACGGCCGTGATGCACATGCGAAACGTAGCGTACAGCGGAGACAGTCAGGGCGAGATCGAAGCGCGCGAGTTCTTCCGAAGAAACCGGGTTGGCGGAAGCAAACCGCACCAGCCTGTCCCTCCAGCGTGAGGCGTCATAGTCTTCCGGTTCCAGTCCCCGCTCTTCGGCGCGCTGCAGCGCCTGCACCAGGGCCCGCGCCTGCGGCGTGGGAGCGCCGTTGCTGGTCCAGGCCAGAGAAAATACCGGACCGTAAAATTGCCGTATTTGCTCGCGATAGTTAGTGAAATCCGGCCAGCGCAGGTCCGGCAACTCGCCAGTTTCAATCAAACGGCACAAGCGGGCGCCGGCATCATCCGCTTCGGCGGCAAGTCGAAGCGCGCCGCAAGAAGTTCGAACCGTGGCGCCGGGAGCATGAGCATGCGCCGGCAGCGTCGCCAGAATGGCAGCGACCATGGCCAGGAGAGAGGGGATGGGGGAGAGCCGTCTCATGAACCTTAATTTCTGCTACACGCGATAAATTGTCTGTAATGGCAGTCACATTATTTTGCGGAAGTGAAAAAAAAGATAGAGCAAAAATGCGCGGAACAGGCGAATTTATTGGTTATTTGCGGCTGTAGCGATGATCTGTGTGGAGAGTTGCAGAAAAGGTGAAGGAGTTTGCAACCCAGGGAGAGATTTTGACGGGGAATCCCGTCGTTTGAAGTGGAGCAGGCCGCCTTGAGATTCTGCTCCACCCGAAGCTACGAAGGGTACTAAGCCGCTTTCCGTCTGCGTGCCGCGCTTTTTGCCTGCCGAGAAAGCGCCTTGTGCGACGCCGCCGAACGCGGCTCACGCTTGAGCGCCGCCTCACTGCTGCGCGACCGCCTGGCGGACACTTTCTTTCTGCCGCTGCGGCCACGGCTGCTATCGCGCTCCGCTGCCTTGCGCGTCTTTTCTGAAACCCGGCCTTTCTTTGGCGGCGGCAGGTCCACGCCGGCCCGGCGCGCCTTGGAAAGCCCTATGGCGACGGCTTGTTTGGCTGACTTGGCGCCGTGTTTGCCTTCGCGGATGTGATGGATTTCCTCGCGCACGAATTCGCCGGCCTGCGTGCCGGGTGATTTGCCTTCGCGCTTGTCCTGCTCTGCGCGTTCCAGAGTTTCTTGTTCGGGCATCGCTTTCCCCTCCTTGCTGAAATGTGATGCCGCGCGCAATTTGAAGGATTGCCATTAGCTATGGACCGCAGCTCGCCCCCGGCTGCGCGGGAGAATTTTGAATAACGCAGGCGAGGGCAGCCTGCGCTCCACATCACCTTACTTCCGCGGTCGAGCCGGGAACTTTCTGCCAGGGCTCAAAGCGCCCGCCCAGGCAAGCGTGCAGGAACTCTTCCGTGCGGCCGTCAAAGTCGAGATTGTTTTCCGGGCGAACGAAGCCATGGCCTTCGTCGGAATACACCACGAAAGTGACCTTGCCGTTGTTCTTGCGAATAGTTTCCACGATCTTCTCCGACTGCGAGAGCTTCACCCGGGGATCAAACTGGCCGTGGCCGATCAGCAGCGGCACGCGAATCTCCCCGGCGTGATAAAGCGGTGAGAGCTTCTCATTGAGCGACTGGTCGGCAGTGACGTCGCCGATCCGCCGCAGCCATCTTTTCTTTACCGGCTTCCAGTAGTCGGGAATGGAATTCATCAGCGTGGCCAGGTCCGCGGGCCCGACCACGTCTACGCCGCAGGCATAAAGATCGGGATGCAAAGTGACGCCGCGCAGAGTAGAGTAGCCGCCAAAAGAGGCGCCCATGATGGCAACTCGTTTGGGATCGGCAATGCCTTCTTTGATGGCCCACCGTACAGCGTCGGTAAGATCGTCGTCGGTCAGCGTGCCGATCTTCCCGTTGGCGGCATTCATGGTTGGAATGTCAACGATGGAAGCGCGATAGTTCACCTGTAGCACCGCGTAGCCGCGATTGGCCAGAAGCTGTCCCACGGGATCGAATCCCCATTCGTCGCGCGCCCATGGTCCGCCATGGACGAAGAGGACCAGCGGCAAATTTTTCCCGTCTTTGCCCGGCGGCAGCGTCAGGTAGCTGACCAGTTTGAATCCGTCGCGCGCCGGGATGGTGAGCGGGCGCATCTCCGCAAGTTTGTATTGCTCAAGCTGCGGACGATCGCGGAAGAGCAGCCTGGCTTGATGCTGGGCATGATCGTACAGATAAAACGATGTTGGCCCATTGTCAGTGAAGTACCAGACCAGCCATTTGTTGCCGCTCGTGTCCTGGCTGGAAACAAAGAAAGCACCGCGCTGCAGCGACGATAGATATTTGAGATCGGCTTCAACCGCCGGATCAACCGCCCGCCATTCCGGCTTCAGGTAATCGAATGCCGCCGCCTGCACATGGTTGTCACGCGGGTCGCGCAGCAAGATGAAGCGGCTGGCAAACTCCTGCCACAAGTCAGCTTGCGGATCGCCGGCCAGAACGCGGAGTTCTTTCCCGGTTGCGGCGTCCAGTTCCACCAGCCGGTTGGTGGGCGAGCCTTTGCTGGAGCCGACCAACAGTTTCTTTCCATCCTGTGAGAAACCGACAATGATGTTGCCGCCGTTCACCTGTCCCAGAAACGGAGCCTGCTCGAAAGGAAGCTTCAGCAGGTCGCGCCAGGTCGCTTTGCCGCTGTCGCGGACGCGAACCACCGTTTCCAGATTGTCAGTGAAGGCCGTGGCCGCGCGGACCACGAGGTTTGCGTCGGCGGTCCAGCCGATTACGTCACCGGGATTCTGCGTGTCCATAACGATCGCGCCAGTGTTCAGATTCACGCGGTAAATATCAAATACCTTGGGATCGCGCAGGTTCATGCCGACCAGAATTTCCTCCGGCCGCGCGGGCGCAAGCAGGACTTGCTCTGAGCGAATGCCGAGAAAGGGCGTCAGATCACGGATTGCGCCGCTCTTCAGATCGGCCGAGTAGAGATGAAAATCCTCATTGCCATTTTCGTCGGACTGGTAGAGCAGATGCTGGTTGTCATAAGCCCAGCGGTAGCCGCCGATTCCTCGCTGGGCGCGCGTGACCATGCGTTTCTGGTGCGTGGCCAGATCTTCCACCCAGATGTTGGCCACGCCCTTGTCGGAAGGAGCCGTATACGCAATGCTTTTTCCGTCGGGCGAGATCGTCACCTGATCATGCTCTGCGGGAGAGTCAAAGACCGTGCGGGGGACCAGAGGCACGTCCTGGGCCAGACCGGTCGCGGCAACGACGATGAGAACCAGAATGATTTCTGCAAGCGAGCGCGAAAGCTGAACGGCGCGAAATGAGTGGGCTGATCTGGCCGGCATGGCGCGTCCCTCCCGAGAAGTATATATATTCAAAGGCAGTCAACAGCGGCAAGCCGCGGTGCTTTATCCTTGCTGTTATGAGTTTTGACTCGATCCGCCTCATTACGTTTGACTGCTACGGCACCTTAATTGACTGGGAGAACGGCATGCTGGCGTCGCTGCGTCCGCTGTTCTCGCGCGATGGACGCAAGACGCCTGACGCGCAGATTCTGGAACTCTATGGCGAGATCGAAGCTGAACTCGAATCCGGCCCTTACCTGCCTTACCGGGAGATACTTTCCAGGACAGCACAGGAAATCGGCCGGCGATTGAAAATCGAGGTTTCAGTGGACGAAGGGCGTGGATTTGCGAGTTCGCTCACGCGCTGGAAGCCCTTCATTGACACGGTTGCAGCCTTGCAATCCATGGCAAAGCGGTTCCGGCTGGGGATTATCTCCAACGTCGATGATGACCTCTTTGCCGAAACCCGGAAGAAGCTGGCGCCGGTGGAATTTGATTTTGTGGTTACGGCGCAACAGATGCAGAGCTACAAGCCGTCCCACAGGAATTTTGAAGAGGCCATCCGGCGCAGCGGCCTGAGCAAGGACCAGGTGCTGCATGCCGGCCAGAGCCTTTACCATGACATCGCCCCCGCCAATGCGCTGGAGATCCGCAATGTCTGGGTGAATCGACGGTCAATCAGGCCGGGAGCGAGCGCAACCAGGGCAGGGACGGCCACGCCCAACTATGAGGTCAGAAATCTGGCCGAGCTTTCTGTGCAGCTCTTTGCTGGCAGCGCATGAGCGCTAGTTCTCTGACCGATTAAATTTGGGATACGCTTCGCGCTCGTCATCACTGCTTTTTCATCCGCTTAAAATCCTTCCCCGCAGCCGGGGGCGGCTGCGCTCCACAATTTTCGTGAGTGCGAGAGCTATGCCCGCCAATTCCCTTAATCACCCGGTCAGAGCGCTAGGCGGCCGGCTGCTTGGGAAATAAAAGAGGTTCCAGCAGCACCTGGCGTGTTTCTTCCGAGGTGAGGCGTTCGTCGGCGGAATAAAACTCCACGGTCCCGCTGCGCGACTGGCGCATGGAAAGGATGCCGCCTTCGGGAACGCCGGCGCTGCGCTGGTTGATCGCCGAATAGTCATAGCGGACGGTGTGATTGACAAAATCGGCCGTGAGCGCCAATTCCAGCCCTGAACCGGAGTTCTGGACGCGATAACGGTCTTCGCCCTCGGTGGCCAGGTCCGCGCCCGAGCCCTGCTTGTTAAATTCCTCCACGTCGGCGCGAAGTTCATCGCCCAGTTCCTGCCAGCGGGCCCGCGCGGCCTCGGCGAAAAGGCCCTCGGGATCGGATTGATCGTGAGTGTTCTGAGAGGTTTGGCGGCGGTGTTCCTGTATCCAGCCCATGTTTTATGGGATGGTACATCCAGCAAAGCAGATGGCTGAACCCGCGCGAAGCGTTAGAATAAGTGCTGGGGAATTGGTTTTATGGGCCTTTCAGTGAAATCGCGCCTTACCCAGCCGCTGGTGCGGGAAAACGGCGGGCACCGTCCTGCCACGTGGGATGAAGCCATGGACCGCGTGACCGCGGCGTTCCGCAGGTCCGTTGCGCGGCAAGATCCGCGCGACTTTGGCATGTTCAGCTGCTCCAAGACCACCAACGAGCTGAACTATACGGCGCAGAAGTTTGTCCGCGCGGTGATGGGGACGAACAACATCGATAGCTGCAACCGAACTTGACACGCCCCCAGCGTCGCCGGTCTGGCGGCGGTATTCGGAGCGGGCGGCGGCACAAGTTCCTATCGTGAAGCCGAAGACGCGGACGTGGTCCTGCTGTGGGGATCGAACGCGCGAGAGACGCACCCAATTTTCTTTCACCATGTTTTGAAGGGCATTCACAACGGCGCAAAACTGTATGTGATTGACCCGCGGCGCACCAGTTCAGCGCAATGGGCGGACACGTGGCTGGGGCTCGACGTGGGCTCGGACATATCACTGGCCAATGCCATGGCGCGCGAGATCATTGCGGCCGGCCTGGCCAACACAAAGTTTATTGAGCACGCCACCAGCGGTTTTGCCGCGTATCGCGACCACGTGCAGAAATACACGCTGGAGCGGGCGGAGCGCGAAACCGGCGTTCCCGCCGAGGCAATCAAGAAGGTGGCGCACGCTTATGCCCGCGCCGAACGAGCGCAACTCTGCTGGACGCTTGGCATTACCGAGCACCACAATGCCGTGGATAACGTTGTGGCGCTGATCAACCTGGCGCTGCTCACCGGCCACGTGGGCCGCTACGGCAGCGGCGTCTGCCCCCTGCGCGGCCAGAACAACGTGCAGGGCGGCGGCGATATGGGCGCGATTCCTGACCGGCTGCCCGGCTTCCAGCACGTTGAGAATGACGAGCTGCGCGGCAAATTCGAAAAAGCCTGGGGAACGAAGATTCCCGCTAAAAAAGGCTGGCACATCAGCGGCATGCTGGACGCGATGGAGCGCGGCGAACTGAAAACACTTTACTGCCTGGGCGAGAATCCCGCGGATTCAGAAGCTGACCGCCATCGCGCGCTCAAATTGCTGGGCGGGCTGGAATTCATGGTGGTGCAGGACCTCTTTTATACCAAGACGGCCGAACTGTCGGATGTGGTCTTGCCCGCGACGGCAGGCTGGTGTGAAAGTGAAGGCACCGTGACATCGAGCGAGCGCCGCGTGCAGCGCGTTCGCGCCGCCGTGCCGCCGCCACAAGGCGTGCGTGACGATATCGAAATCATCTTTGACCTGGCGCGACGCCTGGGACATGACTGGGGCGAGCCGAAGGCAGAATGCATCTGGAACGAACTGCGCTCGCTCAGTCCCATGAACGCCGGAATGAGTTATGCCCGGCTGGAAGAACACGGCGGAATGCAATGGCCTTGCTATGACGAGCAACATCCGGGCGAGATGTTTCTACACGGGCGGCTGTGGCATGATCCGTTGATCGGCCCGCGGGCGCCGTTCAGCGTGGTGGAGTTCGCGCCGCCGGTCGACGCGCTGGACGCGCAATTTCCCATCCGCCTTACCACGGGCCGCCGGCTCGATTCCTACAATACAGGCGTGCAGACTGGAAGTCTCTCTTCGCCACTGCGCAGCAAGGAGACGATCGATCTCGCCCCTGAAGACGGGCGGCAGTACAATCTGCGTGAAGGCGAAAGAGTGCGCGTTAGCTCGCGCCGGGGCTCGGTCGTCGCCCCAGTGCGCTTTGATCCCGGACTGCGTCCCGGTCTCGCGTTCCTGACAATGCATTTTCCCGATCAGGTGGCCACCAACGATCTCACGATTGACGCAGTCGATCCAAAATCCGGGACCTCTGAATTCAAGGCGACGGCAATCCGCATTGAAAAGTGTATGGAGGAATAATTGGACCTTCACCTGACTGGCGCGCGTCCCACACCTGAAGAAAAAGCCGCCGTCGATCTGGAATTGGGTGGCGGGCCGGAATCGGTCTGGGAAGGCGGAGCGCCGGGAAACAATGGCGATCACAGAGCGTCTTCCGGGGGAAACCAGAAAGCAAAGTCTGAGCGCCATCGGCTGCTGCCCGTTTTGCACGCCATCCAGAAGCGCATTGGCTGGATCAGCCAGGGCGCCATCAATTACGCCGCGCTGCGCCTGGACGTTCCGCCGGCGGAGGTCTACGGCGTAGCTTCTTTCTACGGAATGTTTTCCCTTGAGCCGCGTCCGGCCGTGGTGGCCCACGTTTGCGATGACATTGCCTGCATGACGCGCGGCTCTGAAGAGCTGTGCGATCAACTGGACACGCGCCTTGGCCCTGAAGGGATTCCTTGCGCCGGTGGCCGGGCCATGTGGGTGCGAAGCAATTGCCTGGGGCTGTGCGAGCGCGCGCCGGCGGTTTTAGTCGCGCGTGCCGGGGTGAAGCCACGGGAGCGGGTGCTGGCGCCGGCCAGCCTGGAGCGCGTGCAGTCCCTGATTACTGACGCCGCGAATGACGTGTTGCCGGCGGCGCCTGACGTTCTCAATCCGCAGCTCTCCGTGCCGCAGGAGGGATCAAGAAAGCTGGCGCTGTTGCGCCGCGCGGGCAAGAGCAATGCCACGGAGCTTGACGGCTACCAGCGCCTTGGAGGATATGACGCGCTGCGCAAAGCGCTTGAACTGGGAGCGGAAGGCGTATTGCGCGAGATCAGCGCGTCCAAGCTTCTGGGCCGCGGAGGGGCCGCATTCCCGGCCGCGAAGAAATGGGAGGCGCTGCATCAGCAGCGCGATCTCCTGAAAAACAATCCGGGCCGCAGGCACTACGTGATCTGCAATGCCGATGAGTCCGAGCCGGGAACATTTAAAGATCGCGTGATCATGGAAGGCGATCCGTTTGCGGTTTTGGAAGGCATGACGATCGCAGGGCTGGTGACCGGCGCGGAGCAAGGTTACATCTATCTGCGCGGCGAATATCCGCTGGCGGCGGAGCGCATGGCGCACGCCATTGAAGCCGCGCGCTGGGAAGGCTTTCTGGGAAAGAACGTCCTTGGCAGCGGCCTGAGATTCGACATCGAGTTGCGCCGGGGCGCGGGCGCTTACATTTGCGGCGAAGAGACCGCGCTGTTCAATTCGATTGAGGGGCATCGCGGGGAGCCGCGCAACAAGCCGCCTTTTCCCACACAGGCCGGCTTGTTCCGCCAGCCGACGGTGGTGAACAACGTGGAAACGCTGATCAACGTGCCGATCATTTTGGGCGAGGGAGGCGCGGCCTACGCAAAAGTGGGGACGGAGAATTCCGCCGGACCAAGGCTCTTTTGTTTGTGCGGCCACGTTGGCCGGCCCGGAGTATATGAAGTCCCGATGGGAACCACGCTGCGCCAGCTAATAACAATGGCAGACGG
>Ga0164306_10000500_pt1 | contig 16011 bp, 13 predicted proteins | sample Whisoiple_242_MG_FD_110213 | JGI IMG/M metagenome (GOLD analysis project Ga0164306, IMG submission 110213) | Soil microbial communities amended with fresh organic matter from upstate New York, USA - Whitman soil sample_242_MG | ecosystem: Environmental > Terrestrial > Soil > Unclassified >... | reverse complement strand
GCTCGCGGTGATCCTCGCGAACATCTGGCGCGGGACCGCGTTCTCGATGATGGTCTACGGCGCCGCGCTGTCCGAGGTGCCGCCGGACGTCACCGAGGCCGCCGCGATCGACGGCGCCACCGGGCCGCAGCGGTTCTTCCGGATCACGCTGCCGATGATCCGCCGGTCGATCTCGACCAACCTCATGCTCACGACCCTGCAGACCCTCGCGGTGTTCACCCTCATCTGGGTGATGACCGGCGGCGGGCCCGGCACGGACTCCTCGACGCTGCCCGTCCTGGCCTACCAGGAGGCGTTCAAGTTCGCGCAGGTCGGCTACGGCACGGCGATCGCGACCGTGACGCTGCTGGTCGGGGCCGTGTTCTCGATCGTGTACATCCGCGTGCTCAAGCCGGAGGTGGACTGATGACCGCGCTCACCGCCCCCACCGCGCCGGTGGCGTCGTCGGCCCGCCGGCGGGGCAACCGCCCGGTGCCGTCGGTCGCGTCGCCCCGGCGGCGCACCGGCCGGCTGCTGGTCACGCTCGCCCTGGTGCTGGTCGGCATCGCGTTCCTGGTGCCGCTCGCGTGGATCGTCCTGGCGTCGCTCGACCCGGCGGCGACCGTGTCGGTGAAGCTGCCCGAGTCGATCACGACGGACAACTTCACCGAGATCCTCACCTGGGAGGCGACGTTCCGGCCGCTGTGGAACTCGCTGGTGCTGTCCCTCGGCACCGGGGTCGTCACCGTGCTGGCGTCGGTGCTCGCCGCCTACCCGCTGTCCCGGTACCAGATGCGGTTCCGCAAGCCGTTCCTCTACTCGATCCTGTTCGGCACCTGCCTGCCGATCACCGCGATGATGGTCCCGGTCTACGCGCTGTTCGTGTACCTGGGGCTGCTCGACTCCGTGCCGGGCACGATCTTCTTCCTCGCCGCCACGTCGCTGCCGATGGCGATCTGGATGACCAAGAACTTCATGGACTCCGTCCCGGTGTCCCTGGAGGAGGCGGCCTGGGTCGACGGCGCCGGGTCCATGACCGCGCTGCGCCGGATCGTCGTCCCGCTGATGCGCCAGGGCATCGCCGTGGTGTTCATCTTCGTGTTCACGCAGGCGTGGGGGAACTTCTTCGTCCCGTTCGTGCTGCTGTTCTCGCCCGACAACCAGCCCGCCGCCGTCGCGATCTACAGCTTCTTCGGCACCTACGGGACGGTCGCCTACGGCCGGCTCGCGGCGTTCTCGATCCTCTACTCCGTCCCCGTGCTCGTGCTGTACCTGCTGGTGCAGCGGTTCTCCGGGGGCTCGTTCGCCATGTCCGGCGCCGTGAAGGGCTGACGCCGCCGCGCCCCGGCGCAGCGCCCCGCGCCCCGACCCCGACCCGATCACCGCACGCCGTCAGGAAGGTCCACCATGCCCGTCGAGCACTCCGCCGCCGTCGTCCAGCGCGTCCAGCGGTTCCTGCACGAGCGGCTCGCCCCGGCGGTCGTCGCCGGCCGCGCGCCGCTCGACGTCACCGCCTGGACCGCGCCGGGGGAGCCGGTGCCGTTCGCCGAGGCGACCGCTCAGGCGTACGCCGCCGCACCGCCCGGGACGCCGTGGGGCGCGCCGTGGAGCACGACGTGGTTCCGGATGACCGGCGACGTCCCCGCGGGCTGGCTCGGCTCCGACGAGGTGCGCGCCGGCCGGCACGCGGTCGAGCTCGCGATCGACCTCGGGTTCACCACCACCCAGCCGGGCTTCCAGGCGGAGGGCCTCGTGCTGCGGCCGGACGGCGTCGCGGTCAAGGGGCTGTCCCCGCGGAACCAGGCGGTGCCGTGGGCCGAGCCGCGGGTCGACGTGTACGTCGAGGCGGCGGGCAACCCGGACGTCGGCAGCAGCACCTGGTACGGGCCGACACCGCTCGGCGACCCGCTGACCGCCGGCACCGACCCGCTGTACGCGCTCCGGTCCGCCGAGGTGGTGCTCCGGGACGTCGAGGTGTGGGAGCTGTGGCAGGACCTGCTCGCCGTGCTCGGGCTGGTCGAGGTCGTCGACCCGGCGTCCACCCGGTACGCCCGGGCGGTGCGCGCGCTGGACCTGGTCGTCGACGCGGTCGACCCGGCGGACGTCGCCGGGACCGCGGCGGCCGGGCGGGCGGTGCTGCGGCCGGTGCTCGACGTCCCGGCCGCGCCGGGCGGGCACCGGGTGCTGGCGACCGGGCACGCGCACATCGACTCGGCCTGGCTGTGGCCGGCGCGGGAGACGGTGCGCAAGTGCTCGCGGACCTTCGCCAGCGTCGTCGCGCTGATGGACGAGCGGCCGGACTTCGTGTTCGCGTGCTCGTCGGCGCAGCAGTACGCGTGGGTGGCGGAGCGGCACCCGGAGCTCTTCGAGCGGATCCGCGCGAAGGTGGCCGCCGGCCAGTTCGTGCCGGTGGGCGGCATGTGGGTCGAGTCGGACACCAACATGCCCGGCGGCGAGGCGCTGGCGCGGCAGATGGTCGAGGGCAAGCGGTACTTCCTCGACGAGCTCGGCGTCGAGACCGAGGACGTGTGGCTGCCGGACTCGTTCGGCTACACCGGCGCGCTGCCGCAGATCGTCCGCGCCGCCGGGTCGCGGTGGTTCCTGTCGCAGAAGCTGTCCTGGAACGACACCAACCGGATGCCGCACCACACCTTCCACTGGGAGGGCATCGACGGCTCCCGGGTGCTCGCGCACTTCCCGCCGGTCGACACCTACAACTCCGACCTGTCGCCGAAGGAGCTCGCGCACGCCGAGCGGAACTTCGCGGACAAGGACGTCGCCACGGAGTCGCTGGTGCCGTTCGGCTGGGGCGACGGCGGCGGCGGGCCCACGCGCGAGATGCTGGCGGCGGCGGACCGCGCCCGGTCGCTCGGCGGGCTGCCGGAGGTCGAGCTGGGCTCGCCGAACGCGTTCTTCGCGCGGGCCGAGGCGGAGCTGGCCGACGCCGGCGGGCCGCCCGCGGTGTGGTCCGGCGAGATGTACCTGGAGTACCACCGCGGCACGTACACCTCGCAGGCGCGGACCAAGCGCGGCAACCGGCGCAGCGAGCACCTGCTCCGCGAGGCCGAGCTGTGGGCGGCCACGGCGTCGGTGCGGACCGGGGCGGCGTACCCGGCCGAGGAGCTGCGCGCGCTGTGGCGGGTCGTCCTGCTGCACCAGTTCCACGACATCCTGCCCGGGTCGTCGATCGGCTGGGTCTACCGGCAGGCGGAGGAGGCGTACGCCGACGTCGAGGCGCGGGCCGGCGCGCTCGTGGACGCGGCGCTCGCGGCCCTCGTCGGGGAGGGGGACCGGACGGTGCGGCTGAACGCGGCGCCGCACGCGCGGGACGGGGTGCCGGCGCTGGGCGGTTCCGTGGCGTCGGACGACAGCGCGGCGGGGCCCGGCGCCGGGTCGGTCGAGGTGCTGCGCGAGGGCGACGCCCTGCGGGTGCGGACCGACGCGCTCGACGTGCGGCTCACGCCGGGCGGGCAGCTCGCGTCCGTGCGGGACCTGGCCGCGGGGCGCGAGGCCGTGGCGCCCGGGCACCTGGCCAACCTGCTGCAGGTGCACCGCGACGTGCCGCGGCAGTGGGACGCCTGGGACATCGACGCCGAGTACCGGCGGACCGTCGAGGACCTGCTCGACGCCGACACCGTCGAGGTCGTCGCCGAGAAGCCCGACCGCGCCGTGGTCCGCACCTCGCGCACCCTCGGCGACTCGACGATCGTGCAGGAGCTGACCTTCCGGCCGGGCACCCGGGCGGTCGAGATCGTCACCGAGGTCGACTGGCACGAGCGGCAGCGGCTGCTCAAGCTCGCGTTCGGGCTGGACGTGCACGCCGACCGGTCCGCCGCCGAGACCCAGTTCGGCCACGTGCACCGCCCGACGCACACCAACACGTCCTGGGACGAGGCGCGGTACGAGATCTGCGCCCACCGCTGGCTGCACGTCGGCGAGGCCGGGTACGGGGTGTCGGTCGCCAACGACGCGACCTACGGCCACGACGTCACCCGGGCGGTCGGCGAGGACGGCGGCACCGCCACGGTGGTCCGGCAGTCCCTGCTCCGGGCGCCGCTGTTCCCGGACCCGGAGGCCGACCAGGGCCGGCACCGTTTCCTGTCCGTGCTGCACGTCGGCGCGGGCATCCCGGAGGCGGTCGTGGACGGCTACCGGGCGAACCTGCCGGTGCGCGAGGTGCGCGGCGGCCGGGACGTCGCGCCGCTGGTGGTCGTCGACGGGCCGGGGGCGGTCGTCGAGGCCGTGAAGCTCGCGGACGACGGGTCGGGCGACGTGGTCGTGCGGCTGTACGAGGCGCACGGCGGGCGGGCCCGGGCGACCGTGACGGCGGGGTTCGACGCCGCCGGGGTGGCCGAGGTGGACCTGCTGGAGCGCGAGGTCGAGCCGCGGGCCGTGGTGCCCGGGGCCGGCGACGGGGCCGCTGGGGCGGCCGGGGCGGCGGGCGCGGCGGTCGCGCTCGACCTCCGGCCGTTCCAGCTCGTCACCCTCCGCTTCCGCCGGGCCTGACGGGGGCGGCGGCCTCGCCGCCCTCGCGCCCTGCCGCCCTCCCTCCCACCCGCCCGCTGCGCCGAGATAGGGCCTCCGCGCCGAGAGAGGGCCCGCCGCGGCCCTATCTCGGCGGAGGGGTCCTATCTCGACGTCGGCGCGCGGCGGCGGGTCGGCGCGCGGGCGCGGGGCGGGCGTCGGACGCACAGGTCGCGCCCAGGTGCGGCCCAGCGTCCCGGCAGGTCCGGGCGGGAGCGTCGGCGCAGGTGGGCGCGGCGCCGCGGGTGCGGCGGCGCGCCCCGACGCCCGACCCCGCACAGGAAGCGACCGATGAGCTCACGACCCCTGGCCCAGGAGAAGCTGCCCAAGAAGGACCGCAAGGCGCTCGCCCGGGAGCTCGCCCGCCTGGAGCGCGAGCGCCAGGCGCAGCGCCGGCGGCGCAACAAGCGGCTCGGCTGGGCGGGAGCCGGGACGGCCGTCGTCGCCGTCGGGGTGATCGCGGCGCTCGCGGTGCAGGCGTCGGTCCGCGCCGGGCAGGTCGGGCCGCACAACATGCTGTCCGACGGCCTCGTGCTCACCGGCGACGGCAGCGCGGTCGCCGCGAGCCGCACCAGCGCGCTCGACCCGGGGGAATCGCCGGTCGCGACCGTCGTGGACCGGAGCAGCGGCGTGCTCGACCTCGTGCTGTACCTGGACTACCGGTCGCCCGAGGCCGAGACGTTCTGGGCCGCGAACTCCGCGTCGATCGAGCAGTGGGTGACCGCGGGCTACGCGACGCTGGAGATCCACCCGCTGGCGCTGCTCGACGGGGCGACGGTCGGCACGGGGTCGGGCGCGTCGGCGTCGGCGTCGGCCGCTCCGTCCGCCGCCGCGTCCGCCGCGCCGTCCGCGTCCGCCGCGCCCACCGCCGACGGCTCGCTGCTGGGGACGATGCAGACGACCGGCGACTACTCGGCCCGCGCCGCCGGGGCGCTCGCGTGCGTGGCGGACACGGCGCCGGACAGCGCCCTCGCCGTGCACGACGCCCTGCTCGCCGCGCAGCCCGACCTGGACGAGGACGGCCTCGCCGAGGACGACCTGGTCGCGCTCGTGCAGAACGCCGGCGTCACCGACGAGGCGGTGGCGGACTGCGTCACGGGCGGCGACTTCACCGACTGGGCCCAGGCGGCGACGACCCGGGCGGCGGAGTCCGTGCCGTACGACGTCGGCAGCGTCACCACCAGCCCGGTCCTGCTGGTGGGCGGCCAGGAGTACACCGGCGACCTCGGCGACGCGGACGCGCTCCTCGCGTTCATCGAGGAGGTGAGCACGCAGCTCGCGGCCGAGGCGGCGGAGGCCGAGGCGTCGGCGTCGCCGAGCGCGTCCCCGACGGAGTCGCCCGCCGCGGGCGCGTCGGAGGCGCCGTCCGCGCAGGCCACGGAGCCGACCGCCCCCTAGCGTGGGGGCATGGACCGCTGGACCTGGCCCGCGTGGGTGGGCGTCGTGGGCGGGGTCGCGGCCTTCGTCGTGCTCCTCGTGCCCGTGCTCGTCGTGCAGAGCCGGCGGTACGGCCGGCTGAGCGGCCCGAGGCTCCTGGGCGCCGCGGCCGTCGCGGTCTACGGCGTCGCGCTGCTCGCCTACACGCTGCTGCCGCTGCCGTCCGGCGACCTCGCGGCCTGGTGCGCGCGGTACGGCGTCGGCGGGCCGCAGCTGCGGCCGTTCCAGTTCGTCGCCGACATCCGCCGGGACACCGCGGGCCTGGGGCTCGGCGCCACCCTGCGCAGCGCCGCGGTGCTGCAGGTCGCGTTCAACGTCCTGCTGTTCGTGCCGTGGGGCGTGCTCGCCCGCCGCTACCTCGGCTGGGGCGTGCTCGGCAGCACCCTGTCGGCGGCGGGCGCGTCGCTGCTGGTCGAGACCACGCAGACGACGGGGATCTTCGGCCTGATCGGCTGCGCGTACCGGCTCGGCGACGTCGACGACCTGCTCACGAACACGCTCGGCGGTCTGGTCGGGGCCCTGCTCGCGCCGCTGGTGCTCGGCTGGATGCCCCGCTCGGGCGACCTGGCGGCCGGGCGGGCGCTGCCGCGGCCGGTCACGTCGGCGCGCCGCTGGCTCGGCATGCTGGTGGACGCCGCGCTGGTGACGCTCGTCGGGTACGGGATCACCGTGGCCTACCGGGTGCTGCTCGTGGCGACCGGCCGGCCGGTCCCGGTCGACGGCGACCCGGTCGAGCTGCTCGTCGGCACGGTGCTGCCGGTCGCGGTGCTGCTCTGGCTGCCGCCGCTGCTCGGGAGCGGGGCGTCGCTCGGGCAGCGCGCGATGTGGCTCGAGCCACGGTGGCGGCGGGCCGACGGCACGGCCGGGCGCGGGCCGCTCGCCGCGCGCGCGGCGCGGGGCGCGCTCGGGGCCGGGCTCTGGGGGCTGCTGACCGTGCTGGCGGGGCTGCCGGACGCGTGGCCCGGGGGTGCGGGCGCCGGCGCGGGCGGGGTGATCGGCGTCGTCGGCGCGGTGGCCGCGGTCGCGCAGCCGGTGCTCGTCGTCGCGTGGGTGCTGGCGGTGCCGTGGAGCCGGGGCCACCGCGGGCTGTCGTACGCGCTCACCGGGGCGGAGCTGGCCGACGCGCGGGACGGCGCGGGCCGCGCGGCGGGCCCCGGCCCGGGCGCGGGCGAGGTCGGCGTGCGCGCGGGGGACCGGCTCGGCTGACCCGGCCGGCTCGCCCCGCGGCCGCTCGGCCCGTGGCGGCTCAGCCCGCCAGGGCCTTCGCGAGCGGCACGGCGGGGTCCGCGGCCCGGGCGCGGTCGAGCACCGGCAGCGCCGCGCCCGCGAGCAGCCGCCGCGCGCCGCCCACGTCGCGGGGGCGGTCCACCGCGAACACCGCCGTGAGCGTGCCGGTCCCCGGGGCGAACCACAGCGCGGTCCAGCCGTCCTCGCCGGCCGGGTCGCCGCGCAGCACGACGTCGTCGTCGGCGCCGGGCAGGCCGTAGAGCGCGAGCTCGTGCCCGAGCTGCGTCGAGAACACGTACGGCGCGAGGTCCGCCTCCGCGGCCTCCCGGCCGAGCAGCCCCGCGACCGCGACCGCCGGGCCGCGCAGCGCCGCGTCCCAGTGCCCGCCGGGCACCCAGCCGTGCCGGGCGGACCGGCGCCGGGCCGCGTCGCCGACCACCCGCGCCCGCCACGACCCGCCGACCGGGGCGTGCCGCTCGTCGACCGGCACCGACCCGTCCGGGTCGAGCGGCAGCGCGCCCGCCAGCCAGCCCGTCGCCGGGCGCGCGCCGATCGCCGCCAGCACCGCGTCCGCCGGCAGCACCGTGCCGTCGGCCAGCCGCACCGCGCCGGGCTCGACCGCCGCGACGGCCGCGCCCGTGCGCAGCCGCACGCCCGCCCGGGCGAACCAGGGGGCGGTGAGCGCGCCGACCCGCCCGCCCAGCGCCGTCATCAGCGGGGCCTCGCGGGCCTCGACGACCGTGACGTCGACGCCCGCGGCCGCGGCGACGGTCGCCACCTCGGCGCCCACCCAGCCCGCGCCCACCACGACGAGCCGCCGGGCGGCGGGGTGCGGGCCGGGGTCGCCGGACCCCGCGGCGCCGGGGGCCGCGAGCCCGTGCGGGAACCCGAGCGCCGCGCGCAGCCGCTCGGCGTCCGCGGCGGTGTGCAGCGTCAGCGCGTGCTCCCACGCCGGTGGCCGGACGGCGGCGGCCCCGGTCGCCGCGACCACCGCGTCCGCGGCCACCTCGCCGTCCGCCGTGCCGACCCGCACGCCGTCGTCGTCCACCGCCAGGCCCGTCGCCGGCGTACCCAGCCGCACGTCGTCCGCGGCGGCGAGCGCGTCGGCGCCGAGCTCGTCGGCCAGCCACGCCGGCGCCGGGCGGTCGAGCAGGTGCTTGGACAGCGGCGGCCGGTCGTACGGGGCCACCTGCTCGGCGCCGAGCAGCGTCACCCGGCCGTCGAAGCCCTGGGCCCGCAGCTCGAGCACCGTGCGGGCGCCCGCGATGCCGGCGCCGACCACGACGACCGAGCGGGGCGCGCGCGGCGGGCCGGGCGTGGCGGGACGGGCGGCGACGGGTCCGGCAGCAGGCACCCGGCCACCGTAGCCTGCGGCGACGCGGGGCGGCCCGGCGGCGAGGGGCGGGCGCGGTAGCCTCGTCGGTGACGGTGCGCGACCCCTCGACGCACCGCGGGGAGGGAGACGCGCGTGAGCCAGGACGGGGCCGTGACGCCCGCTGCGCCGACCGCGTCGACCGGTCCGGCGCCGGCCGCCCCGTCGGCCGCGCTCCCGCCGCTGACCCCGCCCGCCGACCGTCCGTCGCCCGAGGACGAGCGGTTCGGCCCCGACGGCGAGCCGCTCGACCCGCGCGCCATCGCCCGCGCCTCGCTCGCCGCCGACCGGAACTGGTCGCTGTGGGTGATCGTGGGTGCCGTGCTGTTCTGCGTCGCGCTCGCGCTCGCCGCCGGCACGCCGACGGGCGCCCTCGCGCTGGCCGGCTTCCTCGCGTGCTGCGCGGTCGTGCGGGCCGTCGTCCGGAAGTCGCCGGCCGCGCTCGTCGTGCGCCGGCGCGCGGTGGACGTGCTGACCCTCGGCGGGCTCGCCGTCGCGATCGGCGTGCTCTCGCAGGTCGTGCCCTCGCCCTGATCGTCCCGAGGACGACGCAGGGGCGGCGACCCGACCGGGTCGCCGCCCCTGCGCGGGAGCGTGCGGGCGTCAGCGCGCCGGCTGCACCTCGACCTCGACCTCGTCGATCTCCAGGTCCTCGTCGAGCAGGTCGTCGTCGGCCGGGGCGGTCGCGAACGCGCGGTACAGCAGCGCGGCGAGCGCGGCGCCGACCAGCGGCGCGACCCAGAACACCCAGATCTGGCCCCAGGCCCACGACTCGGAGAAGATCGCCGCGGCGGTCGAGCGGGCCGGGTTCAGCGAGCCGCCGGTGACCGGGTAGGCCACGAGCATGCCGAACGCCACGGTGAGCCCGACGGCGAACGCGGCCTGCTGGCGGGTCCGGCCGCGGCGGTCGGTGGCGCCGAGGTACACGCCGACGAGGATCGCGGCGAGCACGCCCTCGAGCAGCAGCGCGGCGACCATGCTGAAGCCCTCGCCGTTCGTCGACTGCGCGATGGGGGAGTGCGCCCCGTAGCCGTTGGCGGTGCCGCTGAAGAACGTCCGCTCGTTGCCCTCGAGCGCGGGCAGCGACGTCGCCGTCACGAACAGCACGGCGGACGCCAGCGCGCCGCCGACGAGCTGCGCCAGCCAGTACGGCACCAGGTGCGCCCACGGCGTGCGGCCGGCGAGCGTGCTGCCGAGCGTGATCGCCGGGTTGAAGTGGCCGCCCGACACGTGCGACACCGCGACGAACGCCGCGATGGTGCCGAAGCCGAAGCCGAGCGCGATGCCCACGGCGCCGGCCCCGCTGACCGAGGCGAACAGCGCCGCGCCGACGCCCGCGAGGACGACGACGAACGTGCCGAACAGCTCGGCGCCGAGGCGGGCCACCAGCGACGGGCCGGTCAGGGTGGCGCGGACGGCCTCGATCTCGATCTCGTCCTCGTCCGCGACGACCGCCGAGGCGGTGCCGTAGCCGCTGGCCGCGCCGTACCCGACCGGGATCGCGGCGGGGGCCGGCGCGGCCGCGGGGGCCGGGGCGGCGGTGGGGGTCGCCGGCGTGGCGGCGGGCGCCCCGGCGTTCGGGGCGGGGGCGCTCGCCGGGCCGGGAGCGGGGACGGCCGCGCCGGCGGGCGGCGCGGACGGCGTCGGGGTCACGGGGGAGCCGGCGGCCGGGGCCGCGGCCGGGGTGCCCTGCTGCGAGTCGGTCGCGCCGGTGGGCGCGTCCGGGGCCTCGTCGGGCTCGGGCTTGTCCTGCGACATGATCATCCGTTCGTCCGGGTGCGATGACGGGCGCGGGCCGCGCCGTACGGCGGCCCCGCACCGGGTCCGACCTGCGGGCGCGCAGCGCGCAGCCCCGGTCGGGCACACAGATCGAGCATGCCACCGATCGCTGTGCGTCGCCTGGATGCGCCCCCTACCCGGCCGCGCCCGCCCGCGAAGTCTCTCGACGTCAAGTAATCTGGCCCGCATGGCGAAGATCAAGGTGGTTGGACCGGTCGTCGAGCTCGACGGTGACGAGATGACGCGGATCATCTGGCAGTTCATCAAGGACCGCCTGATCCATCCGTACCTCGACATCGACCTGCGCTACTACGACCTGTCGATCGAGAACCGCGACGCGACGGACGACCAGGTCACGGTGGACGCGGCGAACGCGATCAAGGAGCACGGCGTCGGCGTCAAGTGCGCGACGATCACACCGGACGAGGCCCGGGTCGAGGAGTTCGGCCTCAAGAAGATGTGGCGCTCCCCGAACGGCACGATCCGCAACATCCTCGGCGGCGTGGTCTTCCGCGAGCCGATCATCATCAGCAACATCCCGCGCCTGGTGCCGGGCTGGAACAAGCCGATCATCATCGGCCGCCACGCCCACGGCGACCAGTACAAGGCGACCGACTTCACCGTGCAGGGCGCGGGCACGCTGACCCTCACCTTCACCCCGGCGGACGGCTCCGAGCCGATCCAGACCGAGGTCGTGACGTACCCGGACGACGGCGGCGTCGCGATGGCCATGTACAACTTCGACGAGTCGATCCGCGACTTCGCGCGCGCCTCGTTCGCGTACGGCCTGCAGCGGCAGTACCCGGTGTACCTGTCCACCAAGAACACGATCCTCAAGGCCTACGACGGCCGGTTCAAGGACCTGTTCCAGGAGGTGTTCGACGCCGAGTTCTCGGCGGCGTTCGCCGAGGCGGGCCTCACCTACGAGCACCGCCTGATCGACGACATGGTCGCCTCCGCGATGAAGTGGGAGGGCGGCTACGTCTGGGCCTGCAAGAACTACGACGGCGACGTCCAGTCGGACACCGTCGCGCAGGGCTTCGGCTCGCTCGGCCTGATGACCTCGGTCCTCATGACCCCGGACGGCCAGACCGTCGAGGCCGAGGCCGCGCACGGCACCGTCACCCGGCACTACCGCCAGCACCAGGCCGGCAAGCCGACGTCGACCAACCCGATCGCGTCGATCTTCGCCTGGACCGGCGGCCTCAAGCACCGCGGCAAGCTGGACGGCACCCCCGAGGTGACCCAGTTCGCCGAGACGCTCGAGGACGTCGTCGTCAAGACCGTCGAGAGCGGCAAGATGACCAAGGACCTCGCGCTGCTCGTCGGCCCGGAGCAGGAGTGGCTGACCACCGAGGGCTTCCTCGAGGCGCTCGACGAGAACCTGGCCGCGCGCCTGGGCTGACCCCCGCGCCGCACGACCCCACGGCCGCCGCCCGCACCCGCGGGCGGCGGCCGTCGCGGTGCGCGGGGTCGCCCGTGCCGTCACCTCTCGAACGCATGCGGGGGCACCGCGCGCGGCGTGCCGAGAGGGCTCGCGGCCCCTGTATCCTCGGCTACGTGGGCACTGAGAGAGTGACCCCGGGATCGCAATCTTCACTGCGTGAAGCCAACCGTGCCCGGATCGTGAGTGCCGTCCAGCAGCGTGGCTCACTCACGCAGGTCGAGCTGGCCGGTGTCACGGGGCTGTCACCCGCCACGGTGTCGAACATCGTGAAGGAGCTCACCGGCGCCGGCGTGCTCGCCACGGCGCCCACCTCCCGCAGCGGCCGCCGCGCCCAGCAGGTCACCCTCGCGCGCAACCTCGGGCTGGTCGGCGGCATCCACTTCGGCTCGCGCTCCCTGCGGGTCACGATCGCCGACGTCGCCCAGCGGGTCGTCGCGGACCAGCGCATGCCGCTGCCGCCGGACCACCGCGCGGACGCCGGCCTCGAGCGCGCGTCGCTGCTGCTCACCGAGCTCGTCGACTCCGTCGGCGCCACCATGTCCGAGGTGCTGGCGGTCGGGGTCGGGGTGCCCGCGCCGGTCGACCCCGGCACCGGCCGGATCGTGTCCGTCGGCGTGCTGCGCGGCTGGGACGGCGTGTCCGTCCCCGAGGTGCTGGAGCGCCGGCTCGGCGTGCCCGTGCAGGTCGACAACGACTCGAACCTCGGCGCGCTCGCCGAGCTGCGGCACGGGGCCGCCCGGGGCAAGCGGCACGTCGCCTACCTCAAGGTGTCGCACGGCGTCGGCAGCGGCCTGATCGTCGACGGGCGCGTGTTCCACGGTCGAACGGGCGCGGCCGGCGAGTTCGGGCACATCACGATCGACGACAACGGCCCGATCTGCCGGTGCGGCAACCGCGGCTGCCTGGACGCGCTCATCGGCGCGCCGGCCCTGCTGCGGATGCTCGAGTCCAGCCACGGGCACCTCACGCTGTCGGACGTCATCGCCCGCGCGCAGGACGGCGACCCCGGCTGCCGGCGGGTGATCTCGGACGCCGGCCGGCTGCTCGCCGTCGCCGCCGCCAACACCTGCAACCTGTTCGACCCGGAGCTCGTCGTCGTGGGCGGCCGGCTCGCCGAGGCGGGGCCGATCCTGCTGGACACGTTCCGGAGCGTGCTCGCGCAGCGGACCCTGCCGAGCACCGCCGGGCCGGTCGAGGTCGTCGTCTCCGAGCTCGGCACCGCCGCGGAGGTCCGGGGGGCGCTGGCGCTCGCGCTGGACCACGCCGGTATTGCCCAGTCCATGGCGGTGGCAGGATGAGCCGGTGCAGCACGGCACGCGGCAACGACGCAGCGGAGGAGGACCGATGACCAGGGCACCGGGCACCCCCGTCCTGTCCGTGCGGGGCGTCTCCCGCAACTACGGCGCCGTGCGCGCGCTCGTCGACGTGGACCTGGACATCCACGCGCACGAGGTCGTGGCGATCGTCGGCGACATCGGCGCCGGCAAGTCGACGCTCGCGCGGGTGATGTCGGGTGCCCTTGCGCCCGACTCCGGCCACATCGAGGTCGGCGGCGTCCCCGTCACCATGCCGTCGACGCGCGCCGCCCGCGAGCTCGGCATCGCCGCCGTGTTCCAGGACCTGGCGCTCGCCGAGAACCTCGACGTCGTGCAGAACCTGTTCCTCGGCCAGGAGCTCCGCCGCGCGGGGATCCTCGACGAGCGGAAGATGGAGCGCCGCGCCTGGGAGGTGCTGGGCCAGCTCGCCGCGCGCGTGCCGTCCGTCAGGGCGCCCGTGCGCGCGTTGTCCGGCGGGCAGCGGCAGGCCGTCGCGGTCGCCCGCACGCTCGTGGGGAACCCGCGTGTCGTGGTGCTGGACGAGCCGCTGGCCTCGCTCGGCATCTCGCAGACCGCCGAGGTGCTCAACATGGTCGAGCGGCTCCGCGAGAGCGGGCTGGGCGTCGTGATGATCAGCCACTCGATGGTCGACGTGCAGGCCGTGGCCGACCGGATCGTCGTGCTGCGGCTCGGGCGGATCAACGGCGACTTCGACGCGGAGCACGCGTCGTACGAGGACCTGATCGCGGCGATCACGGGGATCACGCCGACCGGGCGGGCGGCGCGGCCGACGACCCGGCCGGCGACGCTCTGACGGGAGGCGCTCAGAGGCCGAAGCGGGGGAGCGCCGCCACCAGCCGGCCGGCGGAGCCCGTGACGTCGCGGGCGACCTTCGCGGTGACGTCGGCGCCGTACTGGGCCTGGGTCTTCTGCGCCGTGAGCCGCGCGAGGCGGTGCGCCAGCGGGGCGCCGTCCGCCACCTGCGCGAGGAGCGCCGCCGCCTCGCGGTGGTCGCCGCCGCTGCTGCGATGCCCGAGCGCGCGACCGCAGATCGCGTCGGCAGCCGCGATGGCCGCGCTGATCGCGTTCGACGCGGCGACGCTCGCCTCGCTCGACGGCCCCTCCGAGCACCCCACCAGCCGTTCCTCCGCGACCCGGAGGTGCGCACGGGCGATCTCGGCGCGCTCGCGACAGGAGGCCGGGGTCATCCGGGTCGTCCGTGGCGGCACCAGGTCACGCTCCGTGGGTCTGCAGCAGCTCTCTCAGGTCCGGGCCGCTGATCGTCGTCGCATCCTCGAGCCACGACCGAACCATCGGGTCGACGGCGCGGACAAGGTCGACGAGGCGATCTGTGGACAGCTCGTAGACCGAGCACGCGTTGCCGGTCCAGCGCTCGACGCCGGCGGTGATCCCCAGGGCCAGGTGCTCGACCTCGTCCGGGGTGACGTCGTCGGGGGTGAGCACGACCAGGTCGACGTCGCTGCGCCGGTCGCTCGTGCCGCGCGCGACGGACCCGTACAGCGCGACGGTGGTCCGGGCGGCGCGGGCGGAGCCCAGGCGCTCGACGACCCGCCGGGGTTCGACGCCCCCGGGACGAGATCGGCCACGCGCGAGCCGGTCAGCGGCGTGGCCGCCCGGTCCAGGACGACGAGGACGCGACCCTCGAGGCTCGGCACGACGGCGGAGACCGGGTTGCTCAGGTCCACGTCGCACCTCGCCGATTCTGATGCTTTCTCATCAGGTCTGATGAAAAAGTATCAGGACGGGCTCAGCGGAAGACGATCGTCCGGTGCCCGTCCAGGAGCACCCGGTGCTCCGCGTGCCAGCGCACCGCCCGGGCCAGCGCCCGGCGCTCCACGTCCTGGCCCAGCGCGACCAGGTCCGCGACCCCGCGGGTGTGGTCGACGCGCTCGACGTCCTGCTCGATGATCGGGCCCTCGTCGAGGTCACCCGTGACGTAGTGGGCCGTCGCGCCGATCAGCTTCACGCCGCGGTCGTGGGCCTGCGCGTAGGGTCGCGCCCCCTTGAACGACGGCAGGAACGAGTGGTGGATGTTGATGACCCGGCCGGCCAGCGCGCGGCACAGGTCGTCGGACAGGATCTGCATGTACCGCGCCAGCACGACGAGCTCGACGTCCAGCTCGTCGACGAGCTCCAGCAGCCGCGCCTCGGCGGCCGCCTTCGTGTCCTTGGTGACGGGCACGTGGTGGAACGGGATGTCGTAGAACGCCGCCAGGTCGGCGAGCGCGGTGTGGTTCGACACCAGGCCGACGATGTCGATCGGCAGCCCCTCGGAGCGCTGCCGGAACGCCAGGTCGTTCACGCAGTGCGCGGCGGTCGAGCCGAGCAGGAGCGTGCGGACGCGGCGGCCGGCGACGTCGAGCGACCAGTCCATGGCGAACCGCGGGGCGAGCGCGGCCAGCGCCTGCTCCAGCTCCTCGCGGCTCCGCTCCGACGCGACCTCGACGCGCATGAAGAACAGCCCCGACAGCGGGTCGCCGAACTGCTGCGACTCGGTGATGTTCCCGCCGTGCTCGGCGAGCAGCCCCGCGACGGCGGCGACGATGCCGGGCTGGTCGGGGCAGGACAGCGACAGCACCCAGGAGGTGGCTGCGCCGGGCGTCGATGTCGGGGTCGTCACGCAGGGGAGGGTACCCGCGCGCGGTGCGCGGCCGCCCGGGGCGTCCGCGCGCGGGGGTGTGTCCACCGGGTGGAATCCGGGGCGCATCGGGACCTCCGGGCTGCCGAGGGGGCCGACCTCCTGAGACGATGGGGGCATGAGCGAGACCGAGGTGACCATCCGTCCGATCGCCGACGCCGACGCCGGCGAGCTCCTGACGCTGCGCCGCGCCGCGTTCGTCACCGAGGCCCAGCAGTACGACGACCCGCACATCCCGCCGCTGACCCAGACGCTGTCGGAGCTGCGCGCG
>Ga0164306_10000498_pt1 | contig 16033 bp, 14 predicted proteins | sample Whisoiple_242_MG_FD_110213 | JGI IMG/M metagenome (GOLD analysis project Ga0164306, IMG submission 110213) | Soil microbial communities amended with fresh organic matter from upstate New York, USA - Whitman soil sample_242_MG | ecosystem: Environmental > Terrestrial > Soil > Unclassified >... | reverse complement strand
GCCGATCACGACCATGACGGTCAGCGACTGCTGCGTGCCGCGCATGACGAGGGCGAAGCCGTCGTGGCCGATGTTGTCCTGGCCGAACGGGTGCTCGCCGAACTGGAACGAGCCGTTCTGGAAGCCCATCGTCGGGGCGCCGCCGGCGTTCACGATGTCGCTGGTCTCGCGGTAGCCGTACTTCCACCAGCCGGGGATCGGGCCCCAGCCGATGGACGTGGTCACCAGGATGATGACGCCGAGCAGCACGATCGCGGAGATCATCGCGCCGCGGTGCCGGAGGAACCGCCGCAGGACGATGCGGCCCTGCGAGAGGCCCTCGACCTCCTTGAGCTCGATCGCGTTCTCGGTGTTCTCGACCGCGGCCTTCGGGTCGGTGATGCCCTCGTTGGGCTCGAGAGGAGGAGTGATGCTCATGAGTTCACCCGGATCCGGGGGTCGAGCGCCGCGTACACGAAGTCGACCACGATGTTGGCGAGGACGAGGAGCGTGCCGGTCACGAGGAAGTACCCCATGATCGGGTCCGCGTCCTTGGCGCCCAGGGACTTGATGAACAGCGCGCCCATGCCGCTCCACGAGAAGATGCGCTCGGTGATGATCGCGCCGCCGAACAGCGCCGCGATGTCGAGCGGCACGACGGTGGCCAGCGGGATCAGCGCGTTGCGGAACGCGTGCCGGGTGGTGACGACCCGCTCGGACAGGCCCTTGGCCCGCGCCGTGCGGATGTAGTCCTGGTTCATCACCTCGAGCAGGCTCGCCCGGGAGTACCGGGTGTAGCTCGCGAACGAGATGAGGATCAGGGCGATCGTCGGCAGGATCAGGTGCGTGAACTTGTCCAGCGACTGCACCCAGAAGTCGCCGGTGAGGCCCGGCGTCTGCGACCCGATGGTCGCGATGGGCCGGCCGTTGATCTGCGACGCGTTCGAGTAGGGGTACCAGACCGCCATGACGCGGTCGACGAACAGCAGCACGCCGACGCCGATCGCGGTGACCGCGGCGGCCCGCATCGAGACGACGCGGTCGTAGCCGCCGAACAGGTAGCCGACCACGAGGCCGACCACGAGGGCGGCGAGCGCCAGCAGCGCCATCAGGCCCCAGCTCGCGTTCACGAACGCGTACTGCAGGGGGTAGTAGAGGGCGGCGCCGATGACGGCGGTGGTCAGGGACGCGTAGAGCGCGCGGCGGTTCTGCAGGCCCGCGGTCAGCGCGACGATGCCGAACGCGATGCCGACGCCGAGGGCGAGCACGCCCACCAGGCCGAGGCTCGGGTCCAGCAGCCAGCCGGTGTTCGAGATGAACAGCAGGGCGCCGGCCGTGGCGACGACCGCGGCGCCGAAGGAGACCCAGCGGGTGCGCGTCGTGCCGCCGATGATCGACGACCAGAGCACGCCGGAGATCACGGACAGCAGCGCGATCCACAGCGGCGGGACGTGCGGGTTCGCCAGGAAGTCGTTGAAGCCGATGGCGCCCCACAGCTTGAGGAGCACGGCGACCCAGAAGGACGGCAGCGAGTACAGGACGAACGACATGAACGTGACGCTGTAGTCGAACCGCGTGTACTGGCGCAGGGCCGAGACGATGCCGACGAGCACGCCGAGGCCGATCGCGAGGAACGTCGAGGCGGCGACGAGCTGCACGGTGCTCGGGATCGCGGTGCTGAGCAGGGCGGACACCGGCTGCCCCGTGACCCAGCTGGAGCCGAGGTCACCGGTGAGCAGCGAGCCCAGCCACTTGAAGTACCGGATGACCGGCGGCGTGTTCAGGTCCAGCGCCTGGATCCGTGCCGCGATCAGCGCCTCCTTGTTGGGGGCGGTGCTGGTCCGCAGCTCCTCGAGGGGGTCGAGGGAGTACGCGAGGAGCATGTAGACGATGAACGTCGCTCCGAGCAGCACGATCGCGGACGACACGAGGCGTCGCCCGAGGAAGGTCAGGGTGGGCGCCGCGTTCCTGAACCAGGAACGGCGCGCCGTGACCGGTGCGTCGGGCGCGGAGCGCGCGCCGGAGGCACGGGTCGTCACAGAGGTGGCCATGGGGTCCTTGCCATCACGGGAAGGGGGGTACTCGCAAGGCGCAAGTGTAGGCACTCCCGGTAGGGGTGCTGCGCCGCAGGCCGTGGTCGACCGTGAGTACCCGTACGGCTGTGGTACTAGGAGGCACGGCAACGGGGGTACCGCGGTGGCCGCGGTACCCCCGTGCCGGCGTCGCTCGCTGGGGAGCGTCAGTGCGTCAGAGCGTCACTCGGTCTCGGTCGCGCTCGGCGCGTCGAGGGAGTCGGACGCGCTGATCTCCCAGTCCCAGTAGTTCCAGAAGATGGTCGGCGAGAGCGCGATGGTCGAGACGCCCTGCAGGACGTCGCGGTGCGCGACCACACCGGGGAACTGGAAGATGTTGACGCCGAAGGCGTCCGCGTTCAGCTGCTTCTCGATGTCGATCGTCAGCTGGGTCTCGACGTCCGGGTCGGTGTTCGTCGACATCTGGCCGTACAGCTCGTCGATGGCCGGGTTGGCGTAGCCACCGAAGTTGTTGACGCCGCCCTCGATGTAGTTCGCCTCGGAGTTCAGGGCGAACGTGTTGGTCGACTGCCAGCCGAACAGCGCGGCGTCGTAGGTGCCGCCGCCGAGCAGCGAGCTCCAGTTGTCGTCGCCGTTGTCGATGACGTTGAAGCCGGCCTGGGCCGCGGACTGCGCGATGAGCTGGTACTCGTTCGCACGGCGCACGTTGGACTTGCCGTAGAGGAAGCGCACGTCCACGGGGGTGGTCACGCCGGCCTCGGCGAGCAGCGCCTTGGCGCCCTCGATGTCGACCTCGGCCCAGAGCGAGGAGTCGTTGTTGGCGACGACCTCGTCGTAGTTCGGGGAGCCCGGGACCACGGTGAAGGAGTCACGCGTGGTGGCGTCCTCCTGCAGCGGCTGGATGAGCTTCTCGATGATCTCCTGGCGCGGGATCGTCTTGAGGAACGCCTGGCGGACCTTGAGCGCCTTGTCGGCGTCGCCGCCGTAGGCCGCCGGGTCGAACGGGCCGCCGTTGTTGAACGTCAGGTCGACGTGCTCGTACGTGCCCTCCTGCTCGGTGGAGTAGGAGACGCCGTCGATGCCCTCGAGGGTGGCCAGCACGTCCACGGAGGACTGCGGGGCGATCAGGTCGACCTCACCGTTCTGGAGCGCGGTGACCGCGGCCAGCGGGTCCTCGGTGTAGCGGATCGTGATCGAGTCCACCTTGGGCTCCGGGCCCCAGGTGTAGTCGGGGTTCTTCGTCAGCGTGACGTACTGGTTCTCGACGTAGTCCGAGATGATGTACGCGCCGTACGAGAGGTAGAGACGCTCGTCGTCCGGGAGCGACGTGAAGTTGAACCCGTTGTTCCAGGTCTCCGAGATCGGGGCCAGGGCCGCCGCGTCGTTGTTCTTGAACGCGTCGATGAGCGCCTGCTTGGCCTCGGTCGGGTCGTCGATGCCGAGCGCGATCTCCGCCACGGCGTGCGCCGCGATCGGGGACGGCTGGCTCATCGAGACCTCCCAGTCCGAGCGGGGCTCGGTGTAGTGGAAGGTGACCGACTTGTTGTCGTCGCTGATCTCCGGGAACTCGGTGATCAGGTTCATCGCCGGGGAGGACGAGTCGAAGTAGACCGAGCCCTCGGGCGCGGTGACCGAGCCGTCGTCGCCGGACTCGACGTCGTCGCCGGACGCGGTGTCGAACGCGTCGTTCTGCGCGCCCCACCACAGGATCATGTCGGCCGCGTCGACGGGCTCGCCGTCGGACCACGTGACGCCGTCGTTGATCGTGTACTTGACGACGAGCGGGTCCTCGGACTCGACCTCGTACGTCCCGAAGTCCTCGTTCTTCGCGAGGTTCAGGTCGCCGTCGTAGTAGTTGAAGAACGAGGTCATCAGGTAGATGACGTTCGCGTTCGCGGTCGCGTTGCCGTTCGACGTGAGGTTGTTCGTCGAGAACATCGGCTGGTTCCAGCTGACGTTGACCGACGTGGTCTCGTCGATCTCGCTCTGCGGGGCGGGGCTCGAGCACGCCGTGAGCACGAGTGCCCCCGCCGCCACCGCAGCCGCCGCGGCGCTGATTCGCCTGATCTTCAATGTTCCTCCTGTGAAGGTGGCGCCCGCCCGTCCTCGCGCCGCGTGGGCCGACCGGAGGGGTCGTCCCGAGCGCGGCAGACGTGCGGTCCCGCCGTGGATGGGGCAACGCTAGTGACCCCAGTCAGGACAAATCGGACACAGCCCCCCGTCGGGGGTGATCGTTACCGGATCGATACTGAGCAGTAGTGTCCAGCATTCAAGACGGAACATGCCGGTAACGTCGCGGAAACATGCCGCTCGGGGCGCCCGTCTCGCACGGGCGCCCTCGCGAGGGGCCGTCGGCTCAGCGCGGATCCACGGCCCTGTGCTATGAGCGACGACCGCTCGGCCGCCCTCCCCCGGTCGGCGACGCCGTCGTCCGCGCGCGGGTGTGACGAGGATCGCACAGCGGCGCCTGTCCGGCACCCCGCGGTGCCCGGACGCAGCGGGGCCGCCCCGCCCGGGTGGGCGGGGCGGCCCGTGCGGCCGCGGCGGGCGCGGCGGGTGCGGCGGCCGCCGCGGGTGCGGCCTCAGACCGCGGCGGCCACGCGCACCGCCTCGACGTTGAGGATGTTCCCGTCCGGGTCGGCGAACCACACCGACCGCATCGGCCCGTCCGTCAGCACGCCGTCGGACCAGGTGCCGGACGGCAGCTCGAACGTCTGGAACTCGATGCCGCCCGCGCGCAGCGCGGCGACCTCCTCCTCGAACGCCTCGTCGGCGACCTGGAACGTCACCGCGGTCGCCTTGTTGGTGCCGGCGTAGGAGGACGGGTAGACCAGCATCCCGCCCTGCTTCGTGGCGTAGACGACACCGGTCATCTCCTCGGCGTCGGTGAACCCCGGCAGCTCCGCCTTCCGGAAGCCGAGGGTCTGCTCGTAGAACTGGCGCGCACGGCCCAGGTCCCGCACGGCGAGGCAGGGCATCGCGGAGTGGTCGGACAGCATCGTCGCCTCCAGCGCGGGTCGGCCGACGGTCGACCGACCGGCGCACGAGCCTACGGCCGGGCGGTCGCAGCGGGGTCGCAGCGTGTCAGGCCGAGGCCGGGCCGGACCGCGCGCGGCGGCGGTAGGCGCGCGCCTTCATCACGTCGCCGCACTCGTCCATCGAGCACCAGCGACCCGACCGGTTGCGGGACCCGTCGTGGTAGACCCACTGGCAGTCCGGGTTCGCGCACGCCTTGAGCCGCGCCCAGTCCCCCGCCGCGACCGCCCGGTGCAGCGCCGCCAGCACCCCGGCGACCAGCGCCGCCTCCGGGTCGGAGCCGGGCGCGGGCACCAGCGCGAGCCCGCCGCCGGCCGGGTCGCCGGGCGCGGGGTCGCCCGAGGGTGCGGCCGCGGCCAGCACGAGGGGGTACCGCGCGGCGAGCTCCCCGAGCGCCGCGGCGTCGCCGCCCAGGTAGCCGCGCAGCGCGTCGCGGGCCTCGACGAGCGCCGCCGGGCCGGACCCGCGGAGCCGGTCGACGCTGTGAAACCGGTCGTCGGTGTTGAGCAGCGCGCGCAGGCCCTCGGTCGCGTCAGGGGCGACGCCGGGCTCCGCGCCGCGCACCACCCAGGCGTCGAGCGGGTCGGCCCCGGGGGTCTTGACGGCGGACATGGGCCTGAGGATAGTCGTCACCACCGTTCGGCGATAGCCGGTGACGCCCGCAGGGGCGGCGTCACCGGCGCCGGACGCCGCCAGCCCCGTCCCCCCTCGAGCGAGAGCGAGCCGACGATGTCCGCGACCACCGACCGTCCCGGGTGCGACACCTCGGACCTCCTGCACATCCACCAGCTGTTCCGGCGCGCGTTCGCCGACGCGCCCGGCCTCGTCCGCGGGGTGCCGGACGGCGACACCGCCCGGATGCGGGTCGTCGCCGCGCACGTCCGCGAGGTGGCGACCGGGCTGCACCACCACCACGAGGGCGAGGACCTGCTGCTGTGGGACCGGCTCGAGCAGCGCTCCCCCGCCTGCGCGCTGCACGTCGGGCTGATGCGCTCCCAGCACGCGGACGTCGCCGGGCTGCTGCGCGACCTGGACGCCGCGCTGCCCGCGTGGGAGGCCGGGGCGCCCGCCGCCGCGCGCGACGACGTCGCCCGGGTGCTCGACGCGCTGCAGGCGCTGCTGGTGCAGCACCTCGGCCAGGAGGAGGACCGCATCCTGCCGACCGCGTCGAGCGTGCTCAGCCAGCGCGAGTGGGACCAGCTGCACGAGCACGGGATGGCCTCCGTCCCGCGCAGCCGGATGCTGATCCAGCTGGGCTGGATCCTGGACGCCGTGCCGGCGCCCGAGCGCGCGGGCTGGCTGCGCACCAACCTGCCCGCGCCCGCCCGGCTGCTGTGGCACACGGTCGGGCGCCGGCGGTTCGCCGCGCACCGCGCGCGGGTCTACGGCGTGCGGTGACGCGCGGCGGGCGGGTAACCCCGGCCGGGTGAGGACGGCCGTTCCGGCGCCTCCCTAGCGTGATCCCCGTCGCCGGCGACGGCGCGGAGAAGGGGGGCACCATGTCCGCGGAGACCGCACCCACCACCGGCGAGCCCGCGCCGCGGCACCGGGCCGCTCCGGCGGCGCCGGGCGGCACGGCCGTCCCGGTGGGGTCCACGCCCGCCGGGAACGGCAGCCCGGCCGGCGACGGCCGCGCCGGCGACGCCCCGGAGCCGCCGCCCGCCGACGCCGTGCCCGCCCGCACACCGGTGCCGGCCGCGCAGTGGATCTCCTGGGTCGCGCTCGCGATGATGACCACCAGCTCGGTGGCCAGCCTCCGCGCGGCACCGACCATGGCGATCTACGGGCTGGCGGCGGTGTTCCTCTACGTCGTCCCGGCCGTCGTGTTCCTGCTGCCGACGTCCCTGGTGTCCGCCGAGCTCGCGTCCGGCTGGAAGGGCGGCGTCTACAACTGGGTGTCCGAGGGCATCTCGAAGCCCGCCGGCTTCCTCGCCGTCTGGTGCCAGTTCGCGATGACGATCTTCTACTACCCGACGCTGCTCGGGTTCGTCGCCAGCACGCTCGCCTACGTCATCAACCCGGACCTGGCGACGAGCGGCGTATGGACGGCCGCGGTCATCGTGGTCGTCTACTGGAGCGGCGTGTGGGTGTCGTCCCGCGGCACCAAGGCGATCGCGGGGCTCGCCTCCGGCGGCCTCATCATCGGCACGCTGATCCCCGGGGTGCTGCTCGTGACCCTCGGCGTGGTGTTCCTCGGCCAGGGCAACCCGTCGGCCGCGCCGATGGACGCCGAGCACCTGCTCCCGGCGTGGGCCGGCCTGTCCAGCCTGGTGCTGATCGTGAACAACTTCCTGTCCTACTCGGGCATGGAGATGAACGCGGTGCACGTGTCCTCGCTGCGGAACCCGGCGCGGGAGTTCCCCCGGTCGATGTTCCTGGCGATGGGGATGGTGCTGCTGATCTTCATCCTCCCGGCGCTCGCCATCTCCTGGTTCGTGCCCGCCGAGGAGCTGTCGCTCACCGCCGGCATCATGCAGGCGTTCGACGCGGTGTTCGCCCAGTTCGGCTGGCAGTGGCTCACGCCGGTCATCGGGATCATGCTCGTGACCGCGTCGGTCGCCGGCATGCTGACCTGGCTGGCCGGCCCGTCGAAGGGCCTGCTGCTGATCTCCCGGCAGGAGGGCTACCTGCCGCCGTTCCTGCAGCGGCTGAACAAGAACGGCGTGCAGCAGAACATCCTGGTCACCCAGGGCGCGATCACCACCCTCATCGCCCTCGGCTACGCGCTGATCCCCTCGGTGTCGAGCGCGTACTGGGTGTTCTCGGTGATCACCACGCAGGTCTACCTGATCATGTACCTGCTCATGTTCGTGGCGGCCGTGCGGCTGCGGCGGCTGCACGCGGACCACCCGCGCGGGTACAAGGCGCCGATCATCCGGACGCTGTGCGGCGTCGGGTTCGTCGCCTCCGCGGCCGCCCTGCTCGTCGGGTTCGTCCCGCCCTCGCAGCTCGGCACCGGCAGCCCGTGGGTCTACGTCCTGGTCGTCGGCGGCGGCGCCCTCGGCCTCGGCCTGCTCGTGCCGTTCCTGTTCTACCGGCTCCGCAAACCCTCCTGGCGGCTCGCGGAGGCGCAGCAGCCGGAGGTGAGCGCGTCATGACCGTGCCCGTCGAGACCTCGACCCGCCGCGAGCGCGGCTGGGTGTACGGGGTGAGCATCGCGGTCCTCGCGGTGCTGGTGCTGATCGCCCTGCTCTCGTTCGGCTCCGCGCGCGAGGACGCCGAGGCGCGGGACAAGGCCCAGGAGCTCGTCGACCAGATGGCCGCCGCGGGGGCCGCCCAGCTGCCGTCGGTCGACCGGGTCGCCGCGGTGCTGGGCACCGACGGCGGCGTCGCCTGCTCCGACCCCGCGTCCGCCCTCGGCAAGGCGGCGATCTTCGCCGGGCTCGCCAACGGCGCCACCGGGCCCGGCTACCGGCCGACGATCTCCGCGAGCCGGGCCGTGCGGGCCGAGCTGCTGATCGTGGGCGTGTACTGCCCGGAGCACCTGGCGGACGTGCAGGCGATCGTCGACGACCTGCAGCTCGCGGACGCCGACGACGGCGGTTCGGGGTACTGACCGGGGGCGCGGCGGCGGACCCGTCAGGATCGGAGAAGCACCACGGCCGTCCGCGCTCCTACGGTGGGCGCACGCACCACCCCACCCCGCCGAGCAGGAGGCACCGAGCATGGCCGAGACCCGCGAGTCCACCGCGAACTTCACCGCCGAGGAGCGCGCCGCGATGCAGGAGCGCGCCGCCGAGGTCCGCACCGCCCGCAAGCGCGGGAAGGCCGCCGACCCGGACGCCGAGGTGCTCGCCAAGATCGCCGAGCTCCCGGACGAGGACCGTGCGATGGCCGAGCGCATCCACGCGATCGTCCGCGAGGTCGCCCCCGGGCTGACGCCGCGCACCTGGTACGGGATGCCGGCGTACGGCGCGTCGAAGGCGGTGCTGTTCTTCCAGCCGGCCTCGAAGTTCAAGGCCCGGTACGCGACGCTCGGGTTCAACGACGACGCGCGGCTGGACGACGGCGCGATGTGGCCGACGGCGTACGCGCTGACCCGGGTCGGGGACGCCGAGGAGGCCGCGATCCGGGAGCTCGTGCGGCGGGCCGCCGGGGAGGGGTGAGGGGCTACCGCTCCGCCCCGCCCGACGGCGGCCGCCAGCCGCCCTCCTCGCGGACCGCGCGCGCGACCCGGAGGCTGATCTCCCGCAGCTGCCGCGCCTGCGCCGGCGTGAGCCGGTCGAGCACCAGCCGGTGCACCGTCGCGACGTGCCCCGGGGTCGCCCCGGCGACCGCGGCCCGGCCGGCGTCGGTCAGCACCGCGAGCGTGTACCGCCCGTCCGCGGGGTCCGGCTCCCGGCGCAGCCACCCGCGCCCCTCCAGCCGGGCCGCCGCGCGGGACAGCCGGGACAGGGTGCTGTTCGCGTAGTCGGCGAGCACGCTCATCCGCAGCGTCCGGTCCTCGGCCCGGCTCAGCGCGTAGAGCACGCCGTACTCGAAGTGCGTGATCCCCGCGTCCCGCTGCAGCTGCGCGTCGAGCGCGGGCGGCAGCCACTCCAGCACGGTGGCCAGCGCGGACCAGGTCGCGAGGTCGTCGCCCTCGAGCTCGACCGGGGGGTGCGCGTCGTCCGTCATGCCCGGGAGCCTAACCCGGGGTGACTTGCTCAGGAAAGTCATCCGTGGCGTACCGTGACTTTCCTGAGCAAGTGATCGCCGCACCGCGCGGCGGCACGGGGAGGACCACCATGGATCTGCAGCTGACCGGGGCCCGGGCGTTCGTCAGCGGGTCGACGCAGGGCATCGGCTACGCCGTCGCCGCGGGGCTGCTGCGCGAGGGCGCCGAGGTCGTCGTGAACGGGCGCGACGAGGGCCGGGTGCGGGACGCGGTGTCCCGGCTGCGGGACGCTGTGCCGGGCGCCACCGTCTCCGGGATCGCCGCCGACGTCGCGGACGCCGACCAGGTCGACCGCCTGCTCGACCGGCTCGGCGACGTCGACGTGCTGGTGAACAACGTCGGCGTGTTCGAGGTCGCCCCGTTCGAGCGGATCACCGACGCCGACTGGCAGCGCTACCTGGACGTGAACCTGCTGAGCGGCGTCCGGCTGGCGCGCCGCCTGCTGCCGCCGATGCTCGCCCGCGGCCGCGGGCGGGTGCTGTTCGTCAGCAGCGAGTCGGGGGTGGACGTCCCGGCGGACATGCTCCACTACGGCGTGACGAAGGCCGGGGCGCTGGCGCTGGCCAACGGGCTCGCCAAGCTCACCCGCGGCACGGGGGTCACGGTGAACACCGTCCTCGGCGGGCCGACCTACTCGGACGGCGTGGCCGGGGCGGTGGAGCAGATCGCGCGGGCCCAGGGGGTGCCGGCCGGGGACCTGAAGGACACTCTCGCCGCCGCCCGGACGACGTCGCTGGTGCAGCGGTTCCTCGAGCCCGAGGAGATCGCGCGGCTGGTGGTGTACCTGGCCAGCCCGCTGTCCTCGGCGACCAACGGGGCCGCGGTGCGCGCCGACGGGGGCGTGCTGACGACGCTGCTGTGAGCGGGCCGGGCCGCGCCCGGGTCAGGCCCGGCGGGAGGCGGTGATCGTGAACTTCGGGTTCCGCGCCACCTGCCGGGTCGGCCCGACGGCCGCCTCCAGCGCCGGCCGGTAGCCCAGCCCGGAGTTCCACACGCACCACAGCTCCCCGCCTGGGCGCAGCACCCGCGCCGCCTCGGCGAACAGCCCTCGGGCCACCCCGTCGTGCACCGCGGCGCCGACGTGGAACGGCGGGTTGAGCAGGACGAGGTCGGCGCTCGCGTCGGCGATCCCCGCGGTCCCCCGCGCCCGCTGCACGCGCACCCGGTCGGTCAGCCCGTTCGCCGCGACGGTCGCGCGGGCGGACGCGACGGCGGCCGCGGACTCGTCGGTCGCCACGACCTCGACGGCCGGGCGGGCGGCGGCCAGGGCGGACGCCAGCACACCGGTGCCGCAGCCCAGGTCCACGGCGGTCCGCGCGTCGGGCACGGCGCCGGCCAGGTGCTCGACCAGGAACCGGGTGCCGATGTCGACGCGCGCGCCGGCGAACGCGGCGCCGTGCGCGCGGACGGTCAGGCCGAGGTCGTCGTGCCGCGCGGTGGCGGGCCAGGCGGGGGTGCTCTCGTCGGCCGCGCGGGGCCCGGCGGCGTGCAGGACCCGCGCCTTCTGCCGGCCGCGGCTGGCCCGCACCTGCGCGAAGTGCCGGGCGAGCACGTCGTTCATGGCCCGGGACATGTGCTTCTCCCGGCCGCCGGCGACCAGCGCGACGTCGGGGTCGGCATGCCGGGCGACCAGGCCGGCGACCTCGTCGAGCGCGTCCAGCGAGCGCGGCAGCAGGAGCAGCACGACCCGGGCCCCGGCCACCAGCTCCGGGCGCAGGTCGGCGTGCGACCGGAACGCCCCGGCGCCACCGAGCCGGGCGGCGCTCTCCGCCAGGGCGAGCTCGCCGGTGAGCCGGTCGGTGTGCGAGCGCACCCCGGTCAGGCCGAACCGGTGCATCGCGCCGAGCGTCACCGCGCCGTACCGGTCGCCGACGACCACGACCGTCCCCGGCGCCGCCCCGTCGAGCAGCGGCGCGGCCTCGTCGAGGACCAGGCGGTCGGCGGCGTCGACCGCGACCAGGTCCGGCGCGGGGATCTCGGGGTCGCAGCGCAGCGCGGCGAGCAGGTCCTCGGTCATCAGACGTTGAAGCGGAACTCCACCACGTCGCCGTCGGCCATCACGTAGTCCTTGCCCTCGATGCGCGCCTTGCCGGCGGACCGGGCGGCGGCGACGGAGCCGGCCTCGACCAGGTCGTCGAACGAGATGACCTCGGCCTTGATGAAGCCCTTCTGGAAGTCCGTGTGGATGACCCCGGCGGCCTGCGGCGCGGTCCACCCCTGGTGGATGGTCCAGGCGCGGGACTCCTTGGGGCCGGCGGTCAGGTAGGTCTGCAGGCCGAGGGTGTGGAACCCGACGCGGGCGAGCTGGTCGAGGCCCGCCTCGTCCTGGCCGTTGTCCGCCAGCATCTCCTTGGCCTCGTCGGGCTCGAGCTCGACCAGGTCGGACTCGAACTTGGCGTCGAGGAAGATCGCGTCGGCGGGGGCGACGAACGCGCGCAGCTCGTCCTGCATGGCGGTGTCGGCCAGGCCGGCGTCGTCGGTGTTGAAGACGTAGATGAACGGCTTGGCCGTCATGAGCTGCAGCGAGGCGAGGTCGGCCAGGTCGAGCCCGGCGGCCTTCGCGCCCTGGAACAGCGTCTGGCCGGACTCCAGCACGGCCTGCGCGGCCTGGGCGGCGGCGAGCTCGGCGGGGTCCGCCTTCTTGATGCGGACCTCCTTCTCCAGGCGCGGGACGACCTTCTCGAGCGTCTGGAGGTCGGCGAGGACCAGCTCGGTGTTGATCGTCTCGATGTCGTCCTTGGGCGACACGCGGCCGTCGACGTGCACGACGTCGGGGTCGGCGAACGCGCGGGTCACCTGGCAGATCGCCTCGGCCTCGCGGATGTTGGCGAGGAACTTGTTGCCCAGGCCCTCGCCCTCGCTCGCGCCCTTGACGATGCCGGCGATGTCGACGAACGACACGGTCGCCGGGAGGATCTTCTCGCTGCCGAAGATCTCCGCGAGCTTCTCCAGCCGCGGGTCGGGCAGCGGCACGACGCCGACGTTGGGCTCGATCGTGGCGAACGGGTAGTTCGCCGCGAGCACCTGCGCGCGGGTCAGGGCGTTGAAGAGCGTGCTCTTGCCGACGTTGGGCAGGCCGACGATGCCGATGGTGAGTGCCACGGGCGACCATCCTAGGGGGCGGGCCGCCTCAGGCGAACGAGCGGATGGTCTGCAGCAGCTCCGGGGCCCGCCGGTCGTACAGCCCGCCGCCGACCCGCACGCCCACGACCAGCGCCGCCGCGCCCGACCCGAGCCCGACGACCAGGGTCAGTGCCTGGAGCAGCGCGTGCCCGGTGACCACGGCGGCGATGCCCAGCCCGACCGTCGGCACGCACACGACGAGCAGCAGCAGCATCCCGAGCGACTGCGTGAGCATGACCGCCAGCGACGAGCCCTGCGGCGTCGAGAACGGGTTGTCGCCCGGCTTCGGGACCGGGTAGACGACGCGCGCGGAGTAGATCGACGACGCCCCGACGCCGACCGCCAGCACGCCGAGCGACATGCCGAGCACCGGGACGGCGGCGTCCCACCGGCCCGCGACGCCGAGCACGAGGACGTCGGTCGCCAGCACGACGACGCCGCCGACGAGCATCCCGGCCAGCGCGCGGCCCGCCCGGTCCACCCGGCCGTCGACCGGCGCCGCGACGTGCGTCCAGAACGCGGTGTCGTCGTAGGAGATGTCGGCGGACAGCGACCAGCCCATGACGAACGCCACCACGACGCCGGCGCCGAGCAGCAGCCCCCCGCCGCGGCCGAGGAACCACAGCAGCAGGACCATCACCGGCACGACGGCGACGGCGGCCGCGTACCGGGGGTCGCGGAGCCAGTAGGTCAGGCTGCGCGCGGCCACCGCGCCGGTCGGGGTCGCCGGGAACCGCGCGAAGAAGCCGAGTCCCTCGCTGCGGGCGACGTGGCCCGCGCCGCCGGGCGACCGGACGAGGGCCGCCGACAGCGCCCGGTCCCAGACGCCGACGAGCACCGCGAGGGTGGCCCCGGCGACGGCGACCTTGCCCAGCCCCGCCGCCCAGGCGCCGGCCTGCACGTCGGCCGCGAGCGCCCACGGCGCCCCGAGCGGGGTCCAGCCGACCACGACGCCGACCTCGGGCAGCGCGTCGGCGACCGCGGACAGCCCCGCCGTCGCGCCGAGCAGGATCGGGCCGAGCAGCATGAGCGGCACGATGGCCAGGACCGCGGCGACCTCGCGGAACCGCCGGCCGCCGACCAGCGGCGCCAGCATCGTCGTGAGCGCCCGGGAGCCGACCACGCAGACCGCCACGCCGAGCGCGCCGCCGACCAGCCCGGCCGCGAGCGCGCCCGGGTCCCGCCACCAGGCGAGGGCCGACGCGCCGCCCAGCACGACGGTGGCGGCGCCGGGCACGCCGACGAGGCCGGCGAGCGTCAGCCCGGTCAGCAGGTGCCGCCGGCGGATCGCGAACAGCTGGAACCGCTCGGGGTCCAGGGTGCTGTCCACGCCGAACGCGACCAGCGGGAGCAGCCACCAGCCGGCGACGAGCAGCGCGCCGCCGAGGACGACGACGGTGCGGGTCAGCTCCGGGTCGTCGTGCGCGCCGAGCGCGACCAGGCCGACGACCGCGAGCCCGAGCAGGAACAGCGCGTAGAGGACCGACAGCAGGAGCGCGACGACCTTCCACACGCTGCGCCGCAGGCCGTTGCGCAGCAGCGTCAGCTTCAGTCGGACGAGGTGCGCAACCACGCGAGCGCCCCCTCCGTGCGCCGGCCGCCGACCAGCTCGACGAACCGGTCCTCGAGCGACGCGTCCCCGCGGACCTGGTCGACCGTGCCCTGCGCGAGCACGTGGCCCCCGGCGATGACGGCGACGTGGTCGCACATCCGCTGCACCAGGTCCATCACGTGCGAGGACACGACGACGGTGCCGCCGCCCGCGGCGTACGCCGCCAGGATGTCCCGGATGTTCGCCGCGGACACCGGGTCGACGGCCTCGAACGGCTCGTCCAGGACCAGGACGCGCGGGGCGTGCACGAGGGCGCACGCCAGGCCGATCTTCTTGGTCATGCCCGCGGAGTAGTCGACGACCAGGGTGTCCGCGTCGGCGGTGAGGTCGAAGGTGCGCAGCAGGTCCGCGGTGCGGTCCCGGACGGTGTCGCGGTCGAGCCCGCGCAGCAGGCCCGCGTAGGTGACGAGCTGGGCGCCCGTGAGCCGGTCGAACAGCCGCACGCCGTCGGGCAGCACGCCGAGCCCGGCCTTGACCGCCGGCGGATCCGCCCACAGGTCCCGCCCCCGCACCAGCACCCGGCCGAAGTCCGGCCGCAGCAGCCCGGTCGCCATGGAGAGCGTGGTCGTCTTGCCGGCGCCGTTCGGGCCCACGAGGCCGTAGAAGGACCCGGCCGGGACCTCGAGGTCGACGCCCGCCACGGCGATCTTCGTGCCGAACCTCTTCCACAGCCCTTGGATGGACAAAGCGGACATCGGCTCCATCGGCCCAGCATAGGGGCGGGCGTGTCGGTGGCGCCTGGCAATCTGCAGGCCATGGACACCGGATCAGTGCTCGCCCTCGCCGGGGCCCTCCTCGCGGGGCTCGCCCTCGGCTGGCTCCTGGCCGCCGGCCGCTCCGGCGCGCGGCTGCGCCGGGCCGAGGTGGAGGCCGCGCGCTGGCGCACGGCCGCCGAGCTCGGCGGCGGGACCGTCGACGCCGACCGGCAGGCCGAGCGGTTCCGCGCGCTCGCCGCCGACGCGCTCGCGCAGAGCAGCGAGCAGTTCCTGGCGCTCGCGCACCAGAGCCTCGCGGCGCGGCACCAGGAGCAGTCCGGCGACCTGGCGCAGCGCGAGCAGGCCGTGCGCTCGATGGTCGACCCGCTGGCGCGGACGCTCGACGCGGTGCGGGCGGAGCTGCGCACCGCCGAGCAGACCCGCGCGCAGCACGACGCCGCGCTGGGCGAGCAGGTGCGGCAGATGCGCGAGGAGGCGGGCCGGCTCCGGGAGCAGACGGCCCAGCTCGTCACGTCGCTGCGCGCGTCCCAGGTGCGCGGGCGGTGGGGCGAGGTGCAGCTGCGCCGGGTGGTCGAGGCCGCCGGGATGCTGCCGCACGTCGACTTCGCCGAGCAGGACCAGGTCCGCACCGACGACGGCCTGCTGCGGCCGGACATGGTCGTGCACCTCGCGGGCGGCAAGCGCGTGGTGGTCGACGCCAAGGTGCCGTTCCTCGGGTTCCTGGAGGCGGCGGAGGCCACCGACCCGGCCGAGCGGGAGCGCCGGCTCGCCGCGCACGCCCGGCACCTGCGCGCGCACGTCGACCAGCTCGCGGCCAAGCGGTACTGGGACCAGTTCAGCCCGGCGCCGGAGTTCGTGGTGATGTTCGTGCCGGCGG
>Ga0164306_10000497_pt1 | contig 16062 bp, 11 predicted proteins | sample Whisoiple_242_MG_FD_110213 | JGI IMG/M metagenome (GOLD analysis project Ga0164306, IMG submission 110213) | Soil microbial communities amended with fresh organic matter from upstate New York, USA - Whitman soil sample_242_MG | ecosystem: Environmental > Terrestrial > Soil > Unclassified >... | reverse complement strand
CCGGGGAGATCGGCTACATGCCGTTGCCCGGCGCCCCGCTCGCCCGCGGCGGCGCGGCCGACTGGGCGGGCCCCGACGCGGGGGGCGGCTTCCAGAGCCAGGTCTCCTGCCCCGCCGTACGCGACCTGGCCGGGGGCCGGCCGCTGGCCGAGGCCCTCGCCGACGAGGCCGTGCGCGCCGAGGTCGCCCGCAGGCTGGCCACCGGTCTGGCGTCCGTGGTCGCCGTGGTCGACCCCGAACTGGTGGTCCTCTCCGGCCGGGTGGCCCAGGAGGGCGGGGAGGAACTCCGCGAGCGGGTCGAGGCCGAGATGACCGGTCTCGCCCTGCCCCGGCCGCTGCTCCGCATCAGCGACATCGAGGGGGACCCGATCCTGACCGGCGCGCTGCGGACGGCCCTCGCCCAGGCGCGCGACAGCGTCTTCGACACCGCCTGACCCGCCACCACCGCACCTCGCCACCCGTGACCGGTGGCCTGTACGGCACCCCCATACCCCGACGGCCCCTCCCCCGGTGCCGCGTCCCCCGCGCAATCCCGACGCAACGATCCCGCCGCAAAGGAAGTCCGCTATGGCGCTATGGCGCTTTCGTACCCGCGTGCCCCTGGCGCTCGGCGCAGCCGCGCTGCTGCTGTCCGGCTGCGCCAATCCGAGTACCGGCAGCAACACCGACGACCCCACGAAGCCCGTCACGCTGAAGTTCTGGCACGGCTGGTCGGCGCCCGGCGAGGTCGAGGCGATCGACGAGAACATCGCCCGCTTCGAGAAGCTCCACCCGAACATCGACGTCGTGTCCACCGGCAACGTCAGCGACGAGACGATCAACCAGGCGCTGCGCGCGGGCGGCGGCGACGCACCCGACGTCGTCACGTCCTTCACCACCAACAACGTCGGGCAGTACTGCTCGTCCGGCATGTGGGTGGACCTCGACCCCTTCATGAGGAAGAGCGGGATCGACAAGACGAAGGTCTTCCCGAAGACCCTGCTGGACTACACGCGGTACGAGGGCGTCCAGTGCGCGACGCCTCTCCTCGCCGACGCGTTCGGCATGTACTACAACAAGGACGCCTTCGAGGCGGCGGGGATCACCCGGCCCCCGCGCACCATGTCGGAGATGAAGGCCGACGCGGTGAAGCTGACGCAGAGGAACAAGGACGGCTCGCTGAAGCGTGCCGGCTTCATGCCGAACTTCCAGCTCTACCAGAACTCCCCCGACCGGATGTTCGCCCAGTGGGGACCGGAGTACTTCGACGCCGAGGGCAAGGCGAAGCTCGCCGACGAGCCGAAGACCGAGGACTTCTTCACCACCATGCGCGATCTCTCCGACGCGCAGGGCGGCTACGCGGCCATGGAGAGGCTCCGCGCCCGTTTCGGCGACGAGATGTCGTCCCAGAACGGCTTCCTGACCGGCAGGCTCGCCATGCATCTGGACGGTGAGTGGCGCGGGCTGATGCTGGACGAGGCGAAGGCGGACTTCGACTGGGCGGTCGCCCCGCTGCCGGTCCCCGACGACCAGGCGGACACCTACGGGCGCGGCTATCTGACGGGCACCGTGGCCGGTATCGCGCACAGCAGCCGGCATCAGAACGCGGCCTGGGAGCTGGTGAAGTACCTGACGATCGACACCGAGCCGGTCGTCCGCTTCGCCAACGCGATCCACAACGTGCCGTCCACCTTCGAGGCGCTGAAGTCCCCCGACCTGGACGCGGACCCGGCGTTCCGCGCCTTCATCGAGATCGCGCGGAACCCGCACAGCCAGGCCGTTCCGCCCTCGAACAACGGCGGTCAGTACATCAACTCGTTCGGTGACTTCTCGCAGTCCGTCGAGGCAGGCAGGACGAAGGACCTGCACCGCGCCCTGAAGGACCTCGACGAACAGATCGACGCCGACAACGTCCAGTCGGAAAACTGAGGAGCCGCGTCATGGCACTGTCCCTCTCCACCCCGGCGAAGTCCGCCGGACGGGCGACCGATCCGGCCCCCCGCGACTCGCCCCTGCGGCGCAAGCGGAACCGTGAGCGGCTGCGCAACCTGGGGTTCCTCTCGCCCTGGATCGTCGGGTTCTCGGTCTTCTTCGGATACCCGCTGGTCGCGACCGTCTACTTCTCGTTCATGCACTACAACCAGATCAAGGCGCCCACCTTCGTGGGGCTGCGGAACTGGCGGTACGTACTGGAGCAGATGCCGCTGTTCGGCCCGGCCCTGTGGAACACGCTGTGGCTGGTCGTCGTGATGGTCGCGCTGCGCGTCGTCTTCGGCCTCGGGATCGGCCTGCTGATCACGAAGATCAAGACGGGCGTGGGACTCTTCCGCACGGCCTTCTACATCCCGTACCTGGCCCCGCCCGTCGCGGCGACGGTCGCCTTCGTCTTCCTCCTGAACCCGTCCACCGGGCCGGTCAACGAGATGCTGTCGTGGATCGGCCTGCACGGCCCGAACTGGTTCAACGACCCGAACTGGTCGAAGCCCTCGCTGGTCCTGCTCTCCCTGTGGGGCATCGGCGACCTGATGGTCATCTTCATGGCCTCGCTGCTGGACGTGCCCAAGGAGCAGTACGAGGCCGCCGACCTGGACGGCGCGGGTGCCTGGGCGAAGTTCCGCTACGTCACCTGGCCCGCCATCACCCCGATCGTGCTGTTCGCCGTCGTCACCGGAGTGGTGCAGACGATGCAGTACTACACGCAGGCCCTCGTCGCGGGGAAGCTCGCCTCGGGCGTCTCCATCGGCCCCGGCACGGTGATCCAGCCCGGATATCCGGACCACTCCACCCTGACGGTTCCGCAGCTCGTGTACTCGCTGGGCTTCCAGAACTTCAACACCGGCGCCGCGTGCGTCCTGTCCCTCGTGCTCTTCGCCATCGCCATGGCCGTGACCCTTCTGCTGATGCGCAAGAGCGTCGGCCTCATCCCGGCGGAGGACTGACATGACCACCACCACCCTGAACAGGCCGGACACCGCCGTGCGGAGCCGTCCGAACGGCCCCGGCACGGCCGGGCACCGCCGTGGGCGGATCCTCCACTGGATCGCGGTCCACTCCGTGGCCGTCGCGCTCGCCCTGTTCTTCGTCCTGCCGTTCGTGTTCGTGTTCCTCACGTCCGTGATGAGCGACGAACAGGCGATGAGCGGCGACCTGTGGCCCGGCTCCTGGAACTGGTCGAACTACTCCACGGTCTTCCACACACCCGGATTCCTCGGCTGGTGGCGCAACTCGCTGATGTACGCGCTGCTGGGCACCGTGTTCACCGTGTGCTCGTCGGTGCCGGTCGCCTACGCGCTGGCCAAGTTCCGCTTCCGTGGCCGGCGCACCGCGATGATCCTGGTCATCTCCACGATGATGCTGCCGCCGCAGGTCGTCATCATCCCGATGTACCTGGTGTGGGCACAGCAGTTCCACCTGTCGGGCTCGCTCTGGCCGCTGATCATCCCGATGGCGTTCGGCGACGCCTACTCGATCTTCCTGCTGCGGCAGTTCCTGCTGACCATTCCGCAGGAGTACATCGAGTCGGCGAAGGTCGACGGCTGCGGCGAGTTCCGCACCCTGCTCAGGATCGTCGTCCCGATGGCCAAGCCGGGGATCGCGGCCGTGGCGCTCTTCCAGTTCTTCTACTGCTGGAACGACTACTTCGGGCCGCAGATCTATGCCGCGCAGAATCCGGGCGCCTGGACCCTGAGTTACGGCCTGGAGTCCTTCAAGAGCGCCCACGCGGTCAACTGGAACCTGACGATGGCCGCGACCCTGCTCGTCATGGCGCCGGTCGTCATCGTTTTCTTCTTCGCACAGAAGGCCTTCGTAGAAGGCGTCACCCTCACCGGAGTAAAGGGCTGAGAACCATGAAGCTCGCAGTAGTTGGTGGCGGGTCCACCTACACCCCCGAACTGATCGACGGTTTCGCGCGGCTGCGGGACACCCTGCCGGTGGAGGAGCTCGTGCTCGTCGACCCGGCGGCCGACCGGCTGGAGCTGGTCGGCGGCCTGGCGCGGCGGATCTTCGCCAGGCAGGGCCACCCGGGGAAGATCGTCACCACCTCCGACCTGGACGCCGGGGTGGCCGGCGCGGACGCGGTGCTGCTCCAGCTCCGTGTCGGCGGGCAGGCCGCGCGCAACCAGGACGAGACCTGGCCGCTCGAATGCGGCTGCGTCGGTCAGGAGACCACCGGGGCGGGCGGGCTGGCCAAGGCGCTGCGCACGGTGCCGGTCGTCCTCGACATCGCCGAACGGGTCCGCCGCACCAACCCCGACGCGTGGATCATCGACTTCACCAACCCCGTCGGGATCGTCACCCGGGCGCTGCTCCAGGCCGGGCACAAGGCGGTCGGACTGTGCAACGTGGCCATCGGCTTCCAGCGCAAGTTCGCCGCTCTGCTCGACGTGACGCCGGGTGAGGTGCACCTCGACCACGTCGGGCTGAACCACCTGACGTGGGAGCTCGGGGTCCGGCTGGGCGGTCCGGACGGCGAGGACGTCCTGCCGAAGCTGCTCGCGGAGCACGGCGACGCGATCGCCGGCGACCTGCGCATGCCCCGGCAGCTCGTGGACCGGCTCGGCGTCGTCCCCTCGTACTACCTGCGGTACTTCTACGCACACGACGAGGTGGTGAGGGAGCTCGGCACGAAGCCGTCCCGTGCCGCCGAGGTCGCCGCGATGGAGAAGGAACTCCTGGAGATGTACGGCGACCCGGCCCTGGACGAGAAGCCCGCGCTGCTCGGCAAGCGGGGCGGGGCCTTCTACTCGGAGGCCGCCGTGGACCTGGCGTCCGCGCTGCTCGGCGGGGGCGGTTCGGCGGTGCAGGTGGTCAACACCTCCAACAGGGGGACGCTGCCGTTCCTGCCGGACGACGCGGTGATCGAGGTCCAGGCCCGGGTCGACGGTACGGGCGCCGCCCCTCTCGCCGTCCCCGCGCTGGACCCGCTGTACGCCGGGCTGATCGGGCACGTCACCGCCTACGAGGACCTGGCCCTGGACGCCGCGCTGCGCGGCGGCCGTGACCGGGTGTTCAAGGCGCTGCTGGCCCACCCCCTGGTCGGCCAGTTCGAGTTCGCCGAGGCGCTCACCGACAAGCTGATCGCGCACAACCGGGAGCACCTGGCGTGGGCCTGACCGCACATGTGCTCGCGATCGACGCGGGCAACAGCAAGACCGACGTGGCCGTGATCGGCGCCGACGGAACGGTCCTCGGCCACGCGCGCGGGGGCGGGTTCCAGCCGCCGGTCGTCGGGGTCGACGTGGCCGTGGACGCGCTGGGGACGGCCGTGCTCGCCGCGTTCGCGCAGGCCGGAGTGGTGGGCGTCGAGCATGTGTCGGCCTGCCTCGCCAACGCCGATCTCCCCGTCGAGGAGCGGGAACTGGCCGGGGCGCTGGTGGCCCGCGGCTGGGGCCGGACGGTGGAGGTGCGCAACGACACCTTCGCGATACTGCGCGCGGGGGTGGACGAGCCCCGCGGGGTGGCCGTGGTGTGCGGCGCGGGGATCAACTGCGTCGGGATGAGGCCGGACGGCGCCACCGCCCGCTTTCCCGCGATCGGCCGCATGTCCGGTGACTGGGGCGGCGGTTCGGGGCTCGCCGAGGAGGCGATGTGGTTCGCGGCGAGGGCCGAGGACGGGCGCGGTGAGCCGACCGAGCTGGCCCGGACCCTGCCGGGGCACTTCGGGCTCGACTCGGTGTACGCGCTGATCGAGGCACTGCACCTGGGACACATCCCGTTCGGGCGCCGGCACGAGCTGACCCCGGTGCTGTTCGCCACCGGCGCTGCGGGCGACCGGATCGCCCGTGGTCTGGTCGAGCGGCAGGGGGACGAGGTCGTGGCCATGATCTCGGTCGCGCTGACCCGGCTCGGTCTGCTGGAGGAGGAGACGCCGGTGGTGCTGGGCGGCAGTGTGCTGGCGGCCCGCCATCCGGCGGTGGACGACCGGATCGCCGAACTCCTCTCCGTACGCGCCCCGAAGGCGGTGGTCCGGGTGGTGTCGGCTCCGCCGGTCCTGGGTGCCGCGCTGCTGGGTCTGGACCACACCGGTGCCGCCCGGGAGGCCCACGACAGGCTGCGGGCGCAGTACGCCTGAGGTCCCGTGGTGAAGGGCGCCCCGTGGCCGTGCCGCACGGGGCGCCCCTTCGCGCGGTGGGGGAACCGGTGCGGTCTCCCGGACGTGTTCACGGAGGGGAGGCCGGGGCGCGGGGGGAGCCGACGCACGGGGCCGAAACGCCTTGATCGCCTGCGCTCGTCCTGGTCGAATACGGGCAACGACGCGTGATCCGGGCGCTCCTGGTGGATGGAGGGCGGCGCCGGGGGTCATACTTCTGGCCAGGACCAGTCGTTCTCCGATCGGCCGGGGGCCCGGGCCGTCGTCAGTGACCGAGGGGGAGGTCAAGTGACATACCCGCCGAGCGGGACCGCGCCGCGGGAGCCCGGCCCGGGCCGGCCGTCCGCGCCCGTGACCGTACCGGCGCAGCGCCGTGGCGTCGGCGCCGAGGCCGCCGCGCGGCTGCGCGCCGCGGCGACGACCGAACCGGGCAGGCTGCAGATCTACGGTGCCGTACTGGCCCTGCTGGTCGTGGTGTTCGGGGCCGTCACCTATCTGGAGATCGCGGCGAGGGCCTCGTCCGCCGACGACGTGGTGACCCGGAGCCAGCCGCTGAGCGCGGACGCCGCGAGCATCTACCGGTCGCTGGCCGACGCGGACACGATGGCGGCGAGCGGCTTCCTCGCGGGTGCGCAGGAGCCCTCCGAGGTGCTCGCACGGTACGACGCGGACATCGAGGAGGCCTCCCGGCTGCTGGTCGACGCGGCGGCGAGCACCGACCCCGCCACGGCTTCGCACGAGGAGATCACGACGCTGAGCAGGCTGCTGCCCGTGTACACCGGCCTGGTCGAGCGTGCCCGGGCCAACAACCGGCAGGGCCTGCCGCTCGGAGGCGCCTACCTCCGGTACGCCAACCAGAAGATGACCGGTGAACTCCTGCCCGCGGCCGAGCGGTTGTACACGGCGGAGACCGGCCGGCTGGCCACCGACTCGGCCGACGCGCGGCGGTTCCCCTTCCTCTCCCTGGGGGCCGGGATCGTCGCGCTGGGCGCGCTGGTGTGGATGCAGCGGCGCAACTACCGCAGGACGAACCGCGTCTTCAACCACGGGCTGCTCGCCGCGACGGCCGCGGCCACGGTGGTCCTGCTCTGGCTGGCCGTGGGACACACGGTGGCCAGGGCCGAGCTGCGGGGCGCCATGGCGCACGGACAGGAGTCGCTGGACGTCCTCAACAAGGCCCGGATCAACTCCCTGAAGGCACGGGCCAACGAGAACCTCACGCTGGTCGCCCGGGGCGCCGTGCTCACCCCGGACGGCACCAGGGACCAGTACGAGACCGACTACGGCACGGGCATGAAGGAGCTCGGCGCACAGCTCGAAGAGGCGCGGGAGCTCGCCGACGACGCCCGTGGGAGCAAGCCGGTGAAGGACGCGATCGACGGTGTGTCGACGTGGCAGGACCGCCACAGGAAGGCCCGGACGACGGACGACCGGGGCGACTACGACAGTGCGCTGCAGCAGGTCATCGGCCCCGAGGGTTCCACGGGTGAGTCCTTCGAGCGGGTCGACGACGCGCTGGAGCGGGCCCTCGCCCACGAACAGGACGAGTTCGACACGGCGGCACAGGACGGGCGCGGGGCGCTGGGCGGGCTGCCCTTCGGAGCGGCCGCCCTCGCCGTACTGGGCGCGGTGGCCGTGATCGTCGGCGTCAACCGCAGGCTCTCGGAGTACCGGTGAGGGGACGAGCGATGACCAGGGCGAAGGGCCGGGGCACACGCGGCGGGCTGCGCGGCTGGGGCGGAGTGACGGGCATGGCGGTCGCCTGCGCCGTCACCGCCTCGCTCACCCTGCTGCCGCTGGCGCACGGCGACGGGACGTTCGGCGGGCAGAGCGCCGGCCACTCCTCCGCCTCGACGGTGCCCACCGTGGCGGAGGAGTGCGAGGACCCGGAGGCGAGCCTGCCCGCGCGGGACGCGGACGGCCCGAACATCGAGAAGATCAGGAAGCGCGGCAAGCTGATAGCGGGCGTCGACCAGAACAGCTTCCAGTGGGGCTACCGCAATCCGGAGAGCCGCACGCTCGAAGGCTTCGACATAGATCTCGTGCACGCGATCGCGGAGGACATCCTCGGCGACCGCGACGCGGTGATCTTCCGCGCCATCCCCACCAACCAGCGCATCGCGGCGCTGGAGAACGACAAGGTCGACGTCGTCGTCCGCACGATGACGATCAACTGCAGGCGCATCGGCCAGGTGGCCTTCTCCACGGCCTACTTCCAGGCCGGCCAGCAGGTCCTGGCGCCCAAGACGTCCACGATCGACGGCTACAACGAGTCGCTGAAGGGCAAGCGGGTCTGCACGGCGGAGGGTTCGACGGCGTACGACGCGCTGAAGGAGAAGTCCTTCGGCGCCGTCTACGAGGACGAGCACGACGGCACCGGGCAGGACGAGGACCTGCTGACCGTCCCCAACCAGCTGGACTGCCTGGTGCGCCTGCAGCTCGGCGAGGTCGACGCGATCGTCACGGACAACGCGCTGGCGGCCGGCCAGGCGGCCCAGGACCCTGCCGTGGAACTCAAGGGCGACAAGCCGTTCACGACGGAGTACTACGGCGTCGCCGCGAAGCTCGGCGCGGACGACCTGGTGGCCAGGGTCAACCACGTGCTGGAGGATTACCGCCGGGGCGGTGCCGACAGCCCCTGGATGACGTCGTACCGGACGTGGCTGGCGACGGGACTGCCCGGGATCCCGGGCCCTCCGGCGCCCAGGTACCGGAGCAACTGACCCCGCGCGGGCCCCCGGGTCCGGCGGAACGAGCGGAGAGGTGATCGATGGGCGTCGCGGGTTCCTTCCCCAGCTTCGCGGGGAGGCCACCCGGCCCGGTCATGGGCCGGGACGAGGCGGACCGTACGCTGGCCCGGCTCGGTGCGGAGCACGAGGCCATCGAGACCTCGCTCCTCGCCCTGGAGGAACACGCCGGCCGCCGGCTCCTGGAGGGCGCCACCCTGTCCGGTGTGACCAAGGAGCGCTGGGGGCCCACCAAGCGGTCGATCACGCTGCTCTGGCAGTACTTCGACACCTACGCCGGGACGCTGGCCTCGGCCCGTGAGATCCGGGCCAGGCGGCGCTACCCCGGCAGGAGCGACCTGGTGGCCCTGACCGACCTGCTGCGGGGCGACGGTGTGACCGTGGCGCACCAGGCGGTGGCCGGTCCGAGCGCCTCGCTCACCGGTCCGGCCCGGCTCTCCGAGCGGTTCACGCTGGAGGAACTGGTCGCCCGGATGAACGAGCTGTACGCCCAGGCGCTGGACATGGTCCTCGCGTCGGACTCCGTGTGGTCGGCGCTGCCCGCCCGGATCGATCTGCTCGCCGCCGAGCTGCGCCGCACCGGCTCGCTGGCGCACTCCGTCGGGGTGCGGCCCGGGGAGCATCCGGCCGGCGACGACCTGGAGTCGATCGCCGAGGAGCTGACCGCGCTGCGGGAGCAGGTGATCTCCGACCCGCTGGCGTTCTGGGTGCCGGGCCCCGGCAGTGCCGCGCCCGGCGGAGGCCGGCCCGACACCACGCGCTACGACCGCGCGGCGCGCGCCCTGGAGGACGTGCGCCGGGAGATCGAGGCGGTGCTGGCGGTCCGGCAGGACGCCGAACAGCGTCTGGTCCAGGTGCGTGACCTGCTGTCGCGCGCGAACCGCACGCTGGCGGAAGCCCGGCTGGCGCGCGGCGAGGTGCTGGCGAAGATCGCCGCCTCCGAGGTGCCCGCGGTCAGCGGGCCCCCCACCGTGCTGCAGGAGCGGCTCGCGACGGCGTCGGCGTACCGCAGGCACGCGCAGTGGAACCGGCTGTCGCCGCTGCTGGAATCGCTGGAGCGGGAGGCGGAGGACGAACTGCTGCGCGCCCGCGAGTCGCTGACGTCCGTCACCGAGCCGCTCGCGGTCCGGGCGGAGCTGCGCGGCAGGCTGGACGCGTACCGGGCGAAGGTGGTCCGGCACGGTCTGGCGGAGGACCCGCTCCTCGTCGAGCGTTACGACGCGGCCCGGCGGATGCTGTGGAGCGCGCCGTGCGATCTGCGGGTCGCCGAGCAGGCGGTGCTGCGCTACCAGCGCGCCGCCACGGATCAGCTGACACCGCGCGGTCCGGGCGGGCACGACGGACAGGGGGAGACATCATGAGTACGGAGTGCCAGCGCCCCACCTGTGAGGGCGCCTACGAGGACATGGGCGGCGGGGAGCTGTACTGCGACACCTGCGGCCTCGCCCCGGTCGTGTCGCCGACGGGCCTGGTGAGTTCGCCGCCCACCGGCATCGCGGCCGGCGGCCGGGGCGGCGACAGCGCCTCGCAGCGGACGGGGTCGCGGGCGTCCGCGCGTTCCTCGTCCCGCTCGTCGACCTCCCGGCGCTCGGTGTCGGGGAGGCTCTCGCGCTCGTTGTCGGGGAGCCCCACGTCCCGCTCGGTCTCGGTGCGCTCCTCGGGCACCTCGACGGGCTCCGCATCCGGGCGCGGCCGGCTGGGCGCGGGCCTGGTGCTCGTCCCCGACGTGCCGCGGCCCGACCCGCGCACCGCGGTGATGGAGAATCCGGAGGTCCCCGAGCGGAAGCGGTTCTGCTCGCGCTCCGACTGCGGGGCGCCGGTGGGCCGTGCCCGCGGCGAACGGCCGGGCCGTACCGAGGGGTTCTGCACCAAGTGCGGTCACCCCTATTCCTTCGTGCCCAAGCTGCGCGGCGGTGACGTCGTGCACGGGCAGTACGAGGTGGCGGGCTGCCTGGCGCACGGCGGGCTCGGCTGGGTCTATCTGGCCGTGGACAGGGCGGTCTCCGACCGCTGGGTCGTCCTCAAGGGCCTGCTGGACACCGGGGACCAGGACGCCATGGCCGCGGCCATCTCCGAGCGGCGCTTCCTCGCGGAGATCGAGCACTCCAACATCGTCCGCATCTACAACTTCGTGGAGCACCTCGACGCGCGCACGGGGTCGCTGGACGGCTACATAGTGATGGAGTACGTCGGCGGGAAGTCGCTCAAGGAGATCGCCAACGAGCTCCGCACACCGGCCGGGAGGCGGGACCCGCTGCCCGTGGAGCAGGCCTGCGCGTACGGGATCGAGGCGCTGGAGGCGCTCGGCCACCTGCACAGCCGCAACCTGCTGTACTGCGACTTCAAGGTCGACAACGCGATCCAGACCGAGGACCAGCTCAAGCTCATCGACATGGGCGCGGTGCGCCGGATGGACGACGACGAGTCGGCCATCTACGGCACCGTCGGCTACCAGGCACCCGAGGTGGCCGAGGCCGGCCCGTCGGTGGCCTCGGACCTCTACACGGTCGCGCGGACGCTCGCGGTGCTGACCTTCGACTTCCAGGGGTACACGAACGTCTTCGCGGACTCCCTGCCCGATCCGGACAACATCGAGGTGTTCCGGAGGTACGAGTCGTTCTACCGGCTCCTCGTGCGCGCCACCGATCCGGACCCGGCCCGCCGGTTCTCCTCGGCCGCGGAGATGGCGGAGCAGCTGACGGGTGTGCTGCGGGAGGTGATCGCCCTGCAGACGGGGCGTCCGCGCCCGGCGCTCTCGACCCTGTTCGGGGTGGAGATGCGCGTGACGGACACGGAGTTGTTCGCGGAGCTGACCGAGGAGGTGTCGCGGCTCGGCGTCCGGGAGGATCCGCCGGGCCGCAGGGGGCGCTTCGGGCGGCGCGGCGCGGCGGCCGTACCGGCGGCCGCCCTCCCCGCCCCGGCGCCGACCGGGACGCCCGCTCCTCCCGTCGCCGTCCCGCAGGCAGTGGGTGCCGCTTCGCTGCACGCGCCCGACACCCATGTCCGGGGCAGCGCCGGTGGCGGGTACCCGGGCGGCGCGGTGGCCCAGGTCCCGCACCGGGCGTCCGTCCCCGCGCCCCGCCCCGCGGTCCCGGCCGCCGTCGCCCCGCCGTCCGTCCTCGCCGGCGCGGGTCCCCGGCTCGCCGCGTTCGACGCGCGGGGGACGTCGCTGGCCCTGCCGGTCCCCCGGGTCGACCCGAACGACCCCAACGCGGGGTTCCTCGCCGGAGTGATGGCCTCGGCACCCGCGGAGCTGATCTCCGCACTGCACTCGGTGCCCGCCGCCTCGCTCGAGACCCGGCTGCGGGAACTGCGGGCCCGCCTGGAGCTGCGCGAACCCGACTCCGCCGTGCGGGCGTTGACGGCGGTGGAGGCGCAGCATCCGGACGACTGGCGGGTCGTCTGGTACCGGGGTGTCACCTCGCTGGTGACCGGTGACAACGAGAACGCCGCGCTGTCCTTCGACGCGGTCTACGACGCCTTCCCGGGCGAGCCCGCGCCGAAGCTCGCGCTGGGGGTGTGCGCGGAGGTGCTGGGACAGCTGGACAACGCGGCGGAGTACTACCACCTGGTGTGGGCGACGGATCCGAGCTTCGTCAGTTCGGCGTTCGGCCTGGCCCGGGTGCAGATCGCCGCCGGGGACCGGGCGGCGGCGGTGCGCACCCTCGAGTCGGTGCCGGAGTCGTCGATCCACTACACGGCGGCCCGGGTGGCCGCGGTGCGTGCGAGACTCCGCGGACGTGCGCCGCAGGAGCCGCTGATCGACGACCTGTCGGCCGCCGCGGACCAGGTGACCGCGCTGAAGGGCTACGGCCTGGACGCGGTGAGACGCGAACGGTTGTCGACCGAGGTACTGGGTACGGCACTTGACTGGGTACTCTCCGGTAGTCCCACGGCTCAGCCGGCGGCTCCGTCCTCCCCCGCAGCGGCGGGGCCGGGGACGGTACTGGGCAGCGAGCTGGACGAGCGGGGCCTCAGGTCAGGTCTCGAACGCTCGTACCGGATGCTCGCCCGGCTCGCGCAGCGGGGCGACGAGAGGATCGAACTGGTGGAGCGGGCCAACCGCCTCCGCCCCCGGACCTGGGTGTGAAGATGTCACAGAGCCACCAGCAGGCCTCCTTGCCGGGGTGCCCCAGCTGCGAGGAACCGCTGGAGCCGGGCGACCGCTTCTGCGGTGCGTGCGGGTACGACCTCTCGGCCGTGCCCGCGCCTCCCGTTGACCGTCCGACGGTCGCCATCACCGTGCCGGCGCAGGGTGTCGGCACGCCGGTCGCCGCCGGGCAGGTGGAGTGGCCGCGTGCCTCCGAGGCGGACAGCTCCGACCTTCCGGCGCCGACGCACCGTCCGGCCGATCTGCCGGGCGTGGACTCGGGCGGGAGGCCGCTGCCCCTCGCGGAGGGTGCGGAGGTCCGCTTCGACGGACCCGACGCCCAGGCGGCCCCCGGCCCCGGGGATCCGGACGCCCGGGCGGCCTCCGCTCCCGGTGGGCCGGGCGGCTCCTCGGGCGACTTCGAACTGGCCGCGCCCGATCCCCGTGCCGCGGAACACGCGACGGCCGGCGGCTCCGTGGCCGGTGCGAAGGTCTGCGTGGCCTGCCGCTCGGGTCAGGTGGACACCGACGGGTACTGCGAGAACTGCGGGCACGCCCAGCCCCGTGAACGCGACCACATGGAGCAGGAGCTCGATGCGGTCGCGGCGGTCAGCGACCGCGGTCTGCGCCACCACCGCAACGAGGACGCGTTCGCGGTGTCGTCGACCGCCCTGCCGGACGGCTCCCCCGCCGTCGTCGCCATCGTGTGCGACGGCGTCTCGTCGGCGAGCCGCCCGGACGAGGCGTCGGCCGCGGCGGCGAGCGCGGCCAACGAGTCGCTGCTGGAGTCGCTGCCCCGCGGGACCCACCCGCAGCAGGCCATGCACGAGGCGATCGTGGCGGCCTCCGAGGCCGTCAACTCGCTCGCCCAGGAGGAGGGCCAGGCGCTGGAGCACGACCAGCACCGCCATCAGAACGCCCCGGCCTGCACCGTGGTCGGCGCGGTCGTGGCGGGCGGTCTGCTGGTCATCGGCTGGGTCGGCGACAGCCGCGTCTACTGGGTCCCCGAGGACCGGGCCCACCCGCCGGCCCGCCTCACGGAGGACGACTCCTGGGCGGCGCAGATGGTGGCGGCCGGTCTGATGAACGAGGCGGAGGCGTACGCCGACGAGCGCGCCCACGCCATCACGGGGTGGCTCGGCGCCGACGCGTACGAACTGGAGCCGCACACGGCGTCGTTCGAACCGGACCGGTCCGGTCTGGTGGTGGTGTGCACCGACGGCCTGTGGAACTACGCGGAGGGCGCGGCGGAGATGGCCGCGGCCGTCCCGGGCGACGCGTTCGAACGGCCGCTGCACGGTGCTCAGGTGCTGGTCGGTCACGCGCTGGACGGCGGGGGCCACGACAACGTAACAGTGGCGCTGCTGCCGTTCACCGTGGCGGCGCCAGGGGCAGGATCCGCCTGAGCCGCGGCCGGTCCGCCGGCCCGCGGTCCCGGACCGCCCCGTCCCGGAGCCCTTTCCGACGCTTCGTCCCGACGCCCCTCGTCCGCCCGCGCACGTCCCGTCCGGCGACCGGCTTCTCGCATCCCGCGCGTCCGCGTCCCCCGTCCCGCAGTCCGTCCGCACCACTGTCCTGGTCCGACACAGGTGGAGCCTCAAGGAGCCGATCAGATGGCCAACTTCTCCAAGTCCCACGTGCCGCAGTTCTCCGTCGAGGTGTACCAGAACGAATACCTGCCCGAGGGCGGCCGTGACGTCAATGCGATCGTCACCGTCACCTCCACGGGCGGCGGTACGACCGGCGGCGTGCCGCTGGCCGACGGGGCGGGGCCGTCCGCGCGCGTCCCGGGGCAGGCTCCGGCTGCCGCCGTGGTGCTCATGGTCGACTGCTCGGGCTCGATGGACTATCCGCCGACCAAGATGCGTCACGCGCGTGACGCGACGGCGGCGGCCATCGACACCCTGCGTGACGGCACCCGGTTCGCAGTGGTCGCGGGGACGCACGTGGCCAAGGACGTGTATCCGGGCAACGGGCGGCTGGCGACGGCCGGTCCGCAGACCAAGGCCCAGGCGAAGGAGGCCCTTCGGCGGCTCAGCGCCGGCGGGGGCACCGCGATCGGGACCTGGCTGCGGCTGGCCGACCGGCTCCTGGGCGCCGCCGAGGTGGGCATCCGGCACGGCATCCTCCTCACGGACGGGCGCAACGAGCACGAGTCCCCGGAGGATCTGCGGGCAGCGCTGGAGTCATGCGCGGGCCGGTTCACCTGTGACGCGAGGGGCGTCGGGACGGACTGGGAGGTGAAAGAGGTCACAGCGATCGCCTCGGCCCTGCTCGGCACGGCGGACATCGTGGCCGATCCCGCCGGGCTCGCCGCGGACTTCACCGAGATGATGGGGAACGCGATGGGCAAGGAGGTCGCGGACGTCTCGCTGCGGCTCTGGACCCCCGTCGGCGTCGAGATCGTGTTCGTCAAGCAGGTGGCGCCCACGGTCGCCGAACTGACCGGCCGCCGCACCGTGGCGGGGCCGCGCGCCGGTGACTATCCGACCGGTTCCTGGGGTGACGAGTCCCGGGACTACCACGTGTGCGTCAGGGTCCCCGAGGCCGGCATCGGCCAGGAGATGCTGGCGGCCCGGGTCTCGTTGATCCTGCCGCCCGCCTCCGCGGACGGTGTCCCGCAGACCCTCTCGCAGGGGCTCGTTCGGGCGGTGTGGACGGACGACATGGCCGCGTCCACCTCGATCAACCCCCAGGTGGCGCACTACACAGGACAGGCGGAACTGGCGCAAGTCATCCAGCAGGGACTGGATGCGCGTAAATCGGGTGACTTCGACGGCGCGACGGCGAAACTGGGCCGTGCGGTGCAGCTCGCCTCGGCCTCCGGAAACGCGGATACTGCGAAACTGCTTTCGAAGGTGGTCGACGTCGTCGACGCGGCGACCGGTACTGTGCGACTGAAAGCGAGGGTCGCGGATGCGGACGAGATGACACTCGAAACGCGCTCGACCAAGACAGTTCGCGTCAAGAAGTAGCAGCACGAACCACACGAAACAGCCGTACGAAGAGCCGCCCCGGCCCACCGGACGGTGCACCGACGAGCATGGCGGCCTCCGGGCCGAACAAGGAGAGGAGGAAGCGCCGACATGCCGACCTGCCCGAACGGACACCAGTCGGGTTCCGAGGACTGGTGCGAGGTCTGCGGACATCGCATG
>Ga0164306_10000493_pt1 | contig 16099 bp, 13 predicted proteins | sample Whisoiple_242_MG_FD_110213 | JGI IMG/M metagenome (GOLD analysis project Ga0164306, IMG submission 110213) | Soil microbial communities amended with fresh organic matter from upstate New York, USA - Whitman soil sample_242_MG | ecosystem: Environmental > Terrestrial > Soil > Unclassified >... | reverse complement strand
TCGCTGCTGGCGGCCCGCCACGGCGTACAGGTGCAGCTGCGCGAGCAGAAGGGGAGCGGGGTGACCGCGGTCGTCGTCCTTCCGCAGGCGCTGCTGCCCAAGGTGCCGCCCGTCTCCTCCCCGCCGTCCGTGGCGCTGCCCGGGGACGCCCCCGCGCTGAACCTCCCGGGTTCGGTCGCCGAGGCGAACTCCAACGCGCTGCCGACGCGTTCGGCCCTCCCGGGCGCGGACCCGCTGATCGAGGCGGCCGAGCGCACCCTGCAGCAGGCGGGCCCGCAGCCCACGCCCGCGCAGTCCGGGACACCGGAACCGGCCGCACCCGGGCCCGAGCCCGTGGCCCCGGAGTCCGCGACGCCACAACCCCCCGCCGCCCCGGAGACCGACCCGTCCGGCGAGCCCGCGCACCACGAGGAGTCCGAGGCCGAGACCACGATGCAGGTCCGGCTGCCCGTGCAGCCGGACGCACCGAGCCCGTACGCCATCGGCCCCGACCGGCACGAGCGTGCTGCCGACACGAGCCCCGCGACGGATCCCGCACCGGCATCCGCTCCGGCCGCGGACGCCCTTCCGGGCCCCCGGCAGCCGCTGACCGGTCTCGGCGAGGAGGTGCCCGACCCGGCACCCGTGCCCGAGCGCCTCACCGACAAGGGGCTGCCCAAGCGCACCCCCAGGATCTCCGAGCCGCAGGCCACCGCGCCCACCGAGCGCAAGGGCAGCCTGGACAAGGAGGCCCTGCGCCGTCGGCTCGGCGGCTTCCATCAGGGAGCGAAGGACGGCCGCCGCGACGTCGAGACGGAGATCTCCGACAGCGGCCCACAGACCGACCACGACCGTACCGACGGTCGCATCGATGAGACGGGGGACACAGTCGAGGAGGCACGCAGTTGACTGCGCCCAGCACATTCGGGCTGAGCACCGAGGCCCGGAACCTTCACTGGTTGCTGAGCAATCTCGTGGAGGAGGTGCCAGGGGTCCATTCGGTCACCGTCGTCTCGTCGGACGGGCTCATGCTGCTCTCCTCGGACCCCGGCCTCGCGACGGCCAAGGCGGCGGGACGGCAGACGGGCCCCAAGGGCTCCAGCGCCGACCTGGCCACCATCGTCTCCGGCATCGGGTCCCTCACGATCGGCGCCGCCAAGCTGATGGACGGCGGCGGCGTCAAGCAGACCATGGTCGCGATGGACGAGGGCAGTGTCTTCGTCATGTCGATCAGTGACGGCTCCCTGCTCGGCGTGCACGCCACCGCCGACTGCGACATGAGCGTCATCGCGTACCACATGGCGCTCTTCGTCGGCCGCGCCGGACACGTACTCACCCCCGAACTCCGCAGCGAGCTGCGCAAATCGATGGAGAGCACCCAGTGACGTCAGCTGCTGAACCCGTACGAAAACTCCCCGTCAGGGGTGCCGCCCGCAAGGCCGCGCGGGTCCGCCCGTACTCCCTCACCGGCGGCCGCACCCGTTTCGGCCACGTCCTGCTCGTCGAGACGTTCGTCGCCGCGCTGGACGCGCCTGAGGAGCGCCGGGAGCTCACCAACGGCAATCTCGCCTCGCGCGTCATGCCGGAGCTCCACGCCATCGTCGAACTCTGCCGCCGTATGCGTACGGTCGCGGAGATCTCCGCCCTGTTGAAGATGCCGCTCGGAGTCGTCCGGGTGCTGCTCAGCGACTTGGCCGACCAGGGAAAGATCCGCGTCTACGGAACCGGTCACGGCACCGGCCAGCCGGACCGCGCACTGCTCGAAAGGGTGCTCAATGGACTCCGCCGTCTCTGAGGCGCCGCTCTTCACTCCGCGCCAGCGGGGTCCGCAGGACAAGCCCGACGAGTCGGTGCAGGCCTGGCAGCTCGACCACACGCGCGCGCCGATCGCCACCAAGATCGTGGTGGCGGGCGGCTTCGGCGTGGGCAAGACGACCTTCGTCAGTTCGGTCTCCGAGATAGACCCGCTGCAGACCGAAGCGCTGATGACGCAGGCCAGCGAGGAGACCGACGACCTCACGGCCACGCCCGACAAGGTCACCACGACCGTCGCGATGGACTTCGGCCGGCTCACCCTGGACGACGACCTCGTCCTGTACGTCTTCGGGACCCCCGGGCAGCAGCGCTTCTGGTTCATGTGGGACGACCTGGTGCGCGGTGCGATCGGCGCGGTCGTCCTGGCGGACACACGGCGCCTCGCCGACTGCTTCGCCGCGCTCGACTACTTCGAGAGCTGCGGCCTCCCCTACATCGTCGCCGTCAACCACTTCGAGGGCACCCCCGGCTTCGACGAGGACGACGTCAGGGAGGCCCTGTCCGTCGCTCCGCACGTACCCCTTGTGATCATGGATGCGCGTAAGAGGATCACCGTCGTCGAGTCGTTGCTCGCCCTGGTGGGCCACGCACTCGCCGTCTCCCCCGAGTAACGAAGACGCACTTCCAGAACACGTAACGGAGAACCGCGATGCGGAAGATACTCATAGTCGGAGCCGGTCAGTCCGGTCTCCAGCTGGCCCTCGGACTGCAGTCCAACGGGTACGAAGTCACCCTGATGTCCAACCGCACCGCCGACGAGATCCGCACCGGCCGGGTCATGTCGACGCAGTGCATGTTCCACACGGCTCTCCAGCACGAGCGCGACCTCCAGCTCAACTTCTGGGAGTCCCAGGCCCCGCGGATCGAGGGCGTCGGCGTCTCGGTGGCCGGCCCGGACTCCTCGCGTGTCGTCGACTGGGTGGGCAAGCTGGACGGGTACGCCCAGTCCGTCGACCAGCGCGTGAAGATGGCCGGCTGGATGGAGACCTTCGCCCAGCGCGGCGGTCAGCTCGTCATCCACGGCGCCGCGGTCTCCGACCTCGACTACTTCTCCCGCACGTACGACCTGGTGATGGTCTCCGCCGGCAAGGGCGAGCTCGTCTCCATGTTCGGCCGGGACGCCTCCCGTTCGCCGTTCGACACCCCGCAGCGCGCCCTCGCCGTCGCGTACGTCCACGGCCTGGGCCCGCGCCCGGAGCACCCGGAGTTCGACGCGGTGCGGTGCAACCTGGTCCCGGGGGTCGGCGAGCTCTTCGTCATGCCGACCCTGACGACGTCGGGCCGTGCGGACATCCTGTTCTGGGAGGGCGTCCCGGGCGGGCCGCTCGACGCGTTCCAGGGCATCAAGGACCCCGCGGAGCACCTGGCCAAGACGCTGGAACTCATGGAGAAGTTCACCCCGTGGGAGTACGCGCGCGCCACCAAGGTCGAGCTGACCGACGCCAACGCCACGCTGGCGGGCCGTTACGCCCCGACCGTGCGCAAGCCCGTCGGCCGGCTGCCCGGCGGCGGCCTGGTCCTCGGTGTCGGCGACGTGGTCGTGGCCAACGACCCGATCACCGGCCAGGGTTCCAACACCGCGTCCAAGTGTGCGCACTCCTACCTGCACTCGATCCTCGAACACGGCGACCGCCCGTTCGACGAGGAGTGGATGGAGGCCACGTTCGAGCGGCACTGGGAGAAGACCCAGCACGTCGTGAAGTGGACGAACGCGATGCTCGGCCCGCCGCCGGAGCACGTCCTGAACCTGATCGGCGCGTCCGGCCAGCTCCAGCCGGCCGCCGACCGGTTCGCCAACGGGTTCAACGACCCGGCGGACTTCGACAACTTCTTCTTCGAGCCGGAGAAGACGAACGCGTACCTGGGCTTGCTCACCGGCGCCCAGGGCTGACAGCGGGTACGAGAGCCGGGCCGCCCCCTTCCGTCACGCACGAGCGGACGGACGGGGGCCCGGCTCTCACGTGTCCGGGGCGTCGTATCCGGTGTCCGGACCCGAGGTGGCGTCCTCGGGCAGTTCCGGCAGGGTGTACGCGGCCAGTGGCTCGTTGCCCGGGTCGGGCCGGACGGCGCCCAGCAGCGGGTTCGAGGCCAGTGGCGAGACCTTCACCGTGGCTCCGGGCCTGGGCGCCTGGATCACCAGACCGTCGCCGATGTACAGCGCGACATGGGTCGCCTTCGGGAAGTAGACCACCAGGTCACCGGGGCGCAGCGAGCCCAGGGGCACCTTCGGCAGTCGGCGCCACTGTTCCTGCGACGTACGCGGGATGTCCCGGCCCGCCGCCGACCAGGCCTGCGACGTGAGCCCGGAGCAGTCGTACGTCTCAGGCCCTTCCGCACCCCACACGTAGGGCTTGCCGAGCTGCTCGACGGCGTAGGCGACGGCCTTCCCGCCCTCCTCGGACGGCGGGCGGACCGAGCTGAGCGCCCCCGAGGCGGTGAGCGTGTCCTGGGCCTCGCCGATGTTCTTCTCCTCCAGCGCCGACAGGGCGGCGAGCTGCTCGGCCGACAGGGAGGCCAGCATCACCTCGACGGCCTTCAGCCGGGACCGCACGGTGTCGTGCTGCTTCTTCCGCAGTGCGGCGAGCTCCCGCTGCCGGTCCTGTGCCGCGCGGGACTTGGCCGCCAGCACCTCGGCGTGCCGCTCCGCCCCCGTCAGCCGGTCGACCACGGCCGACCGGCCGGCCTGGGCGCGCTCGATGACATGGCTCTGCTCCAGGGCCCGGGCCGGGTCGTCGGCCAGGAGCAGCCGCAGGTACAGGGAGAAGTCGGTGCGCCCCTGGTACTGGTCACGTGCCAGCCGTCCGGCGTCCCGGCGGCCGGATTCCAGGGCCGCCCGGGCCACGGTCACCTCGCCGCGCAGCTTGCGGACCTCGGCCGTCCGCTTCCGCAGCTCCTCCTCGGTGCCGTTGTAGAGCTCGCCCGCCTCCTCGGCGTTCCGGTACAGCGTCTGCAGCTGCTTCAACAGCCCCGCCACACTCCGGGGAGCCGGCCCGGGCGCCGGCGCGGGTTCCGGTCCGGACGGTTCGGCGACCGCGGGGGAGGCGGCGACGGCCGCGGCCAGCGCGGCCGTGCAGAGGGCGCGTGCGACTCTGCCCGACACGAGATCACCTCCGGTGTCAGGGGTGATGCCGATTAATCGGACAACCCCACAAGTGCTCGGATGTCGTCCATCCGGTCACCCGGCCCCGGGTGATGCAAGGACCGTCCGGCGTGCCGCTCCGGGGCGTGCCCCGAACGGCGTACGCCGGGGCGGTCACTCCACGGGAAACGCATAAAATGCCCGTTCCCGCTGGACGACGACGGAGGTCTTCCCGGTGGCCAGGACCCGGTAGGGGGCGGTGACCGCGGCCCCCTCCGGGGCGGGGGCGCCGATGTCCTGGAACTTCCACAGCCTGCGCCCGTCCGCCGCGGCGAACGCGGTCACCTGCGAGGCGTCCGCGGCGAGCAGCGTCCTCCCGCTGCCGCTCAGCGTGAGCGCGGGACAGCCGTCACCGGCCGGGACCTCGGTGGACCGTCGCCAGAGCACCTTTCCGGTGGCCCGTTCGACCGCCCCGACCTCCTGGTCGCGGTTCGTGGTGTGGAGCAGCGCCCCGGCCGCGACCGGCGTACCGAAGACCGACGACGCGGTTCCGTTCAGCGTCCAGAGAGGCTTCCCGCTCCCCGTCTCGAAGGCCCCCAGATCGTCGCCCACCGCGCCGAACAGACGCCCCTCCTGGTCGCCGGCCGCCGCGCCGCCGGGCGCGACCGTGCCGAACCGCCGGTTCCACAGCGGCTTGCCCGTGGTGCGGTCGAAGCAGCGGAAGACCGCCTTGCCCTGGCCCGCCCTGACGTCGGCCGGGGTGAGCGTGCCCGCGTCCTGCCGTACGACGAGGTCGGCCTTCCGGGCGGCGATCAGCCGGTAGGCCGGGGTTCCGGGTGCCCGGCCCGCGGGGACGGCGACGCGCCAGACCTCCTCGCGGCGGACGACGTCGTAGGCGAAGAAGTACGCCTTGACGACCTGGGTGTCCTTGCCGCGCTTCTTGCCCTTCTTCGGCTTCGGCGCCCGCACGGTGACCGTGTGGGAGCCCGTGAACCAGAGGACGGAGCCCGACTGTCCGGTGAGCGGGGCCACCTTCATGTCCGGTACGCCGTCGAACTGGTCCGCGAAGCGCACCCGGTGCCGGATCCGCCCGTCCTCCGGTGACAGCCAGAGGAATTCGGTCGGGGCCGCCAGGAAGCAGAGGTCCTCCCCGGCCGTCAGCACGCTCTGCGCCCCGGCGGCGTCGGCGCGCTCCCAGACCTTCCGGCCGGTCCTGAGGTCGACGGCGGTCGCCCCGGCCGTGTCCGTGAGCACCAGCAGCCTGTCCTGCCAGACGCCCGCGGTGAGCGGGGCCGGTGCCTTCGCCGGCCGGGCGTACGTCCACCGGGGCTCGGGCGGCCGGCCCGGAAGGGCGGGCCGGGGCTCGGCGGCCGGCTTCTCGTCGGTGGTGGCCGAGGCGGATCCGTCGGAACCGAGGGCCGCCACGGCGGCCCCGCCCAGAACGAGCCCCGCCGCGCCGGCGGCGACGGCCGTGAGCAGCGCCCGCCGGCCGGTGACCGGCCCCGTGCGCGGTGCCGCCGCGGGCGGCGCGGCGGCGGGCAGGGCCGGAGGCGCAGCGGTGAAGGCCGGGTGCGCGTACGGCTGCGCGGGTGGGGGGCCTGCCGCCGGGAGGCGCGGGGGCGCGGTGTTCGTCACCTCCTCGGGGAGGGTGAGCTGGGCCGTCGCCCGGTCGGACCGGGGGGTGCGCGCACCGGTGCCCAGGAACCGCGTCGTCCGGCTGTCCTCGTCGGGGTCCCCGTCGTGGCCGCCGCCGGGAGGGACCACGTGTCCGGGAGCGCCGCCGTCGGGGAGCGCCGCGCCCGTGGGCACCGCGTCCGTGGGCGTCCGGTCCTCCACGGGAGGCACCCGGGGCCCGTCGTCCACCGGCCCGGCCGGCGGCTCCAGTGCACGCGCCCGCGCGGCCTGGTCCGTCTCGGCGGCCGCGAGCACCGCGGGCAGCCAGCCGCCCTGTGCGCGGTCCGCCGCGCCCTCCGGCGCGAGTTCCGCGGCGACGGATCCGGCCGTGGGCCGGTCGGCCGGGTCCTTCGACAGGCAGCCGGCGATCAGGGCGCGCAACCCGACCGGCACGGAGCCGAGTTCGGCGGAGCCGTGTGCGATCCGCTCGGCCGCCTCCTCCGCCGGCCCGTCGGCGAGCGGGGTCGTCCCCGTGGCCGCGTACGCCAGCAGCAGTCCGAGTACGAAGAGGTCCGAGGCCGGGCCCGCCTCCTGGCCCTCGACCTGTTCCGGGGTGAGATAACCCAGGCGTACGGACAACTGCCCGCCCTCGCGGGCCTCGGCGTGGGCCGCGGCCCCCAGAGGTCCGAACGCGGTCAGCCGGGGGCCGTCCTCCGCCACCAGCACCGTCCCCGGAGCCAGCCCCTGGAACACGGCGCCGGACGCGTGCACCCGGGAGAGCGTCCCGGCCAGACCCGCGCCCAGCACCCGCACCGCGCGCTCGGGCAGCGGACCCGCGAGCCCGATCGCTTCGGAGAGCGTCACCGCGGGCACGTAGGCCGTGGCCGTCCACAGGCCGTCGCCCTCGGGGGAGACGTCCGGCCGCGGAACCGGGCCGCCGGCCAGCCGTTCGGCGGTGCGCGCCTCGGACCGGAAGCGCCGCCGGAAGGCGGGCACGGAGGCGAGGGCGGGCCGGGCGGCCGTCACCAGGGCGAGGCCGTCACGGTCCGCGCCCCGGGCGAGGAAGTGCACGGCCACGGCGCTCTCGCGCACACGCGCCAGCGTGGTGTACGGGCCGAAGCGGCGTGGATCGTCCTGACGCAGCGCCTCCATGGCGCACCCCCCTCGTGACCGTGCCCACGGCACCGGACCGCCGATCCTACGGGCGCGTGCGCGGATGCGGCTCAGGACGCGCTGCGGGGCTTCTTCCAGGGCCACTTGGGGGTGAAGCGCTCCCGGCCTCCGGGGGCGAACTCGTAGATCCAGCCGCGTTGCAGCCCCAGCCGCTTCGAATAACCCGCGGGAGCGCGGCGGTAGGCGTAGACGGTGGCCGGGCCGCCGTCGGCGTCCGGCACCGGGACCTCGTACCACTTGGGCGGATGGCCGGTCGGTCCGAGCAGGATCGGCAGCACCCTGCCGTCCAGGGGGCCGCCGCGGAAGGGCGTGTTCTCGCTTTTCACCCGGCCAGTGTCACTCAGGCGACAGCAGGTGCGCCGCGTGCCCCGCCACGGGGACGATCAGAGCCGCGAGCCGGCCGGCGGGGCCGTCCGCGGTCTCCTGGGCCAGGAGTTCCGCCACCACGGATTCCGTCTCCTCGTCCGAGGCGGCGGTGACCGCGAGCAGGGCCATCAGATGATCGACCAGCCAGCCCCGCAGCTCGGCGGCCGGCGGCTGCTTCTCCTCGTCCAGCCAGATCAGGGAAGCCGCCTCCACGGCGGCGATCCAGGTGCGCACCATCATCCGCAGGCGAGGCCCGGCGGGTTCCTGCGCCGGCCCCCCGCCCCGGCCCAGGTGGAGCAGGATCTGCTCCGCCGCCGACCGGCGCACACCGTCCACGATCGTCGAGGTGCGCGAGGTCTCGGCCACACTGCCGCCACGCAGCAACGCGCTGAACCCCGCGTCGTGCTGGTCGACGAAGCCGAGGTAGCGGTCCAGGACCCGGCTGACCCGCTCGGTGGGCGGGCCGACGGCGGGTTCCGAGAAGCAGAGCGTCAGCTGCTCGGCGGCGGACCCCAGGGCCGCCTCGTACAACTGCTGCCTGCCGCCCGGGAAGTAGCGGTAGACCAGCGGACGGGAGACCCCGGCGGCGGCCGCCACCTCGTCGATCGACACGTCGTCCGGCGCCCGGTGGGCGAAGAGGGTGAGGGCCGCGCCCAGCAGCTGGGCGCGGCGTTCCTCGACACCCAGGCGTCGGTACGCGCGGGTTGGCGATGCTGCGGGTGCGGAGGTCATGCTCCGAAGCCTAAGCGGTCCCCCCGGAAGGGGAGCGGCCTCAGGCCAGCAGGCCCGAACTCTTCCACAGCCTGCGCCCCACCCCGTTGAGCACGCCGATGTCCTCGAAGAAGTCGGTGAGGCGCTTCGCCCCCGTCTGCATGACCTCCGCCCGGTGACCGCTGGCCTTCACCTGGGCCACGGCCTCGTGACGGTCCAGACCGACGTTCTCGTAGACCTGCGGGTTGACGAAGCAGACGGAGAAGACGCGTGCCGCCTCACCGCAGTTGAGCCGGGTCAGCCGCCGCTCCCACAGCGGCGCGGTCACCATCTGGCGGCGCAGCTCCTCGCGGGCGTAGCGCACATGCCGGGCCTCCTCCACCACATGGATGCGGGTGACGCCGCGCACGAGCGACTGGACGCGCTCGTCGGGGAAGGTGAGCCGCTGCATCCAGTCCAGGATCTCCTCGCCGAGCAGGGTCGCGGCGAACGAACCGGGGGTGGTGGAGATGGTCTTCAGCACCCGCGCCAGGTTGTGGTAGCGCCGGGGGACCGGGTAGGCGGGCGCCCCGCCCCACTCGATCATGCGGGCGAACATCATGGAGTGCCGGCACTCGTCGGCGATCTCGGTGAGCGCGTAGCGGACGTGCTTGCTGGTCACGGACTTGTCGTAGATGTGCCGGACGAGCAGCTGCATCAGGATGATCTCGAACCAGATGCCGAGCGAGGCCAGTGACGCCGCCTCGTGGCGCGCCAGGTCCATCCGCTGCTCCTCGGACATCTTCCGCCACAGCGGGGTGTCGTAGAGCGAGACCAGCTCGGGCGGCCAGAACCATTTGCCGTCCTCGGCGCCGGTGTCCCAGTCGAGCTCGGTGTCCGGATCGAAGGAGTGCTTGGCCGAGGCCTCGAGCAGGCGGACCGCGACCTGCTCGCGGTCCTTGAGCGGGCCGAGCGCGTCGCGCAGCGCCCGGATGTCCTCGTCGGTCACGGTCGTCATGGCTGAAGGCACCTCGCACAGGGGTTACCGGCGGTCAGGTTTCCGGTCATGAATTATGAGACTGCCTGTCAGCAAGGCAGTCAATCCCCTGTGCGCGACTTGTTGACCGCGCGTCTACCAACGTGTGAACCTGCCAACTGACGTCAGCACCACGGAATGCACCACCCTCGCCAGGCGAAGGAGCTGTCCGTGTCGACACACGACCTCTACACCACCGCGCCACAGGCCCCGACATGGCAGGTGCCTGCCACAGGGGCGGCCCGGTTCAGCTGGGACTACGACGACGGCCGCGAGCGTCTCCTCGCCCTCTACCAGAAGGGCAAGGACAAGCAGTGGGACGGGAACAAGCGCATCGACTGGAGCCTGGAGGTCGACCCCGCCGACCCCCTCGGAACCCCGGACGAGGCCCTCACGCTGTACGGCACCCCGCACTGGGCGAAGATGACCGAACGGGACCGGGGCGAACTGCGCAAGCACTACACCTCCTGGCAGTTCAGCCAGTTCCTGCACGGTGAACAGGGCGCCATGGTCTGCGCCGCCCGGATCGTGGAGTCGGTCCCCGACCTGGACGCCAAGTTCTACTCCGCGACCCAGACGATGGACGAGGCGCGGCACGCGGAGATCTACGCCCGTTTCCTGCACGAGAAGGTCGGGACGCTCTACGCGATCAACGACCACCTCCAGGGGCTGCTCGGCGACACCCTGCGCGACTCCCGCTGGGACATGCCCTACCTCGGCATGCAGGTCCTCATCGAAGGGCTGGCGCTCGCCGCGTTCGGCATGATCCGCGACACCACGACCCAGCCGCTGCCCAAGCAGATCCTCGCCTACGTCATGCAGGACGAGGCGCGGCACGTGGCCTTCGGCCGGATGGCGCTGCGCGACTACTACAAGCAGCTGAGCGACGCCGAACGCCGCGAGCGCGAGGAGTTCGTCATCGAGGGCTGCTACCTGATGCGCGACCGCCTGAGCGGCGTCGAGGTGCTGGAGAACTTCGGCATCGGCAAGCAGGAGGCCAGGGACCTCTCCGAGCACTCGGAGTACCTCCAGCTCTTCCGGAAGCTGCTGTTCAGCCGCATCGTCCCCTGCGTCAAGGACATCGGCCTCTGGGGCGAACGGCTCCAGAAGGCCTATGTCGGCATGGGCGTCCTCGAGCTGGGCGACTCGAACCTGGACCTGCTGATGGCGCAGGACGAGGAGGTCGCAGAGCAGCTGGACCGGGACCGCTTCGCCGCGGAGGAGCGGGCGCGGGTCGAGGAGGTCGCCGAGGCCATAGCGGAGGGTGGCGCGTCGGACAGGTGAGACCCCTGGTGACGCGTGATTCGAACGGCCGGTGAACTAGGGGGAATTCGACGGCGGGCGGGCCGGGGCGCGGCTATTCTGACGGCCCCGTCCGCCGGGCCGTGCGTGCGTCGACCGCGCTCCGCCGGCTCGCGTACCGACGGGGCCATTCGTCGTGCAGGGGGGCTCATGGACAAGTGGGGACTCATCGAACGCATCGCCAGGACCGAGCGCTGGCTGCTCGTGGACGCGGACTGGCTCGCCGTCGGCGAAGCCTTCAGCCTGATCCACCGGGCCCGTGCCGCCCAGGATCCCGCCGGTGTGCGTGCGGCGCTGGCGGCGCTGGAGCCGCTGGAGCAGAAGCAGCCCCGCCGGGTCACCAACACCCTGGGCCCCGGCGTCCACTCCATCAGCGACGAACTGAACGAACGGCGGAGTGCGCTGATCGTCGAGGTCAGCGGTGACCCGGACGAACACCGGGAGCCGCCGGCCCGGGAGGCCGCGCGGTGACCGCTCCGGAAGGAGCGATCCGTAAACCGTCACTGCTCGTCATGGCGTTCGCGCCGCTGGACACCAGGGGGACCCGCCCCGGCCACGCGGCTCTGGCGTGCTTGTGGGCGGCGTGCCGACGTCTCGGCATGACCGAGAAGGTCCCGGGGCTTCCACAGCTCGCCGTCACCGGCGGGTTCGACGGAGCGGACCGCCCGGAGCCGGGCTTCCGATTCCTGGCGGCGGCCCACCGCCCCGATCCGCAGGCGGTGTACCAGGTCTTCTCCTTCGTGGACCGGGACGTCGTCGGGCTGGTCTCCGTGCTCGCACCGAACGACAGCGCGGCAGGACCTGAGCAGTGGGCCGGCCTCGTCGCGAGCTGGGAGCAGGCGGTGGAGGCCGCCGGGCCCCCGTCCGGGGCATGGGGGCTGCTCGGCCGGCACCTCGTCCTCGAAGCCCTGTGCGACGGGGTGATCGACGACGGCGCCCTGTGCGAGACCGTGCGCGGACACGCGCCCGCCGGTGGGGGAGGCGCCAGGGCGTGGTGGGCCGGCTTCGACCGGACGGACGACGGGTTCTCCGTCTGGCGGGAGCAGGAGGGGACCCCGGAAACCGTGGGTCGCTTCTACGTGCTGGCCCCCGTCGAGCACGAGGCCGCCCTGGACGACTGGACGTGGTTCGCGCGAGGCGAGCACCGCCTGAGGCCGCTCGCCCGCTACCTGATGCACATGTCGAAGATCCGCTACCAGGCACAGGAGTACGACCGGGCCGCCTCGCTGCCCACGTGGCTGGAGGAGAGCGACCGCCGGACCGAGGCGCTGCTGAGGGAGCTGGACTCCGTCGGGGGCCGTCAGCCCCTCGCGGGGGTGGTCCGCACGGCCGCGAAGCTCGACGAGACCCAGCGCAGTCCCCAGGGGATGCTCTGGACGATCACCCGGCAGAGACAGGTCAGCAACGCGCTCGCCGCCGGACTGGACAACCTGCTTCCCTCCACCCCCTCCGTACGACGCGTCGGCGTGGGGGCGACCTGGCCCGACCGGGACCGTGCGTACGCCGAAACGCTGATCAAGAGGGTGGACGACGACCGCTTGCACCTGGAAGCGGCCCGCGAACGCGCGGACTCGGTGCGCGCGCAGGCCCGCATGATGACGGACCGCGCGCTCGCGGACGAGAGGAGTCTGCTGACCCTGATCCAGACCTCTGTGCTCGGCGCCGTCCTCACCGGTCTCGCGGCGGTGCAGACCCTGGAGTACGAACTCCCCCTGCCCCGTCCCGTCCAGTCACCGCTCATCGCCGTCCTGACCGTGCTGGCGCTCGCCCTCCCCGTGTCCGTGGTGCGCTGGACCGGAGTCGCGCTCAACGCCCACCGCCATCGCTGGCTCGACCGTGTGGTCGCCGGTCTGACGGCTGCCAGCTTCGGGTGGCTCGCCGTCACCGTGTACGGGGTGGCGTGGGGGGCCGGCCCGCCGGCCAGGGCCTGGACCCTGTCCGTCGCGGTGGCCGCGGCGGTGGCGGCGGCCCTCGGCGTCGACCGGCTGCTCCGGAGACCGCTCGACGGCGCGACGGCCGACGACGCCTCAGGCGGGCCGCGGACGGTGGCCCGGCCCTCCGGCGTCGGGGGAGCGTCCTCGTGACCGACGACCCTTCCCGGCAACAGGACCGGGCCGTGACGGACTTCGTCGACTCGCTCGACGTGGAGGACCTGATCCTCCGGTACGACGTCGACTTCGACGCACCCATGCGCCAGGCGACGGCCATCGGGCTGCTGCGCCTCGCGGGTGTCCACACCCCTGACCCGTCCTCCGGACTCCGCGGCATCGCGCGCCGACTGGGCGCCTACTGGTGCGAGATGGTCCTGGCCGACGTGGCGTACGAGCCGTTGACCGCCCTGCGGCTGATCGAGGCGTCCCGCCCGGACGCCGAGCGGCTGCTGGCGGACCTGGCCGCAGGCGGGGGACCCACCGGTTCCGAGGCCTTCACGGCGTACGTCGTCGCCCGCTGGTACGACGGCGTGGGCCGGGTGCGGTACCGGCTCGGAAGTTACACCGCCGCCAGGATCGCCTTCGGGACGGCGGTCGGTGTGGCAGCGGACCACGGCGTGTGGTGGGCCCGGCCCGACCTGATCAGCAACCATGTGCGGGCGCGGTTCGAGGAGCAGGGACAGGCCTCGCGGCGGGACGACGGCCGCCGCGCCGAGCGGGACTTCGTCGGTCCGATGGAGCGGGCGCGTGACGACATCGCCGCGTTGGCGGCGGCCCGGGGCGTGGACCTGGAGAGCGCCCCCACCGCGTCCTCCCCAGCCCGTCACCGTGAGTTCCTGCGGGGCTGGTCCAACGCCCTGCACAACGTGGCCACGGCCCTTCGCCAGGAGGGACGGACCGAGGAGTCGCTCCAGCAGAGCAGAGCGTCCGGAGCGGTGTCGGAGGGACTGGGCGACATCTACCGCAAGGCCCAGTCCCTGCTCAACGAGGCGCTCTGCGAACCCGGCGACCCGACGCACCTCTTCGAGGAGCTGCGCGACCTCGGCATCGGCCCGGACGGGAGGCCCGGTCCCGGCTGGCCCCGCGGCCGCAGGATCGCGCGCCAGCAACTGGCCGCCAGGAGAGGCGACGCCCAGGGGCTCGCCGGCCTGGCGGAGCTGCTGGACGACCTGGAGCGGGACGCGGCCGGGCCCGAGCGCCGTTCGGGACTGGACGTCGACTTCTACGCCTACACACTGGGCCTGTACAGCCGCACGGCGGCGGGACTCCCCGCGGACGGCCGGCCGGGCGACGTGGTCGACCGATGGGTGCACATGGCCCGGTCGGTGCGCGAGGCGATCGCCCTGCCGGTGTACAAGCGCACGTACTCCCGCCTCATGAGGCCGGTGTTCCTCCGGGCGATCGGGCGGCGGGTCACCGAGTGCGACCACCGGCAGAGGAGCCTCGAAGGGCTTCTGTCCCTGGTGGAGGAGTCGTCCGGCCGGGAACTGCTGGACATGCTCGCCTCGTCCAGCCCTCCCGCGCTCGGCCCGCCCTCCAGCGCGCTGCCCGGCCCGGTCCGTCCCGCCGGAGCGGACGGACCGGGCAGGCGCTCGACGCTCGGTTCGATGGACGACGCGGAGGCCGAGGAGGCGAAACGCCTGCTGCAGGAACGCGAGGAGCAGTACGAGCAGTACTTCCTGGGGCATCCGCTGAGCAGCGCCACCCACGACGAGGACATCGCCCACCAGCTGGTGCAGTACACCCTCAACCACCCGGGTTCGTGCGTGGTGCGGTACTTCCGGTACGGCGGGCCCCTGGATCCCCGCATGGACGGGGAGGAGGCCCCGGAGCCCGACTCCCTGGGCGTCATGGTGTGCAAGGAGGGGATCCTGACCCTGGGCCGCCCGCTCCCGTACCCCGAGGTCGCGGCGCTCGCCGCGCGGGTCCTCGCGGACATCCAGGCCCGCTTCGTGCCGCAGCCCGACACCTGCCGGAGCATCTGGGAACTCCTGGTCGCCCCGGTCTGGGCGCACGCCACACGAGGGGAGGCGCTCACCCACCTCACGCTGATCCCGACGGACGACCTCTTCGCCATCCCGTTGCACGTGGCCACGGAACCGGGCGGCCTCGACCCGCTGGCCGCACGGGTGCCTCTCTCGCACTCCGTCAGCGTGGCCGCCTTCGTCTCGCGGGGGCGGCACCTCCTCAAGAAGCAGCTGATGGAGGAGGACGACGATCTCGCGGCGCTGATGTCCACCGACGAGGCGGCCACGGGCGGAGAGATCGCGGCCTCCGGATGGCCCGTGGACCGGGTGCACGTGGCAGGACGGGTGCCGGCCGTTCTGGCGGACCGGATCGCGGGTACCCACCGGGCCGACTGGGAGGGGCTCGCCGAACTCGTCTCGGTGGAACCGGAGTTCTTCGTCTACGCAGGGCACGGCACCTATGTGGAGAGGGACGGCGGATCCGGCGATCCGCTCCTGTACCTCGGGTCCGCGGACCGGCTCACCCAGTACGACCTGGCGCTGCGGGTCGCGCTGCCGAGGAACAAGCTGACCGTTCTCGGGGCCTGTCTGGCGGGACAGGGCATGCGGTCGGAGGGCGGTGACGTCCTCGGATTCATGCGCTCCCTGATCATCAGCGGCGCCGGGGCGATCGGAGTACCGCTCTGGTCGGTCAGCGACGGGGCGATGGTCTCCACGGTGAGCGCCCTGCTCCGGGAGAGCAGGGCAGCCCTCGACGGCTCCGCCACCGGGGTGTTCGACGTCGTGCAGACCCTGCACGACCACTATCGCCGGGCTGTCGGGACCTATACGCAACTGGCCGGCCGGATCGATGAGATGCCGCTGGCCCTCTACCTATGATGATCCCCGCCGGCCCGGGCGACCCGGCGCCGGCGGGGCACACGGACGGGAGCCCGGGTTGGACACGGAGCGCACCACACAGGACAGGCAGGCGAAACTCGCCGCGTACGACGCCCTGCGGGAGAGCCGCCCGGACATGTTCGTCAACCCTCCCGGGGCCGCGTACGAGATCCTCCTGGACCGGGCCGACCAGAACCGGGCCTACGAGAGCATGGCGCAGAGGCTGACGGCCCGGGGGCTGCCGGCCCACTACGCCGACATCGGAGTC
>Ga0164306_10000492_pt1 | contig 16102 bp, 21 predicted proteins | sample Whisoiple_242_MG_FD_110213 | JGI IMG/M metagenome (GOLD analysis project Ga0164306, IMG submission 110213) | Soil microbial communities amended with fresh organic matter from upstate New York, USA - Whitman soil sample_242_MG | ecosystem: Environmental > Terrestrial > Soil > Unclassified >... | reverse complement strand
CTTGTGAGCTAATTTCCAACAATTTCCAGGTTTCCAGCTATACAAGGCCGAAGGTACCTCAGGATGCCAAAATGGCCGGGATTGGGTTAGGCAAATCATATACCAGAACCCAAGAAAAATAATTGATTTATTTTTGATAACCATTTGGGATTGGATTAAAAACCCCATATCTTTGAACTATGATAATTAAATAATTCAAAACCATTAAAAATTCAAAATCATGAAACATCTAAATTCAAAATCACTCGACTGGAATTTTTCAAAAGAAGAAATTCTATCTAAAGAAGAATTGAGAGAGGCAAAAGAAAGATCGGTAAAAATTGCTGCCTCAATAATTGGCTTCTTCCTTGCTGGGGGCATTGCATATATATTTTATGCCTGGACCCAAGGAAGAATTTTATAATAAAACCTTGCAGAATCGAAAAAAACCTTTTATCTTTATTCTATAATTAATCAATCAATTAACCTTTAAAAATTAAAATCATGAAAAATTCAAAATCAGAAGTTGCCGGATCAAAAAAAATCTCTTTGAAGAATGCAAAAACCGATGGGGCAAATCTCTCTAATATAGAGAATGCAATCAAAGGGAATGCAGGGACCAAGACCCAGATTAATGCCTCTAAATCTCTTTATCTTCATGACCTCAAAGGAGAAGAGGCAAAGAAATTTAGAAGCAAGATAAGAAGGAAATTGGCTGCCTTCTGCAATATCATCCTTGGCAAAGATAGATCACTGGAAGAGAAGAAAGAAGGGGTTGCCGAATTCTTGAAATTCTATAAGGCAAATTGGAAATTGAATGACCTTAAGATTGAATCATTCACCCAATCAAAAGATGAATCTGATTTAAAGGATTACCGGGACCTTTTGAAATTCATTCAAGAATCAAAGGGTAAATAAATACCCAGGTAAAAGAATCCGGTAGGACATCCCCTATCGGATTTTTTGTGTCGGTTTCCTCCTTCGTGACCGTGTGCCTTTAAAAATGCGAGGGGTTTAGAGGCCTATTAGTAAGCCGATCCCAATCCCAATAGCCTAAAAAATACGGGACCATTTTTGGGTTGTATAAGTAAGCCGATTGCCTAATAAAGGTACCTATGCTTAAGCCTCCACTTGGTAACGTTATAGTAACCCATTACCCCTTCTTCCTCATGGGTTCTATACTCCTCAATAACTACGTAGGGTTCCATCCAGACCCAGAACCAAACCTGGGGGTCTCTTGCAGTACTGCACCTCACGGGCAATAGAGCAAACCTAGTGTCCTTTCTTTCCGCACCCTCTGGGGGAAGTTCTTTTGGCTTTCCGATCTTTATTCTCATACATTTTTATTTTATTCATCCATCTCAACAATATACGGTTGCCGTCCTGATCCTTAAGTACCAATACAGCGTTCTTATTCTTCCACTTCTTTTCTTGCTCTGCAAAGTCCAGCACTGCTTCACTTGCGGTGTAGAACTCCTCTTCATACTCGATGAGCTTTCTGTAATGAACCTGGACTATGAAGATCATGATAGAACCCACCAGCACCAAGCATTCCACTCCCGCTTGATGTTTTTAATTAGAGTACCTTTCATTAGAGGAAACCTTTTGATTACTCTGAGTTTCATCCACTTTCTGTTCTTACGGTTGTTCTTCATTTTATCATCAGTTGGTAATGTAATTTCTTTAACTCCTCATAGGTTCTGAATAGGGTGCCATCGGACCAGATGTTATTTCCGGTATGCCTCCAGTTGTTCTCTATGATCCAGATTATAAAGCCCTCTTCGGTAGATTTGTTTGTTCTCATATATCTTTAGGTCTAGGTAAGTTCATCCAATTAGCTTCAGGGAGTTTACCAGAACTCATTCTGCCCTGAGTAACTTCTACGGTATAGTTGAAGTCATCGTACCAGGAGTCATATATCCAACGAATGGTTCCGCAGGGATAAACCATTACTACCCCGTTCTGTGGAGTAATGATGCCCCGGATATATTCGCCCTTCCTGAAATGAAAAAGCTTTATCCCATTCTGCATGTAGCCTGTACGGTAGATTCCAAAGTGTAGGCTTCTACTAACTATAATCCCATCCTTGGGTTTCTTCTTTAGGGCCTGCAGAATGTTAGCCGCAGATTTCTCTAACTCATTGGGTGTATCGATCTTTACCACATTGGCTATAAAGTCATCGATGATCCGGCTAACCTCGTTTCTTCCGGTGTTTCTTGAAGTGGATTTTGTCATGGTGTTTAGGTGTTAAATTCGGGAACAGATTCTTTGGTGAAGGTTCTATCTTAGCAGCTGCTAGGGGAATACCCAATACTTTGTCAATGAAGTCTACCTTAGCATGGAGGTCCATTCCTTTTACCTCGTTATCTATAATTATCACTCGGTCACCAGTATACATTCTGGCAATTTCATCCAGACTCAGGGCAAATCTACCACAAGTTAAAGCTACAAGGCTAACACCCCAATCTGTTAGATTATAGGCTATCTTTATTACCTGGAGTTGAGATAAAGAGAAGGGTGTAGTTTTAGCTACTTCTCTTAACTTATCGGTTATTGCTAATTGGAAATACTCAGCCATATATTTGTCGATTTAATTCCGTCAGTAAGTATTTTAAAATCCCTTTCTTATCGTCACTTAGAAGTCCCTGATCCGATAGACTAGATAAAAAGGAATCTACGGATTTGGTATATTCTGGATGATCGATCATTTGTATAGTGGATACTAGTTCCATCTTTATAGACTTAACCTTTGATACAGCTACTTCACGTTCTGTAGCTATTCTGAAATTTCTCAGAGTCAGGGCTTTCATTTCCTCTCTTTCAACCTTAGTAAATAACCTCTGAAAGTTATCATAGGTTATACCCGCAACTAACATAGCCCCAGTTAGACTTTCTTTATCTACTATGATAGCTGTCTTCATCTTCTGGATGACAGAAGGTTTACTACGTTTCCATTCAAGAGCGTTCATAGTCAGTTAGGTTTTCAAGTAAGGACCTCCACGGGAAGGTTAGTTTCAATCGTAGATTATATTTCTTATTAAGGTAATATAAAAGCTTCCATGCTTTTATAGTTATCCACATATCATACAAAGCTTCAAAGGGTTCACTCCAACAACAGATGATTAAACATAATGACCAATACCCTTGAAAGTCAGGATGGTTACGATTTCTGAACAAGGCATAGACCAGGGACAGGGAGTAGTATATGCCTAGGTATTTCCAGATCATAACTGGGTGGTTGACTTATGTTGTTTAGGGGGTCCACCTCTCCAATGCTTAGCCCTCATTTCTATCATGGGTAATACATCCTTACCGGTTATACTGATGGGGCTGAATACTGCCGCCTGACCTAGGCTATCCAGTTGACCCACTGTTAAGTCTTTTACCTCTGAAGTTAACAGGTCTATCAGTCTGGGGTTTTTAACGAACTTACCCAGCTCTTCGTCAGTGCACAGTTCTTGTAACATCATAATATTCTTTGTTTAGATAGGTTATAAATTTTAATCTGGTACTTATCCATCTCTTCCTTCTTCACCCAGAAGGCATCACTCTTTCCTGACCCTGCCTTGATCATTGCATGGAGTTCTTTCTGAATCTCCAACCTTTTAGTGTTCCATTTTTTAAGCTTCTCTTCTCGGCTTAACTTTTTAGGAATTTCGGGCTCTTTTTTAGTTATTTTTACCATGTTTCCGGAATTAGCTTCTCAAAATTGTCCTTTCCTAGTATTTTTCGGTAAGAAAGGGTTTCATCTTCCAAATATACCGAATAAACGTGCGCTAACTGGTGAATATGTATCCTTATGAGGTAATTTACCCCAAAAAGCTTGTAAAGCATCCGGTAATCATCCTTTGCAATCTTTACAAGGTCGCCAGGGAATACTTTAACCACATAATCATCGTTCTTGTGGAGGTTGATCTTACCTTTAGGTCGATCGGTTTCTTTAAGCCTTATTTGCATCATGTTGTTTAGCCTTTAAAAACATTTGGTACCTCTTCATAGCTTTCAAAACCTTCTTCTCAGCGGACTCCTGATTTAAAGCCCAAAGATACTCACAGCCTTCTTTCTTATTAACCTTCTTTGAGCCGGTAGTTTCTTTAGATATGACTTTACCACCAGCTCCACCGGTTATAAGAACAGCGCCTGGACTTTGGATAATATTAGCAGGCTCTATCCTTCCAGTATTGGGATCAAACTCGAATAGAGTGAGGCCGGAAGATGTACGGTCTCTTTCTCTTCCAAACCATTTATATTCTGCCTTTACTTGCGCCTGTATAACAGATTGGTCTACAGGGGGTAATCCATCGAATTCTTTCATAAGTTTTCCTTAAAGTCTTTACCTATCATAAAAGATATGATACCGATGATAACTGTCAGTAATACAACGGGTAATACTGATCCACTTCGTAAATGAATTAAAGTGAAGAAGCATAACCACCAGGCAATGGATGAAATAAAGGTGCTAGGTTTCATAGGAGAATGAAGTTTAATTTAGGTAGGTGAACAACACTGAGTTTAGATTTATATAAATAAAGAAATAGTGACAAATTATAAGATACTTGGGGTCAATGGAGGAAATGGAGTCATGTTGTTTCCATTCCGTAAGCAGATAACCGGCAATATCGAAATCAGATCAGTATTTCATACTCCCGAAGATATTCAATGGAAACTCAATTTCCAAGTAGCCCAAGATAAAAATCCAGTAAAATTTTCCAAAGCCTTGGTGGATGTGATTATAGGACACCCAGACTGTGGTCATTCTTCTGTGTTAGCATACTCTAGGGCCAAGAAGCTCTCTGACCCTAAGGAGAATAAATCATTTAATGTTTACGTAAGGATGGTTCGTTACTATCAGCCAAAAGTCTTCCTTATGGAAAACCTTCCGAAAATGTTAAGTAATTTCACAGATGAAGAGTTTCAAAGTTTATTCCCAAATCATAGGCTGATCAAAATGGTTGACTCAGTGGCCTATTGGGGAAACTCACAACAAAGCAGAATTCGGTTAGTTATGATAGGAATTCGTCAGGATATGGACGACTCCATAGATAAGGAGTTTCAAAAACCTATTCCCTCTAGTGAATTGAAATCAGCGGATGAATTAACGAAAGGACTTGCAACTCCTGATCCAAACTTATGCAATGTGAGGGAGCCAGAGGATCACTTAATTTCCTTATATTACAAAGATCGAAGAAGCATAGAAGCCTCACTTGCTCAAAGACTTTGGCTTAGAGATTTCAAAGATGGCAAGCGGTGGCCTGTGGAGGGATCAAAGTTTGTTAACCAGCCGGGTATTTATATTAATAGGAAAGGAGATTTACCATTAACGGTAAGAAAACAGAATCGCCAGTTTAACCACCTGGGATTAATGCTTACTCCAAGAGAGATGGCGAGGATTCAGGGAGTACCGGATTCCTTTAAGCTATGGTATGATCCTAAAAGAAGTACCTACTCTATTAACAAAGCCCGTGTAACGATTGCTAAGACTCCACCTATGGAGATTTCATATTGGTTTAAATCAATCCTAGATAAAGTACTATGAGAGCTAAAGTATGGGGCCCAGAAGAAGAGAAGATGATAGTAATTTACTGCCCGGGTTGTAAGGAGCAGCATTGGTTAAATATTGATCATACCAAGCTCCATTACTGGACTGATCCGGCAACTAAGCAGGAAATGAGTAAGCCCGCACCCTGCTGGTCATTTAACGGGGATTTTGCACTTCCTACCTTTAGTCCATCCTTACTGGTTAAGTCTGGAAAGTATGCTGCTCCGGAACGGTACGCAAAATTAACAGACCCGGAAGAAATCAAGTTCTCTGACGAACATAGTGCAATTTGCCACTCATTTATAAACTCCGGTCGAATCCAATTTTTATCAGATTGTACACATAGCTTGGCTAATCAAACTGTGGATTTGCCGGAACTTAGACCTCGTAAAATACCGAAACAACCAAATGACGAAGGAACAGCTTAAACTCGCAATGCCCCATGCCTCAGTAAAGAATCTGGATAGAGCATGGTTGCCACTGGATCAGGCTATGTCTAAATTCCAGATTAATAACCCCGCTAGACAACAAATGTTCCTAGCTCAATTAGCTCATGAGTCTGGTGAGTTAAGGTATACCCGGGAATTAGCTGATGGTAAAGCTTATGATACAAGAACCGACCTGGGTAATACTCCAGCCGTTGATGGTGATGGGGAGTTAACGAAAGGACGGGGATACATCCAAATTACCGGAACCACTAACTATATTGCTTGTGGAAAGGCTCTGGGTGTAGATTTCATGAAGTATCCCGAAAAACTAGAGGAACCCTATTATGCAGCTATGTCAGCAGGATGGTTCTGGTTTAGTAGAGGATTGAATGAAATGGCAGATGTTAATACGGAAGCTGCCTTCCTTCGTGTTAGCATTAAGATCAATGGAAAGAATAGAAAGACTGGTTTGCCTAATCATTGGTTAGAAAGATTAGCTTATTGGAGTTTGGCTAAAGTAGCATTTCAAAAGATCAAATAACGGTCAGCATGACCGTTATACTGCCGCAGGCAGTTTTGAGCAGTTAGTATTTATTAATTTATAGGAAATGACTCCTTCTTTTCGTATCAGACGAAAGAAGGGCCTTTTCTTTTTTAGAAGATTATTAAGAAACCTTTTTTCTTTTAACCATGCGAAATATAACCTGGGACCGAGTAAATCAGTCCGGTAAGATTTTGGTACAAATCATTATCATACTACTCCTGATCCTTCTATTATGGAAGCAAAGTAAAACCGATAAGCAACTCGGGGAATACTGGCAGAAGAAAACCTTTCGTACAGATACCGTTATCATAGCAACTATCGATTATACAAAGATAAAGCTACCCGAGTACAAATACCCAGTTCCTCCAGCTTTCGTATTTGATTACAGTAAAATTCCACCTTCGGTTGACTATACCCGGATTGTGATGAATGATTCACTACTTCAGGTAATTGACTCATTAAAGAGGAAACTAACACTGATTAATATAAACTACCTTAAAATTGAACCCACTAAGCCCAAATTATTGTATGGTGAGTTTGAGTTTGATTCCTTACGGCTGGACTTACTCAATATCGACGGGCATATCAATTCCCAAAGGTACTCAACTAATTATCTTAAGTTCAATTACCAATGGAAAGATGGTGAACTTAGAGCTACAGCTCTTAAAAGAGAACTACTTAAACCGAAGCTAGTCACTCAGGGATCATACGCATTCGGGGGGTACGACTTAACCAATAGGGCTTTCATACTGGGGGCCGACTATTCTCTTTACATGAAGAGATTAAGGTTCTCCGCAGATTCATGGGTTACCCTAGAGAATCAACCTAATTTCTTCTTTCAAGGTAAAGTAGGATATAAACTTAGGTAATGCTCGCTCAGGAAGCAACAAGTCGACAGAAAGCCCAAAGAGTAATAGATGCCCCTCTAACACCTGATCAATTCAGGGAGTTAGTTAGAGTATCCAGTGACCCCTTTGCTTTTGCTGAACATATATGGGTAATCAATCCTAAATATGGAAAAGTTAGATTCAACCTTTACCCTTATCAAAAGGCTGTATTAAGGGAATTCATCACTAAGAGGTTTAACATAGTTAAGAAATTCCGTCAAGCAGGCTTAACTGAGCTTCTTTGTTTATTCTGTTTATGGTATGCAATGTACCATTCCGATAAAAACATAAACATTATATCTATTAAGGACGTAGTAGCCAAGAAGTTCCTTCGTAAGATTAAGTTCATGTACAGGAATCTTCCTGATTACTTGAAGGTACCTATAGTAAATGGAAGATCAAAAGACCTGGGGACAGCTTCTGAATTAGAGTTTGCCAACGGATCGATCATAACATCCATACCCACAACAGAAGAAGCCGGTCGATCTGAAGCTTTATCATTATTAGTAATTGACGAAGCTGCCATTATCAGATGGGCGGATCAAATCTGGGCAGCAGCATTTCCTACACTATCCACCGGGGGTAGAGCTATTCTAAACTCAACTCCCTATGGAGTAGGTAATTTCTTCCATAAACAATGGGTTAATGCCTGTGCGGGAGGTAATACCTTCAATCCGATCAATCTTAAGTGGACTATGCACCCTGAACGGGATCAGGATTGGTATGACACTATGAGAGCAGCTTTAGGCCCCCGTAGAACTGCTCAGGAGATTGACGGAGACTTTCTAACTTCGGGTAATAACGTTTTTGATCTTTTGGACATTCGAGCTATAGAAGAAGGCTTGGATGAATTTGTTCCATTAGACATTAGGCAGGACTTAGAATTCAATAAAATACTTAAAGGTATACGTAATCTTTCTGATAATTTGAAAGTTTACCAGAAGCCAAATCCTAAGTTCAATTATGCTCTTGGGGCTGACGTTGCAACAGGAAGGGCACGAGATTACTCGGCTTTTACTATAATGGATGAATATGGGGAAGAGGCCGTTTCATTCAAGATGAAACTACCCATTAATGAGTATGCCGTTCTAATGGAACGACTGGGGTACTTTTACAACATCGCTCAACTAGCTCCTGAATCAAATGACATCGGTTTAGGGGTTGCAACCAAACTTCAGGAAATGGAGTATCCTAACCTATACTACTCGGATAGGTTGATTAAAGAAAAAGGAGAACGAAAACCTAAAGTTCAGAAGATACCCGGTTGGTATACAACTTCAAAGAACAGACCGGTTGTAATTGCCGAACTCGAAGAGGACATTCGGTTGAATAACCTGATTATAAAAGACCCGGAATTTGTTAGAGAGGCTTATACGTTTGTATATGATGATCGAAACAAACCCATTGCTCTAGGTAAAGACAGTGCCTCTGGAAGTGATGACGGAGGATTAGAGGAAGATACCTATACTGATGATGCTATCCTAGCAAAGGCAATAGGTAATCACGTTAGAAAGGTTAGAAGTTCTGGAATCATAGTTTTACCTGCATGAAAATACTCAAAGACGAAACCTATCGTAATCTTATGGAGAAGCATGAAGCAGCCGTAAAGGAGCTTCAACTTGCCAAAGAAAAGATCATCCAAATCAACAACGAACCCACGGTCATAAGCCCGGGGGCTTCTTCGTCTAAGGACATTCCGTTACAGGGATTAGCCTTGATTCAAAGAAGTCTTAGTTATCTTGAGCCTGAATTCGATTTCAATGTTATACCTTGGATCAGGAAACTAACTAAGGTAAATCCCGATATGAGTCAGGCTTTAAACGATATAACTCGTTTAGCTAACACGGGACACAGAGTAATCTTCGATCCCTCGGTAGGACCCGATCAGATTGACAAGATGCGGGACTTCTTGCTTAAAAGCTCTAAGAACTGGCATGTAGGAGCTTCTGGAATAAACGGGATCATTAACAAGATGTTCCGGCAAATCCAAACGGGGGGAGCCATATCAATGGAATGGGTTCCTAATATGAACTTAGATAACCTTGAGATAGTTCAGTTTGTAAATCCCGAGTCTATTCGTTTTGTAGTAGATAAGAATAACGCCCGGTATCATCCATATCAGAAACTAAAGAATGCCCATCTAACGGACATCTCAAGGCAATTAAAGAAGCTAAACACTAATCAATATAAATACATTGCTTTAAACGGGGATACGGACTTACCTTACGGTATTCCACCATTCTTGCCGGCATTGGATGCTATAAGTACTCAAAGGGTAATGATTGACAATATGAAGTATATTGTTGAGACTCTGGGAGTACTAGGTTATATTGATGCAAAGATTGCTAAACCAACTAAAAATCCTTCTGAAAGCGATGATGCCTATGCTTCCAGACTAAATAAGTTGTTAACCGATTTCAAAACCCGTATCCAACAGGGTATGAGGGATGGAGCTTCTGTAGGATTCATGGATGACCACGAATTCGATTTCAAGCAAACAGCTAAGGATGCTCGAGGAGCTAAGGACTTATTTGAACAGAATGAGCTCATGGTAGCTTCAGGTTTAGGATACGATGCCGCATTCATGGGTAGACCCGGATCAACTGAAACCCTAGTAACTATCCTCTTCACAAAGATGATCGCTCAGTTAAAGAACCTGCAGGACTTAGTAGCAGATAACCTGGAGTTTGGATATGCCTTAGCTTTAACTCTCGCGGGATTCAAATTCAAGAGCTTATCCATACAATTTAACCGCTCTACCTTAACGGATGAACTGAAAGGACAACAGGGTATTGAGATTAAGATTCGTAACCTTAACGAGCTATTTGATCAAGGTATTATCAGTCAAAACCAATATGCTGATGAAATGGGCTATATAAAACCTGATCAAGCTGAGCCCCGAGTAACTCGTGATCCTTTAGCAATTAATGAGGCTAAAGCTAAGGATAGTAAAGAAGCTAAGAAGGATGCCTCTGATCGTAAAGGAAGAGACAAGAAAAACCCTCAGGGTACTACCCGGGGTCCAAGATCAGCAAAGGCTAAAGCTATTGCTAAAAAACTGGAAACAACCGGATATTCATTTTATATAGGAGTTAACTAACTAACGATATGCCAATTTCAAGAGAGACCTTTACCGTTGCTCATAATCTAATGACCAACAAGTTTCCAAAGGGTGTAGGCCTGGAAGGATTCAGTGAGTTCTTAGGATCATCTAAAGCCAACCCGAATGTAGACCTTAATACATTTGGGCTGTTTGATGTTTCAAGTCCTGACTTTTCAAAGTATTACCCCGAAGTAACACCCGAGGATTTAAAGCCCTCAGATGCTGACTTTGTGTATCCTATTTATAGAGCTTTATCAGAAGTGGTGGTTAATAAATATGGCCCCATAGATTTCTCTACACCCGGGGTATTGAAGAAATCTATGAAGAAACTTCAAGGTCAAGCAGTATTCCCTAATCATGACTGTAATGTAGGAAATGAACTGGGTGTAGTGATTGAATGCGCATGGCAAGAGGAAAAGACTTACGAGGGGGTTAAAGTACCCGCTGGATTCAATGCCCGTCTAAAACTAGACGGTAAAAGCAATCCTAAAACTATAAGGGGTGTAATGATGGACCCACCGGCAGTGCACTCTACTTCGGTAGGAGTTACTTACAAATGGGAGAAGTCACACCCTGAAATGGAGGACAACGATTTCTGGAATAAGCTGGGTTCTTATGATAAGGAAGGAACACTTATAAGAAGGGTAGTTACCGAGATTGTAGCTTACCATGAAATATCCTTTGTAACCCACGGAGCTGATCCTTATGCTCAGAAGATAAACGAAGAAGGGGGTATTAATAATCCTAAGTACGCTAAAGGTCAAAGCCAATTCACTGAAGAGGACTTTAAGACCATGGCTCATTTTATGGACTTTAAAGAGCCTGATACTATCCATTTCATTGGCAAAACCAAACTGGATGCAGAAATTACAATACCTACGGAATCAAATAAGACACACACCTGGAATTTCGATAATCCTTTAAAAACATCTACCATGAATAAAGAATTCTTAGCCTTCTTAGTTGCTACCTTCGGATTAGCTACTGATACAACAGAAGAGAAATTGAGTGAAGTATTGAAAGCCAAACTTCCTACTCTCTTAGCTTCTGAAACCTCATTAGCTAAAGTTCAGAAAGAACTTTCCGATCTGAAAGCAAAATACCCGGAAGGATCAGTACTCATGACCACAGAGGATTCAACCAAGTTGGAAGCTCTGAAAAAGGTTGAGGATAAATTCAAAGCCATTGAGACTGCTACTCGTGAGGAAGCAGTTAAGTTCTATACCCTGACAGTAGGGGGTGCTGACAAGGCTGATGCAAACATGATCAAGTTGATCAATGAGTCACCTTATGAATCATTAACAGTGCTTCATTCTCAGTACAAGAAAACGGTAGATGAGTCATTCGTTGCTACTTGCCAAGATTGCAACTCTACCAATGTGAAAAGAAATTCTTCACTCGGTACAACACCGGGTGTTGCTAATAATGAAGGCGGTTCTGGAACACCTGCTCCAGTACCATCGATTAATGACACTATCTCTCAACTTTCTAAGAAAGCTCAGGGGGGTAATGGAACTGAACAAGTTCACGGGGCATCTATTAAGAAACCCGTATAAACTACAACACTGACCTAAAAGAAATTATCAACCATTAACTAAATAAAATTATGCCTGCAAGCTTAGGTTCAACAACTACCACCAAGTTCCACTATGGACCTGAAATGGGTAAACTTCATATTGAATTTGCTGTTGCGGTGGGTCAAACCGTCCATGCAGCCGATCCAGTAATCCTAGCTGCTCTAGGTACAGTTCAAGCTGCTGCAGCTTCCGCTACCAAACAAACTATCATCGGTCTTTCGATCCATGATGGAGTTGCTGGTGAGTTGGTAACTGTTGCGGTAAAGGGCTACGTAGTAGTTCTTGGAGAAGCTGGAGCTGCTGCCCTGAATGCTGGGCCAGTAATGCTGGGCGTTTGGAATGCGACCACCAACCGTAGAGAGTATCTAGTAGCAGCTGGTGCTGATGCTCAGGTAATCAATACCTTGACTGTTGGTTCTTGCCTTGCTCCGGTAGCACTTGATGGGGATGCCATCATGGTACTCCTTTTCCATTAAGAAGAGAATTTAACCAATTTAATATACACACCAGTAACCTACCGTAAGACATGGATAAAGTAAAATACGCTTCCTCTAAATACAAAGGGGAGATTAAACAAGTGGTAATGGCTTGTAATTCACTCCGTAAGGATAAGGATTACCCCGTGGACATTACCTTGGCTGAATTTGTAAATCAGCGTTGGGGTATCAGCATGGAGACATTCTATGATGATTTGGGATTGAACCTGAACATCGACTCCATCAATAACATCTTTACCATGCCGGACGAGTCGGTGAGATGGCTAGTACCGGAAATCATCCGTGATGCCTTGAGACTTGGCTTACGGAAAGCTCCGATCTGGGCCGACCTGATCGTTGCAGAACAAACGGTATCACAACCGTCGGTTACGATTCCATCATGGAACATGAGCGATGCTCAACCGAAATATGTCGGTGAAGGGGAGACTATCCAAAAGGGAGCTCTTTCTTTCGGACAAAAGAATTTGAAACTCCGTAAGATCGGTAGAGGTATTTCAACTACCTATGAAACTATCAACTACGTTACAGCTAACGTAATTGCTATCTTCCTACAAGATTTCGGGGTTAAACTAAATAGCGGTATTGATTCATTGATGATCGACACACTGATCAATGGTGAACAAGCTGATGGTTCTGAATCTGCCCCAGTAGTGGGAGTAACCACTCCAGCAACATTCGTATACAAAGACCTTTTAAGGGTTTGGATTAGAATGGCTCGGATAGGTAGAACACCTTCTGCAATCATCGGTGGAGAAGCTGCTGCTATCGACACATTGGATTTGGCAGAGTTTAAGACCCGTCAAAATGCAGGCCCTACTTTCAAGACTTTGGACCTAAAGACTCCAATCCCTTCAACGGCTGCATATTACATCCACGGAGTAATGCCTGCGAATCAGCAAATGGTTATTGATCGTTCTGCTGCAATCATCAAGTACAATGCTCAACCACTTCTAGTGGAAGAAGAAAAGATGGTAAGCAATCAAACAGTTGCTACTTATGCTTCATTGACTACGGGCTTCGGTATCCTATATCGTGATGCTCGGGTTATCATCGATAAGTCTTTGAACATTAATGCTGCTAACTTCCCGGCATACATGGATGTTGATCCTTTGGAAAACGTGGATTTCTAAGAATTACTATTTACACAATAAATACTAAAACTTAAAACCATGGCAGACGAAAAAGGGGGTAAACTACCTAAGAGGTACTTTATCCTAGCAACAAACAAAAAGAATCCTGACGCATCACCTTCGATATTCTGGGATGCCGCTTCGGGATTGAAAATTCTTTCAAAGGATAAGGCTAACCCCGATCCTGCAGCGAGTGAGGATGAACAAGGTAATAAGGTTGAAGCTGGGTATACCGGAAGGGAAACCAAGAAGATCACCTCTGCCTTGAAGAATGGGCACATCATCGAAGTAGATGCCCCTTCAACAAAATCAAAGGGCAAGGTTGATCCGGCAAAGGACCTTGACACAACCAAGAACGTAAACATTGGTGATAAGGAGTTGAAAGACCTTACTACTACTGAGGAGTTACTTGCTTATTACAAGGCCAACTACGAGGTGAAGAAGAAGGAAGAGGAAGAATTCTTGGGCATGAGCCTGGAGGAGCAGAAGGAGTTCCTTGCCGAATAATAAAAGGAAGGTTAATTGACGAATATAAAAAGGCAACTCTAAACGGTTGCCTTTTTAGTATTAAGTAAAATCATTTTAAAGCCCTAACCATGGATCAACAATTCAGAACAAAGGACAACATTGGATTAGCTTTACATAAGGCTGACGGGAATTCAGAAAACTTCCGAAATGAGCAGTTTCAACTCATGGTAAACATGAGGGCCAGATTATACGATATTGAGGGTAATCTGAAAGAAGCTCGGGATGTAAAGAACACGGTTACAGCTGCCGGCTTAGCAGGGATCATGGATCAGCTAGTAGCTGCCCCATCATTGACTAAAGCTACTCACATGGGAGTAGGAACGGGTACTCCAACAGGTACTGCTCTACAAACTGAAATCGGTACCAGAGATGCTCTGGATGCAAAGACCCGATCTGGTGCAGTAGTAACTCACGTATCCACCTTTGCTGCAGGTAACGGAACCGGAGCAATAACTGAAGCGGGAGTATTTGATGCAGCAACCACCGGCAATATGTGGATGAGTGCTTCCTTCGCAGCAATTAACAAGGCTGCTGGAGATACACTAGTAATTACCTGGACTTTGACTGGGTCTTAATAAACATTTAACTAATCTTCAAAAGGCCTATTATTTTATAAGTAGTAGGCCTTTTCTTTTTCTATGGCTGTAAGTTTCATCGGTGTATCAAATTTAATAGCTACCAACGGGGCAGTCCCCGGTGCAATAACTCCGCATGCCTCTACAGCTAATGGAGACCTCCAAATATTCTTTCATTATTCCAGAGCTACCGGTGGTAACGAAACAGTTACTATACCATCGGGGTTCACTTCCTTGTTTAATGGCTTAGTAGCTAATAACGGGTTACTAGCTGTAGGCTGGAGAATCCGAGTAGGTGGGGACACTACCTTTACTGCAACTATAACAAACCATACTTCCTCCACAACAGGTGAAACAGTTCTTGAATGGATAGAGACTTATAGAGGCACTCATGCTACTACTCCTATAGCCAATGTAACTGCATCTCTTAGTACATGGGTGTCCTCATTAACCATGGGGTCAATCGCTGCTCCATCCTCCGCTACAGTGAATGATGGGGACATGGTAGTAGTATTTGCAGGGAGATTTGAAAACATCACTGCTCAGACAGTTTTAACGGGGCACTCTTTCACCTGGACTAACCGTACTCTGAATGATACTACTTTAGGAACGGATGCTGCAGCAGTAACTCAGAATGGGCTAAATGCCTCCGGAGCAGATCAAACTGTTACCGCTAAATCAATCACAACCACTGGAACTGCTGCGGCAGGTGCCGGTATCATGTTTGTAATTGAGACCGCTGCCGGAGTGGGGTATACCAGTACTCCAGCCGATAGCCTAACTCTAGCGGATGCAGCTACTAAGTCAGCTCAAATAGCTAAAGCTGATGCTGTTGCCTTTGCTGATGCAAAAACCTTATCCATAGGTAAAAGCCGGGCAGATAACTTAGCTTTAACTGATGCTCGAACTGTATCTGTAGCTAGAACTATAGCTGATAACTTAGCCCTATCAGATACAAAGGTAGCTCAGGTTTCTAAGGTACGTTCTGATAATGTTAGCTTTAGTGACAACCCCACATTCTTAGTATTCAAAAACCTAAGTTTAAGTGATGGAATTGGGTTCACTGATGCTACAACAAAAGTTGACTCTAAGGTATTAGCTGACCCATTAACATTAACGGACAGCCCAACCAAGGGAGAGACTAAGGTTTTATCTGACAACTTAGCAGTAGCTGATTCTATATCCAAACAGCCCAATAAGGTTAGAGCGGATGCAGTATCATTAACGGATTCAGCTACTAAGTCTACCAACAAACTTAGAGCAGATGCTTTAACTCTGGTAGATGCTAATACTAAATCTACTTCTAAGGTAAGGG
>Ga0164306_10000491_pt1 | contig 16103 bp, 14 predicted proteins | sample Whisoiple_242_MG_FD_110213 | JGI IMG/M metagenome (GOLD analysis project Ga0164306, IMG submission 110213) | Soil microbial communities amended with fresh organic matter from upstate New York, USA - Whitman soil sample_242_MG | ecosystem: Environmental > Terrestrial > Soil > Unclassified >... | reverse complement strand
TTTGCCCAAGATTGCTCCGGAACAGATTACGCCTCCAACCGTGGAGGTCCTGAATAACAAACCCAAGCTGGCCGTGGAACCAACCGTGGTGGCGCCACCCAACGTGAAGTTGCCGGACAATCCGAACATGCCGAACCTGGGTAATCCCATGTCAGCGCGCGTGACGGGCCCTGCTTCCAATGGAAGCGGCACCGGCGGAGGCATTGGTTCAGGCGCCAGCAATGGCGTTGGTTCCGGCAACGGTCCGGGACATGGTCCGGGACAAGGCGGCGGCTTTGGCGGCGGCACGTACAAGATTGGCGATATCGGAGTATCTGCGCCGGTAGCGAAGTTCACGCCCGATCCGGAATTCTCAGAAGAGGCCCGGCGTGCCAAGTACGAAGGAACTGTGGTTCTGGCTGCGATCATTGGCCCGGATGGACGGCCGCGCAACATCAGGGTTGTACACAGCCTGGGAATGGGACTGGATGAGAAAGCGGTAGAACGTGTGAAAAGCTGGCTGTTTGAGCCGGGCAAGAGGAACGGCACGCCGGTGGCAGTATCCATGAATATTGAAGTAGGCTTCCACCTGTACTAAAGGCTGGAACTCGTGTTCGACGATACTCGAGAGTTTTTGCGTTAAAGCTGCAGTAATTTTATGGCCGGGACCGGGCGCAAGTTGCCCCCGCCTGGCGGGCTAACAAAGGAGAGGAGAACCTGCCTCTCCTTTTTGGTTTTTAGGGAGCAATTGGCAATTAGCAAATAGCACAGCTAAAGCCGAAAAATAATCCGTGGTTAATGGGACTATGTTAATGGGACTATTAGGATTGTCGAAGTGGCGCAAATGTGGATGTTGAAAATGCTCGAGCTAATTACCAGTTGCTAATTGCTATTTGCTATTTCTGAGTGCTGATCGCTGCCTGCTGTGTGCCGGCAGCTTTGGCGGCCAGGCAGCACTCGCCCGCGGGGATCGGGCTGCCATGGGGGCAGGTGCGTGGATGTCCCAGGAATGAGCAGATGCGCTCTGTCGCTTCCGGCGACAGAATATGCTCGAACTTGCAAGCTTCTTCCGCGATTTCTTTTTCATCATGCACCTTGAAGGTCTGGGTGAAAAGGCGCTCAGCCAGGCGATGGCGGCGGATCACGTCTTCAGCCCGCTTGCGGCCTTTTTCCGTGAAGATAATCATGTGATCGCCGTGGCCGGTGAATTCGCTGGTGGGCCGGATCGCCACATGGCAGCGGTTGAGCACCTGCTTGTGCGTGTGGGGTTGCAGCGCATGCTCGGTGAGATCGACCATACCCATGCTCTGCATGCGCTCCAGGGCCAGCCGCATCGGCAATGCGCCTTCCACTTCCACGCGGCCCAATTCGGCGGGCTCGCCGTTTTCCGCCAGCACCCATAGCTCTTCCAGGACTTCGTCGAACTGCTCTTCGTCAGATAGAGAGAAGATTTCCTGGGCGGCAATCCTGCCGTGATGCAGTTCCAGGCGACGGTCGGCCAGACGGGCGACAACCGGATCATGCGTGACCATGATGATGGTGCGTCCCTGGGCGTGCATTTCACGAAGCTTGCGGAGCACGATTTCTTCGTTCACGGCGTCGAGGTTGCCGGTGGGCTCGTCGGCCAGAACGATGTGAGGATCGTTGATCAGGGCCCGGGCGATGCAGACGCGCTGCTGTTCGCCGCCGGAAAGCTGCGACGGCAGATGCTCAGCGCGGTCTTTGAGTCCGACCTGGTCGAGCGCGGCCAGCGCTTCGGCCTTGTCCGTCATGCTGTGGAAGTATTGCGCCAGCATGATGTTCTCAAGCGCCGTGAGATATGGGATCAAGTGAAATTGCTGGAAGATGAAGCCGATCTTCTCCGCGCGAAAGCGGTTGAGCTCCGCCGGCGTCATTTTGGAAATGTTGGCGCCGTGAATCCATATCTCGCTGCTGGTCGGCTGATCAAGGCAGCCCATCAGGTTCACCAGCGTAGACTTGCCCGAGCCGGAAGGGCCCATCACGGCAAGCCATTCGCCCGGAGCAACCGAGAGCGAGACGTCATCGAGCGCGCGCACTTCAACGTTGCTCTTGTAGACGCGCGTCACGTTCTTGAGTTCAATCGGCATTATTCTCCTCGCAGGATCCCTGCGGGCTGTATCTGCTGCAACAATCTTAATGGAGCGGTGGAGGCGATCAGCGCCAGGGCCACACTGCCCAGCAAAACTGGAAGCAAGAGCATAGGTTGCGGCAGGATGGCGGCGTCAAAATTGGCCTTGCCAATCCAGAAAGCGATGATGCAGCCCAGAACGTATCCGGCAGCCGATCCCGCCAGCGCCAGCAGGGCCGCTTCAGAAGCGAACAGGAAATTGACTGTCCGGTTGGAAGCTCCCAGGGCTTTCATGACGGCAAAATCCTTGCGGCGCTCCAGCACGGAGCCGGTGAACGTGGCCACCATGCAAAGCATGATCAGCACCACCACGGCGGCGGAAGACGCCAGAACCACAGAGCGTGTCTTGCCGACGACGGCGGTCTGCGCCTGCGTGATCTGGCGGACAGGTTTCACCTCCACGCCAGGAAGCCCGGCACTGAGCTGGGAGACCACATTTTGGATTTGCTGCGGCTTGCCTTCGACGCGAAGCAAAGCTGTGTTGGGTCGAAGAGCCGTCAGGCGTTGGAACTCATCCAGCGGAAGATAAGCGCGGCTGTCCTCGTCCGACCCCGAACTGAATACCGCCTGCGGAGCCATGGAGGAACGGATGCTCCCGTAGGCGATCTGCCAACTACCTCCATGCGAGACTGCTTCCGCTACACGCGCACCTACCAGAGCAGTGCCGGCGCCCCGCTCTTCAAAGGACCAGGCGGGATTCAGCTTGCGCAGCTTGTCGAGATCCGCGCCGCCAACTACCACCCTCGCACCCTCGCTGAAGTTTGCTACGGCATAGGCAACGGGCACAACTTCGCCGCGGGCGCCGACGATTTTGTCGATTGCGGCAAGTTCCTCGCCGGTCAAATTGCCGGAAGCCCTGGTCACAATCACGTTGGCGCCGAAGCCTCGAAACTCGCGGCTGAGCTTGCCTTCAAGATCGGAATAAATCGTGAGCGCCGCGGTGGCAATGGTGGCGACCACGGCAACGGAGACCAAGGCGGTAAAAGCGCGGTCCTTACGCACCCAGGCGGCCTTCAAGAGCAGGCGGAGCAGAAGCGCGGTGCGGGTCATGCGTCGCCTCGCAGGACAACCGCTGGATCAAACTGCATGGCTTTGCGCACTGCGCCGGCGCTGCCCAGGAACGTGACCAGAACGGCGGCAAAAAGCACTACCGCCAGAACTACCGGATGGACGACGATGGAGGAGCCGAATATGCTTTGTCCGATGCGGTGGGCCACCACGGCGCCGGCCACAAAACCGATGAGGCCGCCGGCGAGAGCCAGGAAGGCGGCTTCAGTGAGAAACAGGGAAGCCACGGCGGAGTTTCCGGCGCCGAGAGACTTCATCAGGCCCACTTCCTGCCGGCGTTCAAGAATGGTTGCGGCCATGGCAGCGGAGACTGCCAGCGCCGCGGCCAGCAATGCCGCCAGACTCAGCAGCAACATGAGTCCGGTGACGCGCGAGAGCACCTTGCCCTGATTCTGTTCCACGGGGCGCACCTGCTCGACGCGCACGTTGGGCAGGGCTTCACGAAGCTGGTAGGCAATCGAGTTAGCGTAAGGCGAGCAGTACCACCGCTCGCGTACGGCCGGGGAGAGCTTGTCAGGGTCCTTGCGGGCGAACGCGTCTTCCGGCTTGGTGAGAGCGCTAACAGTTACACGCTGCACTGCGTCCGGCTGGCCAAGAATCGCCTGCACAATGTGCAAAGGAGCAACAAGGGCCTGGTCTTCAGGGCCGCCGGTATCGAGAATGCCGCTGATCCGCAGCTTGCGGCCGGAAACTTGAATCTCATCGCCGATATTCAGCCCGGACTGCCGGGCCAGTTTGCTACCGGCCAGCACATTGGGGGAAAGCTGCTCGGGCCAGCCGGTATAGTCCTGCGGCCACTCGCCTTCCACCTTCCACCACGGGTTCATGGTGCGGACGCCGGTGGAGAATTGCTCAGTGCCATGGCGCAGAGGCTGGGCGAAGTATGTCCCGATCAATTCGGCATTGATCTCGCCGCCGCGTGTCTGGATTTTTCTCTTGTCGGAGAGGAACGGCGCATATCCTTTGATGTTGTGTCCCCAGAAAATGCCCTTCATCCTGATCAAGTCTTGTTCGGGGATGACAGCGCCTTCGCTGGCCGGCTTGAGGTTGACGCCGCCAATGTTTACGTCGAGCGTGTCCTCAATGGGAGTGATCACCAGATTGGCGCCGAGGCTGCGCAGCTCCTGATTGATCTTGTCGCCGATATCGTTTCCCACGGCGATCATGGCCGTGGCAATGCTCATGCCCAGCGCAATGGCCAGCAGGGCCACGCTCTTGCGCCGCTTTTGCCGCCGGAATGATTCGAACAACAATCGCAGGAACATTATTTTGAGAATTGCCCAACCTGCTGGGCCAGGTCAGTGATGGATATCACAACGGTATCGCCATCCTGAGTTGATTGCAGGGGAATGGGGTTGCAGCCGCCGGGCTGGCCAACGCTCTGCGGGTTGATGGGCGCAGCGCAGTTTTTACAGATGATGCCGGTTGCGCCCTTGTAAAAACCGACGCCGCCACAGATCTGGCAGGCGTCAAAGACTGCTGCCACTTCCTTCACCGATTTGCGATAAAGCAAGAAACGGACCTTTGTGCCGTTCACATTGGCGCTATAGCGCTGCAGTTCACCTTGCGGAAGGTCGTTGGTCGAGATGGCGGCTTTGCCGTTGGTGAAAGTCACTTCCATGGCTTGCGATAGAGGCGGCGGGCCTTCCGCATAAATCACTTCAGCGGTAATCGTGGTGATAAATACAAACGCGGTCACGCAGACAAGGACGGCCCAGAGGCGTTCGCGCTTGGCGGTCCATTGCAGTTTGCGTTCTTCAGCTTTGGTGGCGGGCACGACTCCGGATTGCGGCTGGCGGCGGCGATACTCCAGCAGGACCATCAGCGCCACCAGCGCCAGCATGGTGAGAGGGAAGAAGTAATCATTGCGGGCGATAGGGCCGATGAGCGCCATCTCGCGCTTGCTGGAAGGCAGCACGCCGGACTCCGAGAGCTCATGCAGTCCGGAGATGATCAACTGCGCCGCCACAAAGAAGAGAATGACCGTGGTGACGTTGAAGAACTTGCGCAGGTCGATGCGCACGCTGCCTTTGACGAACATTACGCCGAAGACGACAGCCAGGGCGACGCCGAGAAGCGTGCCCAGAAAACTCATCAGCTCGGTGGAGTTCAGGGATACGCCGGCAAGGATCGCGACCGTTTCAATGCCTTCACGGAAGACCATGAGGAACACGAAGGCAAACAATCCCCACTGCGAGCCTGAGCCGGCCAGGGAACCGACCTTGTTTTCGATCTGGCCCTTGAGCTTGCGGGCGGTCCGCATCATGAAAATGACCATGCTGACGACGAAGACGGCGGCCACCAGCATGACCCAGCCTTCCACTTTATCCTGGTTGATGGGAGCGTAGGAAAGCGCGACCGCGCCGGCAATGCTGCCAAACAGGGCGGCGACCAGCGCATAATAGACGGTGCGGCGCAGGTCAGGGCGGCCTATTTTGGCCAGGTAAACCAGCGTGATGCCCACGATTAACGCGGCCTCGACGCCTTCCCGCAATGTCACCACCAGGGCGGAGAACATGGAATTAAGGCTCGATTATGAAAATGAATTTCAATTTCAATTTCAATTAGAAATTGTATCCAGCCGGGTAGGGTGAGTCAACAACTTGAAAATCCAGGCCCAAAATGGGAATGGAAGAACCAAGGAGACGGGACGGTCCTGCGGCACCGCAAAGACAAAACTACTGCTGGTCGGGTCAAGGAAGGGCCATGATCAAGCCGGCTTGCGGAAGAAGGCGAGCGCAGTTTGGGCGAACTGGGCTGCGGCGTCAAAGAAAACCGGCCCATGGCCGCCGTTGGGCACGACCCAGAGAGCGGACCGCGGGATGGCGCGATACATCTCCACTGCCATCTCAACCGGATAGAGGAAGTCGCGATCGCCATAGACGATCAAGGTTGAGGCAGTGATTTTGGACAACGATTGCGGTGTGAAGTTCATGTCGTCCCGGCTGTCTTTCATGCCACGCGCCCAGTCCCACAGAGCGACAATCTGCTGGTCGCCAAGCTTGTGACGCTTGCGCATGATTTCCCATTCCTGCGGAGGCTGGTCAGCAGCGCCGGGGACTTGCGCCATGATGGCCCGGGCCTGCTCAGGAAAATACATAGTGGCGCTGACTAGGACCATGGCTTCAATCCGCTCCGGCTGCAGGGTCGCCATGTGGAGAAGAATGTTTCCTCCCATGCTCAAGCCGATTGCCCGGCATTTGCGGATGCCAAGATGATCGAGCAGGCCCAGCGTATCCAGCGCGCACTGCCGGTGGGTAATCGTCTTTTGAGGGTTGGTGGTCCGGCCGTGGCCGCGCGCGTCCGGCAGGATGAGCGTGTATTCGCGCGCAAACTGATCGCGGCCGGCATGGGCCCAGTTTTCCTGGCAGCCGGCGCCGCCGTGAAGAAGCAGGAGCGGCCCGCCCGCGCCTTCAGTTTCGTAATACATTTCAATGCCGTTGAGTGGGACGCTTGCGGCCTTCATGGTGCGCATTATGGCGTTGGCCGGATAAAGAAACAATCTGGTAAATACGCGTGATAGAATGCATGATCCACTGGCAGCAAGCGGCGACTGCAGTACCACGCTCGCTGCCCAGCCGTGAGCGTTAAGGCCGGTTCAGGCCCAGTCGACTGCTACAAGTAATAGCCAAGGCCGGAAAAAATTTTCCTGAAGGAACCGGCCTGCGTCTGGTCGACTTCGAGCCAGTGGTTTTCGTAGGCGTTTCCTTCCAGGATGATCTCTAACTGACCGTCACCGTCCACGTCGGCTATGCCCATGGGAAACCACGTGGTGACGGCAGGCACGTTGGCGTTTGTTTTCTGGAACTGCACTTTTCGCAGCGCCTGGACGTGGCCGCCCGGACCAACCACAACAATAACCTGGCATAGCATCAGATCATTGCCGTTTGCCTGGCCGTAGTCCGCCGCGGCAAGGAGCCATTTTACGGACGATGGCTGCCAGACGGTAAAGTAGATGTCTCTCTCCGCTCGGGCCGGCAAGCCAAGTCTGCGCATTTCCCTCAGTAGAAGGCTTCGAATTGCCGGCGGTGGCTCACTGAGCTGCCGGCATTTTGGCCTTCCGTCGGTTGCGTTCCACTCGCAATCGAAGGCCGCGATTACCTTGACGCCGGCCAGCAGCTGTTTTGCATATCGAGTATCACAGCCGTTCTGGGGACCATTCCCGGACGGTGAAGCGCCGCAAAATTTAGCCTTCAAAAAAGACTCGATCTTTTGGCACTGAGCGCTGGTGCAGGCGGGGCGATGTGGATCCTTGCCGCGTTGCCCCTTGAGCTGTGGAGTGAGAATGCATAGCAACATTACTCCAGCCGCAAGAACAGTTTTTTGGCGCCTCAGAACTGGCATCGTTTGCTCCGCTTGACCTTTCGATATTATGCCCGCAATGGGCCTCCAGCCACGTTAACACCGAGGGGTAGTGGTACAGTTTGGGCGAAAAATTCAGACCTGTCATCCTGAGCGTCGCGCGAGTTCCGGCGAAGCCGGAATCAGCGCAAAGTCGAAGGATCCCGGGAATGTGTCCTCTGCCATACAGATTCACGGAGTTCTCTTTAGATGTGTTTTGCAGTATCACAGAATCAAAGTAGGTGTCTCGGTAGAACTCCTTAATGCGGCATAGCAAAGGAGACTTTGTCGGGATGGTTCGACTCGTCCTCGCTCTCCCGCTCCGACCACCCCAGCATGCGAAAACCGCGCATGCCGGGGCCCCGGCTCCGCGGGCTCGTTCGGTCTTCGCTCACCATGACAGATGGAAACTGTAATTTTTGTCAAACTGTACCACTACCCTTGAGGCAACACATCCCGGTACTCGCCTTGCAGCGTCTTATCCATGTGGCGCAAAAGGTCAAAATTACGGTTTATCGGTCAGCCGAAGAGATGCCGCGGATTCGTCCGCTTTGGGAGGCACTGCGTGCAGCGGGCAAATATACAGTGTTTCAGAGCTTTGACTTGAACCTGCTGGCGGCGGACCGATTTGCCGATAGGGAAGAGCCGTATATAGTGTGCGCCGAGTCTGAAGGCGGAGCGGCCATTGTTCCGGCGGTCCTGCGGCGCGGCGATGGGACGCTCAGGCTGCTGGGAGAAGAGCTGTTCGACTATCGGACGTTTCTGCATGATGGTGACGAGTCAGTTTTGCGGGCCGCCGTGGGAGCGTTGGCGGAGCTGGGACGTCCGCTGGAAATTGTGGCACTGCGGGAAACGGACCGAGATGCGGTGATCGATGAGTTGGAGATGGCCCCATTTGCGGCGGCGCCGGGCGTGAGTCGCGCGCAGATTTCGGCGGAAGAGTTTGCGGCGGCGCACACGCGGCTGGCGCGCAACCTGCGCAGGATGGAAAGGCTGGGATTTAAATTGCGCAGCTACGACGGCGACAATCCCATGCTGCTGCGCTCGATTTATGCCGCCAAGGCGGAGCAGAGCGAGTCGAGTTTGTTTCATGATGCGGAGCGCGTTGAGTTCATGGTGAGCGCGGCGGGGCTTATGCCGGACGTGGTTGAAGTCTTTACGCTGGAACATGGCGCGACCATGGCCGCGGCGGCGGTTACGCTGCGCGATGGCCGGTGGCGCCGCTTTTATACGGGATGGTTTGCGCCCGAGTATGAGAAGCATTCGCCGGCTTTGGCGCTGATTTACGAAGTAACACGACGGTCGCTGGCGGCCGGGCTGTATTGCGATTATATGACGGGAGAGCAGCCCTACAAGATGAGGCTGGCGACGAACTCAGTGCCGTTGTATCGAGTGCGGGCGGCGGCGGAGCAGATGGCGGTGAAAAGAGCGAGAGAGTTGCCGTTGGCGGTGTAAGCAACCCCTTACCACGGATAACACTGATTTACACGGATCGATAGTGTCAGTTTGGCTGAATACAGTATCCCTCTGTCTTCCTGAGCGAGCACGACCCTGAGCTTGCGAAGGGAAGTGCGAGTCGAAGGATCCCGACACCGTTTCGTTCGCCATGCTGCGCCAGGGAATTCTACCGACACCTGCTATTTCGTTCTAGACGAACAGATTCTCTAAGACAAAGTTATGGAGAGAATTCCCTGAAACCGCATGGGCGAAGGACGTATCCTCGGGATCCTTCGACTTGCGCTCATCCCGGCTTCCCGGGACTCGCGCGGCGCTCAGGACGACAGGGTAGGACATTTTCGGCAAACTGAGACGCCACCAAACCTTACCACTGATGACACTGATCGGGTGATCGGAAAAGCTAAACCGTCGGAGCCCCGTTCTCACACCAACACGCGAAAACAGTGTTCAGATTTATGACATTCTTTACAGGATGTACCGGGACATCCTTTACACTCCGGCGCCGCATGATTTGCGAAGAAAATGGATCAGCGTCGCCCGCTCCGGCCGCATTGTAAAGGCGCGATTTTAGGTGTCAGTGAACGGCTTGCCAAAGTTTGGGCCGTCCAAGAGCCTGGGTGTTGCGGCGGCGGCGCTGACAAAATAGCAGTCGAGCAGAACAGCATCCAGCGCGGGCACAAGGTCCTTGGCAGCGAAGGATTTTACGACGTACCCCAGAGCGCCGGTGAGGAGCGCATCGCGCACGATGTCCCGGGAGGTGTTCTCCGTGAGGAAAAGTATCCGGGTTTTCGGCGCCATTTTCAGGATTTGCCTGGCTACCTGAATTCCGCTCATGTCAGGAAGCCCGATATCGAGTATCACGACGTCCGGCTTAAGCTCTGACGTTTTTTGGATGGCGGTGAGTCCGTCCTGGGCACTACCCACGATCTGAACTTCCGGCTTTACCCCGAGGGCAAGAGAGACGAAATGCAGCCAGGGCGCGTAATCGTCCACCACAAGAACCTTAATGTTACATACAAACACGTTGTCTCCTAAACAGGCCTGAAGCCATTGTTTTGACGGCGTGATATCGGCCTGAAACAAGCTTGGCAGGTGCGTCAGATGGCGTCGTTGCCCGGGGGCAACTCCGTGATTGCTCCAGGGCAATCAGTCTCGACTGCGAGGATTCTGGATGTCCGGAGGGGCGGGCTTCAGTCTAGAGCGGTTTCTGAATTGCTGTGCCCTGCAAGCTGTTTACCTCAGGGGCTAAAAGCCCAATCCTTCAACGGCATTTAACGCAGGCATAAATGCCTGCTCCACCCCGTGATCCGAAGATCGCACTCCGGTCCGAACAGGCATAAATGCCCGCTCCACCCCGCGAGGTACAGCAAAAGTGGAACCGCTCTAGGCCGCGCTGAGAAGGAGTTTCCCTGGAGAGTGCAGAAGAATCTTGCCACGAGTCTTAACCAGGGCTCCCCGCCGCTGCCACTGACTGATCAGGCGGCTGGCGGTGAAATGCGTGACATTGGCGGCCTCCGCCAGCTCCTCATTCGTGACATCCAGCTCCATGCCCTTGGAGACCTTGCGTCCAATGCCCTGGGCCAGGTTGACGAGGATGGCAGCGAGCCGTTGCGGCGCTGTGTGGCAGGTGAGCGCCACATGCGTGGCAACATAGAAAGTGAAGTACTCTGCAGCCATGTTCAACGCGTTATCAAGTAATCGCGGATAGCGTATGGCCAGCCGGCGGATGGCCGGCTTGTCCCAGACCAGGATGGTGCAGTCTTTCACCGTCTCCGTACTCACGATGTAGTCGGAAAGCCGGCTCTGCAAAGCCGCACCGCCAATTACTTCCCCCACGGGCAGCCACATGAGCACGATCTTGTGGCCGTCGGGGGTGAGGATAAAAAAGCGCGCCCTGCCGCTGACCAGCAGAAACAATGAGTTGGCAGGAGTGCCTTGCGATGCGATCACCGCTCCAGTGCGAAAGTGACACTCCCGGGCTGCACCCAGGACCTCATCCACCTCGCGCGGGGTGAGCCCATCAAGAAAAGGCGATTTGACCCGCGGCCGTAAGGCGGCGAGCTGCGGACCTGTCATGGCGAACTCCACGTCGATATTCATTATAGGAACCAAGCCGTGGCCGAACACCTGCGGTCTTTTACAGCGAATGACGGAAAACTGTTAATCCAGAGTACCCAGACGCTTCAGGAATTCCTGAGCTTCTTTAAAGTGCGGAAATAATTTTTCTTCTTCACGGAAGGCGGCGGGATGCACCATGCGACGGCTGCCGCGGAGCTTGACGGGATGCCGCAGGTGCAGCATCTCGTGATAGACAAGGTACTCGATGGCAAAGGGCGGAACGCGCGCGGAATCGAAAATGCGACTGACGACGATGGTGTTGTGCGCGGGATCATAATGGCCAAGGCTGCGGAGAGCCTTGTTGCCGCTCCAGGTCATTTGCGGCCGGGCCATCAGTCCGTGGAAAAAGCGGAGATTCAGGTCGTCAAAAATGCGTTCGAGATCATAGTGCTTGCCTTTTGGGCTATCAATGCGCTTGCGCCCGCGGAGCTGGCGGATGAGCTGCGACTTCTGCGCCATGGCGTGACTGCCGGTATATTTGCGGTAACGGGCGGCGTGGGCGGCGTCAATGGGCTTGCGATGAAGCTTGGCGATGAGGATATGCAGGATGGCGTAAAGCACCGGCCCGGGAGCGCCTTCAAGAAGATCAGAAAGGCGGACGAAAATGCGTCCCTGGCGCAGGCGGATGGTGCAATTGATGTTGGCGAAGCGATAAAAACGGACTTCAAATTCCGGCAGCGGCGTACGCGGACGCAAGTCGCGATAAGCCTGCTCAAAAATCTGGGAAAGATTGGTCATCTGTTAGAACAAGATTAGCCGCGAATTCACGCGAATGAACGCGAATCACCCGGAGATCGTTTAAATTGCCACAGTAACAATCAAAGACCGGGCTATTTCTTCTTGTCCGGTGCGCCGCTTTTTTGATCGTGCGTGGTTTCCATGTATTCCCGGGCCATATCAGCGTTGGATTTGAGAGCGTCTCGCGCGTCCTGCAGGACAAAGCGGAAATCGGGCGCTTCCTTCCTTGTTATGGGATCGGTTTCCGCGGCAGACTGAAGGGTGCGCAGCTTCAAGTCAAAGCGTTCGTCGGCTTCAATCAACTCCTTCAAGCCCTTGTGGTATTGCTTGACCGCGTCTTTATCGAGCGGACGGCCTTCATACTGATCAAGGTTGTCGTTAATTTCGTCCATGAGGCTGGTGAAATCTTCCAGGAGATCGTGGATCTGCTTTCCGCGATCGGCAGCCAGTTTGGGATCGACGCGGACCTGATCAATGGCCACCAGGCGCGCCTCAGTAAATTTGATCATCAGCTTGATGCGCTTATAAGGCTCCATGGCCACTTCGCGGAGCTGGTCAGCTTCAGCCTCGGTAAGGGGATCGTGCTTTCTTGCAGCGGCAGGAAGGGCCAGCAGAAGCAACAGGCAGGCCATCTTGGTTGCGAGTTTCATTTTTTCTCCTTTTTAGGAGGGGCGAACATGGATTCAAGAACTTCTTCAGTCAGCTTTTCCAGCTGCTTTTCAACGGCTTCAATGCTGGGACGGTCTTCCGCCGCCAGGGTGCGCCGCATATTTTCAAGACGGCGCCTGCACTCGCGCAGAGACTTCTCCGTCTCTTTCATTTTTTTGCGCGTTTCAATCGCGAGATCGTGCGACTTGATGGCGTATTGCAGGATTTCCTGCACGGTGGCGTGTCCCTTGATTGACTCAGCGTCAGTAAATTGCTTGTCGGCGACGGCAACGAGCTTTTCCGCGATCTCCGCATAAAGCCGGCCTTTCTGTCCCGGTTCGGCATGTTCCGCTTCGGCCTTAAGCTGCTCGACGGTCTTCTCCTCAGCGGCGGCAGTGAGGCCGAGCAGGAGCAGGATAGCAATGGGCAAAATCCTTCGCATGTTTTTTAGTCCGGCAAGATCGCCTTAAGACGGTGCCGGGCCTGAAACTCCTGATCGGGGAATTTACCGCCTGCGGCCGCCAGGAAAAGCTTATAGTTCGCCGCGGCAGGTTTGTACATCCTTAAATTATCGTAAGCGGTAGCGCGAAGAAAGAGCGTGGCCGGAGTTTCCGGCTGGAGCCTGGCGCGCGCGTCAAGGACACGGATGGTCAATTCGTAATTTTTGTTTTGCTCTGCGGCGTAGGCCAGGTCGGAATAGGCTTCAACAAGATCAGGCTTGAGCTGGACGGCTTTGAGCAATACCGTTTGCGCTTCAGGATACTTGAGTTGATGCATCAGGGCGGAGCCGTATTCGAGATAAAGTTGCGCGTCATTGGGATTTTGCGCGATGAGCGGGCGCAGCAGATCGGCGGCAGCGGGATACTGCCTGGCTTCCAGATAAAGAGTGGCGAGTTCGGCGGCAAGTTTGGGCCCAGGGGAAGATTGGTAGACAGGCTCCAACGCCGCGATCGCTTCCTGGGATTTGCCTTCCGCGGCCAGGAGCTTGCCTAACTGAAGTTGCGCAGCGGCGTTTTGCGGATTGGCGGAAATGTATTTGCGCAGCCAGGATTCAGCGTCAGCAAAGCGCTTTTGCTTGAGATAGAGGCCGATAAGCTGCTCGATGCTGTCATTGTTTCCGGCTGCGGCGAGCTTGAGGTATTGTTGCTCAGCCGCAGCGGAATTGCCGGAGCGTTCCGCCATGCGGGCGACGCCGAGTTGAGCTTCAGAGTTTGCGGGATCGAGCTCAGAGGCCTTTTGATAGGCGGCGAGCGACTCTTGCGGCTGGCTTTCTTCCGTGACCTGCGCCAGCGAGAGCCATGCCGCGGCGAGAGCGGGCTGGCCGCCGACGGTCGGCTTGAGCGTAACTGCGATTTTTAGCGCGGCGGCCGCGGCGGTGAGGTCGCCGGACCTGGCCAGAGCGAGTCCGAGATTCTGCTGGGCTTCAAACCATTTTGGATCGAGCTGCGTGGCTTTTTTATAAGCAGAGACGGCTTCAGTAGTCTTGCCCTGATGGCTTTGGGCGAATCCGAGATCGAACCAGGCCTGAGGATTTTCCGCTTGCTTCAGCACGATGGCTTGCAGCTTCTCTTCGGCTTGAGAGTATTGCTGCTTCTGCAAAAGAGACTCGGCGTCTTTGAGCGCGTCGGCTGCGCGGTCGCCGGCAGCGGCGGTCTGCGGACGAGATTCATGCTGCGGGCGCGTCTGGACGAGGGCGGGCAGAGCGAGGCTTGCCAGCAACGCAGCGGCGATGGCTTTAGTGATGCCCATTGGATACAGAGTTCTCGTTCTTTAAGATGCGCGCCAGCCACTTTCCGGTGTGTGATTTTGCAGATTTTGCCACGGTTTCCGGAGGGCCCGCCACAACAATCTGACCGCCGCGGCCTCCGCCTTCAGGGCCCAGATCAATGACCCAATCTGAAACCTTGATGACTTCGAGATTGTGCTCAATGCAGAGCACGGAACCACCAGCGTCAATGAGCTTGCGGAAGGCGGCGAGCAGCTTGCTGACATCATCAAAGTGGAGGCCGGTGGTGGGCTCGTCGAAAATATAAAGCGCACCTTTGCCGGCGCGGGCGCGCTTGCGCTGCTCTTTTTCTTCCGGCGTGGCGGGATCAAATCCCTGCGCGCGTGCGGTGGGGACAAGATGCGCCGCCAGCTTCATGCGCTGCGCTTCGCCACCGCTCAGCGTGGTGGCCGATTGTCCCAGGCGCAGGTAGCCGAGGCCAACTTCTTCCAGCACGCGCAGCTTGTCGGTAATCTTAGGATGGCCGGCAAAATATTGCAGCGCCTCACGCACCGTGAGGTTCAGGACCTCATGAATGTTTTTGCCTTTATAGCGGACGTCGAGGATTTGCGGCTTATAGCGCGTGCCCTTGCAGTCTTCGCAAATCAGCTCGACGTCGGCGAGGAACTGCATCTCCACCGTCACGGTGCCGTCGCCCTGGCATGTCTCACAGCGGCCGCCGGGAATATTAAAACTGAAGTGGCCCGCGCCAAAGCCATGCTTGTGAGATTCAGTGACGGAGGCAAACACTTCGCGGATGGCGTCAAAGGCCTTGATATAAGTCACGGGATTACTGCGGGGCGTCCGGCCAATGGGCCCTTGGTCAACAAGCGCCACATCGGCAATGTATTGGCCGCCGGTGACGCGCTTAAATCCGCTCGCGGCAGGGCCGGGGCCGGCGGTGATGCCTTTCTCCGCGGCCAGCGCCTGATACAAAACGTCATGCACCAGCGTTGATTTTCCCGAGCCCGACACGCCCGTGATCGCCACCAGCATGCCAAGCGGAATTTCCAGATTGATATTTTTCAGATTATGCGCCCGCGCTCCTTCGATGCTTATCATGGGCACGCCTGGCTTGCGACGGTTCTGCGGAATCTGTATCCGCAGTTCCTGGTTGAGATATCTTCCCGTAAGCGACTGCGGCATCCCTTTGATCTGCTCATACGTCGCCGACGCCATCACTTTGCCGCCATTTTCGCCCGCGCCAGGGCCCAGGTCCAGGATCAAATCCGCCGCGCGCATGACTTCCGGATCGTGTTCCACTACCAGAATCGTATTCCCCAGATCGCGAAGCTCATGCAGGATGTTGACCAGCCTCGCCGTGTCGCGGCTATGCAGCCCGATCGACGGCTCGTCCAGCACGTACAACGCGCCCACCAGCCGCGATCCCAGCGACGTCGCCAGCTGAATGCGCTGCGCTTCGCCGCCGCTCAGCGTTGAAGCCAGGCGATCCAGGGTCAGATATTCCAGGCCAACGTCGTTCAGGAATTTCAGGCGCTCCTGAATCTGCTCCAGAATTTTTCCCGCGATCTCAGTCTTCTCCGGCGAGAGCTTCAGCGTCTTAAAAAATTCCGCCGCGGCCTCCACCGTCAACTGCGTCAGCTCGCGGATATTCCTGCCGTCAATCTTCACTTGCAGCGCGTCCGCGCGCAGCCTGCCTCCGCCGCACTCCGGACACTGCGCGTACCCGCGATACCTGCTCAAAAACACGCGCACGTGCAGCTTGTATTTCTTGCGTTCCAGCGCGGCAAAAAATCCCTGTATGCCGGGAAATTTGCCTTCGCCTTCCATCACCAATTGCTGCTGCTCCGCCGTCAGGTCCTGCCACGGCACATCAAA
>Ga0164306_10000490_pt1 | contig 16115 bp, 11 predicted proteins | sample Whisoiple_242_MG_FD_110213 | JGI IMG/M metagenome (GOLD analysis project Ga0164306, IMG submission 110213) | Soil microbial communities amended with fresh organic matter from upstate New York, USA - Whitman soil sample_242_MG | ecosystem: Environmental > Terrestrial > Soil > Unclassified >... | reverse complement strand
GACAGAACAATCGAGGCGGTGTGGCCTGCCGATCCGGCGGGGGCGCGCCGCGGTGACGTGGATCGCGGGGCAGCCCTGGTGCGACGCGCGATGACGGGAGGGCTCGACGCGCCTGCCGGCGGCGCCGACGACTGGGCGGCCGACGTCGACGCTCTGCTCGCCGAGCGGGACCGGGTCGCGCCGCAACGGCCCGCCACGCTTCCCGGTGCGCTGTCGGTGAGCAGCCTGGTCGAACTGGGCCGCGATCCCGACGCGGCACTGCGCCGATTGCGTCGCAGGGTGCCCAGCCGCCCTGATCCGCACGCGTTGCTGGGCACCGCATTTCACGACTGGGTGCAACGGTTCTACGGAGCAGAGCGACTGTTCGACCTCGACGATCTGCCTGGCGCGGTCGACGGTCAGCTGGCGCGAGAGGACGCGGAAAGCCTCGCCGAACTGCAGGCCGCGTTCATGGCGTCGCCGTGGGCGGCACGCACCCCGATCGACGTAGAGGTGCCATTCGACATGGTGATCGGCGGCACGGTCGTGCGGGGCCGTATCGACGCGGTGTTCGCCGACGGTGACGGCGCCACGGTCGTCGACTGGAAGACGGGGGATGCGCCGGACACCCCGGAAGCCAAGCGCCACGCCGCGGTTCAGCTCGCCGTCTACCGGTTGGCGTGGGCGGCGCTGCGCGGCGTGCCAGCCGAATCCGTCCGCGCGGTGTTCCACTATGTGCGGTCGGGGCAGATCGTCGTCCCGGATCGACTGCCGGATTCCGACGACCTGGCGGCCCTGCTGCAGTTACCCGCCGCCTAGGAGTTGCGGTAGATCTTCAGCGCCCCGGTGATCATCGGGATCTGCAGCGGCAGCCGGGCGATGGCGCCGATCCGCAGGGGCAGCGGCTTGTCCTTCCACAGCCGGATCATGTTCACGTTGGCGGGGAACACCGACACGAACAGCGCGACCGCGGCCAGCGCGCCGAGCTTGCGGGTGCGCGGCGCGAGCAGCAGCCCGCCGGTGACCGCCTCTGCGACCCCCGATGCGTGGGTGTAGAACCGCGCGTTGCCCGGCAGTTCAGCCGGAACGATCGAGTCGAAGGGCTTGGGCGCCGCGAAATGGAGCAGTCCCATGCCGACGAGCATCGCGCCCATCCGGGTCGCGCGCGTGGCGTTGGCGATCTGCTGCGATTCGGCTGCGGGAGAGGTCATGATTACATAATGGCGTGCGCACCCCACCGGCATCGATGACGGGGTCTCGTGGCCAAAGGTAGGTTGCGTCGGCGGCTGGCCGCCATCGACGCGGGTCTGACCACTCGACCCGACGCCGATCTTGTCGATGTGCTGCGGATTCCCGAGCCGTTCGTCAGCCCGACGCAGCGCATCGTCCGGCGCATCATCTACGCGATGTCGGCGCTGATCCTGGCGGTGTTGATCGTCTACCTGGACCGCCACGGTTACCGTGACGTCGAGGCCAGCCCGGACGCGGACAACCCGTTGTCGCTGCTGGACTGCGTCTACTACGCCACCGTGTCGCTGTCGACCACCGGCTACGGCGACATCACCCCGGTCACCCCGTCGGCCCGTTTGGTCAACGTTCTGGTGATCACGCCGCTGCGGGTGGCGTTCCTGATCGTGCTGATCGGAACGACCGTCGAGACCCTGACCACGCAGTCGCGCCAGGCACTGAAGATTCAGCGATGGAGGAGCAGAGTGCGCAACCACACCATCGTCGTCGGCTACGGCACCAAGGGCAGGACGGCGGTGGCCGCGATGGTCGGCGACGACATCGCACCCGCGGACATCGTGGTCGTCGACGAGGATCCCGCGGCCCTGGAGCGCGCCAAGAGCGCCGGACTGGTCACCGTCCGAGGCAGTGCAACCGACTCCGAAGTGCTGCGCCTTGCCAGCGCCCAACACGCCAAGGCGATCATCGTGGCCACCAACCGCGACGACGCCGCAGTCCTTGTCACGCTCACCGCGCGTGAGTTGGCGCCCAACGCCAAGATCATCGCCGCGGTCCGGGAGGCCGAGAACCAGCACCTGCTCGAGCAGTCCGGGGCGGACTCGACCGTGGTCACCTCCGAGACGGCAGGACGGCTGCTGGGCATAGCCGTGCAGACACCGAGCGTTGTGGAGATGATGGAAGACCTGCTGACGCCGGACGCCGGATTCGCCATCGCCGAGCGCGAGGTCGAGACCAAGGAGGTCGGCGGCTCGCCGCGGCACAACCCCGACATCGTGCTCGGTGTGGTGCGCGGCGGAAAGCTGCTGCGGGTGGACGATCCGCAAGTCGATGCTCTGGAACTCGGGGACCGGCTGCTGTACGTCCGCAGCGCCGAACCCGACCGATGAGCGATCGGTTGACGTCGTTCTCGCTGCGCAATGTGCCACTGCTGTCGCGTGTCGGCGCCGACCGCGCCGACACGCTGCGTACCGACATCGACGCGGCGGTGGCCGGCTGGCCGGATGCCGTTCTGCTGCGGGTGGATTCGCGCAATCAGGTGCTGATCGCCGACGGCCGCGTGGTGCTGGGCAAGGCCACGGCGCTGGGGAACAAGCCCCCCGACCATGCCGTGTTCCTCGGCCGGATGACCGACGGCAGGCACGCCTGGGCGGTGCGCAGCGCGTTGGTGGCGCCCGAGGACTCCGAGCAGGAAACCGACGTGCTCGACCTCCGCAGGGCGGGACACATCTTCGACGACGTCAGCGCTCAGTTGGTGGCCACCGCGACGGCATTGCTGAACTGGCACGACAGCGCGCGGTTCAGCGCCGTGGACGGCTCGGCGACCAAGCCCATCAAGGCCGGTTGGTCGCGTGTCAACGCGGCCAACGGCCACGAGGAGTTCCCGCGGATCGATCCCGCGGTGATCTGCCTCGTGCACGACGGGTACGACCGCGCGGTGCTGGCCCGCCAGACGCTGTGGCCCGAGCGGTTGTTCTCGCTCCTGGCCGGGTTCGTCGAGGCGGGCGAGTCGTTCGAGGCGTGTGTGATGCGCGAGATCGCCGAGGAGGTCGGTCTGACGGTGCGCGACGTCACCTACCTGGGCAGCCAGCCGTGGCCATTCCCGCGCTCGCTGATGGTCGGCTTTCACGCCATCGGCGACCCCGAGCAGCCGTTCGCCTTCCATGACGGGGAGATCGCCGAGGCCGCGTGGTTCACCAGGGCCGAGATACGCGAGGCGCTCGAACACGGTGACTGGAGTAGCGACTCGCCGTCGCGCCTGCTTCTGCCCGGCTCGATCTCGATCGCCAGGGAGATCATCGAGTCCTGGGCGGCGCTGGACTGACTACCTGATCTTGGCCTTGACGTCGCGCGCGCTCGGGTTGGTCAGGGTGGACCCGTCGGCGAACTTCAGCGTCGGCACCGTCTGGTTTCCACGGTTGACCGACATCACGAATTCCGCAGCGGCCGGGTCGCTTTCGATGTCGACCTCGGTGTAGGGGATGCCCTCGGCCGCCAGGGCCGTTTTGAGCCTGAAGCAGAAGCCGCACCACGATGTGGTGTACATGGTGACCTGCGCGTCGCTGACTGTCATAACACTTTCAACGTAACCGAGCCCGGTAAAAATGCCCAAACGCGACCACGCGGCTCACGGTCCCCGCATTGTCGGCGAGCCCTGCCATGATGTAGCCCATGTCGGTCGATGCTCCCGCGCACACAAGGAGCGAACTGGATCCGGCCTCGCACCTCGATGAGCTCGACGACGAACAGCGCGAGGCGGTGCTGGCCCCGCGTGGTCCGGTGTGCGTGCTCGCCGGCGCGGGCACCGGCAAGACCAGGACGATCACCCGGCGTATCGCACAGTTGGTGACGGCGGGACATGTCGCCGCGAGCCAGGTGTTGGCAGTGACGTTCACCCAGCGCGCAGCCGGCGAAATGCGTAGCCGGCTGCGCGCGCTGGACGACGGATCCGGTACCGGCTCGGTGCAGGCGATGACGTTTCACGCCGCGGGACGTCGCCAGCTGCAGTACTTCTGGCCGAGGGTGGTCGGTGACACCGGCTGGCAGCTGATGGACAGCAAGTTCTCCGTCGTCGCCCAGGCCGCCAGCCGTGCCGGGTTGCAGGCCAGCACCGACGACGTGCGCGACCTTGCGGGCGAGATCGAATGGGCCAAGGCGTCGCTGATCAGCCCGGAGGACTATGCGGCCGCCGTCGCCAAGGTGGGCCGCGACATTCCGCTCGATGCGGCGAAGGTGGCAGGGGTGTACGCAGGCTACGAAACGCTGAAGGCCCGCAGCGACGGCACGGCGCTTCTCGACTTCGACGACCTTCTGCTGCATACGGCCGCCGCGATAGAGAACGACGCGGCGGTGGCTGAGGAGTTCCGTGATCGCTACCGCTGCTTCGTCGTCGACGAATACCAGGACGTCACCCCGTTGCAACAACGGGTGCTCAACGCCTGGCTCGGCGAGCGTGACGACCTGACGGTGGTCGGTGACGCCAACCAGACCATCTATTCGTTCACCGGCGCCACCCCGCAGTACCTGCTGAACTTTTCGCGGCGCTTCCCCGACGCCGCCGTGGTGCGGCTCGAACGCGACTACCGGTCGACGCCACAGGTGGTGTCGCTGGCCAACCAGGTGATCGCCGCCGCCAGGGGCCGGGTGGCCGGCAGCAAGCTGCACTTGATCGGCCAGCGTGACCCGGGCCCGAAGCCGTCATTCGCCGAGCATCCCGACGAAGTCGCCGAGGCGGCGGCGGTCGCGAAGAAGATTGCGCGCCTCATCGAGAACGGCACCCCGGCGTCGGAGATCGCTGTGCTGTATCGGATCAACGCGCAGTCGGAGGTGTATGAGGAGGCGTTGACCGAAGCGGGCATCGCGTTCCAGGTGCGCGGCGGCGAGGGTTTCTTCAGTCGCCAGGAAATCCGGCAGGCCCTGCTGGCGATGCAGCGCGCCGCCGAGCGCGGCGCCGACGCGTCGGGCGTCGAACTGCCCCCGTTGGTGCGCGGACTGCTCGAGCCGCTGGGACTGACGGCCGAACCGCCGTCGGGCACCAAAGCAAGAGAACGGTGGGAGGCGCTGACGGCACTAGTCGAACTCGTCGAAGACGAAGTGGCGCAACGGCCTTCACTCGACCTGCGTGCGTCGCTCGCCGAGCTGCGGCAGCGCGCCGACGCTCGGCATCCACCTGTCGTGCAGGGCGTCACACTGGCCTCGCTGCACGCGGCCAAGGGTCTGGAATGGGATGCCGTTTTTCTTGTCGGCCTCGCCGACGGCACGCTGCCCATCTCGCACGCTTTGTCGCACGGCCAGGACAGCGAGGCCGTCGAGGAAGAACGACGGCTGCTCTACGTCGGGGTCACCAGGGCGCGAGTGCATCTGGCGCTCAGCTGGGCACTGGCCCGCAATCCCGGCGGCAGGCAGGGCCGGCGACCGTCGCGCTTTCTCAACGGCATCGCACCGAACTCGCAGGCCGACAATCCGGGAAAGCCGAGAAAGGCACGCGGCCCGACGCCGCGCTGCCGCGTCTGCAACAACGCTCTGACCACACCTGCGGCCGTCATGCTGCGCCGCTGCGAGGCCTGCCCGTCCGACATCGACGAGCAGCTGCTCGCCGACCTCAAGGACTGGCGGCTGCGCACCTCCAAGGACATGGGCGTGCCCGCGTATGTGGTGTTCACCGACAACACGCTTATTGCGATCGCCGAGACGCTGCCGACCGACGAGGCCGCGCTGGTCGCGATACCCGGCATCGGCGCGCGCAAGCTGGAGCAGTTCGGCCCGGACGTGCTCGCCTTGGTCAAAGGCCGCCAATCACCGTAAAAATCGTGCCAAACCTGCAGGTCAGAAAATTGGTTGTGCAAAACGGCTGCTACGCTTAGCCTCAAGATCATTCGAGCGGACGAGAGGAGGGTTGCTGCAATCATGACGAACATCAATGCGTTTTCCAGCGTTGGCGTAGCCGGCATGGCGCGGACCCTCCATGTCATCGCAGCAGACACTGCCGCGGCGCACGCCGCCGCCGCCGCGATTACGCCGCGCAAGCCGCGTACCGCCACCGCGATTGTCGCGTCCGTGAATCGGGGCCACATCTAGAAAGCCCTCGAAACGCCAAATGGCCACGGACCCGAAATCACCGGATCCGTGGCCAAAGTTTTTGGGACACCACCCGAATACCTGGTCACAGATCCGAAAGAAACGAAGAAGATCTACGACCAGGAAGCAGGTGATCGGACATGTCGGGCCTGACATGCCGAAAGAGGACGCTGCCGGACGTGCCATGTCATGTCGGAAACCCCGACTTGTGGTTCGCGGAAAGCCCCGTCGATCTGGAACGTGCCAAGGCACTGTGCACAGATTGCCCGATTCGACGGGAGTGCTTGGCAGCGGCGCTGGACCGTGGTGAGCCGTGGGGCGTTTGGGGTGGGGAGATCCTCGAACGCGGCACGATCGTCGCGCGCAAGCGTCCGCGTGGACGTCCCCGCAAGACCGAGGAGCCGGCGGCCGCATGAGGCCGCCGGCTTCCGGCTAGGCCGCTTCTTCGGCGAAACCCGGAACTAGTTCGGCTGCAATGGATCTGACTGGGACGTGGGCGTCGAGCTGACAGGAGATTGCGACGATCGACGCGATCACCCGCATCGGAATTGCCAGCTTGACCGGAATGTCCATCTGTCGCGCGGCCTTGATCTGGCCCGCCGCCTTGTCCATGTTCAATGCGGTCATCCGCTGCAGCCATTTGCGGTTGTAGTGGAACACCTCGACCTCGACCGGCTCGACGTACTGGCGCAGCATCTCGTCGATTTCGCGGACCGAAACCTGCTCACCTTTCTGGATGAACCCGCCCTGCTCCATCGTCGGCAGTAGATGCTCGTAGTCCTTGTGCAGCGCGTAACGCAGCATCAGGCCCAGCTCGACGGGCAGCCCCCCCGGCAGCGGGGCGACGGCGCCGAAGTCGATGACGCCCATCTTGTCGTCGGGCATCAGCATGAAGTTCCCCGGATGTGCGTCGCCGTGCATCATCTCCAGCCGGCGCGGCGCGTCGTGGGTGAGCTCGAAGAGCCGGGTGCCCATCAGGTCGCGCTGCTCCTGTGTGCCCTCGCGGATGATCACCGACATCGGGATGCCCTCGATCCATTCCTGGATCACCACCTTGGGGGCACTGGCGACAATGTGCGGGACGACGAAATGCGGATGTCCCGCATAGGCTTTCGCGAACGCGCGCTGGTTGTCGGCCTCCAGCCGGTAGTCGAGCTCCATCTCGGTGCGCTCGATCAGCTCGTCGACCACGCCCTGCACATCCGCGCCGGGGGAGAGCTGCTTGAGCACCCTGACCATCCGCTGCATGGTTTTCAGGTCGGCCCGCAGCGCCTCGTCGGCGCCCGGGTACTGGATTTTGACCGCGACCGGGCGGCCGTCGGACCAGACCGCTTTGTGCACCTGGCCGATGCTTGCCGATGCGACCGGGGTGTCTTCGAACGACGAGAACCGTTCTCGCCACTTCGTTCCCAGCTGACCGTCGAGGACGCGGTGGACTTTGGGAGCGGGCAGCGGCGGGGCTTCGCGCTGCAGCTTGGTGAGCGCCTCGCGGTAGGGCTTGCCGTACTGCTCGGGGATGGCGGCCTCCATCACCGAGAGCGCCTGACCAACCTTCATCGCGCCGCCCTTGAGCTCGCCCAGAACGGTGAACAGCTGCTGGGCTGCCTTGTCCATCAGCTCGGCGTTGACGTCGTCCCTGGACTTGCCGGTAAGCCGCTTGCCGAATCCGAGCGCCGCGCGTCCCGCCATGCCGGCGCCAAGGCCAGCAAGCTTGGCGTTGCGCGCTGCGCCGCCGCGTTTGATGTCGCTCACCAGTCCATCATCCACGACGGCCGGAGCACTGAATGCACCGCGGATGCCGCGCCCACCGGCGTGCCAGGGTCGAGCCGGTGCTGATGTCGAACTCCAGCGTGGTGTTCAGCGTCGACGGCGGATGCGGTGCGCGGTCGATGTCGGTGATGCGCACGCCGTCGCGCACCGCCGCGATGACGCGGTCGACCTGGTTGAGTGCCAGCGCCGCGGTGGCAAGCACGGTCGCCCGGTCGGCGGTGCCGACGGTGTCGCGGAGCTGGGCGGCGACGACGGGCCAGCCCGCATCCCTGTCGCTGCGATGCAGGTCCGCGCACCTCAGGCAACTGGTCACGGACGGCACCACCAGCGGCCCGACCAAACCGGCGCCGTCGCGCACCCGCACCGCAAGGTGCGGGATCCGGGCGGCGTGCAGGTCCCGCAGCATCCGCGGATCTGCGACAAGTGAATCCGAAAGCACGACAAGGTCGGTGGTCTCCGCGGTGACCGCGGCGTGCGGCTGGTTGCTGTTCTTGATCCGGGCGCCCGAGCAGCGCAGCGCGCTGGTCAGCAAGTCCGAAAGCGGACCGCGGCCGTGGATGCGGATCGAGGCCGAGCGGGTGCGGGGCCGCGGCATCGCCTTTACCACTCCTGCGTCGACCAGTCCGGCGACGAGGTCGGCGATCGCGGTCGCGTCGACGCCGTCGCTGCCGCTCTGGACATCGTCGAGGGTGGCGCCGGATTGCAGGGCCCGCAGCAGGTGGCCGAGCGCCGCGGTGGTCATTCCCGTCGGCGGACGAATCAGCAGTGCGCGCCGAGGATCCCAGCCCACCTGCACCATGCCGTCGGGCCGGGACAACACCGGTGTGGCCGGATTGAGCGCGTAGCGCGTCATGGATCGACTCTGCCACGCAGGGGATCTGCGCCCGGAGTTATCCACAGGCGCGGGCTCAGTCCTTCTCGTCGCCCTTTTCGCCGTTGCCCTTGTCGAGGTCGGCGACGGCCTCCTCGAAGCTGGTGTCGCCACCGATGATGCGGTCGATGAAGCCGGCGGGCTCGTCGAGGTCGCCGGATGACGGCATCAGGTCCGGGTGCTGCCACACGGCGTCGCGGTCGTCGACACCGGCGGCCTGCGTCAACTTCTCCCACAGCGCGGCGGCCTCCCGCAGCTTCCGGGGGCGCAGTTCGAGGCCGACGAGGGTGGCGAAGGTCTGCTCGGCCGGACCACCGGTCGCCCGACGGCGGCGCAGCGTCTCGCTCAGCGCGGAGGCGCCGGGGATCCGCTCACCCAGCGCGTCGTTCACCACGGTCTGCACCCAGCCCTCGATCAGCGCCAGCATCGTTTCGAGCCGTTCCAGCGCCGCCGTCTGCTCGGGGGTGGCCTTCGGCTCGAAGATGCCCTGGTTGAGAAGTTCCTCCATCTGCGACGGATCGGTCAGCGATGCCGGGTTGAACCCGGCCGCGAACTCTTCGATGCCGCTCATATCGATCTTCATGCCCTTGGCGAAGGCTTCCACGGCGTTCATCAGCTGGCTGGCCAGCCACGGCACATGGCTGAACAGACGATGGTGGGCGGCCTCGCGCGCGGCCAGGAACGTCATGATCTCACTGCGAGGCTGCTCCAGCCCTTCGGAGAGCGACTCGATGGCATCGGGCATCAGCGCGGCGATGCCCTTGGGGCCCAGCGGCAGACCGATGTCGGTGGAGGTGAGCACTTCGCTGCTCAGCTTGCCCAGCGCCTGGCCGAGCTGCGAACCGAACGCCATGCCACCCATCTGCGTCATCATCGCCAGCAGCGGGCCCGCCATGGCCCTGGCCTCCTCCGGGAGCGCCGAAGCCCACACCGTCGAAATCTGTTCCGCCACCGGGTCACACAGTCGTTTCCAGCGCTCGAGCGTGTTGTCAACCCAGTCGTTGGGCGTCCAGGCGACGGCCTTGGTGGTGCCTGCGGGCAGCGCGGTCACCCCGTCCAACCAGGTTTCGGCGAGGCGCACGGCGTCGCCGATCGCCGCGCTGGTCGTCTCCGGAATCGGGGCGGCGAAGCCGATCGAGCTGGATGCCAGCTGGCGGGCGAGGTCGTAATTCACCGGGCCGGACTGCTGACCGCCGCCCATCACGTTGCCCGCGCCGCTGAACATGTCGCCGAGGCGGCTGAAGATCTGACCGAGCTGGGACATGTCGAATTCACCGCCGCCGAAGCCGAACGGGTCATCCCCAGGGCCCGAGCCGGAACCCGAATCGGGATCCTTTTTGCGCTTGTCGCGCTCGGGGTCGTCTCCGGGCGAAAAGCCGAAGGGCAGGTCAGACATGTCCACAACGGTACTCACCATGGCCGCGTCGTGCGGGCCGCACCGTCACGCTCTGAGTGAACCCCGATCCGCGCGCCGTCTACTGTTGCTGGCGTGAACAGGCGGATTTCTACCCTGCTGGTGGCAATAGTGCCGATCTTCGCCTTCGGTCTGCTGCTGGCCTTGGCGACGGTGCCGTACGTCTCGTTGGGCCCCGGCCCGACGTTCCCCACCCTCGGCGAGGTCGACGGCAAGGAAGTCGTCGACATCGAGGGCACCAAAGTCCACCCGACGACCGGAAACCTCAACATGACCACCGTGTCCCAGCGCGACCAACTCTCGCTCGGCGAGGCGTTGACGCTGTGGATGTCGGGTCGTGAGCAGTTGGTGCCGCGCGATCTGGTCTACCCGCCGGACAAATCCAAGGACGAGATCAACGAGGCCAACAATCAACAGTTCAAGAATTCCGAGAACAACGCCGAATACGCCGCGCTCGGCTATTTGAAGTACGCGCCCGCGGTCACGGTCGCAACGGTCAAGAAGGACGGCGCGGCGGCGGGCAAGCTCCAAGAGGGCGACGCGATCGACGCTGTCAACGGCACCTTGGTCACCGACTCGAAGCAGTTTCAGTCGCTGCTGGCCAAGACAAAGCCGGGCGATGAGGCGGTGCTCGATTTCCGAAGGAAGAACGCGGCGCCCGGCATCACCACCATCAAACTGGGCTCCGCGCCGGACAAGAAGCAGGGGGTCCTCGGCATCAGCGTCGACTACGCGCCGTGGGCGCCGTTCACCATCAAGTTCAATCTGGCCAATGTCGGGGGCCCGTCGGCCGGTCTTGTCTTCAGCCTGGCCGTGATCGACAAGCTGACCACTGGTGATCTGACCGGGTCCAAGTTCGTCGCGGGCACCGGAACCATCGACGCCGACGGCAAGGTCGGTGCCATCGGCGGCATCACCCACAAGATCCTGGCCGCCCGCGAGGACGGTGCGACCGTGTTTCTGGTCCCCGCCGCCAACTGCGAAGAGGCCAAGTCGGCGCACGAGGACGGCCTGGATCTGGTCAAGGTCGAGAAGCTCGGGGACGCGGTCGACGCGCTCAAGGCGCTTTCTGCCGGTGGCGAAGCGCCACGTTGTTGACCGGGGCCGCGTGAAACCGATGCGTAGAGTTGTGGCACGTCAATCAAGACGTGCATGGGCAAAGACCGGGAGTTGACGAGTGGGTATGCGGCCCGCGGCCAAGATGCCGAAGCTGACGCGACGTAGCCGAATTCTGATCACGGTCGCCCTGGCGGTCGTTTTATTGCTGCTGATCGGGCCGCGCCTCGTCGACGCCTACGTCGACTGGCTGTGGTTCGGCGAGTTGGGCTATCGCTCGGTCTTCACCACGCAGTTGGTCACCAAGCTCGTCGTCTTCCTCGTGGTGTGGGCGCTCGTCGGGTCCATCGTCTTCGGAGCGCTGGCGCTGTCGTATCGCACGCGTCCCGTTTTCGTTCCGACCACCGGACCCAACGACCCGGTCGCGCGGTACCGCACCGCGGTGATGTCGCGACTGAAGCTGGTGGGTATCGGCATCCCTGCGGTCATCGGCTTCTTCGCAGGCATCGTGGCCCAGACCTATTGGGAGCGGATCCAGCTGTTCCTGCACGGCGGCGACTTCGGGATCAAGGATCCGCAGTTCGGCATGGACCTCGGCTTCTACGCCTTTCAGCTGCCCTTCTACCAAATGGTGCTGGGCTATCTGTTCGTCGCGGTCTTCCTCGCGTTGATCGCCAACCTGTTGGGCCACTACCTGTTCGGCGGTATCCGGCTCTCGGGTCGGACCGGCGCGCTGAGCCGGTCTGCCCGCATCCAGTTGATCAGCCTGGTCGGAACGCTGGTGCTGCTCAAGGCGATCGCATACTGGTTCGATCGCTACGCGCTGTTGTCGAACACGCGCAGCGGTAAGCCGTTCACCGGCGCCGGCTACACCGACATCAACGCCGTGCTGCCCGCCAAGCTGATCCTGCTGGCGATCGCGTTGATCTGCGCGGTGGCGGTGTTTTCTGCGATTGTGCTGCGCGACTTGCGAATTCCCGCGATCGGCGTCGTACTGCTGCTGTTGTCGTCGTTGATCGTCGGCGCGGGCTGGCCGCTGGTAGTCGAGCAGATCAGCGTCAAACCCAATGCGGCACAGAAGGAAAGCGAGTACATCAGCCGAAGCATCACGTCGACGAGAGACGCCTACGGCTTGACCGACAAGACGGTCACCTATCGCGACTATCCCGGTAACGCGCCTGCCACCGCCCAGCAGGTGGCGGCCGACCGTGCGACGACGTCGAACATCCGGCTGTTGGACCCCACGATCGTCAGCCCCGCGTTCACGCAATTCCAGCAGAGCAAGAACTTCTACTACTTCCCCGATCAGCTGTCCATCGACCGGTACAACGGTCCCGACGGGAATCTGCGCGACTATGTCGTCGCCGCCCGTGAGCTCAACCCCGATCGGCTGATCGACAACCAGCGTGACTGGATCAACCGGCATTTCGTCTACACCCACGGCAACGGCTTCATCGCGTCGCCCGCCAACACGGTGCGCGGGGTGGCCAACGATCCCAACCAGAACGGCGGTTATCCGGAGTTCCTGGCGAGCGTCGTCGGTGCCAACGGCAGTGTCGTCTCGCCGGGGCCCGCGCCACTGGAGCAGCCGCGCGTCTACTTCGGTCCGGTCATCGCCGGCACGTCCGACGACTACGCCATCGTCGGAAAGAGCGGCAACGACCGCGAATACGACTACGAGACCAACACCGAAACGAAGAACTACACCTACAGCGGCAAGGGTGGTGTTCCGATCGGCAACTGGCTGAACCGCGCCGTCTTCGCGGCGAAGTTCTCCGAGCGAAAGCTGGTGTTCCCCAGCCCGATCGGGCCGGAGAGCCGGATCCTGTTCAACCGGGACCCATCCGCGCGGGTGAAGGCGGTGGCACCGTGGTTGACCGCCGACACCAGCGTGTATCCCGCGATCGTCAACAAGCGGATGGTCTGGATCGTCGACGGCTATACGACGTTGGACAACTACCCGTATTCGGAGTTGACGTCGCTGTCGAGCGTCACGGCCGACTCCACCGAGGTGGCGTTCAACCGGCTCGCGCCCGACAAGCAGGTGTCCTACATTCGCAACTCGGTGAAGGCCACGGTCGACGCCTACGACGGCACTGTGACGTTGTACGCACAGGACGAATCGGATCCGGTGCTGCAGGCGTGGATGAAGATCTTCCCCGGTGTGGTCCATCCGAAGAGCGACATCACGCCCGAGTTGCAGAGCCACCTGCGCTATCCCGAGGACCTGTTCAAGGTTCAGCGTGCGCTGCTTGCCAAGTATCACGTCAACGACCCGGTGACGTTCTTCTCGACGTCGGACTTCTGGAACGTGCCCCAGGACCCGAACCCGACGGCCAGCAGTTACCAGCCGCCGTACTACATCGTCGCCAAAGACCTTGCGAAGAACGACAAGTCGGCGTCGTTCCAGCTGACCAGCGCGATGAACCGATTCCAACGCGACTTCCTTGCCGCCTACATCAGCGCGAGCTCTGATCCGGACACGTACGGAAAGATCACCGTCCTGACGATTCCCGGTCAGGTCAACGGCCCGAAGCTGGCCAACAACGCCATCACCACGGACACCGCGGTCAGCCAGGACCTCGGCGTCATCGGCCGCGACAACCAGAACCGGATCAGGTGGGGCAACCTCTTGACGCTGCCGGTGGCCGAGGGTGGGCTGCTCTACGTCGAACCGGTCTACGCCTCACCCGGCGCCAGCGACGCGGCGTCGTCGTATCCGCGGTTGATCCGTGTCGCGATGATGTACGAGGACAGAGTCGGCTACGGGCCGACGGTGCGTGACGCGCTCACCGAGCTGTTCGGGCCGGGCGCCGACGCCACCGCAACCGGTCCGGCCCCGGCCAACCCGGCGAGCGGCCGACCGGCCGCGACTCCGCAGGCGGATGGTCAGCCCGCGGCGCAACCGGGCAACCAGGAGGGCACGCCACCCGAGGTGTCCACGCCCATAGCGGCCGTGCCGAGGCCAGGCGGCCCCACCCAGTTGTCTCCCGCGAAGGCCGCGGCCCTACAGGACGTGCAATCGGCACTGGGTGAGCTGCGTACAGCACAGCAAAGCGGTGATTTCGCGGAGTTCGGTACAGCGTTGCAGCGCCTGGATGATGCGATGCAGAAGTACGACACGGCCAAGTAACGCGACCGACGTTTGCTACTAGCGCCATTTCGGGGCAAAATCGCGTATCGGCGATTTTCATCTCGGGGCGAGGATGACTGACTGGGCGCTAGTCGCGTCCCGTCGGCTCGCGCGATTGGGTCGTTTGGGCTCGATCGCGGCGGCGGTCTTCTGCGGCGCTGCGGCGCTGATGGCCGTCTGGGCGCTGCTCTCGTGGGAGGGCGGCTACCACACCAAGTCGCTCGACGAGATCGGCTACCTGGTGTGCCTGGTCTTCGCGGCGGGCTGTGCCGCCATGGCCGCCCGCTCGGCCACGGGTCGCCTCCGGTACGGCTGGCTCGCGCTCGTCGTCGCACTCTCGGCGTGGGCGCTCGGCATGGTCGTCCGGATATTCGAGGAGATCCGGGTCGACGGCCATCTCTACCACCCGACTCTGTCACAGGGCGTCCTGATGGTCTTTCCGGTGGCGGCCTATGCGTGTCTGCTGCTGATGGGGGATCTCGACAAGGCTCCGCGGAGACGGATGGTGCTCGACGGGATCATCGTGGCGACGTCGTTGTTCGCCGTTTCATGGGTGTGCGTGCTGAGAAACCTGCCCGATGAAGTGAGCGGTGTGACGATCCTGCACATCACGACCGACGTGGTCCTGATGACCACTGCGATCCTGGTGTGGTCGCGGCCGCTTGCCCGCTTGAGCGTCACCGTCCTTGCGGCGGGTATCACCACCATTGAGATTGCCGACATCGCAGGCATCTACATGACCGGTGTCGGCGGCTATCACGACGGCGGCCTTGTCGACGTCGCTCGGGTGGCGGGATTCGGCATGTTGGCGTTTGCGGCGCTGTTCAGCATGGATGAGCGGCCCATCGAACCGTCGGCGATGAATTTGCAGCCCGGTGTCCGGGTGTGGTTGCCGTATCTGCCGCTGCTGGCGGCGGGGATCGCGGTGATCGCGTTCGAGTTCGGCCATCGGAGCCATCGAGTGCTGCTCGTCGCGGAGGGCATTCTCGTTGTGACAGTTCTGCTGCGGCAGTTCTTCGTGCTCCTGGAGAACCAACGGCTGCTGGCCGAGGTCGCCCGCGAGGCGTTTCACGACAACCTGACCGGTCTGGCGAACCGCGCGAACTTCCTCGACCGGCTGGACCGCGCGATGGCGCGGCGCCGCCGCAGCGGCGCACCGGTGGCGGTGCTGTGCCTCGATCTCGACAACTTCAAGGCCGTCAACGATGCGCTGGGCCACCCAGCGGGCGACGAGCTGCTGATCCGGGTCGCAGGTCGCTTGACGAGCATGCTCGGTGACACGTGGACGGTCGCGCGTCTCGGTGGCGATGAATTCGCTGCGCTGCACGAGGGGCACATCGACGCGTTGGCGGCGTCGAACAGCGTGCTCGATGCGTTCAGTACGCCGATCATCGTCGGCGGTGTCCCGCAGACGGTTCGGCCGAGCGTCGGGCTGACGGTCGCCGCCACCAAGTCGGTGCAGACATCGGACGATCTCCTGCTGAACGCCGACCTGGCGATGTATGCGGCGAAACGGGACGGCGGAGGGTGTGTGCGCAGTTTCGTGCCCGATCTTCCGGTCCCGTGGGAACTGCAGCAGCTCACCGAAGATCCTGTGGAGCAACGAGATTCGGCCTCACTCACCGTCAGTGTGGCTGAACCCCGATCGGGTGGCGGACGTGAGGCCGACAAGGAATCGGCTCGAGGCGGATGGCCGTCACGCGGGATCTGCGTGGGGCTCGGTGTCCTGACACTCGGGGTCTTGGTCTTCACGGCTTCGACCCTGTTGCGCGACCATGCGGGTCGCATCGTGGTGCTCGACAGCCTCTTGTATACGGCGCTCAACATCGCGGCGGCGGCGTTCGTGTTCT
>Ga0164306_10000489_pt1 | contig 16147 bp, 14 predicted proteins | sample Whisoiple_242_MG_FD_110213 | JGI IMG/M metagenome (GOLD analysis project Ga0164306, IMG submission 110213) | Soil microbial communities amended with fresh organic matter from upstate New York, USA - Whitman soil sample_242_MG | ecosystem: Environmental > Terrestrial > Soil > Unclassified >... | reverse complement strand
AGGAGGCTTGACCAGTTGCGGTCCAGCCGTTGGGCTTCCGTCTCGTTGCGGTCCGCATCCCAGCGCTCTTCCGCTCCCGGCTGCTGCATGTGCACGGGGCACATTCTCGCAGGGGAGTCGGCGTGGCTGGGCCGATCGTCGTTTTCGGCCGAGGTTGGGGGTAGTTTCGCAAGAGTGTCCCTCGTCGCCGGCGTCGACTCGTCAACACAGTCGTGCAAGGTGCTGGTGTGCGACGGGGACAGCGGGGAGATCGTGCGTTCGGGCACGGCGCCGCACCCGGACGGTACCGAGGTCGACCCAGCACTGTGGTGGGCTGCGCTGCAGACCGCCATCGAGAAAGCCGGTGGACTCGACGACGTCGCCGCCGTCTCGGTGGCCGCGCAGCAGCACGGCATGGTGTGTCTGGATGATTCGGGTGAGGTGATTCGGGATGCGTTGCTGTGGAACGATACTCGCTCCAGTGACGCGGCCGCCGAACTCGTCGGCGAACTCGGCGGGGCAGCGGAGTGGGCGAAACGCATCGGCGTTGTGCCCGTCGCCGCGATCACCGTGAGCAAGCTGCGGTGGCTCGCCGATCACGAACCTGAGCACGCCGCCGCAACCGCCGCCGTGTGCCTGCCGCACGACTGGCTCACGTGGCGGCTACGCGGTGACTCCGATGTGAGCGCGCTGCGCACCGACCGCAGCGACGCCAGCGGCACCGGGTACTTCTCCGCTGAGGCCAACACCTACCAGGACGATCTGCTCGAGCTGGCGATGCGGGGGCGACGACCCGTGCTGCCGACGGTGCTCGGCCCACACGACAGCGCCGGCCAGACCCCGAGTGGTGCGACGCTCGGTCCCGGTGCCGGCGACAACGCTGCCGCCGCGCTGGGTCTCGGCGCCAAACCCGGCGACTGCATCGTGTCGCTGGGCACTTCCGGCGTGGTGAGCGCGGTCGGGCATGCCGCGCCGCACGACGCCGAGGGGATCGTGGCCGGCTTCGCCGATGCGACAGGGCGCCAGCTGCCGCTGGTCTGCACCCTCAACGGCGCACCGGTGCTGGCCGCCGTCGCGGCGATGCTCGGGGTGGACTACGAAGATCTTGACCGGCTGGCATTGTCGGCGCCTGCCGGCGCCGGGGGGCTGGTGCTGGTGCCGTATCTCGAGGGCGAACGGTCTCCCAACCTGCCGAACGCCGCGGGTGCGTTGCACGGCATGACGGCGCGAAACCTCACCGCCGCCAACATCGCGCGAGCGGGTGTCGAGGGGCTGCTGTGTTCGTTGGCGTACTGCCTCGACAAGATCGCGGCACATGGCGTCGAGGCTGAGCGCATCATCCTGGTGGGCGGCGGGGCGCGCTCCGAGGCGGTGCGGGTTGTCGCGCCTGCGATATTCGGCAAGCCGGTGCTGGTGCCCACGCCCGCGGAGTATGTGGCGCTTGGCGCGGCCCGGCAGGCGGCTTGGGCGCTGTCGCAATCGGATTCGCCGCCAGGATGGTCGTTCGGCATCACCAGGATGTTCGCCGCCGACCCGACACCCGAGGTGCTCGACCGGTATCGGCTGGCGCAGCCGCTGACGCTGGGTCAGACCTGAGTTGTGAACTTCGTCTGGGAACAGCTGGGCGACGGAATTCATCGTTGCCGTCTGCCGTTCCTCGACGTCACTATCGGTCTGGTGCACGGCGCGACGGGCACACTGCTGATCGACACCGGGACGACGTTGACCGAGGCGGCCCTGGTCAAGGCCGACGTCGCGGACATCGCCGACGGTGAAGTCAGCGATATCGTGTTGACGCACAACCATTTCGACCACATTCTCGGCTCGTCGGCTTTTGAGGGCGCGACCGTGTACTGCGCACCGGATGTCGCGGCGACCATTGCGAATCGCAGTGAACATCTGCGTGCCGAGGCGGTCCGTTATGGGGCCGATCCCGCCGAGGTGGCGAACGCCGTTTCGGCGCTTCGGACGCCCGAAAACCCGGTCAGCCGAGCAAACGTCGATCTCGGCGGCGTCACTGTGGCGATCAGCCATCCAGGTCCCGGGCACACCCGTCACGACCTGATCGTCGTCGTGGACGCCGAGGCTCCTGTCGTTTTCTGCGGCGACCTCGTCGAGGAGTCCGGCGATCCCGCCTTCGACCGGGACTCGGACCTGCAGGCCTGGCCGTCGACGCTTGACCGGGTGCTCGACGCGGGTGGACCGGAAGCGATGTTCGTTCCCGGGCACGGCGCTGTCGTCGACTCCCGCTTCGTGCGTCGTCAACAGGAGTGGCTGCTCGACCAAGTGTGACGCATTTCGCACTATTGCCGTGACGTAATTCATTGCCGATCGGCGCGGCGCAGGGCACCCTAACTTCTTTAAATCGCCTGACTGAATGACGGGAGGTGCCCGATGGCCGATGTCGACTTTGCCTACGACATGACGCTGGACGAGGCCCGCCGACGCACCGCAGTGCTCGAGGCCATCGGTGACGACTGGGACCCGGTAGCGGTGCTCGCCGAGGAGGACAGGGCGTACGACATGCTCTACGCCGACCTCGACGAAGAGCAGCAGCGCATCTACGACGAACTGGTCGGTGCGGGTGTGCTGCCCGAGCGGGGTGGCGATCGTGTTACCGATTGACCCGACCGCGGACCGGTCCCGTCGGGCCTGGCTGGAGTGCCCCCGTTGCGAGCACGGCCGCGCCTGCACGGTCTGCCAAAGCAACACGAACTGTGCGTCGCACTGGCAGTACCTGCTCAGCAATCAGGGCACGCTTGTGCACATGCAGTGCCCGACCTGCGCCTACCTGTGGTCGACGGACACCCGCCGACGGGCCATGCGGCAGCGCAGGGCCGCCTGACTGGTCACGCGAATGGCCGCGGCCAGTCGGGTCGCGGCAACGGCTCGCCCCGCGGCGGGCTGAGGCGATCGAGAACCACGCGCAACGGTGGCCACGTTGATCTGCCCCGTCGCGTCGCGGCGTAGGCGGTCATCACGACCTTCGGATCCGACAGTGGAAGCACCCTGACGTCGGGGTGTGTCGGCCTGCCGATGGGCAGCAGTCCGACGCCGTATCCAGCGACGATCAGATCCTCGACCAGATCGAGACTGTCGATCTCATGGGCGATCTGCGGTGTGAAGCCGGCGAGCGAAGCCAGGGTTCGCACGGCGTCTTCGTCAGCGGTGTTGCGGGAGTTGACGATCCACGTCCGATCCGCGTACGCGGCGATGCCCGTCGCTGCACCGGAAGAATCATCGGGCACCGCGAGTCCCCAGTCGACCGACCACAGCGGGGCGGTCTCGAGACCCGGGCCGGGTGAGGCGGGGGCGAGGTTGTAGTCGTACGTCAGCGCCAGATCGAGGTCGTCGTTGGCGAGCAGTTTGAACGCTTCGATCGGCTCGTACTCGCTGATGACGAATTCGACGTTCGGATAACGCGTCGCGAGCTCGGCGACTATCGGCAGCAGTGACACGCGAACCCCGGTGGCGAAGCCGCCGACCCGAACCGTCCCGGCGGGCTCGGCGTCGGGGTCCAGGTCGACCCGCGCGCTCTCGACCGCGGCCAGAATCGTCACGGCGTGGTCTGCGAGACGCTGCCCGGCAGGCGTCAGGCGCACCCGTCTGCCTTCCGGCTCGATGAGTCGAGCGCCGGTTTCCTTTGCGAGCGCTGCGATCTGCTGCGACACGGTGGACGTAGTGAGGTGATGTACCTCGGCCACGGCGCGCATCGAACCCAGCCGGGACAGGGCCAGAAGCAGCGCAAGTCGTCGGGTGTCCATGACTACCGCATCAGGCTTTCGGGTGAGAAGCCGTCGGCAACGGCCTCGCGCGACGCGAACAACCAGCGGCCGTCCACGGGCACCAGCACGTCGCGGTACCGCCCCCAGTGGTCTACGCCGATGTTTGTCAGCGCGAGAAAGTAGCTGCTCACCTCGACCCGGTCAGGAGTCACCGCGCCGAACCGGACACTCGATACGTGGTGGCGCACATGGGTCAGGGGAACCGGGCCGGCTGCGAACCGATCCACCTGTGTGCGCAGCGCCGCCTCGATGGCCTTGGGGCCGACCATCGGGTCGCCGCCGGTGAACGTGAGGGTCCCGCCCGGCGCGAAGCAGGCCGCGACGTCGGCGATTCTGTTGCGGTCGGTTGCCGCGGTGTACTCGGCCAGCGTCTGCCGCACCGACTCTCGAACGACTGGTTCCCACGTGTCCATATCGCCCATCGTTCATGATTACCGAACAGTATGTCCACAAAAATCACGTGGACGTGAACGGTCGTGGTCGCGTTCAATGCAAATGTGAGCGAGAACCAGGCCCGCACCGGCGCCTTCATGGCGATGGGATCGATGCTGTCCGTACAGGTCGGGCTCGCGATCGCGGTGACGTTGATCGACCGCGTCGGCGTCGAGGGCGCCGCCTGGCTGCGACTGGCCTGGGCCGGGGTCCTCATGCTGGTCATCGTCCGGCCCCGGGCGGCCGCGTTCACCCGGTCGACCTTCCTGGCCTGCGTGGCGCTCGGGGTCGTGACCGCATCGGTCACCATGCTCTTCATGGCGGCGCTGGATCGAATTCCGTTGGGTACCGCGAGCGCGTTGGAATTCCTCGGGCCGTTGGGCGTCGCGGTCGTGCACGGGAAGGGCAGTGCCCGTCTGGTGTGGCCCGGGCTTGCGGGGCTCGGTGTCATCCTGCTCACCGAGCCGTGGCAGGGCACGGTCGATCCGGTCGGCGTGCTGTATGCGCTCGCCGCGGCCGCATGCTGGGCGTGCTACATCCTGTTGACCCAGCGCGTCGGCGACGAGGTCGCCGGCCTCAAAGGCCTGGCGGTCTCGATGCCGGTCGCCGGTGTGGTGGCCACGATCGTCGTCGGCCCCAGCGTGTTCGAGCGAATGACGCCGCAGATCCTGCTGATCGGCGTGGGTCTGGCGATCATGTTGCCGGTTGTGCCGTTCGCGCTGGAGATGCTGGCGCTGCGCAGGCTCACGACGGCCGCGTTCGGGACGCTGATGGCGCTGGAACCGGCATTCGCGATGATCGTCGGTCTGGTCATCCTGGATCAGGTGCCGGGTTCGGCAGGCGTCGTCGGCATCTGCCTGGTCGTCGCCGCGGGTGTCGGCGCCGCGCGCACCGGGGCGCGCAGGCCAACGGCCGTCCCCGCCGAGATCGGCTGAGATCGCTACGCTCGGCTGAATGAGTCGAGGTGTGTTCAATTCGCCCGTCGTTCGCCTCGTCAACGACGCCGCGGTGTTCCTGATCAACGCGCCGGTGGTCGGCCGGCTGATCGGCCGAGGGTTGGTGGTGATCCGCTACGTCGGCAGGCGCTCTGGGACGACGTTCGAGATTCCGGTCGGTTACCGGCGGTCCGGCGGCAGCTTCGTCATCGGTGTGAGCGCGCCGGACTCGAAGAATTGGTGGCGCAATTTCCTCGGGGAGGGCGCACCGATCACCTTCGTGAATTTCAACGGCAAGGATCGGAACGGCCACGCGGTCGCGAAACGGGATGCCCGAGGCCGGGTTTCGGTGACCGCACGCCTCGACGATCGTCGGTGAGGCAACGCGCTTTCGTTTGCCGATCAGACGTCTAGTCGCTTGCGGCGGTAGAGCGTTCCCACGCCGAGCAAGAGCAGGCTGATGAGCAGGATCGCGGTGGCGAGCACGTTGATCTGCGGTGGCACCGAGGCTTTCACCGACGCGTTCACATACAGCGGATACGTCACCGAGGACCCGCTGACGAAGTAGGTGATGATGAAGTCATCGAGCGAGAGGGCGAACGACAACATCCCCGCGGCGATGATGCCGGGGACGATCAGTGGCAGCGTCACCTTGAAGAATGTGCGCGTCGGATTCGCGCCGAGATCCATCGACGCGTCCTCGAGCGTCCAGTCGAAACCGCGCATGCGGGCTCGAACGGTCATCGCGATGAAGCTCACCTCGAAGGCGATGTGCGCCAGCAGAATCGTGACGTACCCGGTGGCCCAGCCAAGGTCGAGGAACAGCACCAGCAGCGACGCGCCCATCACGACCTCGGGCGCGGTCAGCGGCAGCACAAGGAAGGTGTCGACGGTCTGGCTACCCCGAAACCGTTGCCGGACAAGGGCGACGGCCACCAACGAGCCGAGCACCAACGCGATGGCGGTGGAGACGGCCGCGACGTTGATGCTGAGCAGCAGTGCGTCGGTGAGTGGGGGGTACTTGAAGGGGTCGAGCCAGTTCTTCAGCGTGAAGCCCTGCCAGCTGTAGTTGAACTTGCCCTTCGGGTCGTTGAACGAGAACAGGATGATCACGAAGATCGGCAGGAACAGGTAGAGCAGCACCAGGCCGGCGACGATCCGCAGTACGAGGTCGCCCCACTTAGGGCTGCCCTTAACGGTTTTCGGCGCCTTGTCGGCATCCTTGGCCGCGGGGGACAGCGCGGCACCCGTTTGGGTCGTCATACCAGGTCCTCTGTGCCGAGCGCGCGGGTGTACGCCAAGACACCGACGAGGATGATCACCATCAGCACCATGGAAAGAGCGGCGGCCGCCGGATAGTCCTTGACCACAAGGAACTGTTGCTGGATGACGTTGCCGATCATCGTGGTCTGTGTGCTGCCCAGGTACGAGGCGTTGATGAAGTCGCCCGCGGCGGGGATGAATACCAGCAGGCTGCCCGCGAAGACGCCCGGCATTGACAGCGGCATGATCACTTTGGTGAAGCTGCGGGTGTTCGACGAGTACAGATCCTTCGTCGCCTCGATCAGCCGGGGATCGATCTTCTCGAGGCTCACGTAGAGCGGCAGGATCATGAAGATGATCCAGTTGTAGATCAGGCCGCCGATCACCGCCCAACTGGTGGACAGCAGTCGGCCGTCGCTTGGCAGCAGGCCGACCGAGTCGAGCGCGCTCACCACCCAGCCGTCGTCGGCGAGGATCGTCTTCCACGCGATGGTGCGGATCAAGAACGTGACGAAGAACGGGAGGATCACCAGCCCGAGGATGAGGTTCTTGTACCGGCCCGCCTTGAAGGCGATGACGTACGCCAGCGGGTACGCCAACAGCAGGCAGACGAGTGTGGCGACGATGGCGTATCCGAACGACCGCAGGATCTGGTCCTGATACTTGCTGAACGCCTCGCTGTAATTGCTGAATTTCCAACCGAATTCCATCGTCGGCAGGAATACCGAGCCGCCGGCAGTCGACAGGGACGTCATCGCCAGCGAGATGACCGGCCACACGAAGAAGATCGCGAGGTAGATGAGCGCTGGCGCGATCATCAGGTACGGGGCGATCTTGCTCCGCTGTCGACTGCTGGCGGCTACACCGGCCATCGGTCAGGCGCCGGTGACCGTGGCGTACATCGAGTTGAACTTCTGCAGTTGTTCGTCCGTCAACGGCGGCCAGCCGTGCACTTTCTTCAACTCTTCCGGTGAGGGGTTGATCAACGGGTTCTTCGCGAGTTCCGGGTCGAGCTTCGTGAGTTCGTCCGTCATATCCGACAGCACAGGGATGTACTGGACGAATGCCACCAGCTTGGCGTAGTTGGCCCGGTCGTAGATGTAGTTGATCCACTTCTCGGCCCAGTCCTGGTGCTGGCTGGTGTAAGGGATCACCATGGTGTCGACGAACGTCGTTCCGCCCGACTCGGGAACTACGAACTGCACGTCGGGATTATCTGCCTGCAGCTGCACGACGTCGCCTGAATATGCCTGAGCGACAACAAGATTGCCTGCGGCAAGATCGTCGAGGTAGTCGTTGCCGGTGAAGCGGCGGATCTGGCCCTTGTCCTTTTGCTCCTTGACCAGGTCGACGGCCTTCTGGACGCTTGCCTCGTCTGGCTTGTCGAGCGACGTGCCCTGCGACTGCATAATCATCCCGAGACCGTCCTGGGTGTCGGAGAGCATGCTGACCCGGCCCTTGAAGGCCGGATCCCAGAGATCGTTGATGCTCTTGATGTCCCTGCCGGTCGCCGCCCGGTTGTAGCCGAGACCGACGAACCCGGACATGTAGGGCGCGCTGAACTTACGACCGGGGTCGACGCTGGCCTCCAGCAGATCGGGGCGGAGATTCTCGATGTTCGGGATATTGCCGTGGTTCAACTCATTGAGCCAACCGAGCTGTTGAAGCCGGACCGCCATGAAGGTGGTCGGCACGGCAAGGTCTGAGCCGATGTCCTGCTTGCGCGACAGCGGCTCCTTGATCTTGGCGAACCACTCCTCGTTGTCGTTGAGGTCCTCTTTGTAGTCGACCGTGACGCCCTCTTTGTCCTGGAACCCCTTGACGAAATCGGGGGCCATGTAAGCGGGCCAGTTGGAGATGCGCAGCGAACCGGACGCCGCTTGCTCTCCGCCGCCGCCGCTCTCGCTCTTGCTGCAGGCGGCGAGGAAGGACGGTCCAAGCACAGCGGCGGCCGCAACGGCTGCGCCACCACCGATGAAGCGTCGGCGGGACGTGGGATTCGAAGCGAGTCGTGCGAAGAGCCGGGGATCGATTTCTCGTGGCATGGCGACTGTGCCTTTCGTTGGATTCCTGGGGAAAGGGGACGGGTTGACGGACGCTCCGTCACGAGTCGTCGAGCATCTCCTCGAGGTCCTCGGTGGTGGGTATGTCGGCGGCCGGAAGCACGAGCGAGGCCTCGGGTGCCCAGCTGACGTGCACCTGGTCACCCGGTCGAAGCATCGGCAGGTCCTGCTCGGGCCCGACGTGGGCGATGATGGCCGAGTCGTCGGGAGCGGCCAGCGACAATCGGACGACAGGCCCCTGGAAGGTGAGGTCCGTGATCGTCGCTGCCACGGTCGCCACGTCGCCTGTCGGCGGGTCCATCGACACCCGAACGCGTTCCGGCCGGATCATCAGGGTGGCCTGCCCACCGGGTTCGATGGTGGTGTCGCCCGGCCTGGCCTGCAGCGAGGTACCGAGAACGTCGACCTGAACGAAATCGCGGTTGGCGCGGCCGCTCTGGCGACCCGCCCACAGGTTGGCCTGGCCGATGAAGCTGGCGACGAACACGGTCGCAGGCCGGTCGTAGATCTCGGTCGGGCTGCCGATCTGGTCGACGTTGCCCGCGTTCATGACCGCGATGCGGTCACTCATCGTCAACGCTTCCTCTTGGTCGTGGGTCACGTAGACGAATGTGATTCCGACCTCGCGCTGAATCCGCTTCAGCTCGAACTGCATGACCTGCCGGAGCTTGAGATCCAGTGCCCCGAGCGGTTCGTCCAGTAGCAGCGCACTCGGATAGTTCACCAGCGCCCTGGCCAGCGCGACGCGCTGCTGCTGGCCGCCGGAGAGCTGTGCGGGTTTGCGCTTCGCGAAATCGGTGAGGCGCACGATCTCGAGCAGTTCGTCGACGCGCCTTGTGACCTCGGCCTTGTCCTTCTTCAGGCTCCGCGGACCGTACGCGACGTTGTCCCACACCGTCATATGGGGGAACAGCGCATAGTGCTGGAAAACCGTGTTGACGTTGCGCTTGTGCGGTGGCACCCGCGAGACGTCGCGACCCTCGAGCCGGATGGCGCCCTCGGTCGGGGTTTCGAATCCAGCGATCATCCGCAGGGTGGTGGTCTTGCCGCAACCCGATGGCCCCAGCAGCGAGAAGAACTCGCCGGAGCCAATGGAGAAGTCGGCTTCGTTGACCGCCACGTAGTCGGTGAAACGCTTCGTGACGTTGTCGATCTCGACTACCGGACCGCCCTTGGCGCTGGTGGCCCCGTCTCGTCCCGTCGATTGATCTGCGGCGGTGGTGTGTGTGCCGGTCAGGGCGAGTCCTCCCTAAAGCCCCCGTAGCTTTCGGGTAAACAATCGCGGATTCCGTCGTCCTTCGCAAGCGATTCCGCAACGAATTTACATTTCGACAATGGAATCGCTTGTGTCGGCGGCGACCGAGGGGCAGATTTCGCGGCTGGGGCCAGCTCTGGGCCACGGCTGACCGTCGGCAGCCGGCAGGCCCGGCGCGACGGCGCGGGGACTGTCACTTTAGTTTTGCGTTCCGTCCTGCGGGGGTAGGAGAGCAATATGGCGAAGATTGATGTTTCGGTGGCGACCGATCTAGCTCCGCAGCCGGCGTGGAAGCTGGCGTCGGACCTGGGTCGCTTTGGCGAGTGGCTGACGATCTTCGGCGGTTGGCGAAGCGAGGTGCCCACGACGATCGAGGAAGGCACCTGCGTGTCGTCGTGCATCAAGGTCAAGGGGTTCCGCAACGTCATCCACTGGCGGGTCACCCGCTACGACGAACCAAAGCTGATCGAGATGAACGGCGCGGGCCGGGGCGGAGTCCGCATCTCGTTGACCATCGAGGTCCAGGAGGATCCGCCCGGATCCCGGTTCAAGGTCCTGGCCGAACTCAAAGGCGGTTTGTTGAGCACCCGGCTCGGTCAGTTGGTCGCCAAGGTGCTGCAGTCCGAGGTCCGCAAGTCGGTGACCAACCTCGCCGCGTTGCGCTAACCCCACTCGTGGTTCATGGCGCGGGATTCGTACCGCGCCTCGACGGTATCTGCCGGCCGGGCCCTGACCCGGGACAGTGCGATCAGCATCAGCGCCAGCGCGGCGGTCGCGGCCCCGCCGACGAAGACCGCGACGAAGCTGCTCTCCATCGGCACCGCGGTGCCGCTCGCAGTTCGCCCCAACACCACGGCGACCAGCGCGGCGGCAATCGAGCTCCCAATCGTGCGGGCGATCGCGTTCATGCCGGTGGCGACACCGGTTTCGCCCGCGGCGACTTCACTGACCACCAGCGCAGGCAGCGCACCGTAGCCGAGGCTGATGTACACGTTGGCCAGGATGCTGGCCGCGATGACCTGCCACGGCGCGGAGTGGGCAAGGGATATGAAGAGGAAGCCGGTGATTCCGGCAGCGGCCGCCACGATGAGTACCGGCTGGGCGCCAAAGCGGTCGATGAACCTCCCGCTGATCAGCGCCACGAGAAATCCGGTGATCGCACCGGGCAACAGGTAGACGACGCTGGCCTCGAGCACTGTCGCCCCAAAGCCGTAACCGGCTGCCTCGCGCGGGATCTGGACGAACTGCGTCAGGCCGAGGAACGCGAAATACAGGCCCATGCCCACGAATACGGTGGCGAGATTGGTGAGCAGGATCGGGCGTCGGCTCAGCATCGTCGTCGACACCAGCGGCTGCTTGGCCCGTCGTTCCCAAACCCACCAGCCGACCGTGACGGCGATGCCCAGGGCGGCACACGCCAAGGTCCTCGGAGACGTCCAGCCCCAGGTGTGGCCCTGAGTGATGGCCAACAGCACCAGAGACAGTCCGGCCCCAAGGCCCGCGGCGCCGAGCCAGTCGATCGAACCCGTCGTGCTCCGCGGCCGGGAGGGCACCGCGAAGACCACGACGGCGATGACGACGACGGTGAAGCCGGTGGTCAGCCAGAAGACGCGGTGATAGTTGGCGCCGTGGTTCATCAGAAGGCCGACGACCACCAGACCGGTTCCGCCGCCGAAGCCCAACGTTGCCGACAGCACCGACATCGCCGACACCATCCGGTCCTCGGTGAGCTCCTCGCGCAGGATCGCGACCCCGATCGGATAGAGCGCGAACGAGGCTGCCTGCAGGACACGGGCCAGGATGAGAAGGGCCAGAGACGATGTGGTGGCAGCGAGCACGGAACCCACCAACACGATGGCGAGCACCCACAACAACACGCGCTTCTTGCTGTGCAGATCGGCGAGGCGGCCGATCAGCGGCGTGGCCGCGGCGGCGGCGAGCAGGTTGGCGGTGACCGCCCAGCTGACACCGACGATGGACGCGTCGAGTTGATCGGCGATGATTCCGAGCACCGGAACCACGGCGGTCTGCAGGATCGCCACAGTCAGCACGACGATGCTCAGGCTGACGATCAATGTCCCGGGCCGCCGAACCGGCTGATCGCGAGCGGTGGAGTGTGTCGGTTCCGCCCTGACCACTCCACGCTCTCCGATCGTTAGCCCGTCTCGGTTCTACCCGATTATGTCGGGTGGCCCGACTCATCGCTCACCCGTACATAGCCTTCTTGGACCTCAGCGGCATCGTCGGGCAGGAACGCGTCCTGAGTCGAGGCAAGAATGGGATCGTCGCGCCAGCCCACCGACCCGTCGCGGCGCGTCCATCGCTGGTTGGCGCCGAGGGCAGACGGTTCCGGCAGGCGGATCGTCTGTGGATCCACCAGGACCGGCCCGATGCGGAAGGACGGGGCAAGGCGGGTCAGCGCTTCACTGGTCCAGTCCCGCAGCAGGCCGACTGATTTGCGCGGTAGCAGGCCGGATGAAACGTGCACTGCGTGTCCAGGATCCATCAGCAGGGTCAGCCGCACCGTCTGGCCGGGCCGGACGGTCACGGTGGGGTCGGGCACCAGGTACGACGAGTTGATGGGTTGAACCTGTCCGCTTGCGTCGAAGGCGCCCACCTCGCCGACCGGACCCAGGTAACCCTGGTGAGGCCCTGAGGCGATGGCCTGGGTCAGCACGCTGGCGTGCACGGGGTAGATCCGCGAGTAGTCGTCGTCGACGAAATAGCCCAGCAGCCCGTCGTCGAGGTGGGTGAGCGCGCCGAGGCGGACGTCGAATGCGCGATCTGCCACCGCCGCGTAGGCCGCTTCCCTGGCGGCCTTGGCCGAAGGAGTCAGGTTCGGGTAGTCGTCGATGTCCGATCGCACTTCTAGTCGCACCTCCGCCCGCACCACGGCGATCGGCCGGCCGACCAACAGCGACAGGTGCTCGCTGCCCGTGTGTCCAAACGGATCCACCGTCCACATGGTGGTGTCGATCGCGCGGAGCAATGCCGACAGCGGTGTGTCAGCGTCGACGCCCCGGCCCGCGTCCCGTTCGACGGCGTCCATGCGGACGAGTTCGGTGATGAACCTGCGGGCATGACCCGACAAACCAGCCGGTGGAGGTGCGCCGATCGGCTCGGGTCGACCGGGCGCCCCTTCCCAGTCCACGCCACCGCTCAGATCTTCGTGGCGGAGTTGGCCTATCGGCAGGCCACTGTCGTCGAAGACCTCGAGTGCACCGTCGACATGGTCGGGGAGTAGCCACGCCGCGACGGGACTGGTGTTGGACCGGGAACTCTGATCGACGGTGGCCTCGACCGCGTCGTCGGCGGCGCTGAGCAGACGAATCAACAGCCGACTCGGCGCCGTGAAGCGGGGCGTGAGCAGGAACTCGTTGCCGACCCCCGCCGTGGGCGGCAGTCGCAGGGCCTCTGAGACCACCGCCGCCTGCAGCAGGTTGTCGGGCACCGTCAGGCTGCGACCGAACGCATCGACGATGCGAAGCGCGGACAGCCGCGCCGTGCCTGCCCGTAACAGCAGCGGTTCCCGCGTGGGGACGGCGTGGACCGCGTCGGTGTCGGCCTCACCGACTCCGGTGTCCGTGTCGAACCCGAGCAATTGTTCGCGTAGCCGTTCGGTCGCGGCGCTCAGCACGTCGGCGTACAGCGCATGGCCCGCGATGCCGCGTAACCCGTCGGCGGCGGCATCGCTTATCTCGCCCATTCCGGCCCGATCCAGCTTTTGTTCCTGGGCGAGGTACTCCGTGACGCGGTCCGCGAAAGCCTTTGCGCCCGCGGACGTCAGCAGCGAACGGCCATCGATCGTGATCGCATACCGGCCCGCAGCCTGCTCGCCCTCGGCTGGGTCGAAATCGAGTTCGCCGAGTGTCCATCGGGCTGCCCGGTCGTCGAGCGCGAGATCGAGCCGCCATTCGAGGTAAAGCGGGACCCAGGCCTGTCGGAAAGGCGTGAACGCGACGGGGGAAGCCAGCACACCGTCGCGCAGCGAGCCGACCATCAGTCTTCCGGTGTCCGACTTGGCGCGCTGACTATGCAGATGCAGCCGACGCTCGCCTTCCAGTCGGGCGGAGACAAGCTGTGGGGCAAGGCCTTTTGAGGCTGTGATGTAGGCGGTCAACCGGTCGGCCCATTTCGGGTCGGGATCTTCGAGGACGGTTTCGGTGAGCAGATCTGAGACTTCGTCGGGTAGGCCGCCGTGTTCGATCCCGCCCTCGATCACGTCGGCACCGTTGACCAGACCGGCGAGTCCGGTCGTCGAATCTCCGCTCAGTCGGCATGCTAGGGATTCCGTCGACTCGAACCGGCCGTCGTACCCGTGTCGCAGGCTGCGGTTGAGCCCGCGAACCGTGATCACCGGATCCTGCGGAAAATACCAGCGCGGCAACGCGCGGCGGACCGTCTCGATCCGTCGCGGGTCGGGTGGGTTGATGATGCGCTGGGGCGCTGCGGCAAGGGTCTGCGCGCTGACAGTCGCCATCCGCGACCCCCGGTGCATCTCAAAGTGCACTGACCTGTCGACGATTTCACGGGTATCGGCCATTTGAGATTCCACGCGATCCGCTCGACTCGTCGGCGCGGCGGCACCGGACAGCGGAGCGATCGGGTCGCCCGCCAAGATCTGTTCGTCGCGCCACCCTCCTGGCGCCGAGACGAACGCGCGGGCGTGAAGTTCAGCCTCGACTCGGGGGATTCCGTCGGGGTCGTCCAGGCTGTCGATCACGCCGTAGGCGAATGCCGTCTGAAGGCGCTCCTGATCTTCGTCAGCGCCGGGCAGGTCGGCGGCGATCAGTGCGGCAAGGCTTTCGGTACCCGTTGCGCCGACCGCGACTCGTACGGTGTCGACGGCGGGTCTGTCATCTGACCGGCCCGCTGGGTCGAGGCGAATCCCGTGGATTGCGCCGTGATACAACGACTGTCGCGGGCACCACGGAGAGCTTTTGATGGTGATCGTCGCCGCCGCCTCCAGCAGTTTCGGCGGCACGGCGGTGATCGGCACGCGAACGGGCCCAGCCTGCGGCGTGCCTGCCTCGCGGCGCGGTAGGGGATCGGCCTTCGCCTTCGCCGGTGCCGGATCCATGGCGCCGGCCAGCGAGGACGCGATCAACGGCCGGCTCGTCAATCCGATGGCGGCTGCGGCTGCGCGCCTGCGCGCCATCTCAGCGCGGACGGCCTCAAGTCGGGCTTGATCCAGTTGCCAGCCAAGGTTTTTCATCACGTCGTCGAACGATGGGTCGGACGGTGCCAGCTGCAGCGGGTCGAGGTCGGGATCTGAATACCACCCGGCGACAAGATAGGAGAAGGTGCCATCACGGTCTCCCGCGTCGGCGAGGTCGTCGTAGATTGCGAATCGATCTTCGACGCTGTCCCACAGCGCCGCCCACGCAGGATCGCCACCGGCTGCGGCATGGAGGTCGGCGGACGCCATGGTGGGGGTGCGCGCCGGGCTGACCGGCGCCCCGCCGGGCCACCTCTCCAACGGTGTGCGGCAACCGTGCTCGGCCTCCACGACCCACGCGCGCACATGTCGTGGGAGGCCGCTTTCGATGCGGGCGATGAACCAACGGTCGGGCAGCGGACGAAGTCCGACAGACGCATCGCCGTCAGCGCGGCCATGGGTGAGGCCGTCGGGCAGTGCCCAGTGCAGATAGACACCCGCCTTCCGCGGGTCCGCATCGGAGAACGGTGGCGGCGTGCGGTGTTCTGGCGCTGTAGCACCCAACAGCGAGCTTCCGGCCAGCGCGTGCTCGCACGTCTCCCCGTCGTCGACGACGATCGCGCGCACGTCGACCGGGACCAGGAGCCGAGGATCGCGGGCCAGCAGCGGATCCCATGTCTGCTGTGTGAGCGGCGCCAGGTCGGTCAGCGAGATCGCGGCGAACGATGCGGTGAGTGTGGGGTCAATCATGTCAACGGACCCCGGCCGAATTCCTGACGACTGCCATCGAGAGCGTGACGTGGAAAACATCGCCGATTCCACCCGGCGTCGCTTCGCCGAATCCCTGTCGATATGGGAACTGCAGAAGCTGAAGGGCGAGCTCACCCGAGCCGACGTCCGAGCCGAACAGGTTGGTGGTCTTCAATCGTTTGACGAGCTCGGCGACATGGATGACTCCTGGCGCATCGGCGCGGAACGGCACAGCCAGCGGTGCGAGGCCCGCGGGCTGACCGGTGCCGGGATCGCGTACCACGATCGAGCGGGCTGCCTGCGGCTGTCCTGCCGATGGCGGGCCGACGCCGAATTGCACGCCGGAGCGGGGTTCTTCGATCACGACGCGGTCGGGAATTCCGTCGAGCAGAACGAGCAGGACCGCGGGCGCGAGTCTTTCCATCCTGAGCAGTTGCAGTTGGTGTCCGTCGTGTGACGCGCGGACGTGGAGACCGGGCCAGCCGGACACAGCGCGCGAGCGAAGTAAGAAGCCGGTCACCACCTCT